>Ga0315272_10001601_pt1 | contig 11193 bp, 8 predicted proteins | sample C3_middle_MG_FD_203918 | JGI IMG/M metagenome (GOLD analysis project Ga0315272, IMG submission 203918) | Sediment microbial communities from Yellowstone Lake, YNP, Wyoming, USA - C3_middle | ecosystem: Environmental > Aquatic > Freshwater > Lake > Sediment | place: USA: Wyoming | collected...
GGCGTCAGAATGACCAGCGCCGTACCCAGGTCGCCGAACGCGATCAGACCCGCCATTCCGCCCACCACCACCAGCGCGGGCAACAACGTGTACCGGTCGTTGATCTTGTTCTCCCGGCGCGCCACGAACCAGGCCAGAAACAGGATCAACACGGGCTTTGCCAGCTCCGAAGGCTGGAACTGCATCCCGAGCAAACGATACCAGCGGTGCGCCTTGGGATCGGCGAGAATCACGCCCAGCAACAGCACCAGCAGGACGTTGATCGAAACGAAGACATAAAACGGGTGCTGCAACTTCTGGTAATCGAGCCGCCTGAGCGCGAACATCAGAATCAGACCGACGATGGCCGCGCCGAACTGCCGCGTGGCGAAGTCCCACGACTTCTCCGGCTGCCACTTCTCCATGTGGTTCTGGAGGTGCGGCACCGTGCTGGAGGCGCTGAACACCATCACCAGGCCGAACGCCAGGATGGCCAGAATGGCGAGAAGCATGGGCCAGTCTGTCTGAATGCGCGCCGGCATTGTTCCCTACCCCTTCTCTTCCAGGCCGTGCACGAGCCTCTTGAAGTGGCGTCCGCGCTCGTTGTAGCCGAAGTACTGATCAAAACTGGCGCAGGCCGGAGAGAGCAGGACGACGTCGCCCGGCACAACCCGGGCCCACGCGTAGGCGACGGCCGAGGCCATATCTCCGCAGCGCGTGACCGGAACCGCGAGACCCGCCAGTTGGGTGGCAATGATTTCGGTGGCTTCGCCGATCAGCAGCACCGCGCGGCCGCGGGCTTCGATCAGCGGCTTCAGCGGCGTGTAGTCGCTCGCCTTATCTCGTCCGCCGAGGATCAGCCAGATGCCCGACTCGAAGCTCTCGAGCGCCTTCACCGTGGCGTCGACGTTGGTGCCCTTCGAGTCGTTGTAATAGCGCGCGCCATTCAACTCGCGCACGAATTCGATGCGGTGTTCGACCCCGGGGAAACTGGCCACCGCGCGGCGCAGAGCGCCCAGCGGAGCACCGGCCAGATGCGCGCAGCAGCCCGCCGCAAGCACGTTCTCGACGTTGTGACGACCCTGGAGTTGCACCTCGGCGCGCGGCATCCAGAACTCGCCATTGGCGATCAGATCGGGGCCTTCCATCCAGAAGCCGCGTTCGACGCGTCCGCCGGCGGAGAATTCATAGACTGTGCCGTTGGTGAAAGCTGCCGATTCCCGCGAAAGAGGGTTCTCCGCGTTCAGCACGGCGGCGTCCGCCGGCGTCTGGTTGCGCAGCATCCGGCGCTTGGCCTCGGCGTAGTTTTCAAGGCTTCCGTGGCGGTCCAGATGATCCGGCGTGATGTTGAGGATCGAAGCCACGGCGACGTGCAGCGTGTCGGCCAGTTCCAGCATGAAACTGGAGAGTTCGAGCACGTTCCACTGGTCCTCGCGCGAACTGTCGAGCATCGCCGCCAGCGGCAAGCCGATATTGCCGCCCACCTGCACGGGGATGCCGCTCTCCTTGAGCAGATGGCCGCACAGCGACGTCGTGGTGGTCTTGCCGTTGGAGCCGGTAATGCCGAGGATGGGGCCGCGCAGAAAACGCGAGCAGAATTCGAGTTCGCCCGTCACGGTGATTCCACGCCGCCGCGCTTCGTCAAACAGCGGCAGGTTTGGCGTCACTCCAGGCGACAGCAAGGCGATGTCCACGTCCGCGAGCGCGGCGTCGTCCTGGGCGAAGAGTGGAACCCTGGCTTCTTCCAGGCGCCGGGCGTGCTCGGACTTCAAAGCTTCCAGCGGCTTGCGGTCCACGGCCCGCACGCGCGCGCCCCGCCGCAGCAGAAATTCCGCGGTGTCCACACCCGACTCGCCCATCCCGAATATCGCGAACTGCAGTCCCTTTACGTCCATGACAGGCAAAGCCTCTAACGCAGTTTCAGGGTGGTCAGGGCAAACAGCGCCAGGACGAACCCCAAAATCCAGAATCGAATGATGACCTTCTCCTCGGGCCAGCCGAGTTTTTCAAAGTGATGGTGAATCGGCGACATCAGAAAGACCCGCTTGCCGGTGCTCTGGAAGCTGGCCACCTGGATGATGACGCTGGCTGCCTCCAGCACGAAGACGCCGCCGATGAAGGGCAGCAGCAATTCCTGTTTGAGCAGGACCGCCACCACGCCGAGCCCGCCGCCGAGCGCGAGCGAACCCACGTCGCCCATGAAGACCTCCGCCGGATGGCAGTTATACCAGAGGAAGCCGAGGCAGGCGCCGGTCAACGAGGCACAGAAGATCGTCAGTTCGCCGCTGCCCGGCAGACGCGTGATTTCGAGATAGCGGGCGAACTGCGCGTGGCCGCTGACGTAACTGAGCACCGTCATGGCGCCCGAGGCGATAATCATCAGCCCACTGGCAAGCCCGTCGAGGCCGTCAGTCAGGTTCACCGCGTTGGAGCTGCCGACGACGACCAGCCAGAGAAAGATAAAGAACGGCAGGACCGCCAGAGGATACGTCCAAGGGTTGTGGATCAGCGGGTGGATCAGCAGCCCGGGATGGAAATTCTTGAAGAAGGGCACATTCATCATGGTCGTGTAGTTGTGCGTCCGCTCCATGGCCATCAGGATCGATCCGATGATCAGCACCAGCAGGCATTGCAGCAGCATCTTCTGCTTGCCCGTCAGGCCGAGGTTCTGCTCCTTTTTCACTTTCGCGAAGTCGTCCATGAAGCCAATGGCGCCGTAGCCGAGCAGCCCTAGCAGCGCCACCCAGACGTAGCCATTGGTGAGGTTGGCGAAGAGCAGCGTCGGGACGACGGCGGCGGTAATGATTAGCAACCCGCCCATGGTCGGCGTGCCCGCTTTCTTCTGGTGCGACTGCGGCCCATCTTCGCGGATGTGCTGGCCGATCTGCATCGAGCGCAGACGGCGAATCATCCAGGGACCGACGAGGATCGTGACCAGCAGAGCGCACAGGCTGGCCGCCAGAGTGCGGAACGTCAGGTATCCGAAGATGCGGAACGGAGAGAAGTACGGGAATAGTTTTTCAAAAAAAAGCCAGTAAAGCATGTTTAGCGCAGGAACTCCTCAAGCGCCAGTTCAACCCGTGTCCCCCTCGAACCTTTGAAGAGAATGGAGTCGCCGGGACGCGCGAGAGTCTTTAGAAATTGCCCGGCGGCCTGAGGTTCGTCGAAAAAGTACGCGGCGCCGGCCGAAAGGCCAGCGCCCCTGGCTGCGTCAACCAGGTGGCGAGCCGCGCCGCGTATTCCAACGAGCACAGATACTTCACATTGTACGGCGTGACGCCCGACCTCGCGATGCAGCTCTTCGGCCCATGTGCCTAGCTCCCGCATCTCTCCGAGCACGGCGATCCGGCGTACGGCGGGTGTCACGGCCAGCAAATCGAGCATCATGCAGGCCGCTTCGGGATTCGAGTTGTAGCAATCGTCCCAGATCACCATGCCATTGCGCTCGATCCGCTGCAGCCGCATCTTGGGAGGCTCCAGCGCGGCGACGGCGTCCTTCAGTCTTTCGAGGTCAAGGTCGAAGGCGCGCGCCGTGGCCAGAGCGGCCAGCGCGGTCATCAGTCCGCCGCGCGCTGGCAGCGGGCAGGAGAAACGGCCCACGTCCCGAAGTGTGAACTCGCAGCCGTCCGCGCGCCAGGCGATGTCCGTCGCGCGCAGCTCGGACTCTTCGGCCGTTCCGTAGAAAATCGAGCGGCCGGGATGGATCTCCGCGAACCGGCGCACGCGCTCATCATCCGCGTTGAGAATCGCGACGCCGTCGGCGGGCAACGCTTCAACCAGTTCCCGCTTGGCGAGCGCGATGCCGTCGATGGAGTCAAAACTCTCGATGTGTGCGGTACCGACGTTCGTGACGACGCCGATGTGCGGCCGGACGATGGCGGCGAGATCCCGAATCTCACCAGGATGGTTCATACCGATTTCGAGCACCGCTACGGTGGCGCCCTCGGGAACGTTCAGGATGCTCAGCGGCACGCCGATGTGGTTATTGAGATTCCCGCTCGTCTTGCCTATCTGGAACGACGTCGCGAGCAGTGCCGCAATGGCTTCTTTCGTGGTGGTCTTGCCGGCGCTGCCGGTGATGCCCACCACGCGGCGGGAGGCGTCTCCGCCCCACCGTTCGCGCGCCGCGCGAGCCAGATGCTGCAGTGCGGCGAGAGTATCGCCAACGACGAGTTGAGCGCCGGGATGATCGACCGGATGGGCTACGACGACGGCCAGCGCGCCCCGCTCAAAGGCCGCGGCGACGTGGTCGTGTCCATCGTGCGTGGGGCCCTGCAGCGCAAAAAAAAGCGCGCCCGGCTGCAGCGTGCGACTGTCGGTGCTATAGCTGGTCAGCGTTGCTTCAGGAATTGCGGAGGCATTGCAGCCGGCGCCCATGGCGCGCGCGCAGAACCCGAGTGACAGATTCACGATTGGTCCCCCCCGCCGTGCGGTTGGGACTTGCGAACGTAGCCAAAGGCTCGCAGCGCCTTGCTCGCCTCTACGCGGTCATCGAAGTCGATGACTTTGTCTTTCAGAATCTGGTAGGGCTCATGGCCCTTGCCCGCGAGGATGACGATGTCGCCCGGTCCCGCCTCGCGCAAGGCGCGGTTGATGGCGGCGCGGCGGTCGGGCTCAACGATCGCGCGTGTGGAATGGCGCTGCACGCCGACCATCGCGTCGTTGATGATCGACAGCGGATCTTCCGAGCGCGGGTTGTCGCTGGTCACCACGACCATGTCGCTGAGTTCCGCGGCGGCAATGCCCATCAACGGACGCTTGCTCCGGTCGCGGTCGCCGCCGCAGCCGAACAGCGTGATGACGCGTTTCGGCTTGAGCGCGCGGGCGGTCAGGATCGTGTTCCGCAGCGCGTCATCGGTGTGCGCGTAGTCCACCACAACCAGGAACGGCTGGCCCTCGTCGACCCTTTCAAAGCGGCCAGGCACCGCGGCCAGTTGACCCAGACCCTGCGCGGCCTGTTCGGGTTCGAGTCCCAGGGAGATGGCCGCGCCGAAGGCGGCGAGAAGATTGTAGACGTTGATCTGCCCGCACAGCGGCGAGCGCAGGCGCGTCTCGTGCCCTTTGAAGGCCACACGGAAATCGACCCCGTTGAAGCCGCTTTCCACGCGCACGGCGCGCAGATCTGCCGCAGACTTGATGCCATAGGTCAGCCGGCGCGTCGCGGGGCCCGTGCGAAGCTTGCGCCCCCACTCATCGTCCGCGTTGATCACCGCACCTTGCGGCGGCGGGCCGCCCGCTCCTTCGAACAAGCGTTGCTTGGCCTCGAAATAGGCCTCCATGGTCTTGTGATAGTCCAGGTGGTCGCGCGTGAGATTCGTGAAGACGGCCGTGTGAAACGCCAGACCGAACACACGCCGCAGGTCCAGGGCGTGCGACGAGACTTCGAAATTGAAGTAACTGCCGCCGCGGTCGCGCGTTTCCGCCATCAGGCGCATCAGGTCGAGCGACTCGGGCGTCGTGTTCACGGCCGTGCGCTCCTCGCCCGCGACCTGATAGTGGATGGTGCCCGCCATGCCCGTGACGGCGCCGGTCGCGCGCAGCATCTGGTCAATCAGATAGACCGTCGTCGTTTTGCCGTTGGTGCCGGTCAGCCCCGTCAATTTCAGCGCTTCGTCGGGCTTGCCGTAGAAAGTCCGGCTCATGCGCGCCAGCGCCTCGCGGCCGTGGTTCACCTGAATCCACGGCACGCTAACGTCCGCCGGCGCGGGCGATTCGCAAACCACGGCCACGGCGCCCTTCTCGACGGCGCCGGCGGCGAAAAGCCGGCCATCGGCCTTCGCTCCGGGAAAAGCAAAAAAAACCCAGCCCGGTTGCACGCGGCGTGAGTCGTACTCGAGTCCCAGCGCTTCAAGGTCGTGGACGCCCGCCGGAACGGAGCCCGCGGACGCGACGCCCTCCAGCAATTGGCCGAGTTTCATTGAGACCTCGTGAATTGAACATGGATTCGCCCATTCAACGGCAGAATCCCTCCGGGCGGCGGGGATTGCTCCCGTGCGATGCCCGTGCCGACGATCTCAACGGGAATTCCCAGCGCAGCCGATTCGCGTAGGACGGACACCATCGGCTTGCCCCGGAAATCCGGAACCCGCGGTCCGGAGAGCAGGACAGGCCCGGTCGGGGCGGCCGGAGCGGGTTCGGGCTTCGGCTTCTCGTCCTTTTTCTTGCCGGCAAGATTCTTGGGCCGCTCCTCCGGCACTTCATTCACTTCCTTGGGTAGCGCGGGCAGGCCGTGGATGTCGTTGTCCGGATCGTCCTTGGGGACCTGCAACACGCGCAGTGCCGTCTCGACAATCTTCGAGAAGACGGGTGCCGCCGCGATGCCGCCCTGTTGCGACGTATTGTTGATGGTGACAACGACGACGACGCGCGGATTGTTGACCGGAGCGAAGCCGACAAACGACGAGTTAGTGCGGCTTACCCAGCCAGTGCCCTTGATAAAAATCTGCGCCGAGCCGGTCTTGCCGCCCACTGTGTAGCCTGGGACTTTCGCGCGCCTGCCGGTCCCTTCCAGGACGACGCGCTGCATGATGTGGCGCACCGTCAGCGCGGTCTGCACCTGCAGCGCGCGGGTTGGCTGAGCAAGGTTCAACGGCAACGGTTCGACGCTCCCATCGGCGCGGGGCCGCTCCTTCTTGAGCACGACGTGCGGCGAGATCAACATGCCGCCGTTGGCAATCACCGAAACGGCGCGCGCCAGCTGCAGCGCGGTCGCACCCACTTCGTGGCCGAACGCGATGTACTCGTGAGAGGACGACGTCCAGCAGGGCGTCGGTTGCCCCTTGCTGTTCTTGCCTCCACATTGCAGCGGCCACAGGATACCACCCGTCTCGCCCGGCAACTCGACGTGGGTCCTATCCCCGATGCCGAACTTCTTCAGGTAGCTGTAGAGCAGGTCCGGCCCGGAAGCGATGGAGATTTTCGCCACGCCGATATTGGACGATTTGATCAGCACGCCCGACACGTCCAGCGTGCCATTGGGATGCACGTCGTGGATCGGCCTTCTGCCGGGCCGCGCAAAGTGGCCGTTTTCGCAAAAAATCGGCGTTTCGGGCGCAAATTTGCCACTTTCTATACCCATGCTGACAGTGATGATCTTCATCACCGAGCCCGGTTCACAGGGCGCCTGAACGGCGGTGTCCAGGCGTCGTTTGATGTCTTCCTCCGACGGCTTCTCCACCGACGGATCGAAATTCGGGAAGTTGGCGAGCGCCAGGATTTCGCCATTGTTCGGGTCCATCACTACCGCGCTGCCCCGTTCGGCGGAGGCTTCCTTGATGCCCTCTTCGAGCGTGCGCTCGGCCACGTGCTGGATGACGTTCTGGATCGTCAGGGTCACGTTTGCGCCCTGCTCGCCGGGATCGCTGATCCAGGTGACGTAGGGGTCCTGGAGCGAGTCGGTGAGCACGCGCATCTTGCCCGGACGGCCCTTGAGGTCCGAGTTCAACGTCTGTTCAACGCCGGAATTGCCGTTGCCCTCCGCGTCGATGCTGCCCACTACGTGCGCACCAACCTGGTTGTTGGGATACTCCCGGCGCGCGTCGCGCACGATCTCGATGGCATTGAACGGCAGATGTTTGAGGTCCACCACCTCCTGCGCCGAGATGTGGCGCTTCAGCAGGAGGAATCCGCGTCCCCTGCCTTTGCGGGCCTGAAGTTCCTCAATTCGCGCGCGGACTTCCTGTGCGTTCAGACCGAGGGTCACGGCAACCTGGCCGGCGAAGAACTCGGGGTTCTTCACCCGCATTGGATTGACGACGACGGATTCGGTAGGGATGCTGACGGCGAAGAGTTGTCCCGTGCGATCCGAGATTTCTCCGCGCAGCACGGGGATCTGGAAGATATGCTGCTGCTGCGCCTCGGCGGCCGCCTTCAACTCTTTGTGATCGGCAACCTGGAGTTGGTACAACCGTCCGGAGATCGCGATAGCCCAAAGCAGAACGACGCCGACTACAATGCGCAGGCGCCGTTCAGACAGTTTCTCTACTGGGAATCGCATGACGGAGCCCGCTTCCTCCGGACGAGCCGGCGGCTAACGGTCCTCTTTGGCCGTCACACCAAGGCTGGCGACCGCTTCCTTCGAGGGCGGGGCGTACAAAACCTGTTCGGCGGTCGGTGATACAAACTGCGTACCCGCCCATTCCTCGACGTTCTGTGGATTGAGGCGGCGGGCTTCCTGCACCTTGAGTTCGAGCAACTGGCCCTGGAGCCGCGCGCGTTCTTCCCGCAAGTATTCCATCCGGCGGCTGGCCAGCATTGTGTAACAGGAGGGCCCGACCATCGCGCTCACGATCAGGCTGCACGCCAGCGCCGCCCCCGTCACGGAGACGCTGGTCGCCCAGTCCTTCTTGTCAACTACGCGGATGAGTTTTGAATTGTCGATGTTCTTGACGTACAGGTGGATTTCTTCCCCGGGCAGATTCCGGAGATGGTAGTTGGGAGGTTCCGTCCGTCGCGACCCGCCCGCCGCCGGATGGTTCGCGCCCAGCCAATCATAGAGTGCCGAGAGACTCTTCATACCGCTTCATCCTTGCTATCCAGTTCGTCCAGTTCTTCGTCACGCCCGCCCGTGCCCATTTCGAGCGCGCGCAAAACAGCGCTGCGCGAGAGCGGGTTCCGCCGGGTCTCTTCCGTGCCCGGTCGCACCACATGTTTGGTCAATACCCGCGCCAGTCCCGCGCGTCCCATGTCGCGGAAGGCGTTCTTCACTTTCCGGTCTTCCCCCGAGTGGAAGGCGATCACCACCCAACGCCCGCCCTGCTTCAAATGCCCCGGCGCGAGGGCCAACAGCGCGTCCAACTCGGCGGGTTCATCGTTCACCGCCATTCGCAGAGCCTGGAAAATCCGGGTCGCCGGATGCAGCTTGCCTACCCGCGGAACGGCCGAGGCCACGACTTCCGCCAGATGGCGTGTGTCGCGGATCGGCCGCGCGCGAATTGCTCTGGCTGCTTTCTGTGCCGGGATTCTCCTTTCTCCGCCCAGCTCCATGAAGAGCCGGACGAGTTCCTGTTCCGAAGATCCACTGATTATGTCGGCGGCCGTGGTTTGCGCCTGCCGGTTCATCCTCATATCCAATGGCCCCGCGTTCATCAACGAAAAGCCACGCTCGGGACTCGTTAGCTGAACCCTGCTAACGCCCAGGTCCGCAATCATTCCATCCACCAAGTCCCAACCTTCAGACCGAATTGCCTCATCCAACTGCGAAAACGCCGCTTGACGGAAGATGATCCGCTCATGCAGCCCTTGCGTGTTCTCTTTCGCCTTCTCAAGCGACTCCGCATCCTGATCCAGCGCCAGCACGCAGCCCGTGGTCAGCTTCCCGGCGATGGCCCGGGTATGTCCGCCCAACCCGGTTGTGAAATCGACGTACCGGCCGTCCGGCCGGATCGCCAGGTACTCCAGACTTTCCGCGAGAAGGACAGGTACATGCTCCATGCCTTACCGGACGTTGAATCCGCGCCGCTCGGCCGTCACCAAGTCCATCGGGTTGTTGGCCAGATTCGCCTGCAACTCAGCCTCAAAGCGCTCCTGCGTGTAAACCGAAATAATGTCCTCCGAAAAACGGAGCTGAACCGCCTGGTTCTCCAGCTTCAAAAACTCCCGGACCTTTTGCGGAAGGGTCACGCGGCCCTGCGGGTCGCATTCCACGTCTCCGCCCTGTGCTTCCGCGGTCCGCGCAATCCTGTCCTTTACGTCAGCTTCATCCGCCGGGAGCTTGTCCAATTCCCGCTCCCAGGCGCCATTGACATAAATCTTCGCCAGATCTTTGACGACCGTCACGAAGAGGATTTGGTCAGGTAGCGTCCGGATGTACTCTAGAAAGCGTGCAGGAAGCTTCAAACGCCCGGCTGGGTCCACACGCGTGGCGTGGTAGCCCCGCGGATTGCGGAGCGGCCGAGGAGACGTCCCTGCCGCAAGTTCTTCCATTTTTCCGTCCGAATCGGGCCGATCGTTACTTTTACAAGCCGATTTAGCCCACCGGTCTCAAAATGAAGCGTACCTTACACGAACTTTGCTTTCAAGGGGTATGTGCGTACCAAAGGCAAGATTCTTTGTATTCGCCCTTTATTCTCATCAAGATCGCTCGGCTTCCGCATGGCCCGAGGCCGACGCCGACCGGATCTTGCGAAACTGAGTCTGCTGCGCAGGAAGTTTGACGGTCGTATTCCGGCCGTTGACGGCTGTGTGGGCGCCAGCGCCGCGAGCATTTCAGAGGCGGAGCCTGGAGACCCCTGCGGCGCTGGAGAGCCGCTCCAACAGACAACGTCAGTCGAGGATCGGCAGGAGCGACTCTGCGGCGGGGTCGTGGTTTTTGTAGTTCCTTAGCGCGATGCGCCGGTGGCGGACGGCGTAGCAATAGACGCAGCCATGCGGGCAGGTGTCGTAGTCGCCGATGTCGCGCGCCTCGTGGCACGCACAGCCGGGCCGGGTTCCCTTGACGGCGGTCGCGATCCGGAACCCGCCGATTTGTTCCAGGCGGCGGGCATCGACGCAGCGCGCTTCTATGGCTTCTCCACAGACGAACTCGGGCTGTGTGCAGACCGTGAGTTGCATGCCGGCATCCCGCGCGATCCGTGCGAGTTGTCCAAGCAGCGCGATCTTCCGTTCGGCTGGCGGGTCCTGCCATTCGAAGTGGCCGCGCGACGCCGCGGCGTCGAGATTGCGGCGCGTCTTGGCGTACATCTGCGCGAAGGACACGACCACCTCGTTGGTGGATCCTCTCAGGCGTCCGGCCAGGTCCCTGAAGTTCTCAAGGTGGTATTCGGCGGGTGTCAGGGTCGTGAACAGAATCGGATCATAGCGCCAGACCGGGCAGGCCGGGTGCACGCGGCCCGCCAGTTCACCCATCTGACCGATGGCGCGGAGCGGTTCGATGACCGCCGCTTCGATCTCGCGCGGATAGCCCGTCACCGTATATTGCACGACGAATGGCCGCCCGAACTCCCGCAACTCGTCCAGGCGGCTCAGCATGGGGCCGAAATTGCGCGTCCAGAAGACAAACCCGTCCACTTGAGAAGGGCGCAGCTCGACGCGATAGGCCTTGCCTGAATACGGGTTCCGGACAACGCAGAATCCGGCTTGCAGACGCTTGAAGAACCACTCGCTATAGAAGGCGGGAATATCGGTACGGCAACTGGCCGAGACGATCACAGATTCAATCTTGGCGCGCGGAGGGGCCCGGCAGTTCGTGAAATGCGGCCGACAGGCGCCGCCACG
>Ga0315272_10001602_pt1 | contig 11190 bp, 7 predicted proteins | sample C3_middle_MG_FD_203918 | JGI IMG/M metagenome (GOLD analysis project Ga0315272, IMG submission 203918) | Sediment microbial communities from Yellowstone Lake, YNP, Wyoming, USA - C3_middle | ecosystem: Environmental > Aquatic > Freshwater > Lake > Sediment | place: USA: Wyoming | collected...
GACAGGTACTTCTCGTTCTCCCGGCAATACACGTCGAAGAAGTGCTCGACTAGGCGGGGCACGTCCTCCTTGCGGTATCTCAGGGGCGGCAGCGGGATGTTGATGACATTCAGCCGGTAGTACAGGTCCTGGCGGAATCGGTTCTCTTCCACCATGCGTGACAGGTCGGCGTTGGTTGCGGCAATGACGCGCACGTCCACCTTGATCACGTCGGCCGATCCCACCGGCATGAACTCCCGCTCTTGCAGCACGCGCAGCAGCTTCACCTGCATATCGGCGGACAGCGTGCCGATCTCATCGAAGAAGATGGTCCCGTGATTTGCGGTCTCGAAGTACCCCTTGCGATTGGCCACGGCACCCGTGAAGGCGCCTTTCACATGCCCAAACAGCGTGCTCTCCAGCAGATCGGGCGGCAGCGAGCCGGAGTTGACTCCCACAAACGGCCGGTCGGCGCGCGGCGAGTTGGCGTGAATCGCCTTGGCAATCAGTTCCTTGCCGGTGCCGGTCTCGCCCGTGATCAGGATGTTCGATTTCGAGGGAGCGACCTGGCTGACCAGGTCGAGCACCCGCTGCATCCGGTCCGATTTTCCGACGATGTTCGGGAACGCGTAGCGCTGTTTCAGAGCGCGCCGCAACTCACGATTCTCGCGCTCCAGGCGGGCGCCGGCAATCTGCCGGTCGATCTCGAGCACCAGCTTGTCGTTGTCCCAGGGCTTCGAGAAGTAATCGTTCGCTCCGGCCTTGAGCGCCTGCACCGCGACATCGATGGAGCCGTAGGCCGTAATCAGGAACACCGGAGTCTCGATATCGCGCGCGCGAATATCGCCCAGCAGGTCGAGCCCCGAGCGGTCCGGCATCATCAGATCGAGCAGGATCAGGTCGTAGATCCCGCCTTCCAGCTTGCGCAATCCATCCATCGCGCAGTCCGCAAGATGGACCGTATATCCTTCCAGGTCCAACAGCGCTTCCAGGCCCTCGCGAATATCGGCTTCGTCGTCGATGACGAGAATTCGTCCCCGCGTAGGCTTCTCAAAGGCTGTCGCTTCGGCAGAATCAATTGGTTGCTCAGGCATTCACTGCTTTCCTGACGGCGGGAAACTCCAGACGGAATACCGTGCCCTCGCCTGGTTTGGATTCCACCTCGATCACACCGCCGTGCTCCTCCACGATGCCATAGGTGACGGACAGCCCCAGCCCGGTGCCCTTGCGGGCGCCCTTAGTCGTGAAGAAAGGATCGAAGATGCGGGCCAGATTCTCGCGCGGGATGCCCGGGCCGCTGTCGCTCACCTCTACCCGGACTCCGGCCGCGTCGGGACTCGTCGCCACTCGGAGATGGCCGCCGGCTTCCATCGCGTCCCGCGCGTTGATGAACAGGTTCAGGAACACCTGTTGCAGCTTCCCGGCATTGCCCCGGATCAGTGGAATCGACTCGTCCAACTCCGATGCCACGTCGATCGAAGCTTTCTGGAACTGGTGTTCGAGCAGCGTCAGAGTCTCCCGCAACACCCGGTTCAGATCGATATCCTCGAAGGCCGCCGTCGAGGTCCGCGAGAAGTTCAGCAGCGAGTTCACGATCTCGCTCGCGCGGAAGGTCTGCCGCGCGATCTTGTCGAGCAGCTTCGACTTTTGCTCATCGCCCGCGACCTGCTTTGCCAGCATCTGCGCGTAGGTGGAGATCACCGCCAGCGGCGTATTCACTTCGTGCGCCACGCCAGCCGCCAGCAGCCCGATGGAGGAGAGCTTGTCCGCCTGCACCAGCTTGCGTTCCAGTTCTTCACGCTCCGTGATGTCATCGAGAATCACGAGCCGCCCGATGCACGAGCCGTCGCGCGTGACCAGGGGAGCGATGGCGACATTCACAGTCACCTCGCGCCGCACCTCCATGCGCAGTGGCTGAACATTCCCGGACAGGGTTCCGTCCGCGTCGAAGTGAATCGCGGCGGACGACGAGCCGTTGCCGTTCCCATTCGGTTTGATGTCCTCGACTCCGCCCAACGGCCCGAGTTCGACCGGCATGAGCGGAATTCGGTAAAGCTGGTGGACGTCGAGGCTGCCCTGCAACGCTTCAAAGTGGCTGGCCAGTTCCGCGGGGAACAATTCCGACAGCCGCCGGCCGACGGCCTCCTCGCGCGGAACGCCGGTCAGTCGCTCCATTTGCGAGTTCCAGCTTTCGACGCGGTCGTTCAGGCCGGCTGCCAGAACACCCACATTGATCGACTCAACGATGTTTTCGCTGAACTCCTTGAGCCGCTCATACTGCTGCATCTTGTCCGCCAGGGAGCGGTACAGCCCGGCGTTCTCGACGGCCATGCCGATATAGCCCGAGAGCGTCAACAGAAGATCGATGTCGTCGCTGGAGAGGAAGTCCCCATCCTCGGTCCGGGTCAGGCCAAACCAGGAAAGCGTGCGCCCCCGGTAGGTGCACGGGACATAATAAGTGAGATCGAGCCGCGCGATCGTCGAGCGGACGCCGGGCGGCATCTCCCGCGTCACAATGTCGAAGGTGTGCTTAGTTCGCTCGAAAAACAGATAAGGCGCCGACGGCTCCACTTCCAGAAAGCGGAGGTCCAGCGGGTCCTGAGGCAGTTCGCACCGGCCTTTGGCGTTGTAGAGACTGTGCAACTGGAACTCGTCCGCTTTCGACTCGCTGGCCAGGAAGAAGGCTACCTGCCGGACCGAGAGCGTCTCGATCAGCCGTCCGCCCACGCTCGCCAGCGACCGGTCGAGGTCCATTTCCGTACTCAACTCGCGGGCGAAACCAATCAATGTCCGGCGGTAATCCCAACGATCTTTGTAGAACACATAGCGGTCGAAATGCTGCTGGATCCAGCCTCGCAGTGGCTCGAAGACGAAAGCAGCCACCAGTACCAGGAAGATGACCGCCGTGGGGCTCAGTCCGTTCTGCTGCGCCAAAGCGAACACCAGCATGCTCACCACGCCCAGCACCGCCAGGGTGGAGAGCAGGTAGACATAGCCCTGCTGGAAAATGATGTCTACGTCCATCAGCCGGTAGCGCAGGATGGCATAAGCCCAGGTCACCGGGATCAGCACCAGGAACAACACCGCCAGGCGCATTTCGGGGGTTGGCACGATGCCGGCCACATACGGTGCCGCATAGAGTGCCGTAAACGGCACCATGCCGGCCAGCGTGCCGTTGCGCAGCCATTTGATCTGCTGGCGAATGATCGGGTCGTCGGTGCGCCGGTAGCTAAGGTGTAGAAGAAACGCACCCAGGCAGTAGGATCCGCAGTAAATCAACAGCCAGACGCGGTCGAGCAGCCAGCGCAGCGTGATTTCCGGCAGCGCCGTCCGCACCAGTCCCGAGGTCACGCCCAGTTGCAGTGCGATGAGCGAGACGGCAGGCAGATAGACCGAGATCGCTTTCCATCGGGTCCAGCCCGGCCGGGCCTCGGGGAACGTCAGGCAGAAGTGCAGGAACAGGGCGGGCGCGATCATGCCCGCCGTAACGTTGCCGAGATAAATGGAGGTGTCGAAGTTGTTCAGCTTGCCCGTGAAGTGGAACGTGTGCAGAACGAAACTCGACAGGCACAACAGGTAGAAATGCAGCGCATGGGGCGCCCGGTTCCGCCGGAAGAACAGGAACAGCCCAATCACCAGATAGGCCGCTCCCACGGCATACTGATACAGCAAAGCCTGATCGGTGCTCGCGTCCGAGACGATCACTTTCGCCGTGATCTCCACCCCGCTGCGGTTGAGCACGTACTCGGCCGCGCCCCAGGCGCCCACGGGCTTCAGGACTTGCGGGACATCGATCGCCTGGCGGATCGGAATTCCGGGCTTATTGAGCCGTCCGCCAATCCGCAGCAGCTCATCGCCGAGACGGATTCCCGCCTGGTCGCCGGGACCGCCGGGCTGCACGTACATCGCGATGACACTAATCGACTTGTCGGGCGAGGAGGCATCGAGGTAATCCGTCCAGGTGACGCCATCGTCCGGCAGACGGAACAGGTCCTGCTGCTGGTAATTCAGCACCGCGCACACGACCAGAGTCGCGGTCAGGATGACCAACAGCGCACTGCCGATTTGGGCCTTCAGGTCCGTCATGCCGCCCCGACTCGCTCACTTGGGGAGTACATACACTTCTCCCCCACCCATTCAGCTTAGCAAGCTGGATACCACTTCTAATCATCTACCCAAACCGCTCAAATCCCATGTTTTCACTGCCGCACGGAGACGCGACTCCGGCGAAATGTTGAATCTTGTAGTAATTGGCTACTGATTATGGGAGTTCGCGGCCGGGCTTCCGTGCGGCAGGCTTTGCGCACGGTGGCTGGCGGGCGTCTCGGGGACCTTCCGAATTCTTGGCACGGCGTCTCCGCGGCGCGCGGCGATGCTCCGGGCAATGCGCCCAAGTCCGTTTCGAGCTACGCGTCGCGGAGTTGCTTCAGCAGTGTGACCGCGTTCTTCAGCGTGACCGCATGGGGTACCTCGCCGTGCACGCCCGACTCCACGTTGATCGTCCCCACGAAGCCGCCGTCGCGCACGGTGCGCACAAACTTCGCGATGTTCACTGAGCCCGAGCCCAAGGGTCTCTCGATCCCCATGGCGCCCGGCGTCGCGGGGTCGGGCCAGTCCCCATCCTTGCCGTGGATGGAGACTACGTGCGGCGCCAGCAGTTTGTAAGCCTCAATCGGCTCGCCGCTGCCGTACAGAATCATGTTCGCCGGGTCGAAGTTGATCTTGACGTTCGGCCGGTCCACATCGCGGAAAAACTGCAGTAGCGCCACCGCCGGCTCCTGGCCCGTCTCCAGGCAGAACGTCATGCCGTGGCTCGCCGCGTAATCGGCAATACGCCGCACGACGTCGCGCACCTCGGTGTAGTCCAGGTCATCGCGGTCCTCGGGGACGAAACCAACGTGGCAGCCGAAGCATTTCACTCCGAGCGCCGCGCCGAAGTCGATCACCTGACGCGTGCGGAACTCGCGCGCCTTCCGCGTCGCCCGGGGCATGAAGCCCACGGTCCGCACTACAGTCGAAATGTCGTTGTAGCACTCGCCTTCATACGCGGCAAAGACGGTGGCGACGCCCAGCCCGGCCTCGGCCAGCGCTGCGCGGTAGGCTTCCGCCAGCTCCGGCGTCAGCTTCCGTTCACCCGTAATCGCGAGCTGGCAGACCTCGACGCCGAGATCCACAATCTCGCCGACCGTGGCCTTTGCATCGTCGCTGATCCAATAGAAAACGCCAACCGTCAGGTCTCTTAGAACTTGCATGCCAGAATCTCTCCTTTGCGGGCTCGCGACTCCTGCGCCAGCCTGGTAACGCGCACCGCCGCCGCCGAACTTTCGGGCGTGCACCGAACGGGCTGCGAGTTGGTCCGGCAGCACTCGGCGAAGTACGCGATCTCGGCCTGGTAACCGTCGATTCCGGTTTGCGGCTCCAGCGTCTCCGCGCCGTCCGCGCCGTAGAACTTCGTCGGCCGTCCGGCCGAGCTGAACTCCAGCGTCCCGTTGTCTCCCGACACCGTGTATTCCATCGAGAACGGATACGACTTCGGGTGGTGCCAGCCGCCGGAGACCGTCACGCTGCCGATATCCGCGTAGTGCAATTGCGCCGTCAGCACGTCCAGGCCCCGGCTCAACTGTTCGGCGCCCCAGGCCGAGACCGCTTCGGGCAGGCCAAAGGCGGCCAACGCGATGTCGAAGTCGTGGATCAATAGATCGAACACGCCTCCGCCGCTCTGCGCGCGGTCGCCCAGCCACAGCGACCAGGCCGGGGCCGAGCAGCGCCGCCGGAACAGCGCGGTCTGAATCTTCCCCAGCCGGCCCGAGGCCACCGCTTCGAGCAGCGGCTGGTAGTCGGGGCCGAAGCGCAGCACGTGCGCCGACATCAGGATCCGGCCGGCTTTCGATGCCGCCTCAATCATGCGGCCGCACTCGGCGCCGTCCAGCCCCATGGGCTTCTCCACCAGTACGTGCTTGCCCGCCTCCAGCGCAGCCAGAGCCACAGGCGCGTGCAGCTTCGTTGGCAGACACAGGTCCACCGCGTCGACGCCTGCCTTCCGAACGCATTCAAAGGCGTCCGAATACTTGTCGACGGATGAGAAATCGAACTTCTCCCCGCCCACGTCGAGGTTTCCCTGGATGCCGGAAAGATCTCCGGATAACGTCTTGGGATCGTCCGAGGAGACAGCGGCAACTTCCACGCCCGGCACGTTCCGCCAGGCCTTCATATGGGTCAGCCCCATGAAACCGAGGCCCACAACAGCAACTTTCATGACAGTCGCTATCGTAGCAATCCCTGGCGCCCGATGGAGTTTTCCGCCCGGCAGTAGAATTGACACATGCCCCCCGCCGCCGATCTCGCTCCATTTCTTCTCGTCCGGCAACATTTCGACAGCCACAAGCTGAACGACATTCCGGGCGCCGTTCACCGCACACTCTCCACCTCCGGGATGGCGTCCAAAGTGAAGCCCGGTTCCGAAGTGGCCATCGGCGTGGGCAGCCGCGGCATTGCCAATATCGACGTGATCGTCGGCGCCGCGGTGGCCTGGTGGAAGGCGCAAGGCATGCGGCCCTTCCTGTTCCCGGCGATGGGCAGCCACGGAGCGGCCACCGCCGCCGGCCAGGCGGCCGTGCTCGCCAAGTACGGTATTACCGAAGCCTCCATGGGCTGCCCGGTGCGTAGTTCGCTCGCGGTGGTGGAACTCGGCGTTACGCCCGAGGGCATCCCCGTGGTGATGGACCGCACGGCCTATCGCGCTTCCGGCGTCATGCTCTGTGGACGCGTGAAGTGGCATACCGATTTTTCCGGCACGCTCGAAAGCGGCTTGTTCAAAATGATGGCCATCGGCCTGGGCAAGGCGAGCGGCGCGAAGTGCTATCACACCTTCGCCTACCGCTTGGGACTCGAAGCAATGATCCGCAGCGTCGGCCGCCAGGTGCTCACCTCCCGGCGCATCCTGGGCGGCCTCGCGATTCTGGAGGACTCGAGCCACGACACAGCGCACATCGAAGCCGTCCCAGTGGAAAACATGGAGCGGCGCGAAGAGGAACTGCTCGCTCTGGCGAAGACCTGGCTGCCGCACCTGCCGGCCGCGTTGGACGTTCTGATCGTGAACGAAATGGGGAAGATCTTTGCCGGCTCCGGGCTCGACACAAAGGTCATCAACCGCGCGGTCTGGGGCGACATCAACCCGTGGCCCGGAATACCGCACATCGGCCGCGTGTTTGTGCGCGATCTCTCGCCGTTGAGCTACGGCAACGCCACGGGCATCGGTATGGCGGATGTTGTGCACCGCCGGATTCTCAAAAAGATGCGGCGTCAACCCACCTACGTCAACGCGCTGACATCCTCGCAGCCCGCCTCGATTCGCATGCCGATCCACTTCCCGACGGACCGCGAATGCCTCAGCGCCATATGCTCCACCGTGGGCCGGCAGGATCCGGCGAACGCGACCGTGGGCTGGATTGCAAACACGCTCGACCTGGGGCTGATGGCCTGCAGCGCGAATCTGCGCGGCGAGTTGGAGCGGAATCCGCGGATTGAGATTCTCGGCGATGCCCGCCCGCTCGAGTTCGACGAGCACGGCGACCTGGTCGACTGGTTGGCGGCACAGTCCGAACAGCCTCTCAGCGCATGATCGACCCAGCGTGGGGGCCGTAGCGGAACCAATTGGCGGGACTCAAGTCCTATGACGGGTTCACGGAGCGCTCAGGATCGCAACCAGCGCGGCGAACTGCCGTTCTTTGGCGATGTCGAGCGGGGTCTGCCCTTTCGCGTCTTTCAAGTCCCGCCGGGCGCCTCGCGCGAGCAGCAGTTTCACGGCCGCTTCATGATTCCCGCTGACGGCCAGGTGCAACGGCGTGCTGCCGTCCGAGGTCTTCGAATTGACGTCGGCTTCGGCGTCAATCAGGGCCTTCAGCGTCTCCGCATCGCCCGCGCGCGCCGCCATGTGCATCGGCCGAAGCTGGTCCGGACCGCTCGGGTCGGCGTCGGCGTCGGCTGCCAGCAAGGCGCGAACGGTGTCAAAGTGGCCGTTCTTCGCTGCCAGCCATAGCGGGGTGACGCCGGACTTGGAAGCCAGGTCCACTACCGCGCCGCCGTCGACCAGTATCGGGACCATCTCCGTCCGTCCTTCGGCCGCCACATAGTGGAGCGGCGATTGGCCCCCGCTCTCCTCCACCGCGTTGGCGTTGAGGCCCTCGTCGAGCAGCAGTTTGAGCGTTCCGGCGCTGCCCGATTCGACAGCCGCGTGCAAGGCGGTCTCCCCGTTGGGCCGCCGCGTTGTGGCTTTGGCGCCATGATTGAGCAGCAGGCGCACGACGCCCTGCTCGCCCAGCCGCGCGGCTGCCAGCAGGGGTGTGTCCCCAGCCGTGCCCGCCACGTTCGGGTCCGCGCCGCTATCCAGCAACCCGCGAACTTCGGCCGTTTGCCGCCCGGCGACCGCCTTCAGAAGAGGCGAATCTTCCGCTCCGCGCGCCGCGCCGGCGGCGAGCATGGCCCCGGCCAGGATCGGAATCAGACGAATCATCGCGTGGCTCCCCCTACTGCGCAGCGGGCATCTTGAACAGCGCGTCCTCAACCGGGACGTTCGCTTCGATCTTCTCGAGCGTGACCGTCATGACCGAATTCCCTTCGGACTTGCTGTCGATGCTGTACGGCATCAGAACGCCGCTCACCGGCCTGTAATCGGAGGTGAACGTTTCCATTTCCATGTCGTTGCCCATCATCTTCCGCATCGCCACGGTCTTCACTTCCAGGAAGCTTGCCGCGTCAATGTAGATGGTCTCCGTCTTGCCGTTCTTCTTGGTTACGTTCAGCTTGTAGGCCGGCTTGCCCGACAGGTCCTCTCTCCCGAGCAGTTCGATCTTGTGGCCCTTCGCCTTGTAGTCAACCAGCGTGCCTTCCATATCCGCGTTTTCTTTCACGCCTTCGGCTTCGTCGTCGCTCATCTTCTGGGCTTCCGCGCCGCCCGTGAACGGGTTGATCATCCAGGCGGTCTCGCCGTCATAGGCCTGTACGACGTTCTGGCCCTGGAACTCCATCTCCATTCGCATGGAGGATGGCCGTTTCAACCGCAGAGTCATGGGCGCTTCCATCTGGCCGCCGCCCATCACGAGCTTTCCCGTCATCTTGATGCTCTGAATGGCCTTGATCTTGTCCATGCCGCCACGCGCGTCGATGTTCTTCTTCACGAGGTCATCGACGGAAAGACCGCTCTCCTGGGCAGAGACGGTGAGAAGGAACGCAAAGGGCAGCAGGACCAGCCCGGCATAGTGCGAGATCTTTAGGAGTTGCGTCGGCATAGGCCGAGTATACGTCCAAAGGAATCGGACCAGCAGCGGGATCTGTAAACATAGCCGGCGTTCCCCAGGGTCTTCGAACCTGAACGTATCCCGGCGCTCCAGCGTGAGCCGTCGGGGCGTTAACGAAAGTCTCGCGCGCCCGGCGACGTTGATCCCTACGGCCTTCTGGAAAGCGTCAGCGGGTTCTCTTCCCAGCGGCCCGCCGGGGAGGGTGTGCGAAATGGAAGTGGAACCGGTGCCGGCGCCGTGGGGCAGGCTGCCAGCCTGCGCGGCGGTTGCCTACCGCCGCCGTCTCGTGCCAAAGCGCCAGTTGGCCGATTGCCAATCGGCCGCAGCTTACCAAGCTGCCCCACAACAGCTCCGTCTGCATTGCGTGGCCATCCCGGCCACTTTGCCAGGCAATCGCGCCGGCGTCCACTTCTATGTCGCACACCCCGCCGGGGACGCCGCGTTTCTTTCGCTAAAGCGTGGTGCACGCTGGACGATGAGTGTCTCGAAGCTGAATCCTTGATCTTCTCGCCGGACTCGTCCCTCTGAAGATCGTCCCGACCAGGAGCCTGACTGGCATGAAGACCGTGAATGCGGGGTTCTTCGTTCTTGCCCCATTCCTGCTGAGCGCCCCCGCGTGGGCCCAGACGTTCGAAATCGTCGCGGGCCGCAAGGCCGTACCCAATGAGGTTCTGGTCCAGTTTCGCGCCGGCGTCCGGACGGAGGCCGGCAGTTATGTCCGCCGGGCGCACGACCTGCGGCCGCCTCGCGCGCTGAGCCGGACGGGCCTGATGCACTTCCGCTCTGGCTCGAAGTCGGCCGCGCAACTGGTGCGGGAACTCGCGGCGGACCCCGATGTCGAATACGCCGAGCCCAACTACATTGTCGAGGCCGTATCCACGCCCGCATCCACGGCGCCGAACGATCCCATGTTCTCCCTGCTGTGGGGACTGCGGAACAGCGGGCAGGGCGGCGGGCTGCCGAACGCCGACATTCAGGCCGTACCGGCCTGGAGCATCGCCACGGGCGCCCGCTCGGCCGTCGTCGGCGTAGTGGACACGGGCATCGACTACACCCACCCCGACCTGAAGACAAACGTCTGGTCGGCGCCTTCGGCCTTCACCGTGCAGTTCGGTCCGGGCGACAGGATCACCTGCGCCGCCGGCACGCACGGCTACGATGCGATCGCGAACACCTGCGATCCGATGGACCAGAACGGCCACGGCACGCACGTCTCGGGAACCATTGGCGCGGCCGGCAACAATAGCGCGGGCGTGACCGGAGTGAACTGGACGGCGAGCATGATGGGTCTGCGGTTTATGGATTCCACTGGCAAGGGGACCGTGGCCAACGCCATCCGGGCTATCCAATTCGCCATCCAGATCAAAGCGGCGCTGCCCGGCTCGGCCAACATCCGCGTGCTCTCGAACAGTTGGGGCGGCGCGGGCAATTCGCGAGCGCTGCTGGATGCGATCGACCAGGCGAGCACGGCGGGCATCCTCTTCGTGGCGGCGGCGGGCAACGACGGAGCGAACATGGACGCGTTGCCCTCCTACCCTGGGGCGTACCGCGCGGCGAACCTGGTCTCGGTTGCCGCTACCGGCAATGACGATGCCCTCGCTTCCTTTTCGAATTATGGAGCCGGAACGGTGGATCTCGGCGCGCCGGGCGTGAACATCGCTTCGACCTATCCAAACTCGAGCTACGCCTTGATGAGCGGCACGTCGACGGCGGCGCCGTACGTGGCGGGCGCGGCGGCGCTGGTGCTGGCGGCCTGCGACTCGCTCGACACGCCAGCGCTGCGCGCGGCGCTTGTCGACAGTGTGGACGCCGTCGGTTCGCTGGCCGGGAAGACGGTCACGGGCGGGCGATTGAACGTCTACAAGGCGGTCGCCGCCTGCGCTACGGGCTCTACCTCGCCTCCCGCGCCGTCGCC
>Ga0315272_10001604_pt1 | contig 11180 bp, 18 predicted proteins | sample C3_middle_MG_FD_203918 | JGI IMG/M metagenome (GOLD analysis project Ga0315272, IMG submission 203918) | Sediment microbial communities from Yellowstone Lake, YNP, Wyoming, USA - C3_middle | ecosystem: Environmental > Aquatic > Freshwater > Lake > Sediment | place: USA: Wyoming | collected...
TTCAACATGGATTTATCGGATAGCAGTTAACGCCTCCCTTAACAGAGTGAGAAAAAATACGGGTAATATGATATTGCACAGGATAGATACCTTTTTTTACCCCATACAGGATAAAGAATTATTATCATCGTTTCATGATTATGTAAACCCGGAAAGTATATTAATCAGTAAGGAGCAGAATAAATGGGTTCAGAATGCACTCGACAGTCTCCCTGAAAATCAGAGGACTGCTATTGTTCTGAGCAAATATGATGATCTTCCTCAAAAGGAAATTGCTGAAATAATGAAAACGACGGAAGGTGCTGTTGAAGCTCTTATCCAGCGGGCAAAAGCAAATCTCAGAATTAAATTGGCATCTTCTTCTAAAAAAGAGAAAAAGACCGTAGGAAAAGTATAAGTTTTGTTTCTAACCTAAAAATGAATTAAAATGAATTGTCAATTATGCCAGAATGAATCAGATGCATACCGAGATGGAAGACTCTCCGGCGATATGAGAATTCAGGTTGAAGCTCATCTTCAGAGCTGTGAAGAATGCGCACAGAGCTATAATATTCTGTTACTTGCTGAAAAGGTCATAGAACAGGAAAAAGGAATAACTCCTGATCATCTCCTTTCTTCGAGGATAATGGACCGGATCACAACTCAGCAGGAAACCGCACAACAATTAAAATCACCATTTACAAGGTTATTAAGACCTGCGTTGATTGCTACAGCAATGGCTGCTGCCATTTTTGCCGGAGTTTTGATTGGGAACATTTATAAACCTTCTGCCAGGGTCTTATCAAAGCCTGTTGAATTTGCACTTATTGATGATGTTGCCATTGAAGCGGTTGATATTTTAACAAATGAATAATCCGGATAATATGAAAACTGAAAATAGAAACAGGTGGATGGTATGGGCGATAATTGTTTTAGCCATTCTGAATATTACCACATTAATAACATTTGTATATCATAAAAACCAGGTCATTGACACGGAAACCGTTGCAACACCCGATTCTGTAAAGTCAGAAACCGCTTCTGTTTTATACAGTGGACGCTACTTTCGTGATGAGCTCAATCTTAGCAATGAACAAATGAATAAATTCTCTCAGTTCAACCCTGAATTCAGACAGGATGCAAGAGCTATTAATCTCAAACTTACTGAGAAAAGACATGAAATGCTGATTGAAATGGCACAAAAAAACAGTGATAAGAACAAACTTAATCTGCTCTCTGATTCAATTGGCTATCTGCATGCCAGTCTGAAAAAAGTTACATTTATGTATTACCTGAACCTTAAAAACATTTGCACTCAGGAGCAACAGAAGAAGCTGGAGCAGCTTTTCGGAGAAGTTTTTAACAGCGATACCCAGATATTACAAAATGGAGCAGGGAGACAGGGAGGCCGGCGTTATGGCTGGCGAAATAAAAATTAATCAATTTCTAAATTTTAAAACTTAATGTTATGAATGCAAAACTTATTATTTCAGGATTGGCCTTTCTGGCCATAACAACAGTGGCAGGTGCTCAGAATAACGGTGTCCAAAATCGTCAAAGAAATTACGCCGGAAAAGGAGCAGTATATGTTGATGCTAACAAAAATGGCATTTGCGATAATTTCGAAAATTCAGTATCCTCTGGTGCTCTATGTAAAAGATCAGGTAATGGTAAATTTTGTGGCATGAGGCAGGGACAACGTGGAATGGGGCACGGGCAAGGTAAGGGAATTAACTTTGTGGATGCCGATAAAAATGGGATATGCGACAATTATGAAGTTCCTGCAAAAAAATAAGTTTTTTATCTCTTCAGAAAGCAGATCACCTTTCAGACAAGCTATTTAGATTTGTATAAAATTAATTATCAGTGTTTTAAACATTTTTATAAACAACTGAATGTGATAACTATTTGCAGTTTTTTAACAAATAAAAATTAAAAAAATGAAGACAAAAATTCAAAAATTGGTTTTAGCAGGTTTTATTGGTATGACAATAATAGGTTTTAGTGCATGTTCCAAGGAAAAAACCGATGCCCAGTACACTAAATTTACAAGTTTACTGGATGTGACAGAGATTGGTGCTTCATCGATTGTTGCAAACAGTCTTGAAGCAGTTGTTCCGGAAACAGTTGTTTCAGGAACATCCGAACTCGACATTTTGCTTAATATTAAGGAAGAAGAGAAACTGGCCAGAGATGTATATTCAGCACTGAATCTGAAATGGAATAACCAGGTCCTTTCGAATATTTCTGCAGCTGAAAACACCCACATGAGTGCTGTGATTTTTCTGCTCCAGAGCTATGGCACGGAATATACAAATGTATTGGACCCCGGAAAATTCACAAACACAGGATTTCAGGCTTTATATGAAAATCTGGTAGCTAAAGGATCGGTATCTCTCGAGGAGGCCTGGAAAGTGGGCGCCTTAATTGAAGAGATGGATATAACTGATATAGCCGGTTCTCTTGCCAATGTAAGAGATGAAAGTATAATCATGGTTTTTGAAAACCTTGAAAAGGGATCAAGAAATCATCTCAGGGCTTTTACCCGTCAGTTAACATTACTGGGCTTAACGTATATACCGGTTTACCTTAGCGCTGATGAATATTCCCAGATTATAAGTACACCAAATGAAGCAGGAAAGCAGTACCAGATGAATGGAAATGGAAAAAGAAAATCGGGGAAAGGAATTTGTAATCAGTAAAACATGCTTGAAGCTTATAAAAAATAGATGCTGACTAAAACAATAATGGAAGTCAGTGATACAATTTTAAAAACAGGAATCAGGGTTAACTTAGCAGATTAACCCTGATTTTCATTTTATTTAAAAACAATAGTTTATTGCCATTCAAATCAATAAATTATATGCTTATCAGTATATTTGAGAATTAAAAAGTTATTTTCATTAATCATAATCTGATTGAATTTATGGCAAAAGTTGTTGTTTTAGGCGCTGGGATATCAGGACATTCAGCCGCCTCTCATATCCGGAGAAAACTGGGATCCAAACATCAGGTTACTGTTGTGAGTCCTTCAGAATACTATCAGTGGATCCCGTAAAATATCTGGGTAGGAGTAGGAAGGATGTCTGTTGATAAGGTTCGGTTCAAATTAGGCCCGCTTTATAAACGCTGGGGAATCATATTTGAACAGGCGAGGGCTACTGAAATCCATCCGGATGGAAATGAAACAAGCGCTAATCCGTATGTGTCAATAGAATATACGGATTCTGCACGAAAGGGAGAATCGGCAGTCGTAGAGTATGACTATCTGATCAATGCCACCGGCCCTAAACTGAATTTTGGCGCGACGGAAGGTCTCGGTCCTGGCAACTTCACACATTCTGTCTGCTCATGTGATCACGCTTCAGACACATGGGAAGCTTTGAAGGTATGTATTGAACGAATGAAGAACGGAGAGAAGCTCAGGATACTTATTGGGACAGGCCACCCAACAGCAACATGCCAGGGTGCCGCTTTTGAGTATGCACTGAATGTGGCAAGTGAGATCAAAGTAAAAGGTCTGATGGATCAGGCCGAATTGATCTGGATAACTAATGAGTACGAAATCGGAGATTTCGGTATGGGAAGCGCCTTTCTGAAAAGGGAGAGGATATATCTTCAGAAATGTTTGTCCCCAGCGGCTTCATGAAAGTTGACGCTGACTATACTGGCAAGCCTTTCGAAGACTGGGGTATTGAAGACTGGCCGTCAGTTTACCAGAACCCGTCATATAAAAATATATTTGCTACAGGCATTGCTTTTGCTCCACCGCATCAGATCTCGAAACCAATGAAAAGCCCTAATGGCACACTTATAACTCCCGCACCGCCACGAACAGGAATGCCATCGGGTGTTACGGGAAAAATTGTTGCTCTGAACATTGTTAATCTTATCGAAAAGGGTCAGGAAAATTTTGTTCATAAAGCTTCCATGGGCAAAATGGGAGCTGCCTGCATTGTTTCAGCAGGATTTGGTTTGCTGAAAGGACAGGCCGCAACAATGACTGTTTTTCCAATTGTTCCTGATTGGGAGAAATATCCTCAATGGGGACGCGACGTAAGCTATACAGTCGGTGAAATTGGACTCGCGGGTCACTGGATCAAATTGCTGCGTCACTATCTTTTCCTGCATAAAGCCAAGGGATATCCCTTCTGGTGGTTACTTCCTGAATGATATTTTAAAAGACTAAAATTTAATAAAATGGCTAAGAATATTGTAAGAGGTTATTATGAGGAATCCTACCCGCCTCTTCCTACCAGAGCAACAAAGTTCTGGCGAAGAAACCTGATTAAACAGTTTATAAGGTTTGTTGTGCTTAATCTGAGAATTATGCGAATAATTGTAGGAGGTCACTCCTGAAAGATTCTGTTGTTAATTTTCTGGTACAGAATGTAATGCAACTGATATTTTAAATACTGAATATCAGGTACCAGAAACTGTATATCAAAAAGATTGATGTAAATCAATAAATATCCTGTAATCTGTCAGCCCGGTTTATATTTTGGGTGAGCGTTAATTCATATATTTGCCACTCAAAAAAAAACACTTATGGAATATACCGACTTCAGCAACCTTTATAACGATTCAGACAGACAGATCTTAAAGCTGGCAGAAGATTCGCTTAATCCAGGTCTTGACAGAGTAAGCGAAATTATTGAATATGCTAAAGAAGCAAAAATAAATAAGATAGGCATTGCCAATTGCACAACCTTTATCAGAGAAACAAATCAGCTGGAAGAGATTCTGACAGGAGAAGGATTTCAGGTTGAAAAGGTACATTGTAAATTTGGAAAGGTGCCATTTAATGAGTTGCTCCCAGGTTATAAAGGCATATCATGCAATCCTGCGGGTCAGGCTAAATATCTTGAAGATAAAGGAACTGAACTTAATATAATGATGGGGCTGTGCCTCGGACATGATATGATTTTTAATGCCAGGTCGAAAGCTCCTGTTACCCCTCTTCTTGTGAAAGACAGAAAATTAAAACATTCTACAATAGATGCATTTAAGGAACTAAATTTATGATATGGCGCTATTCCTAAATCATCATTGAAAAAATCACAGAAAATCAGATGATAAACAACGATATTTTATTCATCCATTTGCACTGATCAGCAATAATGATTTCTTGTTGATAATCTCAACATTTTTGCCTGAAAGTTTGATAATACCATCATTTTCAAATTCTGTTAATACGCGACTGACGCTTTCTCTGCTTGAGTCAACAAGATTCCCCAGATCTTCCTGATTTAAAGGTATTTTAAAAGTGTCGGAGGAATATATTTGTTCAGATAATTCTATAAGAGTATCTGCTATTTTGCCTCTCATTTGTTTTTGTGTCCTGTTGGCGCATCTCCTGAACACTTCCAATTCATTATTGCAAACTTCCATAAGTATTTCATAGGAAAAAAAATGATTGGCTTTCAATAAATGACGAAATGCATCTATATCTATAAAGCAGACCTCTGCCGGCTCTATAACTGTAACTGAGTATTGATTTATCTTGTCTCCAAATGTAGTTGGCAATCCAAGATAGCAGGGAGCTTTTACGATTCTGACAATCTGCTCATGATATGGTCCGGTAATATGTATTTTAGCTAATCCTTTTCTCATGTAAGCCACATTTGTTGAAAAGGTTCCCTGACGGATTAAGGAATCACCCTTATGAAATTTCACCGATGCACAACTAAATGAAAGTTTTTCAATCTCCTCTGGACTCAGTTTTGATACAGCTTTGGATTTAATCTCACAAACCTTGCAGTCGTTTTTCATTTTGCAAAGTTAAAATAAAAGTGAGCTCTATCACAAAATTGTTTAGGCATACTCACTGTTTTTTTCTCAAACGGGCTTCCCTATTGATTTCCGTTGTGTAATAAATAATATATAAAATCAATCGTTATGGAAAAGAAAAAATTATGTATTGGCTTATATTCAGGGAGCGTTGATAAACTGACGGCCGCAGGAATTATACTCAGTGGAGCAGTAGCTGATGATATGCCAGTGGATATTTATGTGTTGTTACAGGGAGCCAGGGCATTCAGAAAAGATGTAGGCGATAATCCGGATAAGCTGAATTTGGCTGAGAATCCGGAAATGAAAGCTGAATTTTTGCAGTCGTTAAAAAAACTGAAAGTGAAAACATGGCTTGAATTTTTCAGATAATGCAAAACAATCTCAGAAGTAAAAATTCATATCTGCGGCCTTGCTGGTAAAATCTGGGGTGCAGAAAGACTTGATGACTTTATTGACCTGGCTGATGACATCTGTGGTATTGGAGCTTATATTACAGCAACTCAGGAAGCTGATGTTAATTTGTTCATTTGATGGATGTTGATATTGTCTTTTAGTTTACTTTTTTAGATAGAATCTATGACACAAGAAGAATTATTGACCTTACCGGTCACAAAAACCGTCGATGCAAGAGGTACAGCCTGTCCGGGACCGCCGCTGGAAGCAAAAAAAGCCGTTGGAACTATTAAATCAGGTGACATTATGGAAGTTTTGTCAGCTGATGAAGGAACCAAAGTCGATATACCAAAATGGTTTACCAATCAGCGGCATGAATATCTGGGTACAATCGAGGAAAGCGATTTTTTCCGCATTTTTATGAAAAAATGTTAACAGGGGAAGAATGTTGGAAACAAACAAAAAAAGCGCCAGAATCCTGGTCTTTTCCACTGAAAAAATATTGGATCCTGCCATTGATATAGCCGGATTGTTAAAATTGCATTACCCTCCAACCGTTTATACGATTTCGATTCCCTGTTCCAGTGGTGTGAAACCGAAATGGATTCTGCATGCTTTTGAAAAAGGATTTGACGGGGTTTTTATTGCAGCTGATGGGAGCGATTGTCCCTGTGGCGAATCATGTACTGAAAAAACCGGAAAAATAATCAGTCAGACTCATGAACTGATGAAGCATAAGAATATAGAACCTGCACGTTTAAGGATGGCAGCAATATGCTCTGTCTGCAGCGAATCCTTTGTAAAACAAATGAAAAGTCTGAATGAATATTTATTAAAAAATTCAACTGTTTAATTATGCATGGTGAAATAATAAGGGCCTCTTTTGATGCACTTGTTATAGGTGGTGGAATTGCCGGAGGTGAAGCAGCATTAAATATCGCCAATAATGGGTTTAAGGTATGGCTAATTGAAAAAGACCTCTCTATTGGGGGCAAAATGATTCTGCTCAGCAAAGTCTTTCCTACTCTCGATTGTTCTGCCTGCATCACTACCCCTAAGGTATCCGAGATCTCAAGGCATCCTTGGATTACTATTTTTACGGGAAGTGAAGTAAATGCCATTAATAAAATATCTGATATTAGCTTTGAAGCCTAGGTGATTAAGACTCCGCGGTATGTGATAGGCGAAGAATCTACCGGCTGCCAGTTGTGCGAACAGGCATGTCCTGTTCTGGTCTCAGACCAGTATCAGTATGAACTAGTGGGACGGAAAGCAGCATGTATACCATTCAGCATAGCGAGTCCGAGGGTTGCTGCCATTGATATTGATAATTGTACTTTGCGCGGAGCCTGTGAAAAAGTATGTCCCACAAAATGTATTGATTTTACCCAGACAATTGAAATAAACGTCGGATCCGTTTTGATGGCCACAGGTTTCGATTCTTATACACCTGCAAATAGTGAGTTCGGTTATAGTCAATTTGAAAATGTAGTTACCCTGCCTCAGTTTACGCGTATTATTGAGTTAAATGATAAAAACTTAGTATTCAAAGGGAAAGAAATCAAAAATATAGCATATATATTGCGTTGGAAGCCGTCAAATTGAAGGGGAGAACAAATATTGTTCAAGGTACTGTTGTACTTCAGCGATCTTTGCGGCTATCCATACAAAAAGTAAATTTGAGAACATTAATAATTTTCATTTTACGCGTGGAATAAGGACCTATGGGAAACAGGAGGTACTATATGCCGAATCACTCAGAAAAGGCGACATATACCTTCAATCGTATGAAGATGATCCTCCGGTCGTTTCAATCGTAAATGACAAAACGATTGTTAGGATCAAAGATATACTGACTGCAAAAAAAGAGATGTCAGTTGAAGCAGACCTCATCGTGCTTGTAACGGGGATGGTGCACAGGGCCGACAATTCTGTGGCTTCTCTTTTCAAACTGCCGAAAGGCCGTGATAAGTTTTTTAATGAGATACACATGAAGCTCCGGCCTGTGGAAACTGTTATCGACGGATTGACAATCCGCGGAGCATGCCAGGGACCAAAAAACATTATAGAGTCTGTTAATTCAGCTCTCTCAGCAGCCACTAAATCTTATTCATACGTAAGTAAGGGTGAACTGGCCCTCGAGCCTGTAATTGCAAAAATAGATAAGAATCTGTGCTCATGGTGTGGTAAGTGTGCGGAAGCATGTCCTTTCGATGTCATCAAAATGGTTAAAGATGAGAATGGAGATGTGGCAGCTATCAATAATTCGGTATGTAAAGGTTGCGGTATGTGCCTTCCTGTTTGCCCCAAGGATGCTATTAATTTAATTGCTTATTCTGATAAAGAAATTGAAAGTATGATCGACGCACTGGCAGGATGAACCCACTGCCGCTTCGGAGGATCCCCCAAAAAGGGAAATAATTCAGCGCTATAACATATTTTCAATGAATGCAGGATTTAGCCACTCTTTAGGGTGGGTGGGGGGGGCAAAAGGGAGAGGTAAAAATTAAGTTTATAAAAACAAAATTTTTGGAGATCGAAAAGGGCAAAACATATAAATACCTCAGGGCGAAAAGAGAGGTTTCACAAACAGCAAAAGATAATCTTAAACTATTCATTAAGATTAAAAAATCGATACTTGAATATCTCGGAGAAGGTGATTTAACTATTGATGAGCTCACCCAAAAACTCGACATGCCCAAGCATAAAGTCGTTTTTTACCTGATGTCGCTTATGAAATATGGCTTTGTGCAAACCGGTGCAATTGATGATATGGACTCCTATTATTCTTACAAACTGAAAAAATAATGGCTGCTGTTTTCGGACTTATACTGCTCCCAAATATTATCAGAATGTAGTGGTTTATTATTTTAAAGCCAAAGATCAGGATTCCTGTTTCAAAATATTTTATCGGACTGTGGGAGTTAGTACTTAATATGTTTACACAAAAAAGGGCTCTTGATTGCGATGAGAACCGGTTCAGATGGTTCGAACATTTTATTCTTCTAATCGGATATCTTGGGTTGCTTTTCACAACTGTTTTTCTTGACTGGTTCTCGAGTAAAAATTTGTTCATCATCGTACTCGGCTATGTAATGAGCATTGCAATTTTTATTGTGACAATTGATTTTGTTTCAAGCCGTAGTAAAAAGGAAAAAGCAGTTAGCAAATTCTCACAGCCATCTGACTGGATGTTTGTTGCCTGGTTGCTCCTGATGGGGTTTACTGCTTTTGCTGTTAGGCTTTTTATTGATACCTGACTGTTGGAAAGAAATATCTGGCTCTAACTGGTCCATTTTATAATACTAGTTCAGTGGGCATTGATAATTGTCCCATTCGGTAAATGGCCCCACTTTTTATACCGCTCATTTGCAATGTACTTTGCAAAAATAAAATGCTGACCCGGGCAATTTATAATATAGTTTTATGATGGTAAAAATCAAAAAATCTATTCATTATTCGCATTCTTTAAAATTACCGACTTTAGCTGAATACTCTTTATTCGGCCCATTTGTCCTGTAATGGAACCTGGCTTGCAAGCCAGGTGAACCCAATGCGCTAGCGCGGATAAAAAGCTAAGACCATTTTTGAAAATAATTTCCAGATTAAGAGATGGTTTTAAAGGCAGATATAAATTCGAACTATCCTGTTTTTTTGAAAGAAGATAATGCCGGCAATTTATTTTACCTTTTTTTGATGAATATATAAAAAGGGCAAAAATATTTACTAAATTTAATGGTATTTCCTATTCGAACAACGGGGAAACCAGTACTCTGATATAAAAATTAATAAAAAAGAATTATTCCCGTATTATGCTGAATAAAATTATTGATTTTAGTCTTAAAAACAAGCTGATCGTAATCCTGTTTACTTTGACAGTGGTTGCTTTCGGACTTTTTGCTGTTTTCAAGATACCGGTTGGTGCAGTACCCGACATCACTAATAACCAGGTTCAGGTGATAACGACATCAGGCAATCTTTCAACACAGGAAATAGAACAGTTTATTACGGCTCCTGTTGAAATGGAGATGGCAAATTTACCAGGAGTGAAAGAAATCAGATCCATATCCAAGTTTGGTCTTTCAGTTGTTACAATTGTTTTTAAGGATAACCTGGGTACTTACCTGCCACGTCAGTTAATTGCTGAAAAGATAAAAGCCGCATCGGCCAATATTCCTGAAGGTTTTGGATCACCGGCAATGGGGCCTATTACAACAGGGCTTGGTGAAATTTATCAATATACCATTGATATCAAACCCGGCTTTGAAGGCAAGTACACTCCGATGGATTTAAGGACCATACAGGACTGGGTAATAAGACGAAGACTTTCCGGCATAAACGGGGTTGTTGAAATTAACAGCTGGGGAGGATACCTCAAACAATATGAGATTGCTGTAGATCCGGTCAGGTTGAAAGGTGTTAATCTCACTTTGATGGATGTATTTGACAGAGTTGCCTCCAACAATAGTATTTCGGGAGGCGCCTACATTGAAAAGACAAATCAAAGTTATTTTATAAGAGGCGACGGTCAGGTAAAATCATTACAGGACATTGAGAATATAGTAGTTTCTAATAATAGCGGGATACCAATACTAATAAAGGACATTGCAGATGTTCAATATGGATATGCCAATCGTTTTGGGGCAATAACAGCCAACGGGAAAGGAGAAACGGTGCTGGGGCAAATAATGATGCTTAAAAATGCCAATTCAAAGGAAGTTATCAATGAGGTCAGAAAGAGAGTAGATGAAATTCAGAAAAACCTGCCTGAAGGTGTTTTTATAAACCCTATTCTTGAGCGTAGTGAACTAATCGCAGAGACTTCCGGTACCGTAGTGGAAAACCTCATTCTCGGGGCATTGATTGTATTATTTATAGTAATTCTTATTCTCGGCAACATACGTTCTGCCATTGTAATAGCATCAATGATTCCACTTGCATTATTATTTACAATATCGATGATGTACATCTTTGGCATTGATGCTAATCTGATGAGTCTGGGAGCTCTTGATTTT
>Ga0315272_10001610_pt1 | contig 11151 bp, 10 predicted proteins | sample C3_middle_MG_FD_203918 | JGI IMG/M metagenome (GOLD analysis project Ga0315272, IMG submission 203918) | Sediment microbial communities from Yellowstone Lake, YNP, Wyoming, USA - C3_middle | ecosystem: Environmental > Aquatic > Freshwater > Lake > Sediment | place: USA: Wyoming | collected...
AAGTGCCGATAAAATACCCTGTTTTTATCGCCAAAATGTCAGTTACATAAGCTATACTGACTCCTGGTATAACGCTAATCCTACGATAGGCTATCATCCGAACTACGCCACGGGTCCCATGCCCTACACGAGTCCTGCGGGTTCCTTTGCGGCTAACGAATACGGTCTGTATGATATGGCTGGGAATGTGTTTGAATGGTGCTGGGACTGGAATGGATCGTATTCGAGTGCATCACAGACTGACCCACGTGGTCCAACATCTGGCCTGAGCCATGTATCTCGCGGCGGCAGTTGGGGCAGCGTTGCCTCAACCTGCCGGGTTGCGTTCAAGAGCTACGACAAGCCGGACTGCGCGATTTTCATCTTCGGTTTTCGGTCCGTCCGGCCCGGGGGTCAGCCATGAGCAGTCGGAACCAGGCAGGCGGAGTTGGCCGGAGCAGGCAGGCACAAAGGGGGACGAGCAAGCCGGGCCTGCGGAGGCTCAACGAAGCAAAAAATATAAACCGCGATTCTTGATGCACGAAATGGGCTATCCTGCGCCGCAGCGAAATTTAGTCCGCGTGCCCTCACGCTGCTGTCCCCGGAGTGCCGGTCCCATGACCGGCTTACCGTGTTCTTGAATCCAAAGTTATCAAACGCTCCGCGAATCCGGTACGCTGGTTCTGCCGTTGCCGCAAAACCGATTTGGAATCAGCGCGCCCCCATGGCTGGTTTCCGCACTCTGAATTATGTCACGTCATGCACCCCAATTTAAAATTGCCTTGCAATGTGTGCGCCACCGCCTCACATTTAGGGCGCAATACATCCATTGTCGGTGTTAGTAATTTAAGTTTGGTTCTTCAGGAAACGACTGCGTTCGCAGTTTGTGGCCCTTTCCTTTTTCCATTTTCCGGCACTCATCTTCCATTTTCTCATGCAAACAAATAACGTGCGACTCATCGCCTCATCCAGGGTCTGGATGGAAGGCGCGGCTGTCACGCAGCTCGAACAAACTGCCTTGCTGGAGGGAATGGTTCTCGCCGTGGGTCTGCCTGATCTGCATCCCGGCAAAGGCCACCCCGTGGGCGCGGCGTTTGTGGCTGCGGACAGGATTTATCCCTACCTGATAGGCAATGACATCGGGTGCGGCATGGGTTTCTGGCAGACCGACATCCCCGTGCGGAAAGTCAAACTGGACCGCTGGGCGGGGCGTTTGGGCGGATTGGAATCTCCCTGGGAAGGATCATTGGACCCGTGGCGACAGAGTGAAGGCATCACGGAAACCCCTTTTGACGCGAGCCTGGGCACCATTGGCGGCGGGAATCATTTTGCTGAATTGCAGCGCATAGAATCGGTGGGACAGCCGGAGATGCTGAGGCAATTGGGACTGGACCGGGACCGGGTGTGTCTGCTGGTGCATAGCGGTTCACGCGGTTTTGGGGAATCCATTTTGCGCGGTTATGTGGAGCGTCATGGGGCCGCAGGAGTTCCCCTGGATTCCACAGAGGCCCGTTCCTATCTGGAACAACATGACCAGGCGGTGCGTTGGGCGCGAGGCAACCGATCCCTGATTGCCCAGCGCTGGATGGAGCAGATGGGTGGCGGGCACAAACTGGTTTGCGACAGTTGCCATAACAGCCTGACACTCCGGCGCGAGGCAGATCGAACCCTGTGCGTTCATCGCAAGGGCGCGACACCTTCCGAGGCTCCGGTGTTGGTCATTGCCGGTTCCCGTGGAACCCTGAGCTATCTGGTGAAGCCGCTGGGCGATGGAGCCGCGCATGCCTGGTCGCTGGCCCATGGGGCTGGGCGCAAGTGGACCCGGAGCGATACCCGTGCCCGGGTGCGCGAACGGTTCCGACCGGAACAGTTGGTACAAACCGAATTGGGCAGCCGGGTGATCTGTGAGGATCGCGATTTGCTGTATGAGGAAGCGCCCGTGGCGTATAAAAAGATCGAGACCGTCATTGGCGCGCTGGTGGATGCCGGATTGATCGAGGTGGTGGCCACGCTGTGTCCACTGCTGACCTACAAAGTCCGCCAGCCAAAATATGGGGAACAATCATGAACGAAACAAAAACCATTCCTGATAGAGAGGCGCAGATCCTTCGCCGCATGGAAATCCTGGGAGTGTCGGAATCCGATGTGCGGCAGACCTTTGTCAGATCCGGCGGACACGGCGGTCAAAACGTCAACAAGACCTCCACCTGCGTCATGTTGACCCACCTGCCAACGGGTCTCCAAGTCAAGTGCCAAACCACGCGTCAACAGGCAGTCAACCGGTTGATCGCTCGTAACCTGTTGCTGGACAAAATCGAGGCGGCCCGGCGCGCACGGGCCAGCGCCGCACGATCGGAAAAGGAGAAGCTGCGCCGACAAAAACGGGGACGCAGTCGCGGCGCCAGGGAGCGCATTCTTGCCAATAAATCACACAATTCCACCCGGAAAAAACTCCGTAAACCGGTCGCCAGCGAGTAATTTTTCAAGACACTCCCAGGGTCGCGCGGGTCAGAAGATAGTGGCACTCAAAAGCGCATGACTCCGATCTCCTTCGTCGGGCGCTCCCATCGAAATCGAGGCCGCAACGATCGCCAAACCGCCTCACAGGCAATGGGGCGGCTTATGAACAACGGCGGTTTATTGGACGGCCTGGAAGAACATGCGGGCATCCGTTCCGAGGGGAATGGTCACCGTCACAGGACTGGCGGTCACGTTGGTGGTGTAGGCCGGGGTGTATGTTTTAAAGTCCGGTGTGCTGCGGATGACCAGGCTGTGTCCGGCGGTGCAGGCGACCTGAAATTGTATTTGGGTTTTATTGAGTATTTTCGGATTGGAAATGACGGGCGCGGGGAACGTGCCGCCGCCAGTGGTGGTGAGGGTGAATTTGGTGATGCGGCTCAACGCGGCCAGGCCGGGGGAACCGCCAGGCAGCAGCGCGATGTCACGGCTTGTCATGTGGAAGAAGTCCAGCGTGCCGGTGTAGGAAATGCCCGGTTTGAAGGTGCCTTTGGGAATGACAATGGAAGTTGCCGAGGCGGGCAGGTCGATGGGGATGCATTTGTCGGGGGCGTGGAATACCATGTTCGTGGAATCCGATATCATTAGGCTGATGGCATCGTTGTCGCCGGGCGAAGGATAGGCGTCCCATTGCAGGATGAAATCGGCGGTGGCGTCCACAGTCTGCGACGCGGAGAAATTGGCGACGCGCGGCACGGTTGGCCTGCCCGAATCGGTCAAGGGCGCGGTGCCGTTGTAGGTGATTCCCGCGGAGACGGCGCTGATCTGGTAATCGCCCGAAGGATACGCGGTCTCGAAGGCGGTCAGATTGGCAAGTTGATCGGTGAAATAGGCGGTGGTGTTACCGAACACGTTGTAAACCTCCAGGGGATGTGTGGCGGCGGGAGTGGAGGGCGCCACAACCGAGGCGGCGGTAAGGGTGGAAGGACCGCGCACCGAGGCGTAGAACATGGCTCCTTCCAGCGGATCGAAAACGGGGGCGGCCGCGCTGGTTTGGAGGTAGTTATACGTTTTAAAAACACTGACTCCGGAGGTCTGCGTCAGGCTGTTGGTGTCAACACAGGGATTGTTGGTGGGGCCCTGAACTGTGGTGAATTTGCCGGTGTAAGTATCGGTGGCAAGTGGATTTCCGGCCAGGTCGCGGAAGTTGGCGCTGTTGGTGGCGGTGGGATTAAGGGTCCAGGTGATGGTCGAGCTGCCGGGCCAGCCTGCGGCGTAGTAGCAGTTGAGGGATGTTTTATCGGCCGACCAGAGGTAGTTAATACCGCCGGGAGTCACGTTGGAGCTCCATTGGATCGCCTGGGTTTCCGCCATAGGCTCGCTAAAGGTGAAGGTGACGGGCAGAAACCCCGTGGTGAGCACATCGGTGGCGTTATTGGCGGGGGTGCTCCCGGTAAACGTGGGGGGCGTGGTATCGACAGGGCCGGAGCCGCCCGCGACGATGGTGAAGGTGGTTTCCGAACTATATCCAACGCTGGTTTCAGGCATGGCCGCCGAATCGAGGCCGGTGACTCTGTAAAATACAAGCCGTCCGGCATAGGTCTTGCCTGTAATCAAGGTGTTCGCATAAACCGTTTCCGAAGTCGCGGTTCCGTCAAGATTGGCGTTGGATCCCAAACCCGTGTCATAGACCGCCATGGTTCCGTCCAGGATTTGGAATTGAATGAAATCGTTGGGGCCGCTGTCCGCAAAAGACGCCCACCGAAAGGTAAAGTCGCTGGCCACATCCAGGGTCTGCGCGCTGCTGAAATTGGACAATTGAGGCCTGGCCGGATACGCGCCCGCGCCCAGCGCGACAACGACGCTGCCATCGCCACTGAATATTCCGCCGTAGTTGTAATGATAGCCCAGGGTGTAATTACCCGCGCCATAGGCGGCATCGAACGCACCCGCGTCCGCCCCATATCCCGTGTAGGCCATGTTGCCTCCTGACACGCCGGCCAGGGGGTGGCTGCCACCTCCCGGTGTCGTGACAGAGGCGCTGGCGACGAAGCCCGGGCTGATGGGTTGGATGACGATTTGGAAGGCGTAAGGATTGGACGCCGCAGCGGCAACACCCGAAGCGGTTTGTGTGAAGCGTTGTCCCTTATAGAGATCCGCGCGAGATATCGCCGGGATGTCCTGGGCTTGGACAATGGTGGTTCCGACACAAAGGACGCCGAGCCAGGCAACCAGATTCCGACCGTTTGAACACGTTTTTCTCATACTCCTTATTACTCAAAGTGTTTATTTGGGATCTCAAAAACCAACTTTTTCCACAGTAAGTCATGGTTGCGCGGAGGTCAATCGTCCAACGCCGGTCTTTTGGAATTGCGCCAGGGGCGGCTTCTGATGCCCGCATTGGCGTGGATGGGCGGCCACACCGGGAGGACCGCCCGGAAAAGGCTTATATCGTTCGGAGCCGGTCCTTCATTGGTTCCAAATCCGGGTCTGCCAGCGCCAGTTTGAGAAGTGTCTTTTTACCCAGGAGCGACTTTGCCTTGAGCAGCCAGTCCCACGCCTCGGTCAAATGCCCGAGTTGGGTCTGGTAGCAGGCCAGATTGTATGCAAACAACGGCTCGTCGGGAAACAGGTGCGCCGTGGCCAGGAGGGGCTTGATGGCGTGTTGAAGCCCGTCTTTTGCAACGCGGCGCAAGGCATAGGATTGATGGAGCCAGCCTGATGGCTGGTCGGGGGCGCGCTGAATGATTTCCCGGGCCACCGCCAGGGCCCCGGCCCAGTCGCCCAGGGACTCGAAAATCATCCAGCTCATTTCCAAAACGTCGGGATGATTCCGCGCTTCCACGGACACCTGGTCAAGTTCGTTGCGGGCCTCTGAGGGGTTTTTCAGGTCCAGCCAGCCCGAAGCCGCCAGAACACAGTGCATATCCGAAGGCTCAAGTCCTTTCATATTCCAATCAGGGCACGATAAGCGCGGGCCGCGTCGATCACAAGCCATTTGCCGATCCCGGCAATGGATGTATCCCGCCATCGTTTATGAAATCCAAGGCCAACAAATGGACCAAACCAGGCATGACCCCGATTTTCAGGAGACCCGGCCCTCCTTGATCGAACGATAATCCCCGTATTCTGTTGCGCCCCCGGACGGTGCCCGACTGGCAGCGTGCATGGCCGTTTTCGCTGGCGCCTTTCCGGCCATTGGCAAAAAAAGAAAAAAAAACGCAATATCGGAGTAGCCGATCCTGGCAGGAAACATTACATTAGCCCCACGTATGAATATTATTATGCCACATAAATCATTGATCGCCGGCCTTGCGCTGGCAATTGGACAGTTCCTCACGCAGCCGGACGCGCAGGCGTATCCGCAATTGGCCGCCCAGAATGGCAACAGTTGCAGCGTATGCCATGGGCCCTACAACGCCACCAGCGCGCCCCTCGCCACGGGACGCTCGGCTTCGGGCCTTATCTCGGTGAGCGGATTCGGCAAACTCACAGACCTGGGGACTCAACTCGATGGCAAGACCCGGGGATCGTTAAAAACCTTCGAGGGTGTGGCGGGCGCGGCGGTGCAGTTGTCGGTCGATGTGGTCTCACTGACCAATCTGGCGCCGAATCCGATTTACGCGCTTCAGTTGAAAAGGCTGGAGAAGTCGGGACAGGCCCAGAGCCTGACCAACTTCCTGGGGTGGAGCGACAATAACACGCCAGGAAACTGGGTGAGGCAGGGAACCACCAATTTCTACTACACGAAGACATTCAGCAATGGCGAGACGGGCACGTTCGCTTTCCAACTCGGCCTGAGCGCCAACACCCCGGCCGATGTCTATGATCTGGAATTTGCGATCGCGGGCAAGGATGACACCGGGCTTTTCTACCAGGACACGCATTACTACGTGGCGGTCATAGATCCGAAATTGTTTACCGACCAGGCCGTGACCTGGTCCGCAGCGCTTGCTTCCGCCGGCTATGTCCTTGAGGTGTCGGATAATGCCGGGGGTCCATGGCAAACCTACCAGGGTGCGACCGCGGTGATCGAAGGGGACAACGTGGTCTTGATGAAAACCGCGCAAGGCTCCAAGAAGTTTTTCCGCCTCCAGAAACCTTAAGTGGACTGGAAATTCCGGTATTCAAATTCATCACCTCGCCGGACCCGCAGGCTGAAACCCTGCGGGTCGTTTGTTTTGGTGAGGCGGAGGATCCGTGCGATGGTCCCCAAGGCGCGGTATCCCAAGCCTCATTGAAGCCCAAATCCATTGGCTCATCGGCGTTTTCCCTGTCTGTTGAGGCGCGGCAAGCGCATCCACTTACCCCGTGTGGAGGCTGTGGCGGTCTTGACGGCAGGGTTCCAAACGGATCGTTCCCCGCAAAAAGCAACCCGCGCTATCGACTGGAATCGTGAATGGCACTCGGATTGGCATCCGGGTCGCCGCCGGAGGGCGCCTTCTCACGCAGGACTTTGAGGGCCATAAGCGCGGCCTGGCATTCGGCTTCTTTTTTATTCTTTCCCGTTCCGCGCCCCAATTCGACGCCCAGATGGCGCACAAGACATTCAAAGACGCGGTCGTGGTCCGGACCGCTCGACGAGATCACCTCGTACGTGGGGGCCTCCGGCGAGTGGGATTGGAGCATTTCCTGGAGTTGGCCTTTGGGATTGTCTTCAACATCCGAGGCGCCGACCTGACTCAGCGATTCCGCGAATTGATGGAGAACAAACCCGCGCGCGGTCTCGTAACCCCCATCCAGGAAAATGGCCCCGAGCACGGCTTCGAAGGCATCCGCAATCGAGGATGATCTCTGGCGTCCTCCACTGCAGAACTCTCCCCGGCTCATGTGAAGGTGATCGCCCAGGTTCAGGCGGCGGCCCAGTCTGGCCAGGGAATGACGGTTGACCATTTGGGCGCGCGCCTTGGTGAGGGGACCTTCCCCCATATCCGGGTGTTTCTCGTAGAGCTCGCTGGTCAGTGAAATTTGGAGAACGGCATCGCCGAGGAATTCAAGGCGCTGGTTGTTGCGGGGCGTCGGTTCGTGTTCCCGCAGCAACGAGGGATGGGTGAGGGCCAGACGCAGCAGGTCCTTGTCGCGGAACGTGTATCCGAGTAAATCCATCAGTGGGTCCAAATCCTGCATGCGCTCTCCTGTGGTTTATGCGGGCGGGGGTGGGATCGGCTCGACGGCAGGTTCAGGGACGGACTCCGGCGTTTGCCCGACCGGAGTTTCGGGTGCCGCATCCGGTGTGGTTTCGGGAGCGGATTCAGGGGCCGTTTCTGACTCTTGATCCTCCGTGGCCTCCGCGGAAGCCGGGGCGGGAGCCGATTCTGGGGAAATTTCACTCGAATCGGGCAGGCCGCGTTCGAGAAGATCGGCAACCTGCCGTTGCACTGCCTCCAACTGTTGAAGCTGCAGATTGGGATCGGTGATCTGAAACAAGTCGCCGTCTTTGGGATGCTCGTAAACAATTTGACGCCGACCATCCAATGTCGTTTGGGCTTTCACGCGCAAAATGCGCTTTCGTTCGAGCATGACGGCCAGGATGAAGCAAGCCGGGCCGTGGACGGGATCGCCGCTCTGGACGAGCTTGCGCAGGAGGGTCTCTGCGGATTCCTTGCGAATGGCCTCCGCGGGCGGCGGGGTCGGGGCATTGTAAACCCCATGCCAAAAGGACAGAAAGCCCTTGCGGTCATGCGCGCCCTCGGCGTATTGGGCCTCCCAGCAGGCGGCGCAGACATCCGAACGTTCCAGTATGTTGCGTTTATCCAGCAACAGCGTGTAGTAAAGCTGCTTCTCGACAAACGGACGGGCGCACGCCTGACAGGCCCGCGCCCTGGATTGAATTTTCCAGTCGATCATGTGACGAAAACCGCGCGCGCCCCAGGCGCGTCCGGTTGTTTGCATTATCCCCGAACAGGCCGCGACCGCAATGCCAATTCAAGGGAGTAAATCGGGGAACGATTGGTTTCAACCGCCAACAGGCGGGTATGTGGATTGGTTTTTATTGGCGGTTTCGTTTTTGATCTTGAGACTCCTGTGCGGAATGGAGCGCGTTTTGCGTTTTACGTTTCCGGCCAGTCCGCGTATGTTTGCCCCGCAACGTTCTATATGGGAAACACCTTTGGTCATCTTTTCCGCGTCACAACGTGGGGCGAATCGCATGGTGGGGGCGTCGGCGTGGTCGTCGATGGATGTCCGCCGCGTCTCGGATTGACCGCGGCGGATATTCAACCGGACTTGGACCGTCGGCGGCCGGGCCAATCGAGCATTGTCACCCCCCGCAAGGAATCCGACACCGTCCAGATTCTGTCCGGCACTTTCGAGGGCAAGACCCTCGGCACACCGATCTCCATGTGGGTGAAAAATGAGGACGCCCGGCCTGATGCCTATTCGGAGATGGCGGAGAAATTCCGTCCTTCACATGCCGATTACACCTACTTCGCGAAATACGGCATTCGCAACTGGCAGGGCGGCGGACGCGCCAGCGCGCGGGAAACCATCGGACGGGTGGCGGCGGGGGCGATCGCGAAAAAGCTGCTCCGTGAACAGTTTGGGGTTCAGGTTCTTGCGTACGTCAGCCAGGTGCAAAAGATCGTGGCCAAAGTGGATCATGAGACGGTGTCCGAGGCGGAGGTCGAATCCAATATTGTCCGGTGTCCGGATCAGGCGGCGGCGGCAAAAATGATCCGGTTGATCGAAAAAATGCGCGGCGCGGGAGACAGCGTGGGCGGCTTGGTGGAAGGCGTGGCCCGGGGCGTTCCCCCTGGCTGGGGCGAACCGGTCTTCGACAAACTCACGGCCGATCTGGCCAAGGCCATGATGAGCCTGCCGGCGGCGCGGGGGTTCGATATCGGGCTGGGTTTTGAGAGTGTGTGGCTGACCGGCACGAGCCATAATGACGCCTTCCGCGCCCGCAATGGCAAGGTGTTCACGCCCACAAACCGTTCCGGGGGCATCCAGGGCGGCATCTCGAACGGGGCGACCATTTATTTCCGGACCGCATTCAAACCCGTGGCCACGGTCATGGTCGAGCAGGATACGGTGGACATCCGGTTTAAGAACACGACGCTCAAAGGACGGGGACGTCACGATCCGTGCGTCCTGCCCCGGGCAGTGCCCATGGTCGAGGCCATGACGGCGCTGGTTCTGGTGGACCATGCCTTGAGACAACGCGCGCAGTGCGGGGATGCGGGAGTTCTCAATGTTGAGAGCCGGGCGTCGCGGTAGGCCGCTAAAATGCGTGATGGTAACGCGATGCGTTGTCAAAACGACGCATCCGGGGCTGGAATCGCGCGATGGTCCAAATAATTAAGCGGCGCGATTGACAGTTTTTTTTGAACCGATAGGATCAGGCGACAAATGGGCGGCGCGTTCGTCTATCAGTTAGGACACGGCCCTCTCAAGGCTGAAAGATGGGTGCGATTCCCATACGCGCTACCAATTTCTGTTTGATGGAGAAGGTCAAGCTGTCTTGACCTCGCCCGGTAATTGGAGCATTTTTGTCCCATAAAACGACATGCGACCGTTTCAGATCATTTTTAATCCCACCAGCGCGGCGGAACTTTCGCGCATGCCCAGGGAGCTGCAGCTTCACATATTGGGCCAGTTTCGCGGGTTACCGCAGCAAATCATGGCGTCGAGCATGGATGCGTTCGGTCAGTTGGAACGCGGCGGGAAGACGTTGCACCGGTTCCGATTGGGTGAATACCGGATCTATTTCGAACGGCACGATCTGGGCCTGGTGGTCCACCGGATATTGAACAAAAACTCGCTGAAGGACTTTTTGTTCCGATCGAGCCTGCCGGTTGGCGAGGATGCGGCGTTGCAGGATAATCCCAAATTCTGGGAATTGATCGAAGCGGCCAAATCGGCGGCAACGCCTTGAATCCTCCTTTGCTCCATCATGGGTGGAGAGTGAGAGGGCGGCTCAAATGGTTGATGGAGAAATTGTTGGTCATGGATGGTATGGCACGATTATTGCTCCCAACAAAGTTGTTAAGTTTGTAAAAAGTTTAAATTCGCGGTTGACTCGATGGGGTGAACCGGGGTAGAGTGTGCCTCAGATATATAAACGGGTCCAATTGGATTGTATGGATTGAAGAGAGAGTTTTTTATGAAAATGAAAACTATGATGAAAGCCACGGTTGTTTTCGCCGCGTTGTTGACGGTTGCCGCCAGCTCCGCATATGCCCTCAGCGACGCCCAGTTGGCGTCGGTCAAGAAGGCGTATAGCAAAGTTCCGGTTACAGAGATGGCAGCCAAAGCTGCGAAGATGGTTAAAGCGACTTCCACAGTGGATCGCGAAGCGATGGCTGTGGCATTGACGCGCGCCGCGATTGCGAAGAATGCGAATGTGGCTTCCTCAGTGGTGTCGGCCATTAGCGCCGCCGCTCCCGAGACCTCTCCCGCTGTTTCCGCCGCCGCCGCCTCGATGCTCAATCAGCGCGCCAGCGCGATCGCCATTGCCGCCGCCGCCGCCGCTCCTGATTACAGCGAGAAAATCACCCAATCCGTGAGCACGGCCGTTCCTGCTGCCGCGACCCAGGTGGCCTCGTCCGTCCGCAGTCGCAGCGCTGGCAACAGCAGTGCGGTGACATCAGGCGGCACAGTGACCATCAAGCCCGGCCCGATTCGCGGCATTCAATACACCCCGGTCATTCCTCCGGCCAGAACTCCCACGGCCTTGGTGCAGCCCGGGTATGATCCCGCGCGTTATTCCTCTCCGAG
>Ga0315272_10001612_pt1 | contig 11149 bp, 8 predicted proteins | sample C3_middle_MG_FD_203918 | JGI IMG/M metagenome (GOLD analysis project Ga0315272, IMG submission 203918) | Sediment microbial communities from Yellowstone Lake, YNP, Wyoming, USA - C3_middle | ecosystem: Environmental > Aquatic > Freshwater > Lake > Sediment | place: USA: Wyoming | collected...
CCGAGGAGAGGATAAGAAGAAGGGAAATAACAGGGGTTTTCATGTCTTCCATGTGATTCTACACCCCCGATGATATGGCGAGTCCGGCTGCAAATATGAGTCAAAAACTTGCACCAATAGCCATTTCTCGCTCTATAATGTGTCGGTACCGGGTCTTAGTATTTAGTGCCCTCATCGTCTAGTGGCCCAGGACATCTGGTTCTCAGCCAGAAGACCGGGGTTCGACTCCCCGTGGGGGTATTGTTTTTTCTGCTAATAAACTTTTGAAAAGGGGATAAGAAAAGTGCAAACTGAGGTCTGCCTGCCTGATGGGAATGGTAACTCCTGATGCCTGACAATAACCTGGTCGTAGCCGTCGCTGGTGCCACCGGTGCCGTCGGCATGGAGATGATTAAGGTTCTCGAGAGCCGGAATTTTCCTGTCGGTACGCTCAAGCCGCTGGCTTCGTCACGTTCCGCTGGAAAAACCATCCCCTACCGCGGTAAGCAGGTTGCGGTCGAGGTTCTCGACGAGAAATCGTTTGCGGGCGTCGACATAGCGCTGTTCTCCGCCGGCGGAGATATTTCCCGGCAGTTCATTCCGGTCGCCGTGCGCTCGGGATGTACCGTTGTCGACAACTCCTCGGCCTTCCGGATGGACCCGAATGTTCCGCTGGTCGTTCCCCAGGTAAATGCTTCCGATGCTCTTGCGCACAACGGGGTAGTGGCTAATCCGAACTGCACCACCGCCATCACGCTGATGGCGCTTAACCCCCTGCATCAGGCGTTTGGATGCCGCCGCATTTTCGCGTCGAGCTATCAGGCGGTGTCGGGAACCGGAGCTATGGCTATTGAGGAGCTCCGGCGTCAGGTTGACCAGATAGTGAAAGGCCAGCCGGTTACCAAGGAGGTCTATCCGCACCAGATCGCCTTCAATGTTCTGCCGCATGTTGACGCCTTCCTGCCCTCCGGATACACCAAGGAGGAGATGAAGATGGAAAACGAAGGGCGGAAGATTATGCACCTGCCCTCGTTCCGTGCCAGCGTGACCTGCGTCCGTGTGCCGGTATATCGCGCGCATTCAATCGCCGTAAGCGCCGAGTTCGAGAAGCCGGTGACGGTCGAGACCGCGCGCGCGGTGCTGGCCAAGGCTCCGGGTCTTGATGTGGTCGATGACCCGGCGAAAAAATCCTATCCGATGCCCTTGTTTACTTCAGGTAAGGACAATTGCGAGGTGGGCCGCCTGCGGATGGATTGTGCGTTCGACAACGGGCTGTGTTTCTGGGTTTCCGGGGACCAACTCCTCCGTGGAGCGGCACTTAACGCCGTGGAAATTGCCGAGGTCCTGCTGAAGAACGGCGCCATCAAGCCCAAAAAGCCCCTCTTTACCTGATACAGTAGTCGAATGATCAAGGTAACTCTCCCGGGTGGAAAGATTGTTGAGGCGCCAAGCGGGTCTCTTGCTGGCCAGGTTCTCAACAACAAGGATGCACTTGCTGTAATCGTTAATGGCAAACCGTCCGACCTGTCCACTCCGCTCACCGCCGACTCGGTAATCCAACCCCTGCTGTTTTCGGATGAGCGGGGCCGGGAAGTGTTTTGGCATTCCGCCTCGCATCTTATGGCGCATGCAATAAAGGAATTGAATCCCCAGGCCATTTTGACCATCGGACCGGCCGTGGAAGACGGTTTTTACTACGATATCGACAGCCCGGTTCCAATTACCGAGGAATACCTTCCCAAGATTGAGGAAAAGATGCGGGAGATTGTCGGGCGCAATATTACGGTGGCGCGCAAGGAAATGAGCAAAGTTGATGCCATCGCATTCTTTAAAGCCCGTGGTGATAACTACAAGGTGGAAATACTTGCCGATATCGCGGACGCTACAGTTACCATGTATGAGCAGGAAGGCTTCATCGACTTGTGCCGGGGCCCGCATGTGGCATCAACCGGGGTCATCAAGGCGTTCAAACTGACCTCAATTGCGGGGGCTTACTGGCGTGGAGATGAGCGCAACAAGATGCTAACCCGCCTCTATGGAACCGCCTTTCCTTCCCAGGCTGAGCTGGATGCCTGGCTTAAGATGATTGAGGAATCCAAGAAGCGGGACCATCGCCGGCTGGGGAAGGATCTTGACCTGTTTTCTTTCCATGACGATGGCGGGCCGGGGCTGGCTTATTGGCATCCCAAGGGTGCAATTATCCGCCGGGCGATTGAGGATTTCTGGCGGTCGGAGCATGAGAAGGCCGGATACGACCTGGTATTTTCGCCCCATATCGGCAAGGCGAAACTCTGGGAGACTTCCGGCCACTTAAGTTTCTATAAGGAATCCATGTATGCGCCCATTGATATAGAAGGGCAGAAGTATTACCTCAAGCCCATGAACTGCCCCTTCCATATATTGATGTATCAGACCCGCCAGCGGTCCTACCGCGACCTGCCCCTGCGCTACTGCGAGCTGGGCACCGTTTACCGGTATGAGCGTTCCGGCACTCTGCATGGACTTATGCGGGTCCGGGGATTTACGCAGGATGACGCTCATTTGTTCGTCACTCCGGACCAGATCACCGGGGAAGTCCAGAAGGTCCTGGACTTTGTCCTGAATATCTTCAAGACTTTTGGATTCGCCGAATTCTCAGTGTTCCTGTCCACCCGTCCCAAGGAATCAGTTGGTTCTGATGAGTTGTGGGAAGTTTCCACCAACGCTTTGCGGGCGGCACTAGAAAAGTCGGGACTGCCTTTTGAAGTTGATGAAGGCGGCGGCGTATTCTACGGCCCAAAAATCGACATAAAGATAAAGGACTCGATCGGCCGGCTCTGGCAGTGTTCCACCATCCAGGTCGACTTCAACCTACCGGAGCGTTTTGATGTCACCTATGCCGGAGAGGACGGGGCCCAGAAGCGGACCGTTATGATTCATCGCGCCCTGTTTGGTTCGCTGGAGCGTTTCTTCGGCATCCTGATTGAGCACTATGCCGGAAATTTCCCGCTCTGGCTGGCGCCGGTGCAGGCCCGCATACTTACCATTTCGAACGACCTGGAACCCTACGCCAGGCAGGTACTGGAAAAGCTGTCCGGTGCCGGGCTGCGGGCGGAGGCTGACCTGTCCAACGACAAGATTGCCAACAAGATAAGGAAGGCGGAGACCGAGAAGGTGCCCTACATGCTGGTTTTGGGTAAAAGGGAGGCGGAGGCCGGAAAGGTCGCCCTGCGCAAGCATGGTAAGGGAGACCAGGGGGCCATTATGCTTGATGATTTCCTCGCCCTGGCCACTACCGAAGCTAGGGAGAAGCGGCTCAGGGAATAGTGTCTGGGGGGATGTTTCAACACCCCGGTAATTGGTATTAGAATGTTCCTACCTTGAAGGAAGCTGTCTCGGCAAATATTATGCGTTGTCTGCAATTGAGGAATGCCTGGTGAAGGTGAAAACCGTCCCGGTAGTCCGCTCTGCCCGCCTTCCATTAGAAAGCAGCGGTGGCGTGTTGAAGCTGCATGATTGGGGCGGCGACTTTATTGAGCGTAAATTCCACCTGCCTACTCCGGGGATTTGGTATGTCTGGCTCAAGGTTACCTCCAATGTCCGGACGGCCAGTGCCGTTTCCTTTGAGTTGGATGATGGCAGTGGACGCGCCCAAGTCCTTTTGGAGCGGAACCGCTGGAAAATGCACCCATCACGGGCCGCCATCCATGTCCAGCCGCATACGAAGTCCCAGTGGGTCTGCTATACGCTCCGGGCTGAACACCGGGCACAGATTCATATAGAGAAACCAGGGGTATATAACCTCCGTTTGGGTCTTATTGAGGGCGGCCTCACCATCGAGAAAGTGGCGCTTACCCTGTTCTTTTCCGCAAAGCCAAAGGGTGACACCTTGGACCATACCGGGGATCCCGGCGGGGGCCGGGCAGTATTTCCGCTAAGCCGGCACAATGTAGACGGATTCCGGGAGGGATGGAAATCCCCCGAATTGAAATCAACAAGACGCTTCTATATAGACGCCCAGTCCGGTAACGACACCAATGCCGGCACATCGCCCAAGCGGGCGTGGAAATCTATGCGTAAAGCGAATATCCAGACATTCCGCCCGGGTGATGCAATTTTATTGAAGCGCGGTTGCCGGTGGATGGAACAGTTGGCGCCCCGCGGGAATGGCCGGGAGGGCAATCCGATATTGGTCGGTGCATATGGTGCGGGATTGCGTCCGGTCATTGACGGGGTTTCGCAGGATGCTTTCAGGTTGGATGGTTACAGTTGGTGGACGGTGCAGGACCTTGAGCTCACCTCGGATCCGGGTTACCAGAAGTGCGGATTTTTTGGCGTGTCTGGCGGGGGAAACGAGCGGCCCCGGGGACTGGTCCTGCGCAACCTGGTGTCGCACGACAATGGCCGGATTGGTATTTTTGTCGGCTCGTGGGACAAATCCAGCAGGGGATATGACGGGGTTCTTATCGAGAATTGCCTGGCATTTTGTAATAACGGGGACGGAATAAATGTCGGTGGTTCATCGCAGGTGGGATGCCGGAATTCGGTTATCCGATTCTGCACCGCCTTTGGCAACCGGGTCCGGGCGGGAATCTGGATTCATTCCGGCGAGAATGGGCTGATTGAACGGTGCCGGGCCTATAACAATGTCTGCATAAATATATGGGCCTGGAACTCAAGGAATATGACCATCCGCCATTGTGAAGCCTTCCGGGGGCACGAGAGTGATGCGGGGGGCTTTGATATCGACTGGGGGTGTGAGGGGATGACGGTGGAATACTGCTATTCGCACCACAATGAGGGGCCGGGTTTCCTGCTGATGGGATCCGGTGATGCCCAATTCCGGGGATATCCCATGGCCAGTGATTACAACATCATGAGGTACTGCGTGGCGGAGTGTGATGGACAGCCGATTTGTGTTACGGAAACTTTCCGCCAGGGCCTGGTATACAACAATGTGGCAGTGGCGGGCAGAAAGGGTGTTTATGCCCTCTATATTAACGGCTGGCCATTTTCGAAGAAGCGGGACAGCGGGGGATGGGCGTCTGATACGGTTTTTGTAAATAACATATTTCTCGGACTTAATGGGGGAATTCCCGCCCTGGTTGATGATTACGCCACCACCCAGAACAACCGGTTTGACGGCAATGTTTATTGGAATAGGCAGGGCGGGGTGATAATCCGGTGGGGTGGCCGGATGAATGGGCCGGATTTCTGGAAAAAGAATGGGAAGAAGAAGGGATCATATCCCCCGAAGGAATACCGTGACCTGGTGAAGTTCAGGAAGGATACTGGCCAGGAAAAAAATGGAATTCAGGCTGATCCCCGCCTGGTTGCGCCGGGAGAGGGCGGCTATGGCCGGTTACCGCTCCCGGCATACCGGTTAAAGTCCGGTTCCCCGGCATTGAAGACGGGGCGCCGGGTCAGGATTACGCCGGATTGGATTGAGGGACGGGCTAAACATATTAATGGAACCGGTGCCATGGCATATGGCATTCCGGTTGAGCCGGAAGAGGCATCGAATGATTATTGGGGAAACCCAGTCGAGCCGCTCCGCGGGGTATCCAGGGGAGTTCACGAGAAATGATTTCAATGATTTTTGCCTGTCTTTTGTCCCTGCCGGCTTTTTCTGCGGACTCGGCGACATTAATGGAGGGCGTGATTTCATCTGGGCACCTTCCCCTGATTGCGAAGGGCGGAATAATCGAGTCCGGCAAGGATAAAAAGAACCCCGCTTTCATTGAGCGAAAGTTTGAGCTGGGAACTCCGGGAATCTGGTATGTCTGGCTGCAGGTGTCATCGATGTCCGGTGATGCGACTGTCGTTTCATATTCATTGGATGGAAACCAGGTTCTGAAGCCCCCGCGGAGGGAAATCATGGTTCCTCCCCGCACGAAAAAACAGTGGGTGCAGTTTACCCGTTACCGTTTTGCTCCGGGTTTTCGCGCGCAGATCCATGTTGATAAGCCGGGCATTCATACCCTCAAGCTGGAATCTGCCCATGGTGCCGTGGAAATACACCGGGTGGCATTGACCCTTCATCATGGAGCGGAACCCAAGGGGGACACGCTCAATCATGCCGACGACCCCGGGCGGGGGCGTTCGATTTTTCCAATGGGGGACATGAGCCTGGATGGGGTTCAAGAAGGGCGCAAGGGGCCCGAACAGACATATATCAGGACCTTCTATATAGATGCGGACAAAGGCACGGATTCATCTGACGGTTTGTCTCCGGCCGGGGCCTGGCGCACGGTTGGAAGGGCCAGCCAAAACACCTTTAAGCCGGGGGATGCGATATTGCTGAAGCGGGGCGGATTGTTCAAGGGAACCATGGCTCCGGCTGGCGATGGGGCAGAGGGCAAGCCAATCACCATCGGGGCGTTTGGTGAAGGTGCCCGTCCGGTCATTGAGGGGATTGACGCTTCGGCGGTCCGGCTGAAGCAGCAAAGTTTTTGGGTCATCAGGGACATTGCTGCCACCAGTAATCCGGAAAGAAAGGATGCGGGAATAGAGGCTCTTGCCATCAAGGGTAAAACCCAGCCAAGGGATATCAGGATTTATAACTGTGTGGCTTGGGACAACGGCGGAACAGGAATCCATGTGGGCGGTGGCGAGGAAGAGGACAACGGTTATGACGGCATAATCGTGGACAACTGCAAATCCTTCTGGAACGGCGCCGACGGCATACAGGTAAACGGGTCCGACCAGAACGGGTGCCGGAACGCGGTCGTACGCTACTGCACTACCTACGGCAATCCCGGCATGGCAGGCATCTGGATACACTCCGGGCAGAACGGGCTGATTGAGCGTTGCAAGTCATACAACAACGCCTGCATAAATATATGGACATGGAATTCCATCAATGTAACCATCCGCCATTGCGAGGCTTTCCGGGGCGTTCCGCCCAAGGATGCGGGCGGATTCGACATTGACTGGGGATGTGAGGGTTGCACAATGGAATACTGTTATTCCCACCAGAACATGGGGGTGGGGTTCCTGATAATGGGGCATGGCTTCAACGATTACCGGGGATATACAACCCAGAGCCGGTATAACCTGATGCGGTTCTGTGTGTCGGAAGGCGACTCTCCGGGAATTGGCTCAACCGAGACATACCAGTTTGGAATTACCCACAACAATACTGTTGTGGCAGTAGGCCGGGAGCGCGCTGCACTGGATATAGGCGGATGGCCTCCGGAGCCGTGGTCGGAGAAAAGTTACAGCGGAGGCTGGCCATCGGATAGCGCCTTCTATAACAATATCCTGGTCGGTCTGGAAGGAGCCTTGCCCATGTGGGTGGATGATTTCGCCACCCGCCAGAACAACCGTTTCGATAACAACCTGTATTTCCGTGCACGGAGTGAGGGTCCCCTGATGAAATGGGCTGGTCGGCGGTGTGGTGAGGGTTTCTGGGAGGGGAGCACCAAGGGCCAGATTCCCGCCCAGGAATTCACTGACATTAAAAAGTTCAGGAAGGCTAGTTCCCAGGAAGCCGGCGGGAAAGCGGCTGATCCCAAACTAACGGCACCCGGTGAGGGTGGCTATGGACGGCTTCCTCTGCCTGCTTACCGGGTTAAGCCGGGTTCGATAGTAAAAGGGAGCGGAAAAAAAGTGGAACTGGAAGCCGCCTGGCTGGCAGAACGCGCGAAATATCTCACCGAGACCGGGGCGGAAAAGTGGGGGATTCCCATGGCGCCGGTGAATGCCACTGAGGATTATTGGGGTCAGGCATTGGGGAATGACAATGTGCCATCAATAGGTGCGGAGAAGTAAGGAGAATAGTAGTCAGTAGTCAGTAGTCAGTTGTCAGGATTACTGATAACAGACTACTGAAGAATAAACCGGTATTTGTAAGTTTGCTGAATCGATTCTGACTAACCACTTACAACTAAAGCAACATTTGAATGTCTTTCATATGACGAGTACCATCAACTAATGAAGAAGAAGTCCTTGTTTGGCATCCCCCACAACGTCCGTATGCTCGGCTGGACCAGCCTCCTGACCGATGCCGGTAGCGAGATGATTCTCCCTATCCTGCCCCTCTTCCTTAAGAGCGCGTTGGGCGCCCCGATGATCGCCATCGGCATAATTGAAGGGGTGGCCGAAGCTACCGCCAACTTCCTGCGTATCGGGAGCGGATTTTTTGCGGATAAATTTGGTAAATCCAAGCCTTTGGTTTTCGCCGGATATGCCATCTCGGCGATTGCCAAGCCCCTGCTGGCTCTGGTGCCGACCTGGCATTTTGTTTTGGGCGTCCGCTTTTCCGACCGGGTGGGCAAAGGAATCCGCTCCGCTCCCCGAGATTCAATCGTGGCGGCGTCTACCCCAAAGAAGATTTACGGGAAAGCTTATGGCTATCACCGCTCCATGGACACGGCCGGCGCCATAATCGGTTCGGGAATAGCCATGGTGGCAATGTTCTGGCTGGTGGACAAGGCGGGCGTGGTTAATTGGGATGGAATCCGTTGGGTGTTCGCCGCCTCTGCAATTCCCTGCCTGCTGGCCCTGGTCTTTATCGCATTTGTTAAGGAAAAGAAGGTTCCGGTCGAAAAATCAACCGGCAAAAAAACTGTCCGCACCAACCCATTTTCATTGCCGCGTCCGGTTTGGATCCTTATGGCAGGGATTGCATTCTGGGAACTGGGAAACATTTCCTATGCGTTTGTGCTGTTAAGGCTGAGCGACCTGTTGGGAAGCGTCAAATATGTCCCGGCGATATATTTCTTCTTTAATATTGCTTACATGCTTTTCGCCATGCCTATCGGGATGCTGTCCGACCGGTTGGGTGTCCGTAAATCCCTCCTGCTGGCCCCATTTCTGGGCGCAGTCGCATTCCTGACGCTGGGTACCGGAGAGGTAACGGTCACTGGGGCGCCCGGTAAATGGGGAATAGCGGTCATTGGAATGATTGTTTTTGCCATGCATAGCGCTGCGGTTAATACCGTGCCCAGATTTGCGGTGGCTCGGCTGGCCCCGCCCAGTGCGCGGGGAACTACATTCGGGTTGGTGGGAGCCTGTGGCCTGCTGGGAAATGTCCTGGCGGGATACTTGTGGACCAGATTTAACTCCGGCTCAGCTATGCAGGTGGCGGGACTCCTGTCTTTGCTGTCGCTAATCCCATTCCTGATTTTGGGGAAGCGCGCGGAAGGAAAATGAGGATTCCGGCTGCAGCAATAACTGTGGCCTTTTTGCTTTCCGGCTGTGCCGGGGGGCGCGTATATGAGAGCAATATCCGCCATGTCTGCCTCTGTGCAGTAAAGACCGTTCGCGCCAACGGATATGTCGTGAAGGAGCAGGATTTCCAGGAAACAGCCGGGACGCTGGTGGCGTCATTTAGCATCCCCGATCTTAAGGGGACCCAAATGATTGGGAGCCTGACTAACCAGGCGGGGTCATTCATCTGGAACGCCTGGGAGCACAGCAAATTGAATACGGGGAGCAGGAAACGGGTGCGTATCGAGGAGCGGGTCACGGTAAAGTTCCGCGCAACAGGAGGCGGATTGTTCAGTTGGCTGGACTGGAATTCAAGAAATAAGACCACAATCGACCTTGTTGCCGATGTTACCGATTATGGCAAGTCCGACTGGGTAATTAACCGGGAAAACCGTCCAAGGGAATATCGCGAGAGTTTATTTGCCGCTCTCGCTGAATGTTTAGCGGGACGCCAAGTTATTGCATCGGCACTCCCCAAGCGTCCGGAAACGATGGTTGTACTGGCTGAGTCCGCCTCGCCCAAGGCGGGTGAGACTTCGTCCGTGCCCAAGAGGGACGGTACTCAGCCGGTTGTTTCGTCATCCATTCCATCTAAGACAGCTCCGATGCGGACAAATTCACCTCTTACGATAGTTCCTGTTGTCCGGAAGAATGCCAATGAAACGGTGGCTGAGCCGGAAAAACTGCAGGAGGGGGAAGTAAAGGAATTTATGATGTCCGCCCGGGGTGCATATGAAAGCGGGAATTATCCCGGGGCTATAGAGAGATTTGAGCGGGTTGTTGCCACTGATCCGCAGAATGCTGAAGCGCTGGGATATCTTGGGGCGTCTTATCACCAGATGGGAAGGAATTCGGATGCCATAACGGTTTATGAGAAATACCTCAAACTGGTTCCGGGGGATTACCGGACGAGGCAATTTGTTGAAGAGATAAAAGGGAAGTAATAGTTAACAGTTAACGGTTCACAGTTGACAGTAACTGCAAGAGGGGGAATTATCAGTTAACGGTTTACAGTTCGCGGTAACTGCAGGAAGTATAAGACACTGTTAGAATGGGCAATGCAAGATTACAGAAAGCTAAATGTGTGGCGGAAAGCCCATGAAATGTCGCTAGATGTTTATTCTGAAACCAAGTCCTTTCCTGAGTCGGAGAAATATGGCTTAACCAGCCAGTTGCGGCGAGCTTGTTGTTCAGTTCCCACCAATATAGTCGAGGGGTGCGGGAGAACGGGATCCAAGGATTTCTCGCGTTTTCTTGATATTGCAATGGGTTCAGCATGTGAAACCGAATACCTTCTGCTGTTGTCGTGCGAGCTGGGTATTTTGGCTGAGATGCCTTACAAGTCATTGAACGAAACGATTCTTGAGGTTAAACGGATGCTTTCATCGCTTTCAAGAAGCGTAAGGGGAAACAGGAACCATCGGCCGACCGAATAACTCCGTATTCACGGTTTACTGTGAACTGTAAACTGTAAACTGATAACCCTTTCTACTTTAAATCCGCATTCGGTGGGCCCAGCGTTGAGGCATATTCAACCAGTTCGGCTAAATCACTAGTTGAAGCATTGCGGAATGCCATTCCGGCACAGTATTTTCCCATCAGTTTGGTTGCATTCCTTCTTACATAAACCAGCTGCCCCTCAATTTCCAGGGGCTTGCCCGTCTTAGGATGGGTGAAATGCATCCGTAGGGTGTCATTGGCGTCGAAATCGGTGTCAAAGGTGAGCATGGCTCCGCCCATGCTAATGTTTACTATATCTATATGGTATCGGTGGTTTCCGCCCCCGGTAGGATCCTCCCGGGTGGAGTCTGGGGCTCTCCGGAAAAGTACTTCCGATTCCCCAACGATATGAAGGCTATATCGGGGGAATACCCTTCTTTCGGCATAAGATTGATGTTCTGGCATGTAACTTGTATCACATAAATACTATCACGCAGGGTGTAAAAGTATTACTGAGGGCAAGGAGTTTTGCCGGTGG
>Ga0315272_10001614_pt1 | contig 11129 bp, 7 predicted proteins | sample C3_middle_MG_FD_203918 | JGI IMG/M metagenome (GOLD analysis project Ga0315272, IMG submission 203918) | Sediment microbial communities from Yellowstone Lake, YNP, Wyoming, USA - C3_middle | ecosystem: Environmental > Aquatic > Freshwater > Lake > Sediment | place: USA: Wyoming | collected...
TCCCACCGATAATGGACGGATCGACCTGGGCCGTAAGGACGACCTGCTTGCCGGTTATTTTTTCCAATGTTGCCTTAACCTTTGCACTGAGTTCGGGGGTCAGCTCCATGGCCGAAACCACCGTCCCTTGACACATATTGTTATCCGCATCGACCATCGCCTGAAATACCGCGGCGATGTCGGGCAGGATATTCGCACGTTTTTTCTGCACCAGCAGCTTGAAAAAATTGCCCAGAACCTGGGAAACCTGCATGGAGGTGAGAAGATGCTCCATAACCTTTTCCCGCGCGTCAACCGGATAGAGCGGGTTGGTCAGGGCATCGGCAACCTCGGGCATGCCGACAAAAAGCTCGGCCATGGCGTTGAGGGTCTTGGTGAAATCCGCAAAGGCATTGCCTTCCTTGCCAACCGCAAACAGCGCCTTGGCGTATCGTTTGGCTAATACTGTGTTCTTCACTGAATACCTCCCACCTTATCAAGAGACAGCTCAACCATCCTGCTTTGATCCGCAGGCTGAATATTCTTTTTGATCAACTCTTCCGCCAGCAGCACGGCCTGTTCGGCAATCTCGCCCTTCAACCGGCTCTTGGCCAGGGCCAGCTCATGGGCCACTGCCATCTCCGCCTGCCGCTTGATATCGCCGGCATTGCGTTCGGCATCGGTAATGATCTTTGCCTTCTCTGTCTCACCCTGCTTGACCGCCTCGGTGATGATGGCGTTCACCTCCTCATCGAGCCTGGCGAGCTTGGCTTCGGCCTCCTTGTACATCTGCTCTGCTTCGGCCTTGCGGGACTCCAGGGCCTCCAGCTGATCCTTGATGCCTTCCCGCCGACTGCTCAAGCCATCGGCAAAGGGCTTCTTCAGGAAGAACACCAAAATAAAAGCCAGACCGGCAAAATTCATTGCCCGGTACAAAAGATCCATCCATTTTGCTCTGGGGATTCCCGCCTCGTGGCCGCCAGCCTCGCCAGACGCATAGGCAACGGCTACGCACACCAACACCATCAATACCGCCCCGGCAACGGTTCCGGTTTTTTTCCAGTTCATATTCTTCATTTACAGAGCCCTCCCCAAAACCTTGCCCGCCATCTCACTGGCAAAACCAGAAATCTGGCCCTGCAACTCGGCCTGGGCTCCGGCAAACTGCTTTTCGATTTCGGCAAGCTGACCTGTTTTCTGCCCGTCAACCTCCTTGCGGATTCCAGCCAATTTTTCCGTGCTTTCGGCAAGGGCCGCATTTCTGGCGGTTTCGTATTCTTTCTTGGCCCTGATCCTGGCATCCTTCATCTTCTGGCCAAACTCATCTTGCCGCAACACGGCGTTCTTCTTGAATTGGTCAATGCCCTCATCAAGGCCGCCGATCTTTTTCTGCCGCTCTTCGATGATTGAGCGGATCGGTTTGTACAAGACTGCATTCAAGACGACAATAAGCAAGAGCATATTGGCAATCTGAATGAGCATGGTCAGGTCGATGGTAATCATTACTGGCCCCCGTTTTTCTTTACAATTTATATATGAAAAATTCTTGGTATGTACACATGAAATGAATGCCTGTTCATTAACAATTGAACGGTTCTAATCGAATTTTTTTGGCCTGTCAATACATTTCCCCGCTGCTTTTTCTCCCTGTTTTTCCCTGGGTATTTCTACAGAAATGGAACCCAACAGGTTGTTGGTATTAAATGTTACGAAGACGATTTTGTACCCTGGCCGACGATGATGCCCGGCACGGCCAAGAGCGCCTCAGGCAATTTGTCCGCCATGGTGCCCCCGGCCTGGGCCATGTCTGCTCGTCCGCCCCCACTGCCGCCCACCATGGCCGCCACCTCTTTGACAATCTGACCGGCATGAAACCGGGTATTCAAATCCTTGGTGACCATGGCCAGCAGGCTCACTTTTCCTTCAAAGACGCCGCCTAAAACAGCGATACCGCTGCCCAGCCCGTCCCGCACCTTATCGCCGACCTCCCGCATGGTTTTCGCTGAATCCATGGCGATCTGGGCGACAACCACCTTCACTCCGGCGATCTCCTGGGCATTGCCGAGCATCGCGCCAAGATCGTTGACGGAAAGATCCGCCGTCAACCGGCTCACCTCCCGCTCCAGCTCTTTCTGGCGGGCCAGTATTTTTTCAAGCTTCCCAGCCAATTCATCAGGAGTAGTCTTGAGCTTGGCGGCCAGCATACCCAGCTGCGCCTCAACCTGCTGGAACCGCTCCATGGCGCCGGGGCCGGTCACCGCCTCGATCCGACGCACTCCGGCAGCGATGCCGCTTTCGCTCAGGATCTTGAACAGACCGATCTCCCCGGTCCCACCCACATGGGTGCCGCCGCACAGCTCCTTGCTGATCTCCCCCACGGAAACAACCCGGACTTTTGTCTCGTATTTCTCGCCGAACAGGGCCGTGGCCCCGCCTTTAATGGCCTCCTCCCGGTCAAGCACTGCAGTGGACACCTGGGCATTAGCCCGGATGGCCTCGTTGACAATCTTTTCCACCCGGGCAAGCTCCTCGCGGCTGAGCGGAGAAAAATTGGTAAAATCAAAACGGAGCCGCTGCGGGTTGACCAAAGAACCGGACTGCTTCACATGCTCGCCCAACGCCTCGCGCAGAGCAGCCTGCAAGAGATGGGTGGCGGTGTGATTGTTGGCCGTACGCTGGCGCTGGCCTTCCGCCACCTTAAGCTCGACGGCCTCGCCCAGGGCCAGGCTGCCTTCCACCACCTCGGCCTGATGGAGGATAAGCCCATCCCCCACGGCCACGGTATTTTCCACCCTGGCCTTGCCCTGGTGCCCGATGATCATGCCCCGGTCGCCGCTCTGCCCGCCGGACTCCGCGTAAAACGGGGTTTCCGGGCAGACCAAGGATATCTGCTCTCCGGTGCCCGCCTGTTCAATACTCTCGCCGCCCCCGCTCACCAGGCCGCTGATGGTCCCATGGTGGTGCCGGGTCTCATAGCCCACAAACCGGGTGCGCAAGCCCTTGTCCAGCAGAGCGCGAACCCCTGGGCCCATCTCGGCCAGCGAGGTGGCTTTCCAGGATTTTTTGGATTGATTGCGCTGTACCGCCATGGCCGCGTTGAATCCGGCCTCATCGGCCAGCATGCCTTTTTCGATGGCGATATCCTTGACGATATCCACAGGAAAGCCAAAGGTGTCGTAGAGCTTGAAGATGAACTCCCCTTCCACCACCTTCTGACCAGCCCCCTGCAACCGCTTCATCTCCTGGTGGAGCATGGCCAGACCATGGTCCAGGGTTTCTAGGAAGCGCACCTCCTCGTTGTGCACCACCTTGGCCAAAAGCTCCCGTGCCCCATGGAGATGGGGATAAGCCTCGCCCATCTCTGCGATGACCGCCTCGGTGACCCCAGTCAAAAATGGCTTTTTCAACCCAAGCGACCGGCCAAACCGGATGGCCCTCCGCATGATGCGGCGGAGCACATAGCCGCGCCCCTCGTTGGAAGGCAACACCCCGTCGGCCACCAGAAAGGTGGTGGCCCGGCTGTGGTCGGCGATCACCCGCAGGGCCGTGTTGACCGCAGCATCCTCCCCGTATTGTACCCCTGCGGCACCGGCGATGGCCGCGATGATGCCGGCAAAAAGATCGGAATCATAGTTAGTGAATTTCCCTTGGGTAACCGCAGCAATGCGCTCCAGGCCCATGCCGGTGTCGATGCTCGGCTTGGGCAGCGGGGTGAGGGTGCCGTCCTCGCTCCGATTGAACTGCATGAACACCAGATTCCAGATCTCCAGGAAACGGTCGCAATCGCAGCCGAGCTTGCAATCCGGCCTGCCGCAACCCTCCTCCACCCCCTGGTCGATGTGGATCTCCGAGCAGGGGCCGCAGGGACCGGTATCGCCCATGGCCCAAAAATTGTCTTTTTCCCCCATCCGGACAATACGGCCTTGGGGCAGATCCTTGACCTTTTCCCAGAGTCCGAAGGCCTCGTCGTCATCGTCAAATACCGAGACCCAGAGCTTTTCCGGGTCCAACCCAACCTCCTTGGTAAGAAAATCCCAGGCATAGTGGATGGCGTCTTTTTTAAAATAATCGCCAAAGGAAAAATTGCCGAGCATTTCGAAAAAGGTATGGTGGCGAGCGGTGTAGCCGACATTTTCCAGGTCGTTGTGCTTGCCCCCTGCCCGGACACAGCGCTGGCAGGTTGTGGCCCGCGTGTAATCGCGCTTGTCCTCGCCCATGAAAACCCGTTTGAACTGGACCATCCCGGCATTGACGAACAACAGGGTCGGATCGTCATGGGGCACCAAGCCTGAGCTTTCCACCACCGTATGGCCTTTGTCGGCAAAGTAGGTCAAAAATCGCTTGCGTATGTCGTTTCCGGTCATTGAGACATTCCTTCAAATTACAGAAGCGGAACGCCTTCGCGTCCCGCTTCTTAACTAATGATATTTGTTGCAATCGCAACAAGCCGCGATTGCAATGGTCGTTGCTTTGTAACGCTTTGATTTTGTGCTACGGACCTGTGGCCTTTTTCCCTTTTTACGAGTCCGTCATCTTTCCCCGCGCAAATCAGATCAGTCAGCGGCTCCAGCCTTTACCGCACCCTTCGCAACCGGTGCTTTTTCATCCATCAGGGGCAAACCATACCCCAGGCGCACCTTTCTTTCAATATCATCGCACAGCTCCGGATGCTCCTTCAGGAAAAGCTTGGAATTCTCCCGTCCCTGGCCGATGCGTTCGCCGTTATAGGAGTACCAGGCCCCGCTTTTCTCGACAATATCCTGGGCCGTGGCGAGATCGAGCAGATCCCCGACCTTGGAAGCGCCTTCTCCATAGATGATGTCAAACTCAGCCTCCTTGAAGGGCGGAGCCATCTTATTTTTCACCACCTTGACCTTGGTCCGGTTGCCAATGACCTCCTGCCCGTCTTTAATGGCTTCCTTCCGCCTGATATCAAGGCGAAGTGAGCTGTAAAACTTGAGGGCGTTGCCGCCCGTTGTGGTTTCCGGGCTCCCGAACATGACCCCGATCTTCATCCGGATCTGGTTGATAAAGATGATCGCGGTGTTGGTGCGTTTGAGCACCCCGGTGAGCTTGCGCATGGCCTGGGACATGAGTCTGGCCTGGAGGCCGACATGGGAGTCGCCTGCGTTGCCGTCGATCTCCGCCTTGGGCACCAAGGCCGCCACCGAGTCCACGACAATGACATCCACCGCCCCGCTGCGGATAAGGATCTCGGCGATCTCCAGGGCCTGCTCGCCATAATCGGGCTGGGAAACGAGAAGATCGTCAACCTTGACCCCGAGGCGCTCGGCATAGCTGATGTCCAGAGCATGCTCGGCATCGATGAAGGCAGCGGACCCTCCGGCCTTCTGGGCCTCGGCGATGATATGCAGGGCCAGGGTGGTCTTGCCGGAAGATTCCGGCCCGTAGATCTCCGTAATCCGGCCCCGGGCCACGCCGCCAACCCCGGTGGCGATATCAATACTCAGGGTGCCGGTGGAAATAACCGCCACAGCCTCCCGCTCGTCGGTACCAAGGCGCATGATCGAGCCTTTGCCGAACTGCTTCTGGATCTGGAAAATCGCGGTATCGAGGGTTTTGCTCTTATCTTCGGCAATGGCCATGTTGTATGTCTCCAAATTTAGGATGAATTATCGTCGGTTCGTTTTACACTGTCCGTCCGCCATTATCAAGACCAAGCTATCAAGACCAAGCAGGTGACGGCGCAACAGATCCAGCCCCGCCTGGCAGGCCAGAGCCTGCACCTGGACGCGCTCCCCGGAAAAATGAAAAAGAAAGGTATGGGTTTTGTCCGGGCTGGCCAAGCCGAAATAAACCGTGCCCACCGGCTTGTCCTCGGTGCCGCCGGTGGGTCCGGCAATCCCCGTTACGGCAAGGGCATAATCAACCGGGGTCACCCGTCGCATCCCCTCGGCCATGGCCCGGGCACAGTCCGCACTGACCGCGCCGGCCCGCAGAATGATCTCCCGGTTGACTCCAAGCAGGCGCTCCTTCAGGGCATCGCTATAGGCCACTACCCCTCCGAGAAAATAAGCGGAACTCCCAGCGACCTTGCTCAGGGTATGGGCGATAAGTCCGCCGGTACAGGATTCCGCCACAGCCACCGTCTGCCCGCGCCCGGCCATCAGGCTCCCCACCACGCTTTCCAAGGTATCAGCCCCGGACCCGTAGCAGCAATCGCCGAGGAGGTCCGTCACCTGCCCGTCATATTTTGCAAGGACCGCCTCTGCCTCCTGGCTGGAGGCCCCGGTGACGGTTAGACTGACATGCACCTCTGGAAACACGGGATAATAGCCGATCCGCACCCTGGGATCACGACCCTCCAGATGGGCAAGCTTCCGATTGATCTCGGCCTCGGCCAAACCCACCACCTTGTACACCTTCTGGCGCACCTGGCGGACCTCTTCGCCTTCCCAGACAGCCAGCCGGGTGATCACCGTTTCCAGAAGCAGATCCTTCATTTCCTGGGGCACACCAGGGAGAAAAAAGATGGGTTTGCCGTCTTGGACCAGAAAATACCCGGCCATCTTTGCTTCCGTGTGCAGGGCATGGGCGCCCGCTGGCAACCAAGCCAGTTTTTCAAGGGAGATATGCTGGCCGGCCAGCATATTCTGGTCATGGGCCTGGATTTTTTTGAATATTTCCGGATAAAAAGTGGCAGGGCGGGCAAGGGCTGAGGAAACAGCGGCATTGGTCAGATCGTCGGTGGTCGGGCCGAGGCCGCCTGTGACGATAACAAAATCAGCCCGGCGCAAAGCCCGTTGCAGGGTGCGGCCAATGACCTCCGGATCATCCCCGATGGTGGTCATGGCCAAAATCTCATGGCCTGCGGCAAAAAGATGGCTGGCGGCAAAGTAGCTGGTGGTGTTCAGCACACTCCCGGAGGTAAGCTCATCGCCAATGGCAATTATTTCCCCAATCATGCTGGTCTCGTAAAAAAAGGAAAAAGTTTTCGCCACGAAACCCACGAAAAAGAAACCGAAAAAATTGGGTCTCGGTGGCTGATGCTCCAGAAAAACAACCACCATTTTTCGTGTCTTTCGTGGGTTTCGTGGCGAATCATCAATCAGACAATCCGACCCAGCACCCCATCTGCGGTAAGTTCTTCAAGCCGCACCGTGACCAGCTGATTTGTCAGGGCGGAGTCCCCCTCAAAGGAGACCGGGATATAATTGCCGGTATAACCCCGCAACAGGCACCCCTTCTTGCGTCGTTCCACCAGAATCTGCCGGGTGCTGCCCAGATGCTTGCGGTAAAAAGCGGTCCGTTTTTTATGATCCAAATCCCTGAGAAGCGCAACCCTTTCCTCCTTGCCCGCCTTGGGCACCTGATCCGCCATGCTGGCAGCCGGGGTTCCCGGCCTTCGCGAATAGGGGAACACATGGAGATAGCTCACCGGGAGCGACTCGATCAGGCTATAGGTGTTGCGAAAGGCACCCTCGTCCTCGCCGGGGAAACCAACCAGCACATCCACGCCGATGGCCACATCGGGCAGGCAGGCCATACTGTCTTCCACGACTTTGGCAAAGGTGGCGGCGGGATAGCGACGGTTCATCTTCTGCAAAATCCGATCATCGCCGCTCTGCAAAGGAATATGCAGATAGGGCATGATTGCAGGCGATTCGGCCATGAGGCTCAGAAGCTCGGCCGTGATCTCGGTTGGCTCCAACGAGCTCAAGCGGTAGCGCACCGGCAGGTTCCGGGCAACAACCAGGCCGAGCAGCTCGCGCAGATTAGTCTTGGGGGTGAGATCCTGGCCATACTGGCCAAGATGGATGCCGGTGAGCACCTGTTCCTTGTAGCCTTGCTCGGCAAAGATTTCGGCCTGGGCCACCACCTTGTCCGGGGCAAGGCTCCGGCTACGCCCCCGGGCATAGGGCACGATGCAGTAGGAACAAAAGCTGTTACAACCGTCCTGCACCTTGAGATAGGCCCTGGTCCTCCCCGCCCCGAAACTGGTGACGGTCAGGGGGCAGATCTCCTTGTGCCCGCCGATATCGCCCAGGTGCATTTCCAGGTCACAATGCCGATCGGCCAGGGCCACATCCACCAAGCGGTGTTTGCAGCCGTTGCCCACAATGCAGATGGGGCTGTCGGCGATATCGAGAATCTCTTGGGCGGCAATCTGTGCATAGCAGCCGGTCACGATCAGCCGGGCCTCGGGGTTGCCGCGCAAGGCCTGGCGGATCAGCTGGCGCGACTGGGCACCAGCCCTGGCCGTCACCGCGCAGGTATTGATGATGTAAATATCTGCCGGATGGGAAAAAGGGACCAGCTCCACCTCCCGTTGGCCAAGCTCCGAAAGGAACGCCGCAGACTCAAACTGGTTGACCTTGCAGCCGAGGGTGGTGACGGCAATTTTTTTGCGCTGGCCCGTGATATTCATGCCTGTGCCATACTGTGTTTGCTACGGAGTTGCAACAAGAAGCCTGGTTTCCGCCAAAGATGGCTAAACACAAAAATGCGATATACAAGGCATATCGGTGTCGAGGAAGCGGAGACATACAAAGGTATGTTGAGCATTTCGAGTATCCCATACAACGCAGTAGATCGTGCCTTTTGCGACGCCATCAGAAAACATCGATAATCTTCAGGCTGTTGGTTGTCCCTGCCACCCCCAGCAGGGTGCCGGAGGTGATCACCAACCGCCGCGTCCCGGGTCGGAGCAGACCGGCATCCTTGATCCGCTTGGCCAATTCGAAGTCCGTGATGGCAACGGACGGCACCTCCAGAGGATAAACCCCGGAGGAAAGGGCGAGGATATTGCGGGCCGTCGGATTATCGGTGATCGCCACAATCCAGGGCCGCGGTCGTAGCCGGGCGATGCGCCGAGCCGTGGTGCCGGTGGCAGTAGGGGTCACGGCCAGATCCACCGTCCGGTTCTCCATAACATCGCAAGCCGCGCTGCTGACCAAATCGTCGATGTTGTCTTCGGAACGGATCGCCGCCCTGACCTCCAGGGCGATGGCTCCGCTCTTGACCAGACGACGTTCGGTCTGGTGGGCAATTTTTTTGGCAATACGGACCACCGCCACCGGATCATGGCCAATGGCGGTCTCCTCGGAAAACATGATGGCATCGGCGCCATCGAGGATAGCGTTGGCAACATCGGTGACCTCAGCCCGGGTGGGCCGGGCGTTGTCCACCATGGACAACAGCATCTGGGTGGCGACGATCACCGGCTTTGCCGCCAGGTTGGCCCGGTGGATGATATCCTTCTGAAGGCCTGGAATCTCTTCGATGGGCAGCTCAATGCCGAGATCGCCCCGAGCCACCATCACCGCATCGGACACCGCCAGAATCCCGTCCAGATGGGCCACGGCCTGCCGCCGCTCGATCTTGGCCAGCAGGCAGGGACGGTACTTCCCGCTTTGTGGCAGGAGAGCGCGGGCAGCCAGCATATCTTCCGGGCCGCCAACAAAGGAGATACAGATCACATCCGCCTGGTGCTTGATGGCAAAGGCGATGCCGCGTTTGTCTGCATCGGTCAGCACCCCGGATGGCGCAGTATAGCCGGGGATATTGACCCCCTTGTTGGAACGAACAACCCCGGCCACCATGGCTTCGGTTTCGACGATCTCGCCCTGGATGCCCTTGACCTTGAACTGCATCATGCCATCGCCGATAAAAATGATAGAGCCTGGCCGCAGCCCTTGAGCCAGACCGGAAATTTCATGGGGCAAAAAAATGCCCGGCCCCGGACGGGCGACCCCTTCCGGGACAAAACGCACCTTTGCGCCCCGCCGCACGGTAATCGGCTTGGGCACCTTGCCCAGCCGCATCTTCGGCCCGGGCAGATCAACAACAATGGCCACCGGGCGTCCCATTTCCGCACTGATTTTCCGCAGACTGGCAACCACCCCGGCATGTCCCTCGTGATCCCCGTGGGAAAGATTCAGGCGAAAGCCATCGACCCCGGCAGCCATCAGGCGGCGTTGCACGGAAGCCGAAAAAGAAGCCGGCCCTATGGTGGCCACGATCTTGGTCTTGGAGATGAATGGGTTCATAATGCTCCTCAGCGGTTTCCGGGGGATCAGTGATGTTTGCAAGCCTCAGGGGCAAGACCTGGGCAAACGCGGCATCACGACCAGTGTATCGTTTTTCCGCTACATCTGCCAAACACAAATTTCACGTCATTTGTAACTATCCAGCAGCACCACATCTACTTCGCCGCTGCGCTGCTGTCATCGGCCTGCTCATGTGCAATAGCACACTTCGCAGTCCTCTTTCGCGCATCTGTGGCACTGCTGAACAGTTCCATTCTGCATATCTCAAGTCCAATTCCGGCATCAAGCTGGATAGTTACCGTTATTTTGCAATCTCACCGCAGCCGAGAACCACCTCCCCTTCGTAAAAAACCGCAAACTGGCCCGGGGTCACCGCCCGCTGGGGTTGGGCAAAGGTCAGCCGCACCCCGCCATCGTGCTCGGTGATCTCTGCCTCACAGGCTGGATGCCGGGAGCGGATTTTCACCTCGCACACCTGGGGCAAGGGTGGGGCCTGGCCGCTCAGCCAATGCACCTCTGGCAACCACACCTCCTGCTGCCAGAGATCCGCGTCCTTGCCGACCAGCACGGCATCGCGCTCTGGATCAAGCCCCACCACATACCAGGGGGTGGCATCCGGCAGACCCAGACCCCGACGCTGGCCGATGGTGTAATGATGGATGCCCCCATGCCGGCCAAGCTCGTTGCCCTGCAAGCTCAGCATCGGCCCTGGCCGTTCTTGCCCTGGAGAATGGGCGGCGAGAAAATCCCCCACCGACTGGTCCTTTAGAAAACAGATATCCTGGCTCTCCGGTGTCTGGCCAAAGGCCAGACCAAGCTCGGCGGCAAGCCCGTAGACCGCATCCTTCCGCAAGCCGCCCAAGGGAAAACAAAGCCGCGCCAACTGCGCCTGGGTAAGCATCCCAAGGAAATAGGACTGGTCCTTTTGGGCATCAACGCCCTTGAGCAGGCGGTACCCGACGGTTTCATCCCCGCTGATCCGGGCATAATGGCCGGTGGCCAGCAGCTCTGCCCCAAGAGCCTCCCGCGCCTGGTCAAGCAGACGACCGCACTTGATGGTCCGGTTGCAGATCACACAGGGGTTGGGGGTTTTTCCGCCAAAATAGCTGGAGCAGAAATAGTCCACCACCTCGCGCTGGA
>Ga0315272_10001616_pt1 | contig 11126 bp, 9 predicted proteins | sample C3_middle_MG_FD_203918 | JGI IMG/M metagenome (GOLD analysis project Ga0315272, IMG submission 203918) | Sediment microbial communities from Yellowstone Lake, YNP, Wyoming, USA - C3_middle | ecosystem: Environmental > Aquatic > Freshwater > Lake > Sediment | place: USA: Wyoming | collected...
TATTCGCGCAACGAATAGAGTGAAAAATATTCCGGAAAATCATTCAGTATCGCAACAGTAAGCAGCGACATGTCATATGCACTGCTGTAATGCATCGCATCGGGCAATCCGGAAGAGTTTTCAAAATGGGTATCAAGCATGCCCAGACGCTGCGCTTCACGGTTCATCAGCGTTGCAAAGCTTTCCTCGCTTTGAGCGATTGTTTCTGCCAGAACCCGGGCCGCATCATTGGCCGATATGACGATAAGCCCGTGCAGTAACTCGTCGACAGAGACAGGAATTTTGTGACTAAGGTACATTCTGGCATCGGCGGGCTGAAATCGGACAGCCTGAAGGGACGGTGTTACTCTTTGATTGATGGAAACCTTCCCCTGCCTGAGTGCTGCAAAAGTAATGTAGGCCGTCATTAGCTTGGTGAGCGAGGCGGGTTCTGTGTGATCGTGGCTGTTTTGTTCCGCTAAAATTTGACCGCTTGTATAGTCATAAAGCAAGTAAGCGTTTGCGGAAATTTTTGGTGCCTGAGATTGATCTACGGCCTGGGATGCAGAAAAGTCGCTTGGGGAAATATCTTTTGCACAGGCAAAAATTGGTAAAAGAAATGTGGATAGGAGTATAAGAATAAACTTCATTTTTTTCGAAAAAAATAGATTTAATTGAAAATCAAACGGCAAGGCGGGGTCGATGTTGTTTATTGGCCAAGCGACCAGTGCAGCTGAAGTTAGCTCAGGTTGGCCGCAAACAGTGCAGCCTGATCTGCCTGTTCTGCAGCTTGTATCAATATTTCTTCGGCTTTATCGGGAGAGATACTTAATGCCTCCCAGTCAGAATCACTAATGCCAGTCTCGACTTGCTCGCTCATGCCAAAAGAGGGTAACATTTTTTCGGCAATATAGACCATGCGTATAAGGGGATTATCTTTGGGTGCATTGATCGCATTAGGTGTGTGGTGGTAACGGATAACCGAAATAATTTCGTTGGGAAGGTTCCAGTGGCGTGCTAATTCGGCACCCAGTTCATCATGACAGACATCCAGCAGGGATTGCTCAACTTCCATGGCTGTTCGACCACTGGAATTGGCCTGGTAAGTATGCAGTTCATTGCTGCGCTGCGGATCGAGGTAGTCCAGCGCGATATAGCCTATATCGTGCAACATTCCGGCCAGAAAAATATAATCGTCCTGCGGACGGATTTGTCTGGGCATAGCTTTGCCGATGGCGAGAGTGGCAAAAGCTATGCCCAGATTATGCATCCATAAATCCTGCAAATTGAAACTACCTGTTGTCGTTTTTGCTTTAACTGACATCATAGCCATGCCGGTCGCGACTGATTTGATGCGGGAAATTCCGAGGATGATTGCCGCCTCAGCTATGGAGCTGATCTTGCGTGAAGCGCCCAGCATGGGAGAATTGGCCAGGCCAACGACTTTTGCCAGTATTTGTGGATCCTGTTCAATCAGTGCCAGCATTTGACGTTGACCTTCGTCGGTATCAATCTGCAGTGAAAGTAATTTTTGCGCGATTAATGGCAAGGCAGGTAGCGAGTCCAGATTTTTAATGGCTTCACGCAGATTGACAGTTGTACTGCTGGTATTCATTTTAAGACCTCAGGGTTTCAGGGGGTTATTGCAATATCTTGGGATATTTTAACCTATAAACGCATCTAGATCAGTAAACGTATGGGCAGTACGTCTTCGCAATAAATATTAAATTTCCACTTCAGGGTGATGGGAATTTTCCCAGTTTTCGTTGCAGGGTGCGTCTATGCATATTGAGTGCGCGGGCAGTGGCAGAGATGTTTCCCTGGTTTTCCTGCAGGATACGTTGGATATGTTCCCATTCAAGGCGGTTAACCGTGGATGGTTGCGAATTAAGCGGCATGTCAGTCGAGGCGCTGTGTCCGAATGCAGCCACGATTTCATCGGCATTGGCCGGTTTGGAAAGATATTGAGTCGCGCCCAGTTTGATGGCTTCAACCGCTGTAGCAATACTGGCATAGCCGGTAAGTACAACAATACGAGTTGCAGCATCAAGCTCATGCAAAGACTGAATTAATACCAGTCCGGAAGCGCCGCTCATTTTTAAATCGACGACTGCATATTCCGGCGGGTTATCGGCAGCCAGCGGTAAAGCCTGCTCTACACTATAAGCGACGGTTACCGCGTAGCCGCGTTTTTCCAGTGCACGACTTAGTACCTGGCAAAAGGTTGTATCGTCATCCACCAGCAATAGACTGGGTTTTTCATTGGAGGCTGAGGTCATGTGTTGTTGGCCAGAGGCAGGGTAACCTCGGTAGTTGCCCCACCGCTGAAGCGGTTAAACAGACGTACCCGGCCTCCGAGCCTTTCCAGTGTTGCATTGGCCAGAAACAAGCCAAGGCCGCGGCCGCCTTCCTTGGTGGTAAAGAAAGCCGTACCCACACGGGCTGCAGCTGCGGGCGTCAGACCTGTGCCATGATCGTGTATCTCCAGGGTGAAATTCTCGCTGTTCCAGCGGGCATGGATATCAATATTTTCAGGAGAAGCATCGGCTGCATTGTTTAGCAAATTCATCAGAGCCGCGCGCAGCGAGGGATCAATGCGCAACTGTGGCGCGGGCTGTGTGCCTTCTGCATTGAACTGGTAACGCGCTGTTGGGCGCAGCAATTGCCATTCATCCAGCGTGTCATCAAGAAACTGATCGATGGAATGCGTAGACTTTGTTTCATTTTCCTGTGCGTTAGCCAATAATTTGTCGAGTATGCTTTTGCATCCGCGCACTTGTCCTTCAAGCAGGCTCAGGCTGTTTTTCCACTCTGGAAGGGCGTCTGTTTCATGTTGCAGCTCACCGATAACCACCAGCATGGTTGAAAGCGGCGAGCCCATTTCATGCGCGGCCCCCGCAGCCTGCATGCCCAGCTCGACTATACGTTCGTTGCGCAATGTTTCTTCACGGATCCGCGCCAGTGTTTCATCACGCTCGCGCACGGTCTGCGCCATCTTTACGACAAAATAAGCTACTACGATTGCACTGATTACAAAGCCCAGCCACATGCCTATCACATGCATGCTGAATATATCCCCGCTCTGCATTGAATGCTGCATGTGCTCGTGCTCACCTCCGCTCATCGGCAGGGCGACATAAAATTTCATCAGCAGGCTATAGCAGGAGGTGGTGAGTGCCGCCATTGCCCAGGTATAGCCGCGCGTTAACGTTGCTGCGGCAATAATCAGCGGCAGAATAAAGAAAGAAATAAACGGATTGGTGGAACCTCCGCTGAAATAAAGCAATACTGAAAGTGCCAGTACATCAATGCTTAGCTGGGTAAAAAGTTCAAGGTTGGATACAGGATACGCTGCACGCAAGCGCAACCAGCTCAAAATGTTGATCAGGCTTAATGTGGCAACAGTAGCCAATAAAGGTAGCCAGGCGAGTTTGATATCGAGCAGATGATAAACCATGGCCAATACCGTACATTGGACGAGTATTGAGATGCCGCGTAACAAAACAAGACCTCGCAGATGGTTATGTCCGGTTTGTGTGGGCTGAAAAGTTAGACTCATGGGACAATTTTACCTGTTGACCGGTTTGTCATGTTGCGACAATTTGCCGCAGATAAAACTAAAACGTCCCGATTACTCGGGACGTTGTTAGTGCCATCTCAACCTTAAAATCAGATTGGCTCTTTTTTAAGCGTAACAGCGCAATCGCTGCGAGAAATCCTGCAATGCAGCGATGCCGCTATTCTCGGCGCGGTGGCACCAGTCTTCGAGTTGCTTGACCAGATGCTCCTTGCTGACACTGGAACGCTGCCAGATCGCAGCCAAATCCTGGCGTAATGTATATGCGGTGTGCAGCACCTGGCTGGCGTGAATAACCGTGCCCAGCTTGGCTTTTTGCTGTTCATTCAGATCAGTCTCATCCAGATGCAGCCAGTGCTTGATGCGCGCAATATCCAGTTTGTCAGTGGCCTGCAGCTTGAGCTTGGACATTTCCGCTGAATAGGTCTTTTTTACCGACAACGCATACTTGGTCATTACTTCATAGCGATGCGTGATAACCGATTGCAGTGTTTCCAGATCGCATACAGTCTTGTTGATATCGAGACGCAGTTTGGGGGCAATCTTTTTGACCTGGGCCAATTTCAGGCTGGCCAGTATGCGAATGTAGAACCAGCCAATATCAAGTTCGTACCACTTGCTCGACAGTTTTGCCGATGAAGCATAGGCATGGTGATTGTTGTGCAACTCTTCACCGCCTATAAAGATACCCCAGGGCAACAGGTTGGTAGAGGCATCGGCGCACGCATAGTTGCGGTAGCCCCAGAAGTGTCCGGCACCATTAATGATGCCTGCGGCGTTAACGGGAATCCACGCCATTTGCACGGCCCAGATGGTCAATCCGATTGGTCCGAATAGCAGCAGGTCTATGAACAACATTAATGCAATACCAAGCTTGTTATGTTTGGTATAGAGATTTCTTTCCAGCCAGTCATCAGGTGTACCGTGGCCGTATTTGTCCATGGTTTCGGTATTTTGCGCTTCCTTGCGGTATAGCTCATAGCCCTGCAGTAATACCTTTTTGATACCCAGAATAACCGGGCTGTGCGGATCTTCTACGGTTTCGCATTTGGCGTGGTGTTTGCGGTGAATGGAGGCCCATTCCTTGGTGACGATACCGGTGCTAAACCATAACCAGAAACGGAAAAAATGACTGGCAGCGGGATGCAAATCCAGTGCGCGGTGTGCCTGATGTCGGTGCAAATAAATGGTAACCGAACCGATGGTAATATGTGTCAACGCCAGCGTTGACAATACGTAGCCCCACCAAGGTAGATCGATCAAACCTGTAAACATAACTCTCTCCTAAACTGCTATTTTTTATATTTATAAAATACGTCAATGTGAGACAAGTAAAACTTTGATTGGTTCAAGCTGTAACCCAAACATGAGCCTCTTTGTAGTCTGCAAATACACGCACATCAGCATCCACAAACAGACGTGATAGCCAAGCCTGCCAGGTGATCCATTGATCATCCGTGACAACGGCTATCTTGTTGAAATCATGCTGGTGTTCACGGTTGAAAAATTTTATTTCCTCCCATGCTACATCCACCGTGTAATCGATCATTGCACGCAGATCAAATAGCAGGTTAACCGGAATATGAGCTTTGAGTTTGGATACTGCGCTATCTTCAAATTGCTTGAAATCCGCCAGCGAAAATTCACCCATTACGGCAACATTCACCAGGTTACCAGTCTGTTCAGTTGTAATCATTTTATTTCCAGTCAAAAATACCGAGTTGCATGACCAAAGCTTACCACAACTGGGCGTATTCCTGAGTAACACTCACACTATACTCAGACCCTGCGGGTTAATTTTTTGACAATCTCGGCCGCGGGTAGCGGCTTGCTGTAATGATAGCCCTGATACTGTTCGCAGCCATGTTGGCGCAGGAAATCCAGCTGGGCTTGTGTTTCCACTCCCTCGGTTACCACTTTCATCGACAAGCCGTGTGCCATTGCAATAATCGCTTTTACGATCGCAGCATCATCCTGATGGGTGGCGATATCGTCAACAAATGATTTGTCAATTTTGAGCTTGTTGATCGGGAAGCGCTTCAGGTAACTCAGGCTGGAATAACCGGTACCAAAGTCATCAATGGATATTTCCAGACCCATATTGCTTAATTTGAGCAGGGTATCAACCACTTCATCGACATTTTGTACCAGCATGCTCTCGGTAATTTCAAGGCCGATGAATTGCGGGTCAGCGCCGGTTTCATTAAGTATAAGAGCAATATCTGAAGCAAGGGTTTTTTGGCGGAATTGTTTTGCCGACAAATTGATCGCCAGTCGGGGTACGTTATACCCTTGTTTCTGCCAGTCAAGTAATTGCTTACATGCTGTTCTCAATACCCAGTTTCCTATAGGCAAAATCAGGCCGTTCTCTTCAGCTAATGGAATAAATTTGATTGGTGGAACCAGACCCAATTTCGGATGTTGCCAGCGCAGCAACACCTCCATGCCAATGATGTCTCCGCTGGAAATATCAACCACGGGCTGGTAAGCCAAAAATAATTCATCGCGCTCCACCGCATGGCGCAGGTCGCCGCTTAGAGATTGTTTTTCAGCAGCCTGCTCGTTCATCTTGGCGGAGAAATACTGATAATTACCTCTGCCGGATTCTTTTGCATGGTACATGGCGATATCGCTATTTTTCAACAGATTCTCCATGCGGTCACCATCATCTGGATATATTGCGATACCAATACTCGCGCCGATATGCAGCTCTTTCCCTTTGATTGAAAAGGCTTGAGTAAGAGATTCCAGCAGTTTGTTCGCAATAATGCCGGCATCTTCAGGGTGAGTAATGTTTGAAAGCAGTATAATAAATTCATCTCCGCCTTGCCGGGCAACGGTATCCTCGCTGCGTACGCATGATATAAGTCTTGATGCGGCTTCTTTCAGCAGGCCGTCACCTATATCGTGTCCCAGTGTATCGTTGATAATCTTGAATTTATCCAGATCAATAAAAAGAACTGCGGCCTGTAATTTGCGGCGCTCGTTGTGGACTAGTGTTTGTTCAATGCGATCCTGCAGCAGTGCGCGATTGGGTAATCCAGTCAGCGCGTCATGACTGGCCATATAGCTGATACGCCGCTCAGCATCTTTGCGTTCGGTTATATCTCTTGCGGTGGTGATGAACAGTATCTTGTTCTGGATGCGCAACTGGGTGGTTTTGAGTTCGAGCGGAAAGGCGGAGAAATCCTTGCGCAAACCAATTACTTCTCGGGTGATGCCAAATAACGCGCCTTCATTCGTTTCTTCCGGGGTGAACTTGTGATAGTGACCCGAGTGGTCAAGCAGGTCAGTCGATATTAGCTGATTAAAATCCTGGTCGATAATTTCCTGGCCGTTGTAGCCAAAAATATTTTCCGCAGCGGTATTAAAAGACACGATCAAACCGGCTTCGCCTACTACGATAATGCCTTCATTTACATTGTCGAGAACAGCATGGATATAGGCTTCGCTATCACGTAATTCACCAATGCGAGCCATCACAATGCTTTCAAGGCTTGCATTAAGGCTGTTTAATTCCTGCTCGGCATTTTTTCGGCTTTCCCGCATATAAGAAAAAGCACGAACCAGATGTCCCAGCTCATCTCCTGTTTCCGCTGGCAGTACCGCAGAAAAATTACCCAATGCAAGTTGGTCAGCCGCTTTGCTTAAGCGTGATAAGGGCTGCACGATAAATACAGACATGGTTGCATAAATTAACAAGCCGAGGAAAAGCGCAAACAGAAACAGGAAAAAGATTATGTTTCGGGATGTGCTGGACAAAGACTTCTCAATGCGATCCAGCGCCATAACCAGTTCCACAGTGCCGATTTTTTCTCCGGAAAAAGTAACGGGTGCAGAAAATACAAGCCTGTCGAGTAAAGGATCAAAATCAGCGCTGGAGCGCGTGACCATAACCTTTCCACCGCGATTAAGAATGTTTATCTGCTGCACGTCCTGCATCTTGACAATGCGCTCAGCCAGGGACTCTATATTGCTGTAGTCGTATGCAACGATCAGATTGGTGAGGGACTCAGCAATCAGTGAAGCGCGCTCCTGACCTGAGCGGCTTATTTCTTCTGTAATACTGATTTTTGCCTGGTACAGGCGGAACGCGCCCAACAAGCTAAAGGCAATCAATAGACCTGAGATGACAACAATGAGCAGCTTCTCACGCAGATTCAAATTAAATTTCTTTATTTGCATATGATCTGATCAGCTACCTTTACCGTGGATGCTTTGTACAAACTGTTTCCTGTTTGGATTCATATATAACTAAAGTGCTGACGTTTTGCTGGAGTATACGGCTTTTATGATGATCTCCCCCAGTACCATTCTTTGTGGCACTTATTTTTTAACAAAAATTGACTAATTCTTTGAAGGATAGCAGAAAAATGCGACTAACAATATAGAAGTTGCCAGCTTGTATTTGTTGACAAGGTAAGGTTCAGGGGTTTAGTAACGCGGAGCAAGTTTAAGGCTGGCAATACCGCTGGCAATTATCAGTGCCATGCCGGCCCAGCTGCTTAAGGTCAGTATTTCTCCCCACAACAAAATACCAAACAGGGTAGCGAACACCACTGCGCTATATGACAGACTGCTTGCAACCAGTGTTTTGCCGGTACTGTAAGCGCGGGTGAGGGCAAGCTGAGCCAGCGTGGCGCTGCTGCCCAACGCCAGCAATAGAGGGATATTTTGCAGTGTCAGTGCATGTATATGGTCAAGCAGCATGGCGACACCGCTGGTTATCGTAGCGATCAGGCTGAAATAAAACACGATGCGCCATTCCGGCTCACCGCTGCGGCCCAGTTCACGCACATTAAGCATCGCGATACCGGCAAACAAGCCTGAAATCAAGCCGAGCAAGCCGGGGATGAGCTGGTTGTGTTCAAATGTCGGATGCAGCAATAAAACCATGCCGGCAAACCCCAGCGCGATGGCAATGGTTAACGGCGCATGAAAGTGTTCTTTAACCACAAACACCATGAGTATGGTGAGGAACAGGGGAGAGGTGTAGTTCAGCGTTACCGCGGTAGCCAGTGGCAACACGGTGATGCAGTAGAAAAACAGAAGCAAGGCAATGGATCCGGAAACGCCACGCCACAGATGGCCTTTCCATTGTGTTGTCACCATAGTGCCACCGCGCTGGCGCAGAATGGCATACATGATTAGCAGCCCGATCAGCGAGCGGTAAAATACCAGTTCGATATTGGAAAAATACGCTGCGCCAAGCTTGACGAAAACCCCCATGCAGCCAAACAGGAACCCGGCAACCAGCATCCAAAGTGCGCCCATCTAATAAAATCCAAAAAAACTGGCCACAGAGCCCACAGAGATCGTGTGCGTAATTTGTAGTTTGCAGCTTTTTAAATTTGAACAGGAATTAATCGTATTAGCCACTTTGATTTTCTCTGTGTTCTCTGCGAACTCTGTGGCAAATAAGTTTTAGATATAGCAAACGGTGTTAACCGAGATGCGGCCCCAACTGGCGACGCAAGAATTCGTGAAAATGCAGCATACCGTCCTCGGTGGGGGACTGGTAGGGGCCGCCATCTTCTATGCCTTGCTTGTACAGTGCCTTGCGCCCCTTATGCATTTTCAGGCAAATGATGTCATCTTCTATCGCGGTTTCGTTATAGGCTTTTTTCTCGGCTTCGACATACTCGCGTTCAAACAGCACGATATCTTCAGGATAGTAGAATTCCACAATGTTGGAACAGGCATCCGGGCCACGCGGTACCACCGTGCTCACCACCAGGGTATTGGGATACCATTCCACCATGATGTTGGGGTAGTAAGTCAGCCAGATCGCACCATACTTGGGGACTTCCCCGTTGCCATAGCGCAAAACCTGCTCATGCCAGGCTTTGTAAACTTCACTGCCGGATTTGCGCAGGCCATTGTTGATGCCGACTGTTTGCACGCTGTACCAGTCGCCAAAATCCCATTTCAGGTCTTCGCAATTTACAAAGTGGCTCAGCCCCGGATGGAACGGCGCAACGTGGTAATCTTCCAGATAAACCTCGATAAAGGTTTTCCAGTTGAAGTTGTACTCTTCCGTTTCCACTCGATCCAGCATATAGCCGGAAAAATCCATGTCCTGCATTACGCTGACATTGGCCAGGTCTTTAAGGATATTGCGGCCACTTGCAAACAGCAGGCCATTCCAGCGTTGCAGCGGAGCCTTCATCAGATTGAGGCAGGGGTTTTGCTGAAAATGAGGTGCGCCCAGCAGTTTGCCGTCCAGTTCGTATGTCCAGCGGTGCAACGGGCACACGATGTGCTTGGCGTGGCCGCGGCCCTCCAGCATGATGGCCTGACGATGACGGCAAATGTTGGATAGCAGCTCAACCCCCTGCTCGTTGCGCACCAGCATCTTGGCGTTGTCCATCCATTCCAGTACATGATAATCGCCCGGATTGGGCACCATGAGTTCGTGGCCAACATAGTTGGGGCCTGCATCAAAAAGTACGCGTTGCTCAACCTCCAATACCTTGGGATCAAAGTACCAGCGCAGCGGTGGCTGCGCGGAAACGGGTGAAAATTGTTCGATTTTGGCTATTTCGGACATGGTTGGCAGAAAACGATATACCGCAAAATTTTAAGCAAGGGGCGAATTGTCCCTGAAATGTGTAGCTAATTGCAACAAAAATTGTCCCAATGTGACGCTTTCATTTAAAATGGGCGTTTTCGCAAATGGAGTTTCGCATGGCGGGAAAATCCCAAAAGCCTTTGAGTTTTGAGGCGGCGCTGGCCGAACTGGAGCAAGTGGTTGCTGACATGGAGTCGGGCAAGTTGCCCCTGGAAGAGTCGCTCGCCGCTTATCAGCGCGGCGCTGAATTATTACGCCAGTGCCGTAGCCGTCTGGAGGATGCGCAGCAACAGGTGCGCATCCTGGAAGATGGTACGCTGAAAGATTTCCCTGTTAACGGCGACAACGCCAAGCGCGAGGATGCCTGAGTAAACCATGTCTGATTTTCAGTCCTGGGCTAGTGCCCACCAACATCGTTTTGAAGATGTACTAAAGCAGTTATTGCCGCAAGCCGAGCTTGCGCCACAGCGGCTGCATGCTGCCATGCGCTACAGCGTACTGGACGGCGGTAAACGTGTGCGCCCGCTGCTGGCATTTGCAGCCGGTGAGTTGGCGGGTGCCGAACAGACGCGGGTTGATGTTGCAGCGGCGGCGGTTGAAATGATCCATGCCTATTCGCTGGTACATGACGACATGCCGTGCATGGATGATGATGTGCTGCGCCGTGGCAAACCTACCTGTCATGTGGAATACGACGAGGCCACTGCCTTGCTGGTGGGAGATAGTCTGCAGAGTCTGGCTTTTCAATTGTTGTCCGAACATATCCTCAGTGATAGTCCGGCCAGCCAGTTACAGATGGTAAAACTGCTGGCGATTGCTTCAGGCTCCCGCGGCATGGCGGGTGGGCAGGCGTTTGATCTGGACAGTGTCGGCAAGCAGCTGAGCCTGCCCGAACTGGAATTTATGCATATCCACAAAACCGGCGCGTTAATTCGTGCCGCTATTTTGTTGGGTGCGCATTGCGGTAATGCGCTGAACGCAGCGCAATTGACCAGGCTG
>Ga0315272_10001617_pt1 | contig 11122 bp, 12 predicted proteins | sample C3_middle_MG_FD_203918 | JGI IMG/M metagenome (GOLD analysis project Ga0315272, IMG submission 203918) | Sediment microbial communities from Yellowstone Lake, YNP, Wyoming, USA - C3_middle | ecosystem: Environmental > Aquatic > Freshwater > Lake > Sediment | place: USA: Wyoming | collected...
TTAAAGAATATTATAACTCTAAAATAAATTTGATATGTGATATGAGATATGTGCTATGTGAAAATGCTTTACATAATTATGATTTTCTGGTATGCTATATGCGTTAATTAAAACTTATGAACTTCGAACTCCACTCAAATTTCCAACCTACTGGTGATCAACCGCAAGCGATTAAAAAACTTGTTGGTGGTCTTGAAAATGGTTTTTGTAATCAAACCTTACTAGGCGTCACTGGTTCTGGCAAAACTTTTACCATGGCCAAAATCATTGAAGCCACTCAACGACCGACTTTGATAATTTCCCACAACAAAACTTTAGCCGCACAACTGTACGGCGAGTTTAAACATTTTTTTCCTAATAACGCCGTGCATTATTTTGTTTCTTACTACGACTATTATCAGCCCGAAGCTTACATTCCACAAACCGACACTTACATTGAAAAAGAAGCGACAATCAATGAAGAAATTGATCGTTTGCGTCATGCCTCAACTCAATCACTAATCAATCGTCGCGACGTAATTATCGTCGCCTCAGTTTCTTGTATTTACGGCATTGGTGAAAAAGAAAATTATTCTTCACTTGGGGTTGAATTTAAAGTCGGGCAAAAAATAAAACGCAATGACATTCTACGAAAATTAATCAAGATTCAATATGAACGCAACGATACCGCTTTTTATCGTGGACAATTTCGCGTCAAAGGCGAGCAAGTCGATATTCATCTCGCGACTGGCGAACAAATTGCCCGTCTAACAATGTATGGCGACATTATTGAAAAAATAAATATTTTTAATATCAAGCCAAGTGGCAAAAATCCCGTCTGGGCAGCAGATTTACGCGAAAAAAATTCCGCCTCGCTTGAATCAATCAAAATTTTACCAGCCAAACATTTTATGACGCCGGATGAAACGATGCAGAGTGCGGTCGAAAAAATCAAACAAGAATTAAAAATAAGATTGAAAGAATTGCGCAAAGACGGCAAAGATGTTGAAGCCTATCGACTCGAGAAAAAAACTAATTATGACTTGGAAATGATTCGCGAAGTCGGCTATTGCAATGGCATTGAAAATTATTCCCGCCACATGTCCAATCGCGCCCCAGGTGAGGCCCCCGCAACTCTAGTTGATTTTTTCCCAAAAGATTTTCTAATGTTTATTGATGAATCCCATGTCACCCTTCCACAAATTCGTGGGATGTATGCTGGTGATCAAGCCCGTAAACAAACCCTGGTTGATTTTGGTTTTCGTTTGCCAAGTGCCAAAGACAACCGCCCCTTAAATTTTCCAGAATTTAATTCCAAGATCAATCAAGCAATTTATGTTAGCGCTACCCCGCAAGCCTATGAACTGGGCAAATCAAAAGTTGTGGCCGAACAAGTCATTCGCCCGACTGGTCTTCTGGATCCCGAAGTTGACGTGCGAAAAAAATCTAATCAAGTCGCCGATTTGATTAAAGAAATAAAAAAACGCGTCAAGAAAAAGCAACGTGTTTTGGTGACTACCCTGACCAAGCGAATGTCAGAAGAACTGACTGAGTATTTACTAGAAAATGGAATTAAAGTTCAATATCTGCATAGTGAAGTTGAAACTCTGGAGCGGGTTGATATTTTGCGCGATCTGCGAACCGGAAAATATGATGTTCTGGTCGGTATCAATTTACTGCGTGAAGGTTTAGATTTACCTGAAGTTTCATTGGTGGCGATTCTTGACGCTGACATTGGTGGCTTCTTACGCCACGAAACTGCTCTCGTTCAGACCATGGGCCGCGCCGCTCGTCACGAAGACGGTCACGTGATTATGTACGCTGACAAAATTACCCCAGCGATGAAGTTTGCTATCAAAGAAACTGAACGAAGACGCAAAATCCAAATCGCTTACAACAAAAAACACGGCATTACACCGCATTCAACGACTGCTAAGTTTCATGAGAGTATTACTCAAACTTCTTAATCAAGTCATTCAAATCCTCTTTAAACGGTTTTATCTTTATCATTTTAAAGCACCAAGCATCAGTAAAACGACCATTTACAAAAAGCGCAAAATTTTCTTTATCAATTTTTTGCCAATTTTTTAAATTATCTGGCTTTTTGTTTTTATTTTTTAATAATTTTCCAGTCACAAAGAAAATGTCCTTTTCATCTGCCGCTTCAAGAAAATTAACTGCCTTATCTTTATTTTTCAGAAAATCAACTAAGACATTTTTTAGTTGATTTTTTATTTTTGGATCATCTCTAAGCCCGGACTCAATTTCAATTCCTGCGGGCATAAAAGTTGATAGCGATCCTATTGTCTCTGGTGCACCCGGCCAAATTACAATTCGTTTAATACCAAACCGAAGAGCTAAATAAAGATTTTCGATTGTTAATTTTGTGATGATAATAAATACCCCAGTCCTAGAAATAGAACCATGCAAATCAATTACCCAATCATATTTTTTGGTAATTTTTATTATTTCTATCGCTCGCCTCTCTTCATATGAGCCACCGATTTTTCCAGGAAAAATACGATTCAAATCAGAATCGATAAATCTTTTTTCTTGCTTCAGCGCCTCAGGATTACCAATCAAAAAATCAAAACCTTTTCTCTTCAGAGACCTGACAACTTCTACACCAATTGATTCATCGCCATGTGTAGCTGCGATAAATAATATTTTTATTTCTTTTTTCATATTCTTGATTTTACCAATAAAAAAGTGCGGTTGCAAGCAACCGCACAATTCTTAAATGAACATTATATTTTTTTAATTGATACTATTCTGGCGTCAGGCGCCATAATTTGAGTGCCAGAAATATTTTTCAATGACATCACTTCCATTCCGCCAATCGGAGTAAAACCATCTTTTAATATAATTGAAAACATTTTTGACGCTGGACTTGTCCGCTCAACTGAAAATTCCATTCCTTGTTCTTTTGATAAAATTAATCTTTGATTATGCAGCAGTTTGCCTAATCCTATATTCCGAAATTTATTATCTACAAATATCTCTGCAAGATAAATAATTTTGTGCAAATCCTTAACACCATTTTTTTCAAGAAATTCATTTATTTCTTTATTAAATATAACTGGATAAGCAAAGGTTGCGCCTTGAATTTCTTCCTCATCAGAAATACTCACCAAACTTATCAGATTTGGAATAGAAAATATTTTTTCAAAATAAATTAATAATGTATTGTAAAAATATGTTTCTCGCCAAGGGGGCTCCAAAAAGCATTCTCGATACATTAGAATTATTTTCTCTAGATTTCCAAGAGATAATGATTCTTTATTGCTTACTCTCAGAATTTTCATTTCTATCTCCTGTTTATTCTACAATAAATCATTCAATTTCTTTAGTTAATATCCGCCTCCACGAGTCTACTTTTCGTAAACCTATTTCAGTTCGCTGAACTACTCTTAGTACAACTTTTTCAGCTTCAATAAATCCATTCAATCTAAACAAAGGATAAATAAAAGCTCTTTCATCTTCGAGTATAATTATTTTTGTATAGCCAACACTGTTAGTAGCTACGCCCTTGATCAAATCTTCCACTAATACGTCTACACCGATAACATAGTCAACCACCAAAGGTTCGAGAAGTATTGCATTATCATAAGGTAATTCCATTTTATGAATTTCTGAAAAATGCTCAATCGGATAAGCTACGGCAATTCCGAAAATTCCACCCATATTGCAATTCAAAAGAATACTGCTATCTTTAATGCTTAAAACTTTAAACAAATATTCTTTCAAACCTTTTTCGTCATAAGCAATCCGCCAAGGTGGTAAAAGAAAAAAACGTAAAATTTTCCCCACAATTTGATCAAGAAACTCTTCAAGTTTTTCTTTGGTTGAAATTTTTATTATCATCACTATCTCCTTTTCAGATTAAATTATAAAACTTTTTTCATTATAATCAACCGACATTGATTTTTATTCGCTGGACCTTTGTAGTCTCCTATATTTCGAAAATTATTTTTTTCCAAAAATGAATAAATTCTTGTCCCTCCAATTGACAAACTTAAGAGAGCAGTAAAAGGACTTTCCTTTATTTTTTCGATAAAAACAGACCACAGCTCTTCAGATTCAGAAGTTAGATCGATAGATAGCGATACATCTGAATTTTCTTGCGAAGAAAAGTGGATAGTGAAGTTTGCCGGATAAGCCATAAGAAATCCCGACACTTCGTCTTTTTCGCTTAGCTCAACCCAAAAACTATGAATCGGAAGAAGCAAAACATGCCTAAAATATTCTTCAACTTTCTCCGGCTCGCGATTAATACTCCATGGTGCATTTTTGTAAAAATCAACATAATGCACAACAATTCTTTCCAGATACTCGTTAAAATCTTTTTCTTTATTAAGATATTTAATCATTCATCACCTTTTCCTATTTATATTACATTTCAAAGAACAATCGGAGCTCCTCTAGCCAAACAATCCAATGGCCCTATTTAAACATATTTTAATAGAAAAATCAAGCTTTGCCGGTAAGGCTCTACACCAAATAGTGAGATAACTTTTGAAAAAATTTTCTAGCATTAATCGTATAGTCTATATAATTACCTCTTATATTTGTCATCCTGAGCGAAGCGTAGCGAAGTCGAAGGATCTATAATACCTGGATAATTATCAAATAATTTTTATTACAATGTGGTAAATTATTGGTTTATTTAAACAAGAATGTCAGGTGAGATTTTAACCTATCATAGATCCTTCGGCCCGGCTCAGGATGACAAAAAAAGGCGTAATTGCTTATATCAAGGTAAAAATATTTGTTACAGAATTATTTTAACACTTCTTTGAGTTGATAAAACCGATTTGTAGTATAATTTTAGAATAAAAAATGACTTTTTCACCAAACTATTTATCGTAGAACCGCCGGTAATTGACATTCCGTAATTTATGCAATAAAATATAGCCAGCCACAAACCAACAGAAAACAAGGAGAATAAATGAAAAAACTACTAGTCCCTTACAATTGGATCAAAAAATTCTTGCAAGTGCGAAAATTGAACAAATTATTCCATGGAAAAAATATAAATAATTTTGTAATTATCAAAATCAGTGAAAATTCATTATCAAATGTAATTTGGTTGAAAGACTACCTGGCGGTTTATTTTATTTTTGATGATTATTCAAGTCTATCTGTTGTCATCAAAGACGACAAAAACGACAGTGAATATTACTACAAGTTTATTACCAGCGTTATCAAGGCTTGGCCAGATTATAAAATCCTTGGTTTTGGAATTTTAGACTATATCTTTAAAGATACTTTATCTTTTTTGGAAAAAAGATGCGGCCGAAAAATTCTCAAATTAAATTATGTCCTTCAACCAAAAATATTTCACCATCTTTAATCCCTCTCATTTAAACAACAAACGGAGACCAATCTAGGTCTCCGTCTTTTTTTATCTAAACATATTTTTCTTCCGCAACTCTTTGTGATAAGAAATCGCAAAACGATGTGCCTCATCGCGCACACGTTTGATGATATGCAAGGCCGGACTAGCCAGTGGCAACTGCAACGGCTTTGCTTCGCCCGGAAAAAATATTTTATCCGGCGCCGCCGCACTTCGCAAACCTTCACCTTTCGAAACCGAAATCGCCAAAATATTCAATTTATATTTCTGTAATACCTTCAAAACCGTATTCAACTGCCCCTTCCCGCCATCAATAATAATTAAATCCGGGATTAACCAATCATCATGGGAAAATCTGCGCTCCAAAACCTCCCGCAACATTCCAGTGTCCCCCAAACTATCTTCAACTTTAATTTTAAATTTTTTATATTCACTTTTGTTCGCTTCTCCATTTTCAAAAACCACCATCGACCCAACTGCCGCCGTGCCATAAATATTAGAAATATCATACCCTTCAATCCGCTCTGGCACTTTAGTTAAATTCAAAATCTTCGCCAACTCCACCACATCCGCCGCATATTTTTCCGCAACTCCGATAACTCGACTCATTCCCAAAACTTTTTTTAAATTCAATAACTGATATTTTAAATGATACAGTTCTTGCTCCATTGTTATTACTGAATCATCTTTAATAAATTTACTATCTTTGATTTTTGAATTTTGAGTTTTAATTTCCCGTTCTAAATTCGTAATTTGTAATTTGTAATTAGAAATTACTTGCCTCTTTTTACCTTCCAAAAATAAAATAATCTCCTTAATCGCCTTGGCATATTCTGACTCGGAAATTTTAAATTCGCACGGCCCGGGACATTTTCCAATTTGATAATACAAACAAACTTTCTTGGGTAAATTCGTACACGATCGATACGGCCAAATCTTTCGAATCACCTTCAAAGTTTCTTGAACCGCTTCCGTACTTACAAACGGGCCAAAAAATCTTCCACTCTTATCAAGCTTACGCGCCAAAAAAACACGCGGAAATTTTTCTTCAGTTGATACTTTGATATAGACATGACGCTTATCATCCCGCATTATAACATTATAATGTGGCTGGTGCTTTTTGATCAGATTTGCCTCAAGCAACAAGGCTTCGATTTCACTATCAACTTCAATAATTTCAATTTTCTCAATTCGCTTCAACATTGAGTATTTTGCCGAAGAGTGATTGGTACTTTCTCGAAAATACGACAAAACCCGCGACCGCAAATCAATTGCCTTGCCCACGTAAATTATTTCCCCCTTCTCATCTTTAAACAAATAGCAACCGGGATTCTTGGGAATATTAAGATCTTTTACCTCGTCTAATGTCATATTTTTACCTTCACTTAGTGAATTTACAAAACCACTTTCTTCTGCTATAATCATAAGAGATTATCTTAAAAAAGTCCATTATTAAATAATATGGAAAAAGAGCCAACAACTAAAGAAATATTAAAAGCCATCGAAAATCTTTCTGCAAATACAGATAGAAGATTTAACGAATTATCAAAAGAAACGAAAGATTCAATTGCAAATCTGTCGGCTGAAACAAAAATATCAATAGCTGATTTATCAGGGAAATTTAATAATCTTTCTGAAGAAACGAAAGGTTCAATTGCGAGCTTATCAGCCGAAACGAAAGGTTCAATTGCGAGCTTATCAGCCGAAACGAAAGGTTCAATTGCGAGCTTATCAGCCGAAACGAAAGGTTCAATTGCGAGCTTATCAGACGAAACGAAAGGTTCAATTGCGAGCTTATCAGCCGAAACGAAAGGTTCAATTGCGAGCTTATCAGACGAAACGAAAGGTTCAATTGCGAGCTTATCAGGTGAAACAAAAGATTCAATTGCAAGCTTATCAGGTGAAACAAAAGATTCAATTGCAAGCTTATCAGGTGAATTTAAAAACCTTTCTTTAGAGACAAAGAGTTCGATTGCTAATTTATCAAAAAAAATTGATGATGTCTCTTCAAGATTGGATGATGTTATTGAAACAATAAATGATTTTTCAACTGAAACTGACGAAAGATTTAATAAACTTGAAAATAAAGTAGACACTGTAGACTACAATCTTAACGGTCTTGAAAAAACTGTTAAATGTCAAATGGTCACCAAAGATTATTTAGATGACAAAATGGCTGATATAAAAGGGGAATTAGTCAATATCACCCGCAAAGAAGACATAAAAATTAAAGAAGTTGTAAAAATTTTACACGCCAATAAAACTTTAACTGACGCAAACAAAAAGAGAATATTTTCAATGGAACCATTTCCACAAACTATCAAATAACTTTTTACCAAATACAAAACCGCTCTGCAAATACAGAGCGGTTTTTAGTTTTTTAAAAACTTATTGAATCGAAATCGCTTGCACAGGGCAACTTACTATCGCATTTTGTACACATTCACTTTCTTCTTGTTTAATCACGCCCGATTTTCCGTCGTCACCGATTTGAAAAGTACCAGGACAAAGTGAGGCACAAGTGCCACAACCGATACAAAGATCTTTATTAACAACAATTGTCATAAATTTAAATTATTTAATATTTAAAACTTTTTTAATTTCCTCAATTAACCTTACTGGAGTAATTTGTGATTTCAATAAATAGTTACTGGCGCCACATTTTAAAGTTTCAGCAATGTCTTGGTCTTGCGCACTATTCGACAAAACTATCACCGGAATCTGAGTATTCAGCGAATCTTTTTTAATATTCATCAGCATATCATACCCATTCATTGCTGGCATCGTCATATCCATCACAATCACATCGTATTTTTCTTTCTTGGTAAGCTTCAATCCCCAAGCACCATTATGAGCCACGGTTACAATAAAGCCGGCTGTACTTAGCCGCAATTTATACATTTCCGCAATTACTTCCTCATCTTCAATCAACAAAACATTTAAACCATTTTTTTCTTCCTGTTTTACCAATGATTCTCGGCTCCTAATTCCCGGCACAGTCACGGGTGATTTACTTTTTTTATTATCAAAAACTTTATGAACAAAATCTGAAATTTGCGTCGGTGTCAAACTGGCTTTAATCAAAAATCCATCGGCGCCAATTGCCATCGCTTTATTAATTTCTTCACCTTGACTCAAATTTGATAACACATAAACTTTAATATCTTTGGTCTTTTTATTAGCTTTCAATTTTTCCAAAACCTGAAACCCGTTCATCTTCGGCATCATCAAATCAAGCAAAATTAAATCCGGTGTCACCGAACCCGCCTTTTTCACTCCTGCCAATCCATCATCAGCCACCGTAACTTCATAACCTTCACTCACTAATTTAATTTTATACATCTCCGACAAGTATTCTTCATCTTCGATAATTAGAATTTTTTTGTTCATAGATTAATTTATACATCAAGTTTTTATCAATCATTCCTCAAAAAAATTTTACTAATTTTTTTTGTTTATTAAATCCTGCATCATTTGGTCAGCGGCTTTAATCCTTTGTTCTTTTCCTGCTAACCATTTTTCCGCGTCCGTACTCGAAGCCATTTCCGTCATCAACTGATCAGCGGCCTTGATTCGTTCATCCTTACCGGCAACCCAAGCTTCAGTCGAAGTTGCATTTATTGTCTCAGTCGATGTCGCCTTGCCAGAAATTTTTGAATTATTATTAGTTTTAATATTTTTATTAATTAAAACGATATTATCCTTTAAAGCTTCTCGACTATAATATATATAACCAAAAAATCCAACCATTGCTAAAAAAAGTATAAACAAAATTATTAATGCTTTTTTAATACTCATAATTTACAAATTAATTATCTTTACAACAACGGACATAAGCTGTTCCACCATGGCTCCAATCGCATTGACTAATTGATTGTTCGCAGTACCACCCTGTATTATCAGCAGTTGGATGACTGTTTCTAAGAACTTGAGTCCAGCACCAATGATCAACATTACAGCCACCACCGGTCATTGTCCAACCAGTGTCACAACTAACAGTAGAGTAATGATAACCATCTCCGGCAGTATTTGTGTTGCTAGTTGTAGAGTTTTTTGTAATACAAGTAAAAGAAGGGGTACCTGATACACGAGTAAACGGTAAACTCCCAGATGTGTGACTACTTATATCCATAGCTCCAGTAACATGGCTACTTATATCAAGCTGACCGGTTGTTTGAGATAACGGGACATAGCCCCTATCCAATACTCCATTCACAAAACGCCAATAATAATCACCGAAGTTATCATTATAATATCCTTGAGTGCCTGCACTCATCACAAAAGTACCAAGATTGTTTGTTCCATCATTAAAATTTATTCCCGCATAGCCACCTTTCATACCAGTCACTGTTAATGCACCAGTATTTCCTTTTGAACCTGTTCCAACTATTCCACCTGAACCAATAGTCAACTTTCCAGAAACGGCATAATCTCCATTAAATGTTCCAGGGGTAACATTATTAGCGGAAACTATCCCACTTCCAACCTCGTCTGTTCCACATTTAAAATTTCCTGACGCGTCAGTGTAAACTTTGCCACAATTTAAAAGACCACCAACTTGTAACGACTTTTTGGCAATTACATCGCCATTTAAAGTTACAATCATTTGATCGATTATTGCATATAACTTTGGGTTTCCAGTCTCTTCGTTATAAAGTGGCGCATTTGGTCCTCCTTTTGGCGGATTATCCATAGGCGAAATCCAAACAGAATCTGCCAAAACCGAATTAATAAAAAGAGAAAAAATAAAAGAAAGAATAGGAACAGCAATTACAAGAATAACCTTATTCTTGTTTAGATTGCTTAAATCTTGAGTCATATTTATATCTATAATTATTTAGATGATTATTATATCTATATTATAACATATTTTTTTAATAATTAGAAAAGAAAAAGGTTCGTGCAAAAATATATTGCACGAACCTCAAATTTAAGATTGATATTTAGCTGGAAATTTTTTTAATTTGCAGTACATACTTTCCACAATCAGCCACAAGCCAACTCTTGATATCCAACAAAATCCAGTCGGTGCGAGTGGCTACCCATTCACCATTAATACTGTTGGAATCTAAAAGGTTAAAACTTAGCAAAGGAACCCCACCTTCTCGACCATGAATATATAGAACTAAATCGCAACCGTCTACGTTGGTCACCTTAAAATTATAAGTCTCACCCATGACGACATGAAAAAAAACATAGTCATCATCAAAATGCGTATACCCATCAATGATGGGATTATTCATTGTTCGATACTGAATTTCACCATCGCCAATTCCTTTCGCCCAATAGTATTTATTATCACATTCGTATACATCATACATCCATAATTGCTCTGGGTGAGCCATTGAAATCATGATCAATTCTATGTCCAGCTCTCTCTCAATAGATTCTTTCATACTTATTGTATATTTTTGATTTTCATCATCAGAATCAATCAAAATATAATAAGTACCGCTTTGAAGGCAAACCCAATTATATATTTTTGAACCCTCCTTCCACTCATTTTTCTTAGGACTAAAACTTAAGTAGTTCCCCAATCCATCGAGTAAGGACATGTCATGATCAACGCCGGTGGTAATTTTTGTTTCAATTGCATAAAACTTACCAACTGTTGCATTGAATGAATACCAGGCTTTTTTCCCAGGAACACTATTCATGCCATTGATAATATTTTTTGCCGTTTGCATGGTCAACCCATCATTATTAACAAGATCAACGCAATCAGCAATTCCATCACCATCAGTATCAACCAAGCATGATGCTAACATCTGCTCGCCAATATTGACG
>Ga0315272_10001618_pt1 | contig 11120 bp, 8 predicted proteins | sample C3_middle_MG_FD_203918 | JGI IMG/M metagenome (GOLD analysis project Ga0315272, IMG submission 203918) | Sediment microbial communities from Yellowstone Lake, YNP, Wyoming, USA - C3_middle | ecosystem: Environmental > Aquatic > Freshwater > Lake > Sediment | place: USA: Wyoming | collected...
TCTCCTAGATGATGCTTTGCATGAGGCTAAGCTCCAATTAAAGGATATTGATGCGGTGGCATACACCCAAGGCCCTGGCTTAGCTGGCGCCCTACTGGTGGGTAGCGCATTTGCCAAGTCCCTTGCCCAAGGCCTCAATTTACCTTCCATTGGGGTACATCACCTTGAGGGGCACCTGCTTTCCCCGCTATTAGGGGCTTCTGTACCGGAATTTCCTTTTATTGCGCTTCTGGTTTCGGGCGGACATACCCAGTTGATGCTGGTGAGCAGGGTTGGTCAATATCAACTTTTAGGTGAAACCTTGGACGATGCTGCCGGTGAGGACTTTGATAAAACAGCTAAATTGCTCGGCTTGGACTATCCAGGTGGTGCCGCAATCTCCAAATTGGCAGAAAAAGGACAATCTGGGCGATTTGACCTGCCCAAACCAATGCTCCATTCGGGAGATTTGGACTTTTCCTTCTCTGGACTTAAAACGGCGGTACTGAACCAAGTCAAAAAATTTGAGGCATTAGGTATTTCCGATGCCGCGGAGATTGCGACATTTCAGGCAGATCTAGCGAGAAGTTTTGTAGATTCTTTGGTGGCCGTGCTGGTCAGCAAGTCAGAAAAAGCACTCAAGCAGTCAGGTTGTAAACATCTAGTGCTTGCTGGTGGCGTGGGTGCCAATCTGCAATTACGCGCAGCTTTAAATGCCAGCGCTAAAAAGAATCGATTTGAAGTGCACTACCCGCCAGTGGATTTGTGCACCGATAACGGTGTGATGATTGCTTTTGCTGGAGCACTACGCATGTTGGCAGAAAATAATGGCTCAACCAAATCAGGCGCTTTTGATATCAAACCCCGTTGGGATTTAGCAAGCAATAATCTCGCTTAAATAATTGTGTAGCGTCTATTGGTTGCTAACTTTACTTTGCTAAGGTGATTTTGGCGTAAGCACTGTGATTGTGAATAGACTCAAAGTTCTCAGCCTCAACCACCAAAGACAGAATACGTTGATCTTCTTTGAGTTGACCGGCTACATCGCGCACTAGGTCTTCCACAAACTTAGGATTGTCGTAAGCGCGCTCGGTAACCCACTTCTCATTAGGGCGCTTGAGCAAACCCCACAACTCGCTAGAAGCCTGGCTCTCAGCGGCTGATACCAAATCTTCCACGGTCATCTTGGTCTGCGAATCAAGCTCTACTGACATCGTGACATGGGAGCGTTGATTGTGTGCGCCATACTCAGAAATCTCTTTTGAGCAAGGACACAAACTCATTACCGGAACTAAGGCACGTAGATTTAATTCAACATCGATTGAGCCGGCTGCATTTTGCTTCGCCTTGGCCATCCAAGTCACTTCGTAATCCATCAAGCTTTCCACGCCGGATACTGGCGCTGCTTTTTTAACGAAGTGGGTATAAGTAAATTGAATACGGCCTTCAGTGGCATTGAGTAATGGCAACATCTCGCGCACCATCGAAACGACTGAAGCACTGTCAATCGGCTGATTGTATTTTTGCAAGAGCGCAATGAAGCGGGACATGTGCGTGCCCTTCACGTGCGCAGGTAGAGCCACATCCATCTCGAAATTACCAACAGCAGGCATATCGCCTGTCTTCGTGCGAATGATCAGTGGATGACGCAGGCCCCGAATACCCACTTGCTCGATAGGTAATGCACGCTCATCACGCGAGGACTGCACATCCGGCATGGCTTGAGGCTTGAGAAAAGCGGTATTGATATCGTTCATGGCTCTATTTTCAGACAAAAATGACTTATTTGCCTGTAACCGCGGCATTTAGTTCCGCTTTAGCGGAACTTATCCCTGGAAAACGTTGAGAAATCGCCTGAGCCATCCCGGCAGAATCAAGGCCGCACTGACTCATTAAGAGCTTGTAGTCACCATGTTCCACAAACTCGTCTGGAAGACCTAGTTGCAATAGGGGCTTATTGATACCCATAGCAGCGAGTGCTTCTAAGCAAGCACTGCCTGCACCGCCCTGAATTGCACCATCTTCAATCGTCACAAAATATTCATGATCTTGCGCCAAAGATTTAAGGAGCTCGACATCTAATGGCTTTACAAAACGCATATTGGCAACCGAGGCATCAATTTGCTCTGCAACTTCGAGAGCTGGATACAGCAAAGTACCAAAAGCCAAAATTGCCAAGCGCCGACCAACTGGCGCATTGGATTTGCGACGTAACTCGCCCTTACCCAATGGAACTGTGCGCAACTCTTTAGATGGAATAGCGCCAACACCAGCGCCACGCGGGTAACGCACAGCACTTGGATGGGGTTGATGAAATGCTGTCGTTAATAAATCACGGCACTCTGCTTCGTCAGAAGGCGTTAACACCAACATATTCGGTATGCAGCGCAAAAATGGAATGTCATACGCGCCCGCATGGGTTGCACCATCAGCACCTACTAAGCCAGCGCGATCCAATGCAAACAACACCGGTAGATCTTGGATCGCCACATCATGAATCAATTGATCGTAAGCACGCTGCAAGAAAGTGGAATAAATCGCCACGACTGGCTTCATACCTTCGCATGCCATACCTGCCGCAAAAGTGACTGCGTGTTGCTCGGCGATACCCACATCGTAATAGCGCTTCGGGAAATTCTTTTCAAACTCAACAAGTCCAGAACCTTCACGCATGGCAGGTGTAATACCAATCAATAATGGATCGGCATGCGCCATATCGCACAACCACTCACCAAATACTTGGGTAAAGGTTTTCTGCGATGGAGTAGTTGATTTCCTCACGCCCTCTTCTGGGTTGAACTTGCTGGGGCCGTGATACAGCACCGGATCGGCTTCTGCCAACTCATAACCTTGACCCTTGCGAGTCACTACATGCAAAAACTGTGGGCCACGACCCTCGAGCGCCAAGCGACGGACATTCTGCAACATCGGAATCAAAGCATCTAAATCATGGCCATCAATCGGGCCAAAGTAATTAAAACCAAATTCTTGAAAAATCGTCGAGGGTGAGACCATGCCTTTGGCGTGATCTTCTAGGCGTTTGGCAAATTCACGCAAAGGTGGGGCAATTGATAAGACGCTGTCGATTCCCTTTTTAGTCGCGGAATAGATGTTGCCACTCAGCAATCTCGCCAAGTGACGATTGAGTGCACCCACTGCTGGAGAGATCGACATATCGTTGTCGTTCAGAATGACTATTAAAGGCAGATCGTCGTAGACGCCAGCATTGTTCATTGCCTCAAAAGCCATGCCGCCAGTCATCGCACTATCGCCAATCACCGCTACAGCAACTTGTTTTTCACCCTTAGTCTGAAAAGCGCGCGCCATTCCCATCGCCGCAGAAATACTGGTCGAAGAATGGCCAGTACCAAAGGCATCGTATTCACTTTCAGAGCGACGTGGAAAACCAGATAGTCCATTGAACTGACGCAAGGTATTCATACGATCACGACGGCCAGTCAAAATTTTATGCGGATAACTTTGATGACCCACATCCCACACAATTCGATCATGCGGCGTATCAAACACATAGTGCAGAGCAATCGACAACTCAACCGTTCCCAAATTAGAGGAAAGGTGTCCGCCAGTTTTGGAGACGGAATCCAGCACAAATTGACGTAACTCATCAGCAAGCGCGGGTAGCTGCTCACGAGGGAGTTTTTTTAAGTCTGCAGGAGAGTGAATAGAATTTAAAGTCATCAAATCTTCGGTAATCTTATTTGCCCCTATTAACCACTAACAGAGCCAAATCTTTCAGAGTCTGGGCTTTAGCGCCAAAACTCTCTAGGCTAGCAAGAGCTGTTTCTTGCAAATCTTTCGCTGCCTGCTTGGCATAGTCTAAACCCATCAAGGTCACGTAGGTCGGCTTATCGTTTGCGGCGTCTTTCCCTGCGGTTTTACCCAGGGTTTGGCTATCAGCAGTCACATCAAGGACGTCATCCACAATTTGAAAGGCCAAACCCAAAGCTTCAGAGTAATTTGCGAGATGCTGCATCTGGCTTGGATGAAGTTGGGCAGCAATACCGCCCAGCTGCACCGAACAAGAAAGCAAAGCGCCCGTCTTCATCGCATGCATTTGCTTTAAGCCAGCGAGATCTAATTTTTTACCGACACTCTCTAGATCAATCGCTTGGCCGCCCGCCATGCCACGTGAACCTGATGCACTGGCTAATGCGCCAATCATTTCCAAGCGGATATTCGCATCACACTGAATATTTGCCAAGATCTCAAATGCACGTGTTTGCAAGGCATCACCCACTAGCAAAGCAGTCGCTTCGTCATATGCCTTGTGAACCGTAGGTCGCCCACGACGTAAGTCATCGTCGTCCATGCAAGGCAAGTCATCGTGTACTAAGGAGTAAGCATGAATACATTCAATCGCAGCGGCAGCGGCATCTAAAGTAGCTGGTGTTTCTGTGCTGGCGTTATCACCCAATTCCCCGGCGGCATAAACCAATAAAGGACGAATGCGTTTGCCACCACCTTGAGCGGCGTAGCGCATCGCTTCATGCAAGCGGGTGGGATTGGTATTGGTAGCATCAAGCAGACGCTCCAAGGCTAATTCTGAGCGCTGACCATGGGTGCGAAGCCATCCCTCAAATTGCAATTTGCTGTTCATTAAGTCCAAATCTAAGGGCAATTTAAGCTTCGAATACGCGAACTTGCTGCTCGACCTGAGCCAGCATGCCCTGGCAATGCTTCAAGAGGGCAGCGCCACGTTGATAAGCTAAAAGTGTCTCTTCCAAGGAAAATTTGCCAGATTCCATGTCAGAAATAAGCTTTTCCAACTCCTTTACCGCCTGCTCATAACGCAGGTTAGGGTCGACTTGAACCTCAAGACCGGGTTTCTGACCCTCAGATTTCTTTGCTGGCATTGGCTTCTTTCCTTCATATTTCTTACAGGTATAGCCCTACATATTAAAGCGAGACGGGGGTCAGATGGGTATAATCCCTTCCTTCCTTTCCAATATCGATCCGTCGATGGTTGGATTGGTTATTCCGCTTAGCTTCGGCTGACGTTTTCGGGGGTGGGGAGAATGACTAATCTGGCTACCGCGCAGCAGCTTGCGCCGTCCAACTTACAACTGCCGGTTTCGGCATATTTTGACGTTGATCTCTATCAGCGCGAAATTGAACTGCTTTTTAAGCAGGGGCCAGGCTATGTAGGCCACGAACTCATGGCGCCTGAAGTGGGCTCCTATCAAACCTTGACCTCGGAAAATGAAGGTCGTTTACTGGTTCGCAACCAGCAAGGCGTTGAACTCCTCTCCAATGTATGCCGCCATCGTCAAGCACTCATGCTCAATGGCTCTGGCAAGGCAGACAACATCGTTTGCCCCCTGCATCGCTGGACATACGATTTACATGGCGAATTATTGGGTGCACCCCATTTTGAAGATAAGCCTTGCCTTAATCTTGGCAAATCTCCCTTACAGAACTGGCAAGGGCTATTGTTTGAGGGCCCTCGCGATGTGCGCACAGACCTCGCCCAACTTGGCGTAGCCGATGACCTCAAATTTGAAGGCTACATTCTCGATCACGTTGAAGTCCATGAATGTAATTACAACTGGAAAACTTTTATCGAGGTCTATCTCGAGGACTACCATGTGGTGCCGTTTCATCCGGGACTAGGCAAGTTTGTTTCCTGCGAAGACTTACGCTGGGAATTCGGCGACTGGCATAGCGTACAAACTGTCGGCATTCATAAAGACTTGGAGAAGCCAGGCTCACCGGTTTACCAAAAATGGCATGAAGCCGTATTGCGCTACCACGAAGGAAAGGCACCGCGCCACGGCGCCATCTGGCTTACCTACTACCCCAATGTGATGGTCGAGTGGTATCCAGGTGTTCTGTGCGTTTCCACTTTGCATCCCATGGGCCCAAACAAAACACGCAATATTGTTGAGTTCTACTACCCCGAAGAAATCGCCCTCTTTGAGCGCGAGTACGTTGAGGCAGAGCGCGCAGCCTATATGGAAACCTGTATCGAGGATGATGAGATTGCTGAACGCATGGATGCTGGACGTGCAGCCCTACTGGCTCGTAGTGAAAATGAAGTGGGTCCTTATCAAAGCCCCATGGAAGACGGTATGCAACATTTTCATGAATGGTACCGTCGCGCCATGAACTATCAAGGCGCATAATCCAGTAACACCCAACTCGCCCTCAACAGGAAGCTCTCATGACGCCTCTCATTACTGCAAACCAGTTAGAAGAAATCATCAACAGCGGCGAGAATGTTTTACTGTGCGATTGCCGCTTTGATTTAGCCGATCCACAAGCAGGAAAAAAAGCATACGAAGAAGGTCACATTCCGGGCGCCGTTTATGTCGATCTTGATCAGGATCTATCCGGCCCCAAAACCGGATCAAATGGTCGTCACCCACTACCCACTCCTGAAGCTTGGGCGCAAACTAAATCGCGCTTAGGAATGGATTCAAAAACTTTGGTGGTTGCCTATGACGGTCAAGGCTCCGTATATGCCAGTCGCTTATGGTGGATGCTCAAAGCAACCGGTCACGCTAAGGTACAAGTCTTAGATGGAGGTCTAGATAGCTGGAACGGCCCGATTGGCACTATGCCTTGTCAAGCAAAGCCCACGGATACACCGGTACCCGCAATGCCATATGTTGGCTTAGTGCCAGTAGAGGGTGTTATTGAAAATCTCCAAACCAAAAAGAGTGTAGTGATCGATGCCCGCGCAAACGATCGCTTTCACGGTCAAAACGAGACTCTAGATCCTATCGGTGGGCATATTCCCGATGCGATCAATTATTTCTTTAGAGATAACCTATCTGGAAAATTATTTAAGACTCCCGAACAACTGTATAAAGATTTTCATGACCTCTTGGGTTCCACCAAAGCCTCTGAAGTCATTCACCAATGCGGCTCTGGAGTAACGGCCTGTCACAACCTGCTGGCGATGGAAGTGGCTGGCCTCAAAGGCTCACGACTTTATGCGGGTAGCTGGAGTGAATGGTGCGCCGACCCTAGTAGGCCGGTGGCGCTTTAATGCAGTAGCGAGAGTAGGATTACAAAACCAACGCCACAAGCAATCAAGATCGTTTGACGCAAAGACTCGGCCCAATGCGGGCGACGATGCATTTGTGGAATGAGATCACTCACTGCAATGTAAATAAAACTGCTCGAAGCAATCACCAGTAAATAAGGCATTGCTCCCTGGGCTTTTTCCAAAAAGAAATAAGCCAGCACCCCACCAAGCACTGCAGACAAGCCACAAATGAAGTTGTAGAACAAGGCGCGAGTACGGGAGAAGCCTGCATTGAGCAGCACAATGAAATCCCCAATCTCTTGCGGAATCTCATGGGCGATGATGGCAATGGCAGTAAAAATACCCACTTGGTAATCTGCCATGAATGCGGCAGCAATCAAAACACCATCCACAAAATTATGCAGACCATCACCCACCAGAATCATCCAACCACTTCGACCCGCCACTTCAGCGTCATGACCATGGTGATGGCCATGACCATCACCCTCGTGATGATGGTTGTGACGCAATAGGGAAATTTTCTCAAGCAAGAAGAAGCCAAGGAGACCTGCAAGCAAGGTTGCAAATAACAACTGAGGACTTGCCCCGGGCATCGTAAAAGCCTCAGGCAAAGAGTGTAGCAAGGCCGTTGCCAGCAAAATACCCACTGACACACTCACCATGCTGTGGACCATTTTCGACAGCAAGGATAATGAAAAACTCGCGGCAACTAGAACGCTTGCTGTTCCAGCTAGCGCCGTCACCAACAATATGCTTTGCAGTACTGACATATAAATTACGCTACCCCGTTTTGTTTAAACCAGGCAACACACTTTTCCCAGCCGTCTTTAGCTGGGCCCTCACGATAAGTGGCGCGATAATCCGCATGGAAAGCATGGGGTGTATCTGGGTAAATTTCAAAACGACAGGCTTTGGCTGCTGGATTTTTTGGGGCCGCTTTTGCAAGTGCCTCACGCATTTGCTCAACACTCTCCAGAGAGATGCCAGTATCAGCTCCACCATACAAGCCTAAGACGGGAGCCTTGAGCTCAGCAGCGATATCGACTGGGTGACGAGGATTCCCCTCTGTTTTTTCACCGATGACTCGACCGTACCAGGCTACACCAGCCTTAACCTGTGGCAATGTGGCTGCCAGCCAAGTAATGCGGCCACCCCAGCAAAATCCAGTTACACCGACTTTTTTCAAGTCACCGCCATTTTTACCAGCCCAAACTAATGCGGCCTGCAAATCATTTAAGACTTGCATATCTGAAGTTGGAGCCACGATATTTTTTTGAATCTCAGCAACAGTGCCGAAGGTATTGGGATCACCGGCGCGGGTAAAAAATTCTGGAGCAATAGCAAGGTAGCCTAATTTAGCAAAACGTCTTGTGACGTCAGCGATATATTCATGCACGCCAAAGATTTCGCTCGCAACGATAATAATGGGCAGGGAGCCTTTTGCTTTCTCTGGACGAGAAACATAAGCCGGCAGCTGGAAGCTTCCCACTGGAATCATTTGCTCCCCTGCTTTAATGCCTGTGAAATCCGTTTCAATCGCAGCAGCCATGACCGGCTCGGAAGCAGCTACAAATCCAATGCCCATGGTGGTGGCGGTAATGGCAGAAGCCTTCATAAAACTTCTTCTGTCGCCAGACACTGGTTTTAAGTCTTGATTTTTTCTATCTACCATTTTTTCTGATCTCCGTTTAATGGGCTTCTTCCCAATTATCGCCAATTCCAATACCAACTACCAAGGGTACCTTGAGCTCTGCCACCTTACACATCAAGTCAGGTAATTTCGCCTGTAACAGCTCAAGCTCATCCAAGGGTACGTCAAATACCAATTCATCATGCACCTGAAGCAGCATACAGGTCTTTAACTGCTCTTTTTCAAGCCAGTTCTCAACCGCAATCATGGCTAACTTGATTAAGTCAGCAGCGGTACCTTGCATCGGCGCATTAATCGCTGCGCGCTCTGCACCTTGGCGACGAGGTCCATTTGAGCCTTTGATCTCTGGCAACCACAAACGTCTGCCAAAAACCGTCTCTACATAGCCATTCTCTCGGGCTTCTACGTGAGTGCGCTCCATGTATTGAGCTACCCCTGGATAGCGATCGAAATACTTGGCAATGTAGTTTTGCGCCGCTGAGCGCTCAATACCCAAGTTGCCAGCCAGACCAAAAGCGCTCATGCCATAGATCAGACCAAAGTTAATCACCTTGGCATAACGACGCTGTTCTGAGGTGACGGCCTCTAGAGGCACACCAAAAATCTCCGCAGCAGTGGCCTGGTGAACGTCTTTACCAGCGGCAAACGCAGCTAGCAAATTTTCATCCTCGGCAATATGCGCCATGATGCGTAATTCAATTTGAGAATAGTCGGCCGATAACAACTTACAACCATCTGCCGGAATAAATGCCTCACGAATGCGACGACCTTCTTCTGTTCGCACGGGAATATTTTGCAAATTCGGCTCACTCGAGGCCAAACGTCCCGTCACGGCAGTCGCTTGAGAAAAATTGGTGTGTACGCGCCCAGTCTTAGGATCTGCCATGCGTGGCAGTTTATCAATATAGGTCGACATCAATTTAGCTAAGCTGCGGTAATCCAAGATGCGCGCCGGCAAAGGGTAATCTTCGGCCAACTTCTGCAAAACCTCTTCATCAGTTGATGGCGCGCCCGATGGCGTCTTCTTAATGACAGGTAACTCCAACTGTCCAAACAAAATTTCTGCAATCTGCTTGGGCGATTGAATATTGAACGGCTGCCCTGCTAGCTTGTGAATCTCGCCCTCTAAAGCGAGAAGGCGCTTACCAACCTCTTGACCCTGCTGAGAAAGTAATGCTGAATCAATCCGAATACCATTACGCTCCATGATTCCGAGGACACGCATCGCCGGCATCTCAATCTTTTCATAAACATAAAGCAGTCCAGGGCTTCCCTGAATTTGTGGCCACAAAACCAAATGCAGCCGCAAGGTAATGTCAGCATCTTCAGCAGCGTAATCTGCGGCAATCTTTAGATCGACTTGATCAAAGCAAATCTGATGAACGCCTTTACCGCAAACCTCTTCATATCGAATGGTCTTCATGCCAAGATGGCGCTCAGCCAAGCTATCCATGTTGTGCGGCATATGTGATTCAAGCACGTAGGACTCGAGCAAGGTATCAAACTGAATGCCTTGCAAAGTAATTTCGTAGTTCGCAAAAATATGCGCATCGTACTTTAAGTTTTGACCCACTTTTAAATGCGTAGAACTCTCAAGCCAAGGCTTTAGCTTCGCCAAGACCATCTCACGACTAAGTTGATCTTCTCCGTTACGATGCGCTACCGGTATATAGCAAGCCTCTCCTGGAGTCACGCACAATGAGATGCCGACTAACTCTGCGGCGAGCGCGTCTAAGCCAGTAGTCTCTGTATCTACCGCCGTTAACGTTGCACTCTCAATCTTTTTTAACCAGCGCTCTAATGCGATCTCATCAACGACGCACTCGTAACTTTTTTCGATGGCACTCTGCAAGTCTGTAGTCTCTTGAGATAGCGCTGTGGTGGCTGCAGTAGCGGTAGGTCCAAATGGATTGCTAGAAGTTTTTTCCTTAAGTTCTGGCGTGCTCTTGATTGGACTCCCCGCTAAATCAAAACCACCACTGACTTCCGGAGCTGACCCACTAAGCTGCCTCTCCACATCACGTAGCCAAGTTTTAAATGCGTAGCGCTCAAATAATTCACGTAAGAGTGGCGCGTCTTCTGGTTTTGCATGAAGGTCGTCTAGCCCGGGCAAATGGGGAGATAAATCACAGTCCGTTTTAACGGTAATTAACTGTCGGGCCTGCGGAAGCCACTGCAAACTATTGCGCAAGTTCTCCCCCACAACACCCTTCACTTGATCGGCATTCGCCATCAAGTTATCGAGGTCGCCAAACTCAGCCAACCATTTGTTTGCGGTTTTTGGGCCGGCCTTAGGAACTCCGGGGACGTTATCTACCGTATCGCCAATGATGGAGAGGTAATCCACAATCCGCTCCGGGGGCACGCCAAATTTTTCGATCACCCCCGCAATATCCAGCTTTTCATTGGTCATCGTATTAATCAAGGTGACAGAGGGGTTCACCAATTGGGCTAAATCCTTGTCACCCGTGGAAATAA
>Ga0315272_10001619_pt1 | contig 11119 bp, 9 predicted proteins | sample C3_middle_MG_FD_203918 | JGI IMG/M metagenome (GOLD analysis project Ga0315272, IMG submission 203918) | Sediment microbial communities from Yellowstone Lake, YNP, Wyoming, USA - C3_middle | ecosystem: Environmental > Aquatic > Freshwater > Lake > Sediment | place: USA: Wyoming | collected...
GATCATGTGATCTTCCCGGCCAAGGGCGCCAAACCCGCCAAACGCATCATCCTGCTGGCCAAGGGCCGTTTGGTGAACCTGGGTTGTGGCACCGGCCACCCCAGCTTCGTGATGAGCTCCAGCTTTGCCAACCAGACCATCGCCCAGATCGAGTTGTTCACCAAACCCAAGGAATACAAAGTCGGCAAAGTCTATGTGCTGCCCAAACACCTGGACGAAAAAGTGGCGCGGCTGCACCTTGGTAAGGTCGGCGCCATGCTGAGCGTGCTCAGCGACGAGCAGGCCGCCTATATCGGCGTCAACAAGGCCGGCCCCTACAAAGCCGACAGCTATCGCTACTGATGCGTATTGACCAATTGCTGGTGCAACGCCAGCTCGCCAGCACCCGCTCGCAAGCCCAGCGCCTGATTGCGGACGGGGTCGAGTGGCTGCACGGCGAAGTCTGGCGGCGGGCCGCGAAGAACGGCGACGAGGTGAGCGAAGACGCGCAGGTGCGGTTGCTCGACGACGCCCAGGCTCGTTACGTCTCGCGCGGCGGCTTGAAGCTCGAAGCGGCGCTGCAGCAAGTGGGGTTGTCCGTGACTGGGTTTCACTGCCTCGATGTCGGCCAATCGACCGGCGGCTTTACCGATTGCCTGCTGCACAAGGGGGCGGCGTCTGTGGTTGGCGTCGATGTCGGCAGCGCCCAGTTGCACCCCAGTTTGCGCGCTGATCCGCGCGTGTTGTGCATAGAAAAGGTCAACGCGCGTTCGCTGAGTGCGGCTGATTTGTCAGCGCCCGGCTTCGAGCCCGAATTTGACCTCGTCGTTGCCGACCTGTCGTTCATCTCGCAGACTTTGGTGTTGCCAGCGGTCGTGCCTTTGCTCAAACCAGGCGGCACCTTGCTGACGTTGGTCAAGCCGCAGTTTGAACTGCAACCGGGCCAGGTCGGCAAAGGCGGTATCGTCAAAGATGCGGCGATGTACCCGCTGGTGGAGCAGCGTTTGCGCGATGCCTGCGCCGCGCTCGGCTTGACGGTGAGCGCCTGGTTTGACTCAGCGATTGCCGGGGGTGATGGCAACCGCGAGTTTTTTATATGTGCCCGCAAACCCAATGCCCTGTAAGTTCATGGGTACGTCATTGCGAGCCGCCCGAATCCGTCCGATGCCGCATAAGGACCTTGAATCTGTATCGTCATTGCGAGGAGCGCAGCGACGTGGCAATCCAGGAAGTCCGGGGTCATGGATTGCCACGCTGGCCGTCATTGCGAGCGAAGCGCGGCAATCGCAATGACGAAACGGATATCTTTGTAATTTCTTGCTCCCTTAGCCAGGAATCCCACCATGACTGACATCGATCGATTTCCTGTAAGTTGTGAGTTTTTTCCGCCCCGAACGGTAGAGGGCGTGGAAAAACTGCGCCAGGTGCGCCAGCAGCTCTATGCATTGAAGCCCGAGTTTTGTTCGGTGACTTTTGGCGCGGGCGGTGCCACCCAGGAGGGTACCTTCAACACCGTGCGCGACATTCTGGCCGAGGGGGTGAGCGCTGCTTCGCATTTGTCGTGCATAGGCGCCACGCGCAGCAAGGTCAGCGAGCAGCTTGCGATCCTGAAAGCCATGGGCGTCAAACGCCTGGTCGCCTTGCGCGGGGATCTGCCCAGCGGTTTTGGAACCGGCGGCGAGTTTCAATACGCCAGCGATCTGGTGGCTTTTATCCGCGCCCAGACCGGTGACGACTTTCGCATTGAGGTGGCGGCCTACCCGGAGGTGCATCCGCAGGCCAGATCGCCGCAGAGCGATTTGCAGGCCTTTGCCACAAAAATAAACGCCGGTGCCAACGCCGCCATCACCCAGTATTTCTACAACGCCGACGCCTACTTCCGCTTTGTCGAAGAGGTTGATGCGCTGGCTTTGAGCGTGCCGGTGGTGCCAGGCATCATGCCGATTTCCAGTTCGACGCAGCTCATGCGCTTTAGCGATGCTTGCGGCGCCGAGATTCCGCGCTGGATACGCCTGCGCCTGCAAAGTTTTGGCGACGACACGGCGTCGATCAAGGCGTTTGGACTGGATGTTGTGACTGACTTGTGCGAGCAACTGCGCGCCGGTGGTGCGCCGGGACTGCATTTTTACAGCATGAACCAGAGCGCGGCGGTTCTGGAGATTTGCCAGCGGCTGGGGCTAAGAACTTAATTCCCGGCGCCCGGGAAACCAGGCCCAGGCAGCAGCAACGTTGTTGACAATTCGCAAAGCGCTTGCACCGACAAGGTTGACGATAGGGTTACTCACGCCGACCCGTCACCAAACAGTCTCTTTGATTAAAGTGATCAGCCAATCATGAGGCTTTGCGGGACAGACCGCAGTTACGCGAAGCGAACCAGCTCTGTCCTCAACTAATTAAGGAACAAGCATGAAAAGTGAAGCCACGCTGTACGAAGACTTGGAAGTCAGCCCCCATGCCAGCGCGATGGTGATCAAGGCCGCCTACCGCTGCCTGGCCCAAATCAACCACCCGGATCGAAACTCGGGTAGTGCGGCCTGCAGTGAGAGGTTGGCGCAGATCAACCACGCCTATTCGGTTTTGGCAGACCCGGTCAAGCGCCGACGTTACGACCTGGCCGTTGAGCTGCAACAGCATGGCATTGATCGCCGTGGGCACGGCGCGAATGCGGGGGCTGGCTGCAAGCCCATGGGCAACCATTCCCAGACACTGCGGGCGTTCGTGTTCCGGCCATTTGCCTGAGCGCTCAATGCGCCGGGTGGTCAATCGTTCTGCCGATTCCTGGCCAGCGGCGGTGCAGATACACCCAGGCCACCAGCCCCAGGCACATCATGGCGAGCGACGCCGCTGCCAATGAAACGGTCGAATGCATCACCAGCGGGGCGATCACACCGGCCACCAGGCCATTGGACGACGAGCCTATGAACGCCTGCAAGGAAGAGGCCATGCCGCGTCGCTCTGGGTGCAAGTCAAGCACCAGCAACGTGATCACCGGCACCATCATGGCCCAGCCAAATGCAAAGATGGCAATCGGAAACAGCGACCACGCCGCGTTGGCCTTGAACAGCAGGTTGGCAACCAGGTTGATGGTGGCGATCACCAGCATGATTGAAAAACCATACTTGATCTGCTGCTTGGGCACGATTTTGCCGGCCATGCGGCCGCTGACCCAGGCACCGCTCATGATGCCGCTGATGGTGAGCACAAAAAACCAGAAGAACTGGGTTGGTGCCAAGCCCAGGTGCTGACCCAGGAAAACCGGTGCCGACAGCACATACAAAAACATGCCGTTGAACGGCACGCCGCTGGCCAAAGCCAGCAACAAGAAGCGCGGGTCCAGACCGAGCTTCCAATAGCCCTGCAGCAGGTTGCTGACTTTCAAAGGTTGGCGCTGGCTAAGATGCAGCGTTTCGGGCAACAACTTGTAATTGGCAAACCAGAGGGTGACACCGACGGCGGTCAAAAACCAGAACACGCTGTGCCAACCCAGACTCACCAGCAGAGCGCCGCCGATGATGGGTGCAATCGCCGGGGCTACGCCAAAATAAATGGTGATCTGGCTCATCACTTTCTGAGCCTGCGCCGGCGCAAACATGTCGCGCACCACGGCGCGCGACACCACAATGCCGGCCCCCGTGGTGAGCCCCTGCATCGCCCTGAAAAATACCAGTTGGCCAATGCTTTGCGACAGGGCGCAACCGGCCGAGGCCAATGTGAAGGCCGCCATGCCCCATAAAACAACGGGGCGGCGCCCGACGCTGTCGGAGATGGCGCCGTGAAACAGGCTCATGAAAGCAAAACCAAACAGATAGGCCGACAGCGTTTGCTGCATCTCGACCGGCGATGCGCCCAGGGATTGCGCGATGCCCGAAAAGGCCGGCATATAGGTGTCAATGGAGAACGGGCCCAGCATGGCCAGCACCGCCAGCAACATCGCCAACGCCCAGCGCGGCGCGCGCCAGAGTTCTTTAGCGTCAGGGTTCATAGGATGGGTAAAGCATTAAATCGAGTGGCAACCGGGTTTGATGATGCCACACCGTCACATTCGCTTGCCATCTTTACCAACGCTTCATTGAATTTGAATACCTTGTCGTGTTCAAATAAAGTTGATTTAGATCGATGTATTACCTGGAACGTGAATAACATGAAAAAACTATTTCTTTTGTCGGCAGCCATGGTGGCCAGCGGGGTGGGTTTGGCGCAGGACTTTGGCCGCGTGATTTCGGCAACGCCCATCTTGCAGCAAGTCGGCGTGCCGCGTCAGGTATGTTCCATGGAGCAGGAGACGGTGCACACCTCCAAGTCGGGTGCCGGTGCCGTGTTGGGCGCCATTGCCGGAGGGGCCATGGGCAACGCCGTCGGCGGTGGCAGCGGCAAAACGGCGGCCACCATGATAGGCATCCTGGGCGGGGCGATGGTGGGTGACCATGTTGAGGGGGCGCCCATGGCGCAGACGCAAAACGTGCAACGTTGCACCACCCAGACTTTTTTCGAGAACCGCACGGTGGCCTACCGGGTTGTCTATGAATATGCCGGCAAACAGTACACCGCGCAAATGCCAAACGATCCCGGACCCAACATCCGGCTTCAAATCACGCCGGTCGGCAACTCGTATTAGTGCGGGTCGCAAAGCATCCTGCAAGAGGCGCTTGACTCGGCCCGTGCGAGTTGCTTTCAGGGTGGCCGCCGCTGAATTTTTCAGCGCGCCTCGCGTGACTTCAATCGACGCAAGCTGGCCAGCCACAACAGCGCCAATCCCGTGAAGCCCACGGGTATGAGCGACCCCAGGTTCAGCAAGGTCCAGCCCTGTGTGGTTACCAGCGCTCCCGAGGCGAAAGACGTGGCCGCCATGGTGGCAAAAACAACGAAATTGATGACGGCTTGCGCTTTGTCTTTTTCTTCTGGCCGGTAAGACTGCATGGCCAGGGTGGTGCCACCCGTGAACAGGAAGTTCCATCCCACGCCCAGCAAAAACAGCGCAGCCAGGAACTGATGCAAATCTTGCCCCGACAGCGCAATTGCAATGCACAGGGCATTGAGTACCACGCCTATGCCCATGATGGGCAGTACGCCAAAGCGTTTAATCAGATGCCCGGTAAAAAAGCCTGGCGCAAACATACCGATGACATGCCACTGCAGGACCAGTGCAGCGTCAGAAAATGGCAAACTGCACACCTGCATGGCCAATGGCGTTGCAGCCATCAGCAGGTTCATCACCCCGTAACCCAGTGCAGCGCCCACTGTGGCGACAAGAAAAACCGGTTGGCCAAACAGTTCACGCACAGAGCGACCACTGTTGTGGCGAGCCTTTTTTGACGGTTCTGGTGGAAATTGAACCATCCCCATCACGACCATGGAGAGCAGGGCCACCAGCGCCAAAGCCAGATAGGCGCCCGTGAACGGGGCACCGTAGATGTTTCTGGTGTATTTGGCGAGGTTGGGGCCAAAAATGGCGCCAAGCAGCCCGCCGGCCAAGACCAGAGATATGGCTTTTTCGCGTAAAGCAGGCACAACCAGTTCGGCTGCGGCAAAGCGGTAAAGTTGACCGTTGGCGCTGTAATAGCCCGCCACCATGGTTGCCGTCACCAGCAACCAAAAATTACTTGAATTGACAGCCCATGCCCCCAGCAAGGTAGAGAGCAAGGCCACCAATAATCCGAGTTGAAACGATATCTTTCGTCCCCAGCGCGCTTGCGTGTGGGCGACCAATCCGGTGGACAGAGCACTGCCAACCACATAACCCGTCACCGGCAAAGTGGCCATCCAGCCCACAGGCGCAAGGCTCAAGCCGACCAAGCCGTTGATGGCGATGAAGACGACGTTGTTGGTGAGAAACAGGCCTTGCGCAGTGGCCAGAAGCCACAAATTTTTATTCATGAGTATCCATTTGGGGTTGCAGGCGGCTTTGCAGGATGTTGACGCGCGTTTGCAGCAAGGCGAGTTTAGCTGCGCTGGCGTCGTTCCCGGCATGGGGAGAAACGCCTGGCAGTCGCAAGGAATTTGTTTGTCAGTAAACCCTTGAAACCGGGGCAAAAGGCCTTATCATTGGCACTCGTAAGAGTTGAGTGCTAACAGGCCCCGGTCTTCGCACCATCCTCTCTTCAAGTTAACGAGTGCCTGCCTTTGGGGCTGGCGCTCTTGATTTTCAACCCCTGTTTCAAAACTAAGGAGCTCCTATGAAACTTCGTCCTCTGCACGACCGCGTGATTGTCAAACGCGTAGAAAACGAAACCAAAACCGCCTCTGGCATCGTCATTCCTGACAGCGCTGCTGAAAAGCCAGACCAAGGTGAAGTGCTGGCCGTGGGCCCTGGCAAAAAGAACGACAAGGGCGAACTCAGCCCGATGGCGGTCAAAGTGGGCGACCGCGTGTTGTTTGGCAAGTACAGCGGCCAACCCGTCAAGGTTGACGGCGACGAGCTCTTGGTCATGAAAGAAGACGACCTCTTCGCCGTGGTTGTAATGAAATAAAGCTACTGCGCGGCTCGTATGCGTCGTTGGGCGTTGCTCGCAATCCTCACGTACAGGAAGTACGTTCCGGTTGCTGCGCTCCGGCCGCCTAGCCTACAAACCGCTCGCTACGCTTTCTTTCAATACAACCGTCAGACTTAAAGCATTTATTAAATTTTTGGAGAAATCAACATGGCAGCAAAAGACGTAATTTTTGGCGGCGAAGCCCGCGCCCGCATGGTCGAGGGTGTCAACATCCTGGCCAACGCCGTTAAAGTCACCCTGGGCCCCAAAGGCCGCAACGTGGTGCTGGACCGCTCATTTGGCGCACCTACCGTGACCAAGGACGGTGTCTCGGTCGCCAAGGAAATCGAACTCAAGGACAAGTTGCAAAACATGGGTGCGCAGATGGTCAAGGAAGTTGCTTCCAAAACCTCTGACATCGCTGGCGACGGCACCACCACCGCCACCGTGCTGGCCCAGGCCATCGTGCACGAAGGCATGAAATACGTGGCCGCCGGCATGAACCCGATGGACTTGAAGCGCGGCATCGACAAGGCCGTAACCGCCTTGATCGAACAGCTCAAGAAGGCCTCCAAAGCCACCACCACGTCCAAGGAAATCGCCCAGGTCGGCTCCATCTCTGCCAACTCTGACGAAGCCATCGGCAAGATCATTGCTGACGCCATGGACAAAGTGGGCAAAGAAGGCGTGATCACTGTGGAAGACGGCAAGTCCCTCGACAGTGAACTCGAAGTCGTTGAAGGCATGCAGTTTGACCGCGGCTACCTCTCACCCTACTTCATCAACAGCCCGGAGAAGCAATCCGCGTTGCTGGAAAACCCGTTTGTGCTGTTGTACGACAAGAAAATCAGCAACATCCGTGACTTGCTGCCGACGCTGGAGCAAGTCGCCAAGTCGGGCCGTCCGCTCTTGATCATCTCGGAAGATGTCGAAGGCGAAGCACTGGCCACTTTGGTGGTCAACACCATCCGCGGTATTTTGAAGGTGGTGGCGGTCAAGGCCCCGGGCTTTGGCGACCGTCGCAAAGCCATGCTGGAAGACATCGCCATCCTGACCGGCGGCAAGGTGATTGCCGAAGAAGTGGGCCTGACACTTGAAAAAGTCACGCTGGCGGATCTGGGTTCGGCCAAGCGCATCGAAGTGAGCAAGGAAAACACCATCATCATCGACGGTGCCGGCGCTGCTGCTGACATCGAAGCCCGCGTCAAACAAGTGCGCGTGCAGATCGAAGAAGCCACCAGTGACTACGACCGTGAAAAACTGCAAGAACGTGTTGCAAAACTCGCCGGCGGTGTGGCCGTGATCAAGGTTGGCGCTGCCACCGAAGTCGAAATGAAAGAGAAAAAAGCCCGCGTTGAAGACGCCCTGCACGCAACCCGCGCTGCCGTGGAAGAAGGCATTGTGGCCGGCGGTGGCGTTGCGCTGCTGCGCGCCAAGCAAGCGGCTGGCAAAATCAAAGGCGACAACGCTGACCAGGACGCCGGCATCAAGCTGGTGATGAAGGCCATCGAATCGCCGCTGCGCGAGATCGTCTATAACGCCGGTGGCGAAGCCTCGGTGGTGGTCAATGCGGTGTTGGCCGGCAAGGGCAACTACGGCTTCAACGCTGCCAACGACACCTATGGCGACATGATAGAAATGGGTATCCTGGATCCGACCAAGGTAACCCGCACCGCGCTGCAAAACGCAGCCTCTGTGGCCTCCTTGATGCTGACCACCGAATGCATGGTCGCCGAGTCCCCCAAGGATGAAGCCGCTGGTGGCGGCATGGGCGGAGGTGACATGGGTGGGATGGGCGGTATGGGTGGCATGGGCGGCATGGGCATGTAAGGCTCCTTGCCTGGCGATCCAGGGCGTCGTTGCGGCAGCTTGCCGTACCTTTGGTACTGTCTGCGCTGCCACGCCTAGCCCTGAATCACCATGCTGCGTCGAGCCGCGTTAGGGTGTTCGATTCAAATTAAAAAAACCCGCGGGTGCGAGCCTAGCGGGTTTTTTTATGCCTGGTGGACGCACTTTAACGTGAGCCGAATTGGGGTCGGATCCCAATTCGGGGCAGGGCCTTGGAACTTGCCACCAACGATTCACCGATTTGGCAAAACCCCAAGTCCAGGGCTCTGACCCCAATTCAGCGCCAGTGACCGACGTAGCCGTTGGCGCAGCGAGGCTGGCGCAGTGCGCGTTACCTCAACCTTCGGCGTGGCATGCCAGGCGGCGCAACGCGCAATCGCCTGTGCCACTTCGAAAACCGATGCGTCATCGAGTTGAACTGCGGGCTCCAGAAACAAAGCCTTGACCTCGAACACGCCCAGCGCCCGGTGCGCTTTGGCGTCGAGCCGGCCAATCAGACAACCGCGGTGCAGGATGGGCAGCACAAAGTAGCCATAGCTGCGCTTTTCCTGCGGTGTGTAACACTCGATGCGGTAGTCAAAGCCAAACATGGCGCTGGCACGCTCACGGTCCCACACCAGGGGATCGAAAGGAGACAGCACGGTGGTGTGGCTGGCGGCCAATTTCCCATCCAGCGCCTTTTTCAGCAAACCCGCATGGGCGCTGTGCACATAGCCCGGCGCCGACCAACCTTGCACCGGCACCCGGTGCACCAGGCCTTGCTCCACCAGCGCGTCCAGATCGCTGTCTTTTAGACGCGGCTTGATGCGAAAGTAGTCATGCACCCAGCGCGCTTGCGATACGCCCAGCGCCAAGATGGATTTCTCGATGAAGTGCGCATGCACCTCCTCGGCCGGCGGCAACACCATCCGGTTGAGCGCCGGACAGACACGTTGCGCCAGGTCATAGACGCGCTGGAAGTTCTCGCGCCGCGCCACCATCAAGTCGCCGTTGGCAAACAGCGCTTCGAGCCAAAGCTTCTCGTCTTTCCAACCCCACCAGCCACCCGCTTGGCCGACTTGGGATGCGCTGCGCTTGAAGTCGGCCGACTTGACCGGGCCGTTGACCTCGATTTGTTGCAACAACAGGTCCAATTGCGCGCGCTGTTTGGCCTGACTTTCCTGGCCGCGACGCAGCCCCCAATGCTGGCGCGAGCGCTGGTTGTAGCTACGGTGCAGCGCCAAGTCTTGGTTGGGCGCAAAACACGCCTCGTGCGCCCAGGTTTCAAACAGATGACCTTCGACCAAGGCTTGATCGAGCCACTGTAGCGGATAGTCACCCAGCCGGGAAAAGAGCACCAGGTAAGGGCTGCGCGCCACCACGTGGATGGTGTCGATCTGAAGCAACTGCATGCGTTCTATGCAGCGGCGCAAGCTCAAGCGTGTTGCTGCACGCGTTGGCGGCGCCAACAAGCCTTGTGCCGCCAATTGCAGGCAGCGCGCCTGCGTCTGGGATAACGTGAAAGAACGCATTCAATGACGCTGTTCTTTCATCGCAAGCGTGCCAGCAGGCCCGCCGTAGAACTGTCAAGTCCGGCCGAGTTGCCATTGACCAGCCGGGTCTCAATGTCTTGGGCCAGCACCTTGCCCAACTCGACACCCCATTGGTCAAAGCTGTCTATGCCCCAGACCGAGCCGCTCACAAACACGCGGTGTTCCTGCAACGCCAGCAGCGCGCCCAGGCTGGTGGGCGTCAGCGCATCGAGCAGCAAGAAGGTGCTGGGCCGGTTGCCGGGAAATTGTTTGTGAGCGTGCGCATCGGCCTTGCCCAGCATCAGGGCCTGCGCCTGGGCCAGCGCATTGGCCAGCAGCAGGCGATGGTGGCCTGGCAAGTCGTGCTGCGAGTTTTTCACCGCCACGAATTCCACCGGTACCACGTCAGTACCCTGGTGCAGCATCTGGAAATAAGCATGTTGGCCATTGGTGCCAGGTTCGCCCCACACTACCGGTGCGCTGGCGTAGGGCAGCGCCTGGCCGCTCGTGTCCACGCGCTTGCCGTTGCTCTCCATTTCAAGTTGTTGCAGGTAGGCTGGCAGGCGGCGCAGGGCGTTGTGGTAAGGCGCCACCGAGCGGCTGCCAAAGCCATGAAAGTTGCGGTACCAGACATCGAGCAGACCCAGGCGCAGCGGCAGGTTGTGCTGCGCCGGCGCGCAGCGGAAGTGCTCATCCATGTCATGCGCGCCCGCCAGAAACGCCCTGAAATGCTGCGCGCCAATGGCAATCGCCAACGCCAAACCAACTGCCGACCAGACCGAATAGCGCCCGCCGACCCAGTCCCAAAAGCCAAACGTGGTGCGTATGCCAAATGCCTGGGCCGCCGCCACGTTGGTCGTCAGCGCCACAAAATGACGGTCGATGTCAGCGCCGCCCTGGGCTTCAAACCAGCGCCGGGCCGAGTGCGCGTTGGTCATGGTCTCTACCGTCGTGAAGGTTTTGCTGGCAATCAGGAACAGCGTGGTGGCGGGCTTGATGCGCTTGAGAACGGCGGCCAGCGCGTGCCCATCGACATTGGAGACGAAGTGAAAGCGCTTGCCCGGCGGCACAAATTCATCGAGCGCGAGCACGGCCATTTGCGGCCCGAGGTCGGAACCACCAATGCCGATGTTGACGATGTCGGTGATGGTTTCATCGGCGCGCACTGTTTCGGCAAACGCCAGCACGCCGTCCAGCGTGGCGTGCACCTGGGCCAATTCGGGCTCTAGCGTTACTGCGATTGCCGCGCTGCCGGCGCTTGGTGTTCTCAACAACCAGTGCAGCACGGCCCGCTGCTCCGTGTTGTACTGG
>Ga0315272_10001620_pt1 | contig 11109 bp, 8 predicted proteins | sample C3_middle_MG_FD_203918 | JGI IMG/M metagenome (GOLD analysis project Ga0315272, IMG submission 203918) | Sediment microbial communities from Yellowstone Lake, YNP, Wyoming, USA - C3_middle | ecosystem: Environmental > Aquatic > Freshwater > Lake > Sediment | place: USA: Wyoming | collected...
CCAAGTTCAGATGAACAGCTCGCGCCGCCGTTTGGGGGCAGAAGTGCTGTTGCGCTGGGATCATTCCGGTCTGGGCCTGATTTCTCCCATGCAATTCATTCCGCTTGCAGAAGAAACAGGGCTGATCGTGCCTATCGGTTTGTGGGTGCTGCAAACTGCTTGCGCACAACTCAAGGAATGGCAGAATGACGCGCTGACCCGCGACCTGACGCTGGCGGTGAATGTCAGCGGCAAACAATTCCGCCAGACGGACTTCGTCTCCCAAGTACAACGTGTTCTGCTTGGAAGTGGTGCGAAGCCCTCGCTCCTCAAGCTGGAATTGACCGAAAGCATTGTGTTGGAAAACATTGATGACACCATTGCCAAGATGCGCGAATTGAAACAGCTCGGCGTGAGTTTTTCGATGGATGACTTTGGAACCGGGTACTCTTCACTGCAATATCTCAAACGATTGCCACTGGATCAAATCAAGATAGACCAATCGTTTGTACGCGACATTACTAGCGACCCCAACGATGCCGCCATAGTAAAAGCCATAATTGTGATGACCCAAGCGCTGGGATTAAACGTGATTGCAGAGGGTGTAGAGACCGAGGCGCAACGAGAATTTCTCGATCTGCATGGCTGTCATACTTTTCAGGGCTATTTGTTCGGCAGGCCGGTTCCTCTTGATCAGTTCGAGGGTGTGCTAAGGGGGAATCAATAACCATCAAGACATAACAGCGCGCTCCCGTAAGCCGCTTCGCGGTGCGCTGCGGTACTGACAGGCACACCGAGCAATCTCTCCCGCATCTTCCTCCAGACTTCGTTCTTCGCGCCGCCGCCGTTGGTCACGACACGCTTGAGCGCCGGTGCACCGAGTTCGGCGAGTCTGGCATAGCCCGCCGCCTCGATACGCGCCAAACTTTGCAACAATCCGTGCAGGAATTCCACATCACTACCGGGGCGCGGTTCCAATCTCGGTGCCAGTTGCGCATCGTTGGCCGGGAAACGTTCGCCGGCCCTGGTGAGCGGATAATAGTCCAATGGGATATCACACGATGGATCGATCCGCGCGCTCAGGGAGGCCAGCTGCGCATCATCAAAGTAATGGCGCAACACACCGGCTCCCGCATTCGATGCACCTCCCGCCAGCCACAAGTCGCCATAGCGATGGCTATACACGCCGTATTCCGGTGCTTCGATGCGCTGTGCCGATAGTTGCTTGAGTACCAGCGTGGTGCCGAGTGAAGTTACGCCGACGCCTGTCTCACTTACTCGCGCAGCGATGAAAGCCGCGCTGCTGTCGGTGGTTCCGGCGTGAACGGCGCATTGCGGATGGATGCCGAAATGCGCGGCGATGTCCGGCTGGATATGCCCGATCACTTCGCCGGGTGCCTGCACCTGAGGCAGAAGATGCGCATGGGGCAGAGCCATCACCCAATCAGGCCAGCGCAGGTTTTCCACATCGTAGCCGGTCTTCAGCGCGTTGTGATGGTCGCTGATGCCCGGTTTTCCGCTGAGCAGGGCAGTGAGCCAATCGGCCTGGTGCAAAAAATATGCGGCATGACTGAGGTCGCTGTGTTGAGCCAGCCAAAGGAACTTCGCCAGTCCGGAAGTGGCGGTGCAAACAATATTACCGTTGGGCGCAATGGCCAGGAGGTGCCCAGCCTGCTGCTGCGCGCGGTCGTCGTGATAAAGCAGGGCGGGGGAGCATGGTTCCAAGGATGCATCGCTTAGCAACACCGTGCCTGAGGTGGCGTCTATCGCCAGGCCCTGCAATCGGCCCGCGATGCCTTTCGGTAGTGCGCTGAGCAGCGTGTGCAGCGCGGTACGCCAGTCAGCAGGGGTTTGCTGGGCGGGATCGGGGTATGCGACACGCTGTTCCCAGACGATGGCTTTCGCGCTGTCAATGACGCAGGCACGCGCGCCGGAAGTTCCGAAGTCCAGACCCAAGAACATCATCTAGGCAACATCAGCCCCGGGTGTTCGGTTGCGAGTCGAACCGGCTCAATTCAACCTGCGGCTTGGGTTGCCAGCCCGGCTTGCGGTGTTCGGCCACCACATTGGTGAAGATGCCGCCGCGCACGTAGAACCTGGCGGTCAGGCGCATGAAGCGCGGCTGGGTGGCGGCGGCCAGGTCGTCGAGGATGAGGTTGGTGACGTCCTCGTGAAAATGTCCTTCATTGCGGAACGACCAGATGTACAGCTTGAGGCTTTTCAGCTCGACGCATTTTTCATCCGCGATGTAGTCCAGCACCAGCGTGGCAAAATCCGGCTGGCCGGTCTTGGGGCACAGGCAGGTGAACTCCGGGATCTCCATGTGGATATGGTAATCGCGCCGCGGGTTGGGGTTTGGGAAGGTTTCCAGTGTTTTCGAGGGCTGTGTCGTCATTTTGTGCCAAGAGTCGCTTCGGTTAGAATAGGCAGAATTATAACGTTAAGATTGTTTCCAATTGCGTCTTTCCCAGATCAAGCTAGCCGGTTTCAAATCCTTCGTTGACCCCACGCACATCGCGCTGCCGGGTCAGATCGTGGGCGTGGTCGGCCCGAACGGCTGCGGCAAGTCGAACGTGATCGACGCGCTGCGCTGGGTGCTGGGAGAATCCAAGGCCTCCGCGCTGCGCGGCGAATCCATGCAGGACGTGATCTTCAACGGTTCCAGCAAACGCAAGCCGGTATCGCGCGCCAGCGTCGAGCTGATATTCGACAATTCGCTGGGCAAGGCCGCCGGGCAGTGGTCGAGCTATGCCGAGATCTCGATCAAGCGCGTGTTGCAGCGCGACGGCGATTCCAGCTATCACATCAACAACCAGCACGTGCGGCGCAAGGACATCACCGACATCTTCCTCGGCACCGGGCTGGGGGCGCGCGCCTACGCGATCGTGGAGCAGGGCATGATCTCGCGCATCATCGAGGCCAAACCGGAAGAGCTGCGCATCTTCCTCGAAGAAGCGGCGGGTGTTTCCAAATACCGCGACCGTCGCCGCGAGACCGAGTTGCGTATCGGCGACACGCGCGACAACCTGCTGCGTGTCAGCGATATTCTGCAGGAGCTGGAAAAGCAGCTGGTGCACCTGGGTGCGCAGGCCGAGGTGTCGAAGCAGTACCGCGCGCTGGAAACGCAGCGCGACACCACGCAGAATCTGTTCTGGCTGGTGAAAAAGCAGGAAGCCGAGGCGCAGCGCGCGAGATTCGCGCAAGCCATCGAAAAGACCCGCACCGAACTGGAAGCCGAAACCGCGCGCTTGCGCGACACCGAGAGCCAGCTGGAAACCGCGCGCAGCGGCCATTACCGGCTGTCCGACACGCTGCACGTCAAGCAGGGCGAGCTGTACACGGCGAACGCCGAGATCGCGCGGCTGGAGCAGCACATCAAGCACGTCGCCGACCAGCGCCAGCGCATGACGCAGCAGCTCGCCAATACCGAGAAGCAGATCGAGCAGCAGAAGCACCAGCGCCAGGGCGTGCATTCGCTGCTGGAGCATTGGCAGCGCCAGCAGGAAGGCGCCGGAACCAAAGTCGCAGAGGCCGAGCAACTCGCGCAAACCGAAGGGCAGAACCTGCCTCAGGCGGAAGATGCGGCGCGCGCCGCGCAGGACCGACACAATGCATTGCAGCGCGAACAACTGCAATTGCAGCAGCAACTGCAATTGGCCGAGACACAGCGCGAACACCTGCAGCGCAACATCCAGCAATTCGAGTCGCGCCGCTCGCGCTTGCTGCTGGAGAAAGATAATTTGCCGGGTGCCGATGCAGGTGCATTGCAACAGGCGCAGCAACAAGTGTCCGAACTCGAAAAGGAACGCGCCGAGCAGGTCGAGAAACTCGCTCAATTGCTGGAACAGTTGCCGCTGGCTGATGGGCAAAGGCGCAACCAGCGAGATTCGCTGCAGCAGCAGGAACGGATGCTGGCGCAGACCGAGGCCAGGCTGCATGCCCTGCAACAGTTGCAGCGGCAGATCGACAGCGACAAGAACCTGAATGCCTGGCTGCAGCAACATCAACTGGATAAGTTGCCGCGCCTGTGGCAATCGATACGCATCGAGAACGGCTGGGAAGATGCACTGGAAGCCGTGTTGCGCGAACGGCTGAACGCGCTGGCCTTGCCCTCGCTGGATGGCGCTGCCGCGTGGAGCGATGCGCCTCCGGCCAAGCTCGCGTTGTTCGCGCCGTCCGGCAACGGGCAGGGCGATAACGATACGGCCCAGCTCAAGCCATTGCTGAGTTATGTGCAATGCCAGGACGCACAGGTTCTGCCGGTGATGCGCGATTGGTTGGCCCATGTCTATGCCGTCGCGAACGTGGCGCAAGGCTATGCGCAACGCGCGCAACTGCCTGCGGGCGGCTGGTTCGTCACGCCGCAGGGACATCTGATCGGCGCGCACAGCGTGCTGTTTCACGCGCCGGACAGCCAATTGCACGGCGTGTTGGCAAGGCAGCGCGAGATCGAGAAGCTGGAACTTGAATTGGCTGAGCAAACCAGAAATGCGGAGTTTTCGCGACAACAGGTCGAACAAGCTGAACAGCAATATAAATCCATCGAGATGCAGATCGCACCGCTGCGCACGGCCGGTAACGAGTTGCAGCAGCGATTGCACGGCATGCAAATGAATATACTCAAGCTCAACCAGGCACACGAGCGCAGCGTCGAGCGTGCAGCGCAGATCGAGCGCGAGATGCAGGAGGCCGCCGATCTGCTGGCTGCCGAACAGCGCCAGCAGCAAGGCATAGACGAACAGATGGCGATACTGCGCGAGCAGATCGCCGCTTTCTATGCGCAAGTCGACGAGGCACAGCGCAATGCCAACACCCAGGATCTTGCATTGCGCGAGCAGCGCAGCCGCGCACAGCATGCACAGCATGCCTTGCAGGAGGCGCACTTCTTTGCCAAGACCTGCACAGAGAAGATCACCGACCTGCAACACAATGTCCAGCAGATCACCGATGCATTGGCGCAGTTCGAGCAGAACCTGACGCAACTGCGCGCCGACCTGTCAATCAGTGAGGATGACTCGGCACAGCAACAACTACAGGCGGCCTTGCTGTTGCGCCAGGCAAGCGAACAGGCACTGGGCGAGGCGCGCAACATCCTGGAAAACGCCACGGTCAACCTGCAAAAGCTGGAACAGGAACGGCTGGCCTGTGAGCACAAGCTGAACCCGCTGCGCGAGAAGCTCAACGAGCTGACGCTCAAGGAACAGGAAGCGCGCCTGCATTTCGAACAATGGTCGGAACAGTTGCAGGGTATCGACGAGCAGGCTTTGCTTCCCCTGCTGGAAATCGGCAACAACAGGCCGAACGCGCTGCAAAGCGAGTTGAACCGGCTGAATACCGATATCGAAGCTTTGGGCGCGGTGAATCTTGCCGCGCTCGAGGAGTTGCAGGCCGCGACCGAGCGCAAGGCTTATCTGGATGCACAGGCAAAAGACCTGAACGAGGCGATGGCGACGCTGGAAGATGCGATACGCCGCATCGACAAGGAATCGCGCGAGCTGTTGATGGATACCTACAACCAGGTCAACCAGCACCTGTCGGAAATGTTCCCGGTATTGTTTGCCGGCGGCGAAGCCAGGCTGGTGTTGACCGGCGAAGAGATACTCGACAGCGGCGTGCAGGTGATGGCGCAGCCGCCGGGCAAGAAGAACAGTTCGATCCATCTGTTGTCCGGCGGGGAAAAGGCATTGACCGCGATCGCGCTGATCTTCTCGTTATTCCAGCTCAACCCCGCGCCGTTCTGCCTGCTAGACGAAGTGGATGCCCCGCTGGACGATACCAACACCGAACGGCTGTGTGCGCTGATCAAGAAGATGTCCCAGCACACCCAGTTCGTGTTCATCAGCCACAACAAGATCACGATGGAACTGGCGCAGCAACTGGTCGGCGTGACGATGCAGGAAAAAGGCGTGTCCAAAGTGGTGGCAGTGGACATCGAAGAAGCGCTGCGGATGCGCGACGAACAGCTGGTCGCGTAACCTTATACCCGGTAGTTGACCGGTACAGGTCGGCAAGGCATGAAAATAACCGGGGTTTGTTTCTGCCGCCCCGGCGATTGAGTGAATAGTTCAGTTTGCCGTTTTGCTATCGGCCTTACTGTCCTGAGCACCAGACTTTTTCCCCATCTGAGAAACGACCTTTTGATGCATTTCATTGCGTTGTTCCGGTGTCGTCGTGGTTTTGACATGCTCGCGCATTTCCTTGCGGGCTTCAGAGCGCTGTTCGGGCGTCATGTCGCCATTTCCATGGTAGCTTTTTTTTACCATCTGTTCATTGACCGCTTTGTGCATCTTCACGCGTTCTTCGGCGGTCGTCCTGTTCTTGACATGTTCGCGCATTTCCTTGCGGGCTTCAGAGCGCTGTTCCGGGGTCAGATTCTGCGTCTCGCCATGGATTGCCACTTTGCTTTCTTTCGGAGCATCTTCTGCGATGGCGCTATAACTGGATATGGCAATGATGCAAGCTGAGAGCGAGAGTTTCATAACTGCATTCATTTCTGTTCTCCTTTGGATGTTGGCGACGCAGGCTGTTTTCGCCGCGGAGAGGATTGTACTCCCTCGAACAAATGTGGTCATGCGTCCTGGATGGTGAAGACCGGGGCCGTTTCCCGAAAGAATGCCACCGCTTCCGCCTCAACCCGGGTGCGCTTCATCGGCGGCAGGCTTTGCCAGATGCGCTTTCCATAAGGCTTGGTGATCAGGCGCGGGTCGCAGATCATCAGCACGCCGCGCTGCCAGTGAGCGTAAAAATTGAACCGCGTTATTCATTTCACCGCCAGAGTCCTTGGTGGTAATGAGTCTTTCAGGAACTTAGCAAGATTTTCCATGGTGGGCGCTATTGGCGAGCGCCGGCGCCAAACCAGTCCGATGGTGCGTGATGCGCCCGGGGAAGCGAGCGGACGCAGTGCGACACGGGTGCCAATGTCGTGAGATTGCATGCCGGCCAGTGCCGGGATCAACGTGACCCCCAGACCCATCCCGACCATCTGCCGGAGCGTTTCCAGGCTGGTTGCACGAATTTCCTCATTTTCGAGTCCCTCCAGGCGGCAAGCCTCCAGAGCCTGATTGCGCAGGCAATGACCTTCTTCCAGTAAAAACAGACCGGCATGAACCAGCTCATCGATATGTACTTCTTTTGCTGCGGCCAAGTGATGGTCTGCAGGCACGGCGGCCAAAAACGGCTCATTGAATAGCGGCACTATTTCCATGGCGGGATCATCGACTGGCAAAGGCAGAGCCAGCAGACCCGCATCCAGTTTTCCTTCGGTCAAGTGGGCAAGCACATGCGGCGTCATTTCCTCGCGCAGCAACAGGCGTAATTTGGGGAAGTGCTCATGTACCAATGGCAGCACATGTGGCAGGTAATATGGCCCAAGCGTGGGGATGACGCCGAGATGAATGGCGCGAACCATCGGGTCTTTTATTTGCCGGGATAGTTCACAGATACGGTTCGCCTCTTCGATGATGCGCCGGGCAGAATCCACGATTTCGCGTCCGGCTGGAGTGAGCGTTACGGATTTCAGGCTGCGATCGAACAACGTGATGCCGAGGTAATCCTCCAGCTTCTTGATCTGGGTAGAAAGTGTGGATTGGCTGACGAAGCAGACTTCGGCCGCATGACCGAAGTGCCCGGCATCTGCCAGTGCCACGACATAGCGCAATTCCTGCAGAGTCATGGTCTGCCTTATATAAAATGGATTGGAGGATTCCATGCAATACGTTTGTTTGTTGATACGGATAAGGTTATGCAAGTCATTGTTGATGCGCACTGAAACAAGTCATGTGTGCATAAGCTTTCGGTAGACGCCAACGGCATCAAGAACAATCAGCACACATTCAGTCTCACCAAACAGCTAATCAACATTACACATCAAATTTGAATACACAATTCACATTATCAATGCGCAGGCAATGAAGCATGATTGATTCTGTCAATGACCCCGATTCATAAAATATATTGATATGTCAGCGCCGCCTCTGTGGCACCTGAAGTCCGCTATCTTGCTTGACTGTTGGCACACCATTGATTCTGTCAATAGTTCCGATTCAGACAATTCGTTAGATTACTTCGCGTGTTCGTACTTAAATCCCTACCGTTGATGGGCTGTCAAAATTTATTATTCGAGTCATCAACAATAAAAAATATTGCAGAGCTTAGGGATGCAGCGAGCTGTTTTCGATACCGATGGATTATAGAAATAATTTCATGCAGACAGGAGAAAAACAATGACTGACTTTAACAATATGACCAGGAGAGATTTTTTTACTATTACAGGCAAGGCCGGGTTGGCCACCATGGTGGCGAGCGCAGTCGGTGCCAACTTCGGGATGGTGCAGGTGGCCGAAGCGGCAGTCGGCAAGGGTAAAGTAACGCCTTTCCGTTTTGCGATACTGACTGACGCACATCTTTTTAGCCAGGCCGATCACAAGTTTGACGCGATGCTGGAAAAGGCAGTAAACGATTGCAACAACATGAAGCCGTTGCCTGATTTTGTTCTGTATTGTGGAGACATTGCGCAGAATGGTACCGATGACCAGTTACAGAAGGGCAAGAGGATACTTTCCAAACTAAAAATGCCGCTCAAGGTCATTCCTGGCGAGCACGATTGGTATCTGGATATGGGAGCGGCATGGCGCGGCCATTTTGGCAGTCCAACCTGGTCATTCGATCACAAGGGTGTGCACTTCATCGGGATGAACTCTATCCTGGTGAAAGATTTCTGGACTCCAGCTGGAATGACTGCGAAGCAAAGAATGGACACTATGGAGATGCTGGAAAGTCCTATTGCCGGTCCGTGGGGTGTGCAGGCGGAGCAGCTTGATTGGCTGAAGAAGGATGTGAAGAATCTCAAACCGGATACCCCGGTCGTCGTCTTCACCCATTCACCGCTGTGGGACTACTACCCACGCTGGAATTTCCAAACCTCGGATGCGCCGGAGATTCGCGATATTCTGAAGAAGTTTGAGCGTGTCATGTCGTTCCACGGGCACGTGCACCAAACGCTTTATAACAAAATCGGCAACATGGGATCGGTGGGGACGCTGTCCACCTCCTGGCCGTGGCCTTACCCCGATGTGAAACTGGCCTACCCGGATCATCAGATGTATCGTTCTGACCCGGGCAATATTGAGGATGGCGAGGGCAGCCAGTATATCGATCTGGAGAGCAACTTTACGGCTATGCATCATTATCAACCGTTCGGTGACATGTTGACTCCGGCCATGAAAAACGGCTTCAAAGTCTAAGGGGGAAATAGAGATGAAACTGACTACCAAAAATCGTTTTGACATTGCGATGGGTTTGATCGCCCCTTTCGTCTTGCTTGGACTGCTCGTGTCCAACCCCGCAGCAGCCAGGGAACCATTTACCGCAGCCGAACTGGCGGAACAAGAGAAGGCGCTGCTTACTGTGGTAGACCATGGCCGTGATCTATGGCACGGCACGCTTCCGTCGATGTCCACAAACGGTCTGGCTTGCGGTAACTGTCACCCGGATGCGGCAGCGTCGAACCCGCAAACATTCCCCAAGTATCAGGCGAATCTGGGGAAGGTCATCGCGATACGCGACATGATCAACTGGTGCATCATGGCTCCGCAAATGGGCAAAGCACTGGATGTCAACGGTGACGACATGATTGCGATGGAGGCGTATACAACCTATATGCACCGCGGAATCAAGATCGAACCGGGTTTGGCTACCAAGCAGACTTCTGCCATCGTGGTGAAATCGGGTCCCGGCTTTCCAAAGAAGGGGTCTGGAATAGGCTACGACAAATAAATCATCGGGTGGTCTTGAGAGCGGCCACCCGTTTTTATATGTCAAGCTGATAAACTCAAAGCAAGCGGGTGATTCCGCTTGTTTTTTTTCAAGGTTCACAAAAAGGAGTTGAACAATGAAGGCAAAACAACTTTTCCTTATTCTGGTGCTGGGCAGTTCACCGGTGCTGGCGGAGCAAATTTGCGATACCCACGCCTATCCGATGTCGATCCATGCCGAGCAATTCAAGGACAATGGCGACGGTACAGTTACTGACAATCAATCGAAATTGACGTGGATGCGTTGCTCGCTGGGGCAGGTCTGGTCCGGCACAACTTGTATAGACAAACCGAGTACCCTCACCTGGGAGTCCGCGAAAGCTGAGGCTTGCAAGCTCAATGAACAGGGGGGTTATGCCGGCCGCAGTGATTGGCGTGTGCCGCAGATACCCGAGCTGGCCATGATCGTGGAGCGCCAGTGCTCCAATCCGCGGACTAATCTTGCGTTGTTCCCGGAGACACCTGCGAGCTACTTCTGGACAGCCACCGAGCCTGCCGATCCCGGCAATGCCTATGTGCTGAGCTTCGGCGATGAAGGTGCCAGGTATAAGAGCAGGGTAGAAGTGCTCAACGTTCGTTTGGTGAGCGGCGGGAAGCCAATGTAGAAAGTCGGGAATGGTTGGATGGGTCAAGCAGACTTGAAGAATTCCACTGCCTCCGCCTCAACCCTGGTGCGCTTCATCGGTGGCAGGCTTTGCCAGATGCGCTTTCCATAAGGCTTGGTGATCAGGCGCGGGTCGCAGATCATCAGCACGCCGCGGTCGGTCTCGTCGCGGATCAATCTTCCCGCCCCCTGTTTCAGCGTGATGATCGCGCGCGGCAACTGGTATTCCATGAAGGCATTGCGTCCCTGCTTGTTGAGTTGCGCGATGCGCGCGGCCAGCACCGGATCATCGGGCGGCGCGAACGGCAATTTGTCGATGATGACCAGCGACAGCGCTTCGCCGCGCACGTCCACACCTTCCCAGAACGACTGGCTGCCGAGCAGCACCGCGTTGCCGTGGTCGCGGAAGCGCGTCAGCAACTCGGTGCGCGAACCTTCGCCCTGCAACATCAGCGGATAAGTGAGGCCCTTGCGGTCGAATTCTGCGGTGAGGATTTCGTGGGCGCGCTGCATCGCACGCAGGCTGGTGAACAGCAAAAATGCGCGGCCCTTGCTGGCTTCGATCAATGGCAGCGCGGCCTGCACCACCGCCTCGGTGTACCCCTCGCTGTTCGGCTCCGGCAGGCCGGTCGGCACATACAGCAGTGCATGCTCGGCGTAATCGAACGGGCTGTCCCAGCACGCGGTCTTCGCGTTGAGCAAGCCCATCTCGGT
>Ga0315272_10001622_pt1 | contig 11105 bp, 13 predicted proteins | sample C3_middle_MG_FD_203918 | JGI IMG/M metagenome (GOLD analysis project Ga0315272, IMG submission 203918) | Sediment microbial communities from Yellowstone Lake, YNP, Wyoming, USA - C3_middle | ecosystem: Environmental > Aquatic > Freshwater > Lake > Sediment | place: USA: Wyoming | collected...
CATTCAGATTAACCCGAGGATCATCCCCTTTGAAATGGTCACGCCTGACGGATTTAAAGTCGAGTTCCTGACTACCAAGCTCGCTGCCTCTGATAATTCGCCCGTTAACATCGAGCGCTTTAATGTGCATGCGCAGCCGCTCGAATTTATGGATTATTTATTGGATGAAGCACAAAGCGCGGTGGTGCTAAACGGGGCTGGCATTCTTGTGACAGTACCTGATCCTGCGCGCTTCGCCCTGCATAAGCTGGCAGTAGCGCAACTGCGTCCCATTGGGCTGCAGGCCAAGATACGCAAGGACATTGCGCAGGCTTCTGTGTTACTCGACATCTTGTCCCAGGACAATCCCGGCGCACTGATTTTTGCAATGGATGCGGTATTCAAGCGCGATGATGCACTGCCACATTTCGTGTGTAATGGCATTGCAAGGCTGGATCGTTCACTACGCGAAAAGGTGACCGAAGCATATGGCAGAAATATTCCCGTAGTTACGCTTGATACAAAGACCGGGCGTTACGTGACTCACCCTAAAGGGCGCTTCTAAAAACCCAGATTTCATCCCAACTGCGGGAGGTGGGTGTTGCGTATGGAAGATGCGTGCAATTTTGCTAGGCCTGGCCCCGTGCTTGGCCCTACTCCGTCGTTCACCGGGATTATGGGGAAACCGTGGTCTGTCCCCGATTGTTCAACATTGGCCGGTGGATTCTAATTCCAAGTGCACCACCGCTTAGAAATCAAGCGGACATGAAGAGTAAGTCTGATAGTGTGGGCAGTGCGACCCAACCACACTACAGGAGAAACCCATCATGTCCTATGTACAGCTTACATCAGAAGAGCGTTACGTTATTTATCATTTGAAACTTTATCGGCTTAGTCTTAGAGAAATTGGGCGGCGTCTGGGTCGCCACCATACCACCATCAGCCGCGAGCTCAAGCGCAACGGGCCTGCGTTCCCAACCTGGCCATATTGGCATCAAGGCGCGCAAGAAAAGGCCTTGCAGCGCAGGAAGCTGCCGCGCCACTTTCGGCGACACGCCCATGAACCTCTTCTGCGCTATGTTGAACAAAGGTTGCGCGACGAATGGTCGCCCGATGTCATTGCGGCCAAGCTGAAAGCGGAATATCCGGGCAATGACAAAATGCGCGCCAGCACCGAGACGATCTACCGGTGGGTTTACCGGGATGCCAGTCAAGGTGGACGCTTGTTTGCCTGTTTGAGCCGCTGTCACAAGAAGCGCCGCAGGCAGCGCCGTTACGGAACAGGACGTGGCTTGATACCCGATAGAACCAGCATTCATCTTCGGCCTGATCTGGTTGCCGCCCGCCAGCGTTTCGGCGATTGGGAAGGCGATACGGTGGAAGGCGCGAAAGGAAGCGGGCACATCACCACGCACGTTGAACGTAAAAGCCGTTATCTCATTGCAGGCAAACTCGACAACAAGACTGCGAAGGTGACGGCTCAAGCGGCCACCGCTGCATTTCGGCGCATACCCAAAAGATTACGGCATACCCTGACGCTGGACAACGGCAAGGAGTTTGCGCGTTTCAAAGATATTGAAAAGAATACCGGATTGAAGGTTTATTTCGCCGATCCCTATTCGGCATGGCAGCGTGGTACGAATGAAAATACCAATGGGCTGCTGCGCAGGTACTTCCCCAAGGGGGCGGACTTTAGAGAGGTGACAGAAAAATCCCTTGCAGAAGTTGTCAAAAAACTGAATCATCGTCCCCGCAAATGCCTAGGCTATCGGACACCTCACGAGGTCTTCATGGAAGCTAAACGTGGTGCGGTTGCAATGTGAATTCACCGCCCAACCAATGATGCAAGAGATAGCCAAATGATGATCGAAGTGGAAAGCAGGACTGCCAGTGAACAGACACGCGCGCGTCTTTTGGATGCCGCGCGCGAGGTGTTTTCACAGCAAGGTTTTCAGGGCGCGACAGTGCGTGAGATCTGCCGCCGTGCCGAGGCGAATGTCGCTGCGGTGAATTACCATTTCGGTAACAAGGAGGGCCTGCTTGCCGAAGCCCTGAACTTTGCACCGCTTGCGGCGCTGCAGAAGGCCAATGTCAAAGCCGATGCCTGTCCCAGGATACGCTTGCGCCTGTTCCTGCGCGACTTCATGCTGATGCTGCTGGATGAAAAGAACGCCTCGGCACAATGCCGCATCATGGCGCGCGAACTGGCCGACCCCACCCCCGCGCTGGACCAGATCGTCAACGAGGCGATTGCGCCGCTGCATGAATTCCTGGGCAAGCTGTTGCGCGAGATCGTCGGCGACAAGGTCAGCGAGGCCGAGCTGCGCCGCTGCGTGTACAGCATCTTCGGGCAAAGTCAGTTCTACCGCCACTCCCACCCGGTACTGCAGCGACTGCACCCAAAGCTGCGCTATGACCACAAGGAAATCGAAGCGATCGCAGATCACATCGCGGATTTTTCACTGGCGGGGATCAAGCATCTGGACAAGAAAGCGGGTTAGCAGGTAGCGGCTAACAAGGTGGGCGGGAAACCGTGGTCTCCCGATTGTTACTTCCTAACAAATTACTTCGATTGGAAGGATTGCAGTGTTTTAATTACCACGTTATCTACCCGCGTAACATCTGAAACAAATGACGAGAGGGACTGAACTTGCTTCTTTGAAAAAAGATATTTTAGTTCCACGCTGTCCGTCAATTTTCTATACACAATATAATCTGCAGCCCATTTTCCAGGATCCTTAACCAAAACTCGTGTTCCACTGGACATGACAAAGCTATACATCGTACCAATTGAAAGTTGGTCTTTGCCATAGTCATATTGATACATGTCCAATCCATTTCTACTTTCCACAAGAAAGGGAACATTTTTTAGCCCACCATCTTTTGGTTGTACCTTGCTAAGTTCAAATGCCGCCATCCCCTGACTAGGCAGCTTAATATATGAAACAACCGCCCAGACTACCTCATCACCTTCAGATAACTCATTGACCATCAATGGGACGCCATCTGGTAGCCTTAAGTTGAACATAAAACTCTCTATTGAGAACTTTGGATTAAATGCTTTTGGCACCACAAACAAGCAATTCTTCTTTACAACATCATCAGTTGAACCTTCGCTCACATCAACGTGAAATGTATTGCCCACCCGTTGGACGTTATGTGGCAAAGGGTCTGGGCGTGTTACCCAAAAAACCAGCCACCCGATCATAAGTGCTGCTACGATCAGGTAAATGGCTTTATGGCTGACTTTCATTGGCAACAGCATGAACTAAATTGAACTAAATTGGGACAGACCACGTTTTCCCGCCACAACTGATGCACTCTTGCGCGACGCCGCACCCGTCACGATTCCCATCGCGCCCAACAACAGCGCAGCACAGCCGATCTTCGTTCTCATTTTTCTCCCCTATTCGAGTTATTGTCCCGCACCCTATCCCGCCCTCCCCTTTGCGTCAATACCGGTTTATGGAAATTTGATTTCGCGGCAAGCGCCTGTTGGCTATTTTCGAGTAAAGGCAGCGCTTCTGGCTTTGAATTACAATCACGCTCATCTATCCAGCCGGAATGAAATCATGCAGCAACTTATCCTGACCCGCCCCGACGACTGGCATCTGCATCTGCGCGAGGGCGCACTGATGAAAGCGGTGTTGCCGGACACCGCGCGGCAATTTGCGCGTGCTATCGTGATGCCCAATCTCAAGCCGCCGGTCACCACCACTGAACAGGCACAAGCCTATCGCGGAAGCATCCGCGCCGCGTTGCCAGCGGGGGCGAAGTTCGAACCTTTAATGACCCTGTACCTGACCGACAACACCACTGCTGAAGAAATCAAGCGCGCGAAACAAAGCGGCATCGTGCATGCGGTCAAGTACTATCCGGCGGGAGCGACCACCAACTCTGATGCGGGCGTGACCGACATTCGCAAGGCCTATCCGGCGCTCGAAGAGATGCAGCGTTGCGGAATGCCGCTGCTGGTGCATGGCGAGGCGACAGATCCAAGCGTGGATGTGTTCGACCGCGAGGCGGTGTTCATCGAGCGCGTGATGATCCCGCTGTTGCGCGACCTGCCTCGACTGCGCGTGGTGTTCGAGCACATCACCACAAGAGATGCAGTGCAGTTCGTGACGGGTGAGCCGGATCATATCGCTGCGACCATCACCGTGCATCACCTGCTATACAACCGCAACGCGATGTTCAGCGGCGGCTTGCGCCCGCATTACTACTGCCTGCCGGTGATGAAGCGTGAAGTGCACCGCGAAGCGCTGGGCAAGGCGGCCATCAGCGGCAACCCGAAATTCTTCCTCGGCACCGACAGTGCGCCGCATGCGCAACACACCAAGGAAACGGCGTGCGGCTGTGCCGGTTGTTACACCGCACATACTGCTATGGAACTGTATGCGGAAGCGTTCGAACAGTTGAACGCATTGGACAAGCTGGAAGGTTTCGCCAGTTTTTACGGTGCGGATTATTACCGTTTGCCGCGCAACACAGACAAGGTCACGCTGCAAAAAGAAAGCTGGCGGGTGCCCGATAGCCTGGCGTTCGGTGAACATAAACTGGTGCCATTGCGTGCCGGAGAAAACGTGGCGTGGAAGTACAAGAGTTGATCATGGAAGCGACGGAAAATAGCAGCGAGATATTCCACGCCAAGGTGAATCTGGAAACCGCGCAGATCGCCTGGAAGGAATTACAGCGATTTTTTGCCAGCGGTTCTGCACTCAATGTTTCATCCGGTCTGGACTTGGTCGAAGTCGCGTACCAGATGTCGCAGGACAACGCGGTGCAGATCCGGCAATGGATGATGGCAGGAAAATTCGGCAAGGTCACCGACGAGCAGGCAGCGGCATGGATCGAGGCCGACTTGCAGGTTTGGGCGGTTGTCGTAAGCCCGTGGGTATTGGTGCAGATCGCACACTCACTGCAGTAAGCGTCATTTGATCGGAGTACCTATGGTATCTGCACACAGCTGGTTCTACTGGGCGTTGCTCTCCGCAGTCTTTGCGGCAATGACGGCCATCTTCGCCAAGATCGGACTGGAAGGTATCGATTCGGATTACGCTACGCTGATCCGCACCGCAGTGATCTTGCTGGTCCTGACTAGCTTCGTTTATTACACCGGAAAGTGGAGCAATCCCTTTGCGTTGAATCCAAAAACATGGCTGTTCCTGTCGCTATCCGGGCTGGCTACTGGCGCGTCCTGGGTTTGTTATTTTCGCGCACTGCAGTCGGGCGAAGCCTCGAAAGTCGCGCCGGTGGACAAGTTCAGTTTGGTGTTGGTCGCTATCTTTGCGGTGATTTTTCTGAACGAACGCCCCAGCCTGCGAGAGTGGGCGGGGATACTGATGGTTGGTGTGGGAGTGGTGATTTTAAGTTTTAGAAGATAGCGCTGAGTTTTAACATTTGGCGCCAAATAATCACGAGCCGGAATTTTGTTGCGTCATTGCTGATGATGACTGTCGCTATCCATGCACGTTTCAGGCGGCAGTTATTTGCGCTTCATCGCCGCTTCAATCTGTTGGCACAGTGTTTTTAAAATCTTGATGCGCGTGAAATTCTTGTCGTTGGCTTCCACCAGTGTCCATGGTGCGATCTCGGTGCTGGTGCGGTCTACCATGTCGCATACCGCGGTTTCATATTCGTTCCATTTCTTGCGGTTGCGCCAATCTTCCTCGGTGATCTTGAAGCGCTTGAAGCCTGTTCTTTCGCGTTCCTTGAAGCGGCGCAGTTGCTCTTCCTTGGTGATGGTCAGCCAGAATTTCACCAGTACGGTGTTGTGCTTGATCAACTGTTCCTCGAAGTCGTTGATCTCGCTATAGGCGCGCATCCAGTCTGTTTCCGAACAAAATTTTTCCACGCGCTCGACCAGCACCCGTCCGTACCACGAACGATCGAAGATCATCACGCGGCCATTGCGCGGGATGTGTCGCCAGAATCGCCATAGGTAAGGCTGGGCACGCTCTTCCTCGGTGGGTGCGGCTACTGGGATTATGCGGTAATAGCGCGCATCCAGTGCGCCGGTGATGCGGCGGATCGCACCGCCCTTGCCCGCCGCGTCCGAGCCCTCGAACAGCGCGATGACCGACATATTATGGAAATGTTCGTCGCGCGTGAGCAGGTTGAGTTTGCCCTGGTATTTTTCCAGTTCGTCATCGAACTTCTTCCTGGCGATCTTCTGCGACATGTCCAATTTGTCGAGTACATTCAGGCTGTCGATCGGCGCTTGCAGCGGCGGAGCGTTGGCGGGCACGGCTAGTGCGGGATGCTTCAAGCGCTTGCGCAGTGCTTCCAGCAATATCTTGCCGGTAGTCAGGTTGCGATAGCGCGGATCCACACCTTCGACCACGATCCACGGCGCTTCCGCGGTGCTTGTGGCGCGCAAAGCGTGTTCTGAAACCCTGCGGAATTTGTCGTAGAGCTTGAAGCGCTGCCAGTCCAGATCAGTGACGCGCCAGCGCGTTTTCGGGTCTTTCTCAAGGCTCTTTAGCCGATTGCGCTGCGCTTCCTTGGAAAGATGGAACCAGAACTTGATGATCAATGCGCCTTCGTTGGTGAGCATGGTCTCGAAATGGTTGATATCGTCAATGCTTTGGTTCAACTCGGAGGCTTTGGTCTTGCCCATCACGCGTTGCACTATCGGGGAGGTATACCAAGAACCGAAGAAAACGCCGATCTTGCCCTTGGGAGGCAGTGCACGCCAGAAGCGCCACATCGGCGGACGATCGCGCTCTTCGTCCGATTGTTCTCCCATCGCATGGGCAACGATATGGCGTGGATCCATCCAGGCGTTGAGCAGATTGATGGTTTCGCCCTTGCCTGCGCCATCTACGCCGCCGACCAGAATGATGACCTGAAACTTGGCCTTCTGCGCCAGATCGAATTGAGCGTTGAGCAGATCTTCACGGAGCTGCGGAACTTCGACCTCATAAGCAGCCTTGTCTATTTTGTGACCCAGTTCGGCCGATTCAAACATGAGGTTCCCCCTATAAGAAATCCGGCGTGATGACCAGGCGCAGGGTAACTTGTGATGAGCCATCGCGTTGGCTGAACCACCATATCGAGCCCTTTTTGATGCTTAGCGTTGTGTCCTCGCAGCCGATCAAATGTGACGCGACTTCGCCCAGGGTCGGTTGATGCCCGACCACCAGCACAGTGCCGCCTGCATCCGGCCAGCGCGCCGCGTGCAATACGGCCAGAGCGGAGGCGCCTGGCGCAATTGTAGGTGCAATGGTGAAATGCTCTGTGAGCGCGGCTACGGTCTGCTGGGTACGGGTCGCCGGGCTGACCAGAATGCGGCAATCACCCGGCAAATGCTGGCGCAAAAATGTGGCGACTTTGCCGGCCTGTTTGAAGCCCTTGGCGGTGAGTGCACGCGCATGATCGGGTATGCCATCTTGGGCTTCAGCGTGCCGCCATAGAATCAGATCCATTGCACCCCCGAATGTTGCAATTCATTTACAAGCGTATACTGTATATACTATTTATATTACTCTAATACGAAGGACATGATATGACAACCAAAAAGACCGCTGTAAAGACAGTTAAAAAGGCACCTGTGAGGAAGGTTCACGTTTTGGCAAAGCTGATCGCAAAGCCATCGGCCAAGTCGATGGCCATGGCATCGGTTCGCGCAGCTCCGAAATCGGTCGAGAAAAAAACAAAAAAGGAACATAAGGTGAAGGTCATACGCGACAGCTTTACCATGCCACAAAGCGAATATCAGAAGATCGCCGAGATTAAGGCGACTTGCCTGAAAGCAAAGATGCATGTGAAGAAAAGTGAAGTGTTGAGAGCGGGACTTAAACTGTTAGCAGAGTTGAACGCAGTGCAATTAAAGCGCACCCTCAACAGTCTGGAAAAAATCAAAACAGGTCGCCCGAAGAAACACTAGAGCCAACCCCATGCAAACCGTTAATAAAATTCATATTCGGCCTGCATCCTGAAGGTTTGATCAGGCGCAGCGTCGCTTGCACCGAACAGCCAAGCGGCGTTGTATTTGATAGCATGTTTATTACCGAGCGCAAACTTGCCAAAGACTGCGGGGCCGATACGGTGGTTCTGGTTATCTATCGTTTCCCAGTAGTTCCAATTCCCCATCTCGCCGAAACCTTGAGCGCCAAATTCCAGGGTAGGCCGCCAGCGGTATTTAACCTGCCACTGGTAGCCGATTTGGGTGATGTAGGGACTGTCGCCATCATTATGGTGGCCAAACTTTCGCTCGAACAGCAAATTGCCGTTCAGCTGTAATTTGCCGAATTCGGTTTGAAACAACGGGCCGAATTTGAATTCATACGGTTTGTTCGAGTCGTTTACTGGCGCCTCGAATTCAGTGATTAGACCGGCATCCAACGGATACCTCCCGGTTTCAGTGAGCTGAAATTTGTTTTCCCATTCAGCTATGGTCAGATTGTCGCTGCCTTTGCTTTCGCGCTTCAAATAAATCTCTGTAAACCATGATTCCGTCGCGCCATAACCAAAGCCCAAACTGGTTGCCTGCGTCAGTGAGCCGTCATGCTCTGTGGCGGAACCGTGTTTGAAATCAATTTCCTTTTCGCCAAAATTAACGGTGGGGGTGTAGACATAATCTGCCGGGCCGGCAAAGGCAATATCGGTAGTTATTGCGCTGATGCAAAAAAATAAAGCGTGGTACTTGCATTTCATTTTATGGCGCTTACAGTTGAATGAATCGATTTGCGTGAACGGTTAGCCCATTTCATGCCTGCGCCGATGGCGGCCAGCGCGGTGAGGTAAAACAGGATCTGCATCCCGGCAGGGCGTGCGTCATAGCCAACCAGAATGTGCAGCAACGTGCCGGGCAGCCCGTTTTCAGGCAGCACCGAAGATGTATCCCACAGCGGCGAGGAGAGGCTGGGCAGCAGATCGGCCTGTATCAGAAAGTGCGCGGCCTGCGAGGCCATGCCGGCTGCCAGCAGCAAGACAAGGATTCCGGTAGCAGCAAAAAACCAGCGCATCGGTACGCGCAGCAATCCGGCGTACATCAAGTAACCGACCGCGATGCCGGACAGCATGCCGACCAAGCCACCGAGCATCATCGAAGCGGGTCCGCCTTCGTTCGAGGCGGCGATGCCATAGAGGAACAAGACGGTTTCGGATCCTTCCCTGAGCACCGCGAGTCCGACGATGACAAGCAGTATCGAACACGCGCTGCTTCCGTCGGTGATGTTTCTCCCTACAGACTTTGCATTGGCAGCGAGCGCTGCGCCATGTGACGACATCCAGATATTGTGCCATGCCAGCATCAGTACGGCGATGCCGAGCACGATGGCGTTGAAGATCTCTTGGCCTACACCGCTGGCCAGAGAACCGATCACGTCGGTAAATGCAGCCACTAGGCCGGAACCAGCCAGACCTAGAAATACCCCTGCCGTAAGCCAGCGCTTACTGTTGGGCACGCTGCGCGTCGCAGCAGCGAGTATCCCGATGATGAGGGCAGCTTCCAATACTTCCCGAAAAACGATGATGGCGGTTCCAAACATGATGCTCTCCTGATAGCCCTATTGGACGATGATCACACCCTTGGCAGTGGCTTCGTTGAACTCGCCGACGAATGGGTAACGTCCCGGGGTGAGCGGGCCGATGAGGATCGTGGCAGAACTATGGCCGGCAATCACCTTTTCCCTGTTCAGCGCATGGCTCTCGAATTCTTCCGGAGTGGCATCCTTGTTTTCGACGATCAGCTTGATCTTCGTACCGGATGGAATCGTGATTTCGGCAGGCTGGAAACGGTGCTCACTAATGACAAGCTTGTAGTCGCTGCGCTGTGTGCCGGCGTCGGCCGCGTTTGCGGCAACTGGGAGTAACAGGGCGATAAACAGTAAACGTTTCATGAGAATCTCCTTAATAAATAATGAAAGTGTATGCGAATGATAATCGTTCTCATTTGCAATTGCAAGTGATTTCTGTCACTATTTGCAAAAATCTGGAAGGTAACCGTATGCACCAGCCTGAACATCTCAAGAATGCCGGCCTTAAATCAACTTTGCCTCGGCTCAAGGTGCTTGAGTTACTAGAAAGCGTTGAGGGGCAGCATCTGACTGCCGAGGTCATCTATCGGAAGCTACAAGATGCGGGAGAAGAGATCGGGCTGGCCACCGTCTATCGCGCTCTAACGCAGTTCGAGGCGGCAGGACTCGTTACTCGGCACCACTTCGAGGGTGGTCAGGCTGTCTTCGAACTGGAGCGGGGTCTGCATCACGACCACATCGTTTGCGTGCATTGCGGGCGGGTCGAGGAATTTGTCGACAATGTCATTGAGAAACGCCAGAGCGCGATCGCCGAGAAACACGGCTTCACGCTGCGCGACCACAGCATGACGCTCTATGGCGAATGCAATGGCCCGGATTGTTCGGGACGGAAAAGCAAAAAATAGAATTATCGGCGGGGAATTGTATTAATCAGAGAATTTCTTGAGCAGCTCGATTTGAGCGCTCACGCGCGCGGCGCGGCGCGGACTGGTTCGCCGGTAATGTCCATCGCTATTCATGTCCCACGCCTGGCAGTTGTCTTGCAGATATATCTTCAGCCCTTCGTCAAGAACGCGCTTCTTGAGTTTTTTGTCGAGTACCGGAAAACACACCTCGATGCGGCGGAAAAAATTTCTGTCCATCCAGTCTGCGCTGGAGAGATAAACATCATGCTGTAAATTATTGCGGAAATAGAAAATCCGGCTGTGTTCCAAAAAACGCCCTACTACCGAACGCACCCTGATATTTTCGGACAGTCCCTTGACACCGGGACGCAGCGCACACACCCCGCGAACGAGTAGATCGATCTTTACACCGGCCTGCGACGCTTCATAAAGTGCGTTGATGGTTTGCGGCTCCAGCAACGCATTCATTTTGGCGATGATATGGGCGCGCTTGCCCGATTTGGCGAGAAGTGTTTCGCTCCGGATGGCGCGCAATACTTCGCTGTGCATTGAAAAGGGAGACTGCCACAAATAATTCAACGCGCGTGCCTTGCCGAGACTGGTGAGCTGGCTGAACACCTCGTTGACGTCTGTGCACATTTTCTCATTGCAGGTGAACAATCCGAAATCGGTATAGAACCGCGCGGTGCGTGGATGATAGTTGCCTGTACCGAGATGCACAAAGCGGCGCAGCTTGCCG
>Ga0315272_10001625_pt1 | contig 11094 bp, 5 predicted proteins | sample C3_middle_MG_FD_203918 | JGI IMG/M metagenome (GOLD analysis project Ga0315272, IMG submission 203918) | Sediment microbial communities from Yellowstone Lake, YNP, Wyoming, USA - C3_middle | ecosystem: Environmental > Aquatic > Freshwater > Lake > Sediment | place: USA: Wyoming | collected...
CAAATCCGCGTGTCTGGCTTCCCCGATCCTTGGTGGTGAAATAGGGCGTGATCACTTTTTTCAGATTTTCGGGGCTGATCCCCTCGCCTTGATCGGAGACGCAGATCCGGAACCAATCGCGGGTGGACTCGGTTTTGCCCAGGCGCAGAACCTGGACTTTAATGTTCGAGCCCGAAGACGAGGCGTCAATCGCGTTGCCGATCAGATTTCCAATCAGCCGTTGGATGAGCACCTCGTCGATTTCCAATTCGACCCCGGGTTGTGTCTCCACCGAGAGATTGATTCCCTTTTGCTTCAAGGCGGTTTGCGCGATGGCCGCCGCCGCCTGCACCACCTTTTCCAGGGACACGTTGCGCAGTTGCAGCCTCTGGCTCTTGGAGAAAAACAGCGCTTCGGAGACGTAGTTGCGGATCGTCAATGTGTTGCGCAGGGCGGCGGGCAGGAGTTCCGTGCGCATTTCCTCGGCCTGGGCGCCTGCTTCGGCCAGTTGCAGGTAGGTGAATATGGGCGTGAGGAGGTTGTTTAAATCGTGGGCGATGCCCCGGGACATCGTACCCATCAGCTCCATTTCCTCAGCCAGGAGGATTTGTTTTTTAAGCCGGATCTGGTTGAGCACCAGCCCGAGGTTTTTGACCATTTCCACCAGGAGTTCGATGTCCTGGTTGGTGTAAGGCTCGGTTGATTTTTTTTCTCCGATCAACAACAGACCAAAGGGCTGGCCTTCCGCCGTGAGCGGAAAACAAAACTCCGGGTCGTATCCCGAGAGTTCCTTGCGCGCGCCCCGCTCGATTTCCGTCTCTCCTGGCAACGCGTAGGCGAGTTTATAGGCGAGATAATCGGCCTTGGTGGCCTGGAAGAAATGGAAAATGGGCGAATTGACGCTCAGGCCCGGAATATGGTCCTGCTGGGCGGGCGGCTCGGCCCGAAACATCGAAAACACCCGTCTGGCTTCGTCCAATAGAATGATCTGATAGGTCTTCACCCCGATTGTGTTGACCAGAGTATGATGCATGTCTGTGATCAGTAGTTCTGAATTGGCGTATAGCGGAATCGTTTGAATAAAACCGCGCACCCGGTCCTGATATTCAAAACGATCGCCCAGAATCCGACGCTCCAGCGTCTCTTCCCCCTTGCCAAAAAAGCGTGGAAACAGGAAAGATGTCAGCGTGGCTGATACGAGGAGGACCAGCAGACCGCTGAATAAGGAGAATGATGAGAATTTGGCCGGTGCAATGAGATACATGATCATGAAGCAAAGAAGGCCCAACAAGAAGATGAACATCACCCGCACTAATTGCGCAGCAAACCGGCTCAAGGTCAGATGGATGTTCAGCAGTTGATGCTGAAGAACGCTGTAGGCCACCACCAGACCTAAAAAAATTGCCGTCAGGTTTCCGACCGGATAAATCGGGAATTTCACCAGCGGGTATTCAGTGACCCCAAGAACGAGCACCATGTCGTGCATCCCTGACAGGACAAACATGGAGAAAGCCAAAAGCAGGGCACGCAGCCGGTTGCGGTGCATTAGGGTAAGTCTCTTTTGATGGAGATAAAGAATGGGAATCGTGACAATTCCGACAATGAAATAGACTGCCATGAACAGATGGAACGCCGGACCTCCCTCGACGACGTAGCCGAAGTGGGTTCCATGGATGCTGCGAATATAGTAAGGGGTAAAGACACTGACCGCAAAACATGCCGTGACGAAATAGAACACACCCAGCACCATCGGTTTTTTGACGCGGGCGATCAGGAAGTAAAGGTGGTAAAATGCGACTGGCAGCAATATGACACTCAGATGCAGGAATTGAAGCCATATCCAGCCCGCTTGTTCGTTGTGGCTCACCCAAGCCTGGTACTTCATGTAGCAGAACAGATTCCACAGGGTCAATGTCCCGCCCCAAAAGGCGTAAACGCGGTTGACGCTCGAACGAAGATCCTGGCGGAGGACAAATCCAACCAGCAGCAGGTGAAAAATGGCCGCTGTGATCGTTGTGGTTTCGTAAAAATTCATGCCGCGTCCGGCGTGTAACGCCCCAGAACCAGGCAGGAATTTTTCCCTCCAAACCCGCTGCTCAGATTCAGGGCATACTGGATTGGATAGGGTCGGCTCACATTGGGCACGTAGTCCAAATCGCAGCCCTCCGCCGGTTCTGTGAAGTTAATGGTGGCCGGAATAACCGAGTGAAAGAGGCTTAGGGCGCAGATCGCCGTTTCCGCCGCCGCCACCGAACCCATCATGTGACCGGTGATCGGCTTGGTGGAGCTGACCGCCAGCCGGCGCGCGTGGGCGCCAAAGAATTTCTTGATCGCCTTGGTTTCGATTGGGTCATTGGTCTTGGTGGCTGTGCCGTGGGCGTTAATATACTGTATCTGCTCGCGTTCAAGGCGCGCCCTCTTCATGGCTTTTTCCATGGCCCTCACGGTGCCCACTCCCTCCGGGTGCAGATCCACAGAATGATGCGCCTCGCAACTGCGCCCGTGCGCCAGCAGTTCCGCGTAAATGCGCGCGTCCCGGGCAAGCGCGTGCGAGAGTTCCTCGACCACCAGGAAGACCGCGCCTTCCGCCAGCACGAATCCATCCCGAAACCGGTCGAAGGGCCGCATGGCCCCTTTCGGATTCTCCGTCTGCTTTGTCATGACCCCCAATGAGGAGAAGCAAGCCCACAACTCCGCCATAACATGCGCGTCTGCTCCCCCGGCAATCATCACGTCGGCATCGTCATCCTGGATCATTCCCAAAGCGTATCCGATGGCGTCGTTGCTCGAGCAGCACCCGCTGCACAGCGTGATCGCATGGGCATGCAGTCCAAGTTCAAGGGCGACGGCGCTGCTCCCCTCTCCCACAAAGCCATTGATGACATGAATGGGATTGACATTCTTGAGATCGCCCAGAACCCAGGGCCTGTGGGCTTTGAACACGCTGTCCAACCCGCTGGCGGTTGTGCCTTCCACGACGCCCAGACGGTCGGGGTCAACGGCAGCCATGTCCACGCCGGAATCTTTCAAGGCTTTGGCTGCCGCAATAATGGCGTATTTAATGCATTTGTCGTAACGCCGGATTTTCCTCGCATCCAGGAGCCAGGAGCAATCGAAATCCCGTATCTCAGCCCCGATCTTGTGCGGACACTCCGTCGTATCGAATTGCGTGATCCAGTCGGCCGCGCTCTGACCGTCGCGAATGGAACGCCAAAAGGTGTCCACATCCTGGCCGTTGGGGGCCACAACTCCGATGCCGGTGATGACCGCGCGCCGCCGGGGCTCGTCCGAACTTAAAGCTCTGTTAGTCAAAATTTTGTATCCTGTTCCGGATCAACCACTCGTGAACAATCAAGGGTCCCGCTTACAATGCCGCCGCGCATGGTTCCAAGCCCGGTGTCATCGTTGTCATTTATAGCGGCCATTAACGAACTTTCAAACTTAATATAAGAAGGCGGTTTGCCCGCGGGGTGCATGATCTGAATCGCGCTTAAACCAGACCTAACACTTTTTTGCCTAGTCGCTTGCGGCGCTTGGGATTGGGCAGGGTCTCAAAGAGAACCTGGCGGCTGAGCAACTGCATGTCTTTGAGGATCGCCTGCAGCTTTTTCCAGTTTTCAATCGCCTCCTTCAACCATTGGAATTGCTCCTGGGACAGGGCCACGCTGACCGTCTTGCCCTTGACCTTGCGCGTCCATTGGTAACAGGGGCCGCCGGCTCCCGGTCCTCTGTCCTGCACATAGCCCTGGCTGATCCATCCGGTTTTGGAGAGTTGCCCGCGCAAACGGGCATAAGTGGTTTGGAATGTCTCGGGCGATTGACTTTTTTTCACTTTCATCGAAAAAAGACTAGCATGCCTGTCAATAGGGCGGTTTATATACCGTCCTATATGGCGGACACACCGTTTTTCAATCCATGGTTAGACTGGGGCAACAGGGTCTTGGGCGGCTCCAGAGTGTCCCTGGCGCAACCCCCCGGGAACCAGAAATAATATCCCGGCGATGAGCATGAATACTCATGCAAATCGCCTTGGTTCCGGCACCCCGGCGTGGTAAGAGATGGCGACGGTATTGTTGCCGGTCCGATGACTTTTTTGCATCAACATTGCGCCGCGAGAATCAATGCGTGTGTGCGGTTGGCGGTTCTCGTTTTTGCGGGTGCCGTTGGGTCCTGGTGCCCCAATGCGGTTCTTGCAGCGAGCTTGCCCGATCCAATCGGCGCAAGCCAGCGTCATTATATCACCAACGTGGCCGAATTCAGGGCGGTTTCGGGTGCCGATTTCCTCGGAGGATGTGATTTTCGTTTGGAGGGTGTGGTCACGCTGGTCGATACGAACCGGCAACTGGTTGTCCTGCAAGACACGAGCGCGGCAGTGGCGCTGCATATAATATCCGGCCTGGGCAAGGTGGAATCGGGACAAATCGTCCGAATCGATGGCACCAACTGTTCGCCATATTTTTCGCGTTTCCCGGATTTTCCGTATCGACCTTCAGGATGGGACATTCGGCCACTGTTTGAGGCTCCAACCACCGGGGGCGAGTATTATCTGACCCGGATGCGTGGATGGCTGCGTCCGCCAGTAACGGGGCGATATAGTTTCTGGATCGCGAGCGACAATTCCTCAGAGTTGTGGCTGGGCCTGGATGCAAGTCCAACGACCATCCGGAGGATCGGCGTCGTTCCGACGTTTTTGTTTGTGGAACCGCGGGAATGGTCGCGTTTTCCTTCGCAACATTCGGAACCAGTGGAGCTCCAGGCGGGCGAACCCTATTATATTGAGGCTTTGCAGGAACAAACGGCTGGATTGGACAACCTGTCTGTGGCCTGGCAGGGTCCAACAATCGATCAATCGGTGATCAATGGCACTTATCTCACTCCGTGGTCTGAAAACCAGGCTGCCCCGACAAACAGCGGGATTCTTCGTGAATACTGGACTAATTTCAGTCTGGGTCGTTTGATTGGCATGGGAGGTCCGCGCTCATTTGGATCCGCCCTGACGGTCAAAGAAGCCGCCATTACTGTCATTGGATCAGGACCCATGCCGGGACCGGTCCCGATTTCCCTCGGCCAGCCCTGGCAGCCTGAAGACAGTTACCGTTGGGCCGTTGTTGAAGGAATGGTGAAGTTTGCCGGAGAGGATCAGGGGTCGGCCTTTTTGGAAATATCCGACGGGCAGGCGTCGGCGCAAGTTCGCGGATTGCGATGGAACGGGGATCTGGCCAGGCGGCTCACAAACGCAGTGGTCCGAATCGAGGGCGTCTGCGAGGGGGCCTACGATCAAAGAGGCGCCCTGATCCCGGGACTCATCTGGGCCACATCGAGCAACGGCATTTCAGTGGTTCAGGGAAGTCCCGCAAATAGAGTGTTGAGTGAGCTGAGCCAGCCGGCACAGTCCGCTCTCACAAAGAACTCCGCCATGGAGGGGTTCTTTGCCACCCGGGGTGTGGTGACGTTTAACGACCGGGTCCTTGGAACGGACTCCATTTACGTGCAGGAAGGCGCGGCGGCACTTCGGGTTACCCTCAAAGACGGGCGTTTTAAGGACCAGTTCAAAGTGGGACAATGGGTGGATGTAGCCGGCGCCCTGGAACCAGGCAGGAACATTGGAGCGATCACGCCTCTGGTGGTTGTCGATATGGGACCGCATTCAATGCCATCGCCCGTTGACCTGCCAATCGGGGCGCCGCTTCCGGGAAACCGGGATGGCCGGTGGACCGAAACTCAAGGGGTTGTGCATTCGTTAAACTCAGACGGCACGCTGACCCTCTTCGAAAACAGCGGCGATGTCCGCCTCTGGATCGGCAATACAGCGTCCACTCAACTGGCCCGCTACGTCGATGCGAAGGTGCGCGCAAGGGGCGTGCTCTCTTTGGAAATTCTGCCCGGGCCCGTGTTGCTCATTCCATCCCAGGCTTTTGTTCAGGTGGACGAATATCCCCCACAAGACCCGTTTACCGAGCCTCAGCGTTCCATTTTCGATGTGCTTTCGGGGAATCTTGATCTGGCGCGAACCCACAGGGTGCGTGTGGCAGGCGAAGTCACCTGGCGCGATGCCCGGTCGTTCTTCATACAGGATGCCTCCGGGGGCGTCCGGGTGGAAAGCGCGGACGGTTTTGTCCCTGAAGTTGGCAGGCGGGTGGACGTGCTCGCGTTTCAAATGCCCGGCGGTTCCGGCCGGACTTTGAAGGATGCGGTGGTGCGTACCGCGGGCTTTGGAGAGCCGGTGAAACCCAGAGAATTAGACCTGGCCAGGGGGTTGTCCTCCGACCAGGGTGGCAGGTTGGTCACCGCCAGGGCCACGTTGCTGTCGCGCAAGACAAATGGGTTTCATCAAGTATTCGAATTGCAGCGGCAGGAGCGGGTTTTTGTGGCGTCTCTTGGGTTTGGCAGCGGTCGTCTGCCGGATATCACTCCGGGGAGTCTGGTCCGCGTCACCGGCGTGCGGGATGACGAGACGGCGGGGGCGCCACTGAACATCCTGTTGCGGAACCCCACTGATGTCGCCGTCCTGAGCGGTCCACCCTGGTGGACCTGGAAAAAGACGGCGGTTCTCATTGGCGTGCTGATAGCAGTCGCCGTTGGGGCTGTGCTTTGGGCTTATCTGTTGCGGCGGCGTCTGGAACGGCAGCAGACGGCCCAACTCGCGTTTTCGCGCAAGGTGCTGGCGCGTGTTGAAGAAGAGCGGCGCCGCATTGCGTCGAATTTGCACGACAGCCTCGGTCAGGTTCTGCTGGCGATAAAGCATCACGCGTTGATGGCCATGCAGTCCAATCCCAACGAGAATGGATTGCAGGATCGCTTGAAGGAGATCTCAATGACCACATCGCAAGCCATCGATGAAGTGCGCCAGATCACCCACGGTTTGCGGCCGTATCAACTCGACCGCCTTGGATTGACCCAGGCGATTCGCGCCACGGTCAATCGCGCTTCCGAGAACGGTTCCATCCTTTTTGCCAGCCGTGTGGAGGACATTGATGAATTGTTCGACAAGGACGCGGAGATTCACGTTTACCGGATTGTTCAGGAGGCCGTCACCAACGTGGTTAAACACTCCGGAGCGACGGAGGCAACCGTTGTGATCAAGGTTCGCGCCGGTGGTGTCACGGTGTCGATCCGGGACAATGGCCGGGGTTGCGATCCCGCGAAACTATCGTCTGAATCATACGATCTTGGTTATGGGCTTAGCGGCATGGCCGAGCGGGTGCGCATTTTGGGGGGAACAATGACCATCGACTCGCAACCCAGCCAGGGCACCAGCTTGAATGTCGATGTTCCGTTGAATAAAAAATGATTATGACCGAAGAAGTGAAAGTGCTGGTTGTGGATGACCATCAACTCCTGCGCATCGGGGTTCGTGACGCCATTGGCCGCAACTCCCGCTTTAAGATCGTTGGAGAGGCGGCCGATGGGGAGGCGGCGCTTCAACTGATGGCCTCTCTCAAGCCTGACATCGTCATTACGGACATCGATATGCCGCGCCTCAACGGGCTGGAAACGATCCGGGAGATCCGGAAACTGCCCTTCGAGGTGAAGGTCGTCATCCTGACCATGTACAACGAGGAGGATATGTTTAACGCGGCAATGGATTTGGGGGTCAAGGCGTATGTGTTAAAAGAAAACGCCGCGACCGACATTGTGGCGGCCCTGGAAAAAGTCAACCGGGGGGAGACATTTCTCACGGCCTCGATGCTCGATGTTGGGAAGCGCCGCAGCGATCGTGTTCGCGAGTTACTGTTGAGCAAACCTCAAATTGAGGCTTTGACTCCGGCAGAACGCCGGATCCTCAAGCTCATCGGCGAGGATTTCACCAGCAAGGAGATTGCCGACCGCCTCAGCTTGAGCGTCCGGACCGTTGACAATCATCGCCAGCATATCTGCGACAAGCTGAAACTCCATGGCACCCACAGCCTGCTGAAGTTTGCCTTCGACAACAGCGCGCATCTTTGAATGGATTCGATGAACGAACACCCGAACTCGCGCCAATCCAAGTAAGTATTTTTACTCATTCCCATTCTGGCGGGAAATTCATAGTCTCACGGGCTGAAACCTGAAGATGATTCCAGACTTAAATGCATTCGAGATTCACACATCATGAAAATGTCCCATAAAACCATTCTGCTGGCCGCCCTGGTTGGCCTGGCAACGGCCACAGGGAGCCGACTTTCGGCAGCCGACGCGATACCGACGCTGGAAATCCAAGCCGGCCAGGCTACGAACCAGGTCAGCCCGATCCTTTTCGGGCTGATGACCGAGGAAATCAATTACGCATACGAAGGCGGCCTCTACGGGGAACTGATTCGCAACCGCTCGTTCAAGGCGGATGCTGTAGTCCCGAGCGTCAAGCCCGAAACGTACGAGGCGGGGAAATACCTTCCGGTTTCATACCGGCCCGACACCAAGCCCCGGTTCTGGACTGCCGTTGGTGGAGCCCCGATCGTGCTCGACCCGAGCAACCCTCTGAACGAATTCCTGAACGTGAGTCTCAAGCTGGATGCCTCCGCCGCATCCGCAACCTCTCCCGTTGGCATCGCCAACGGCGGTTTCTGGGGAATTCCCGTGAAGCCCAAGACGACCTATCAGGTGTCATTTTTTGCGAAAGCCTCCAGCGGATTCACCGGCCCGGTCACTGTGAGTCTTGAAAGCGCCGACGGCACAACTAATTACGCGAGCGCGACAATCACGGGTGTGACCTCTGAATGGAAGAAGTTTGAAACCACACTGAAGACAAAGCGTGTGACCGCATCGAAGGAGAATGTCTTCAAACTCACCACCAAGACCCCTGGCACACTCTGGCTGCAAAATGTCTCGCTCTTCCCGCCCACTTACAAGAACCGCGCCAACGGCAATCGGGTCGATCTCATGGAATTGATGGCGGACATGAAGCCCAAATTCCTCCGGTTTCCCGGCGGCAACTATCTTGAGGGCAACGCCTTCAATCAGCGTTTCAACTGGAAAGAGACCATCGGCCCCGTTGAACAGCGTCCGGGCCATCCCAGTTGCTGGGGCTATTGGTCCACCGACGGCATGGGCCTTCTGGAGTTCGCCGAGTGGTGCGAAGACCTGGGCATGGAACCCGTGCTGGGCGTCTTTGCGGGCTACTGCCTTGGCAACGGTGGGAAAATCGAAGCGGGCCCGAAACTGGAGCCGTATGTCCAGGAAGCCCTTGAAGAAATCGAATACCTCACGGGCGACGCCAGGACCACGAAGTGGGGCGCCCGCCGCGCGCAGGATGGCCATGCCAAGCCATTCCCGCTCCGCTACATAGAGGTTGGAAATGAAGATTGGTTTGATCGCAGCGGCAGTTATGAGGGCCGGTTCGCCCAGTTCTTTGACGCCATCAAAGCAAAGTATCCACATCTGAAGGTCATCTCCTCGATGGGACATGAACAACGCCCAGAGGTGTGGGTCAAGAGCCGCCTGCCCGACGTGGTGGACGAGCACTTCTACCGCAACCAGCAGGACATGGAAGTCAATTTCAACCAGTATGACAAGCGCAGCCGCAGCACCAACGAGAGCAAAGTCTTTGTTGGCGAATGGGCCACGCGCGTTGGCTCGCCCACGCCCAATATGGCCGGCGCGCTGGGGGACGCCGCCTGGATGTGCGGCATGGAACGTAATTCCGACCTGATCATCATGGAATGTTTCGCTCCGTTGTTCGTCAACGTGAGCCAACTCACCGGCAATGGACGCTCCATGCAATGGGAGAGCGACCTCATCGGCTACGACGCGCTGAACAGCTACGGTTCGCCGTCGTATTACGTCGAGACCATGTTCGCCCAAAACTGTGGCACCGTCATTGTGCCGGTGAAGGCTGAAGGCATTCCGACCGTTGAACAGACCACCCGTGCGGGGCGCCGCGGTGGCACAGCCGCGACTCGCAAAGTGTCCAGCATCTATTATAGCGCAACGCGCGATTCCAAGGGCACCATTTATTTAAAAGTGGTGAATGTGGCCGAGGCGCCGCAACAAGTTTGCGTAAACGTCACCGGTGTAAAGTCCGTTTCCGGCAAAGGCGAGGTCATCACGCTCTCCGCGGACACAGTGGACGATACGAATTTGCTCAAGGACCCGGTCAAGCTGGTTCCCGTTTCCGAGAAAATCCGCGGCCTGGACACCCGGTTCGCCTGGACGCTGCCGAAATTCTCCTTCACCATCATCAAGCTCCATACACGGTAACCGAACACAGAGGCACCCTGATCCTCATGGTCCCCGGAATTATCAAGTCCGGGGACCCTTTTCCATTCAAACAGCAGATCCATTACAGGTGTCCGAACAGATTATCGCTGCACTGATGCAGGCCAAGATGTGCTTCATTTATTTTATGGGCGCCGCCTTATAGCCCAGCACTGAAAGCATTTTCTCCCCGTATCGCTTTCCCAACTCTCTGTAGCCCGCGGGGGCGAAATGCAGATGGTCTGGACGGCCCGCGCAACCTTTCGAGGAAATCACGTAAGAATTGGTGATTGTTTGCGGCAGGGTTGCGATGATTGCATTCATGCCGGCGCAGGCGCCCTTTTGATCGGCGTTGACGAGTTCGCCCGCGAGAAGCGGCACGTCTTCCGCCTTGAGGTTCAAGTCTTTGATCAGATTATCGTAAATGCCTTTGACCTTGTTTGGCCACTCCTTGTCATTCGTGTTTGATTCACCTTGATGCAAGAGGATGCCCTTGATGACGCCATTCTTCTGAGCCAGCTTTGCCATCTCCACGAGATGCGCATAGGGATTCCCGCCATAATTATTGATGATATTAGTCATCCAGGATGGGGCGGTGGCTGCGTACGCGTGAAAGGTATCTTTCTCGAACAGTTCAATCTTGCAGCCGGCCACAGATACATTAACAACACCCACCTTAATGTTCACCGGGAGGTTGGAAACCATCGTCCTGCCAAAATAGTCCGCAGGACAAAGGCCAGTATTTGCCCGGCACAAAGGAGGAACGGCGGGATACCATTTACCCCTGGTTCTGCGCGGATTCTGAAAATCAACCGAGGCCAGGACCTGGAATCGGCCGTCCACCGGCGACTTGTCCTGTTGTTCAATACCCGGAAACCCCTCCATATTGGACTGCCCAAAGCAGAGGAAAATGAAAAAGTTTGTGTCCTGGGCAAACGTGGA
>Ga0315272_10001626_pt1 | contig 11077 bp, 11 predicted proteins | sample C3_middle_MG_FD_203918 | JGI IMG/M metagenome (GOLD analysis project Ga0315272, IMG submission 203918) | Sediment microbial communities from Yellowstone Lake, YNP, Wyoming, USA - C3_middle | ecosystem: Environmental > Aquatic > Freshwater > Lake > Sediment | place: USA: Wyoming | collected...
CGCGGCTATGTTGAATACCCCAGTCTTTACCCCTCTTTCTTCTAGATACGAAACCAGCGAAAAGAAACCCGCAGGATACATATCAAATATCGGCTTAGACGGAATTACGTCGCTTATAGGACCATAACGCACGTAGCCACGTTTCCTAAAGTCGTACACACTTGGCGCATGTATGAGAGCCAAATCTAAACGCTTCAACGGTAGGACAAAAGTAAGTTACTATAAAATTTACTGACAGAAAAGCTTTAGGAAAAAACCAACCGTTACTGTAAGGAGAGAAAAGAAAATTCCCGAGAGCTACGCATACGCCTAAAACTTCACCCAAAAGCCCGCAGAGGGAGGTCACAGGCTGAGACGACGCCGCAGACGAGATAAAGAACTGGCCACTAACCCCTCCGAGCCAAGAAGCGGAGCTGTACCAGAACAGGCTACTGGAACGAGGACCCACAGGCGGCAACTGTGGGGAGCCGCAACAGCCCTCACCAAGCTATACGCCGCCCTCAGAGGGGTATTCATAGCCGCGTGGAGCCACGGCAAGCTCTACAACTACGTCACCCACAATGTAGAGGAAGGAACACAGACAAGCCTTCCGCGACATGCTCAAGGCGGCTGAGGTAATGCACAGATACTTCTACGAAAGAGACCTCGACCCAGCCACCTTCAAAGACCACTGAAAAGACGCCGTCAGACATATAGAGAAAGTCAAAGACATCGTACTCCTCCATTAGCGACCGGGAGCGAAGTCCCGACATCATATCAGCGGCGTGCCTACAGCTCGGCCAGCGCCCTCCTCACCGCCTCTTTATGCAACGGGGTGTGCCAAGCCACGCGCCTCCCCACGCCGATTTCGGGGTCCTTTTCGGGCAGGGGCTGGTCTATCCAAGCCCACTCCTCCCTCCTATACATGTGGTAGATGATTAAATTCCTCTCCTCCAGCTCGTCGATCAACTCTTCCGGCGCGTCGGGACTCCAAAGCGCCTCCGGGTCCTCCACCGCCGCCTCAAGCCACCTCCTCCACCTAGCCACAAAACCTCTTCTCGTCGACGAGACAAGAAACCACCCCCTCCACGTTTCACCGGGCCTCATACAGCCTAGCCAACATCCTCGGATTTCCCCCGTCAGACGTCAAACCTCGTCGAACGGCAGCTTTGGGCTTGGGATCTTGTCGTAGAGCTGTTAGAACCCCTCCTTGGACATGTTCCACATGGGGACAACCTCAGCCCAGAGATGACGCCCAACCTCCCGCCGCGAAACCCCCTCGCTGGTGGCGACGAGGACGACCATCCTCTCGTACCTCGACGCTGGGTATTCGATAAGGTTCAGCAACGCCTTGACATACGCCGCCACCGCGTCCAGCCCTATGGCCTGGAAGACGTCGTCTGCCATCACGGCGGTTCTTCCCCGCCTCGCCTTCTGCAGTTTCCGGACGAAGTCAAGCGCGGCCCAGGCGACTCTGCCGAGGGCGTTTTTCGCCAAGGGCCCTCTCCCCAAACTGCACGAATTCACGCCGAATGTCGGGCACCGCGACCTCAGCCCTAAACTCCCTCTCCAGAGGGTGAAGATAAAACACATCAAACTCCAACTCCTTAACCATCGCAGAGGCCTGCCGGAGAAACGCCGACTTGCCGCAGCCCTCCGGACCGAAGATGACCACCGGAAATCTGGTGCCCCTCTCCGCCCACTCCTCCACCTGCCCAAGAGCCCGCTCTCTATCCGTAAACTCCACCCTGAGGCCGGGGACGAGCTCCAGCTCAACCCTCTTCACGCCTCTACGCCGGCCCACCTTTATAACCCTTAAACCCTCAAGCACCTACAGTCAGCCACGAGACCACCACGCCCCCAACCCACCGAGACGCGCCAAAACAGAATACTACGAGACCCCCGGAGACACCCCTGCGCCAAACACCGAAAAATAACCCTATACTACACCCAAAAAAGACACAAAACCGCGGTCCAAGAATATTAATACTCGAAGTTGTTCTCCGCCTCCGCTAGCGGGGGGCAGTTTCTATCCTTCTGGCTTAGTATGGCTTTGTCGGGGGCAGGCCACCTCACGCCGATGGTCGGGTCGTCCCACCTTATGCATCTATCGCGCTGAGGGTCGTACTCCTTGGTGACGAGGTACAGAAAGTGCGTCTCCTCCAAGGCCTGGAAGCCGTGTGCGAAGCCAGGCGGGATCCAAAGCGCCTCGCCGGGCCCCAGCTCCGCCGCGACCCACCTGCCGAAATGCGGCGAGCCCCTGCGGATGTCCACCGCCACGTCGAACACCCGGCCCCTAACCACGAAAACCAACTTACCCTGCTCCGACGGCTTCAACTGGTAGTGGAGGCCCCTAACCACGTACGGCCGCGAATAGGACAGATTAACCTGCACAAAGTCGAAGGGGAGCCCCGCCGCCAGGTACTCAGTCCTCTTCCAAAGCTCCGCAAAGAAGCCCCTCTCGTCCTCAAACAGGCGGTAGCGGAAATACATCACCTCGGGGATACCCAGCCTCCTGGCCTCAACCAGTGGCATGGCTCTGCTCAAGCCACTCTCTTTTAAATATTGACAAGGCGTAATTTACGTCGTCTATAGGCACGCCGAACATCTCGACGGCCCTTCTGCTGACTAGACTAGAGTCCCTGGGCCTAGGCGCCTTGTACCCCACCTCGGCCATGGAGATGGGCTTGACCAGCCTCTTGGGGAAGCCGAAAGTCTCTGCAATCGCCAAGGCGAACTCGTATCGAGACATCCGCGGCCCCGCGGCGTGGAGCACGCCTGCGTACTCCCTCTCAGCCAGCCTCGCCACCACCTCGGCGATCAGGGTGTTTAACGTCGGCGACCCCCACTGATCCGCTATTGCCTTGACCTCCTCGCCGCGCGCCAGCTTCTCCACAACGGCACGGCCGAAGTTAAGCCTCCCAGGCCCGAAGCCGTATATCCAAGCCACTCTCACCACGGCGCCTCCCGCCGCCAAGACCGCCTCCTCCCCCAGGAGCTTAGAGAGGCCGTAGTAGTTCACAGGCCTGGGAGGGTCCTCCTCTCTATAGAGCCCCCGGTCGCCGGGAAAGACGTAATCCGTCGAGAGATACACCACCTTAGCCCCCACTCTATACGCCTCGCCCGCGATCTCCCTAGTCACAACAGCATTTATCCTGTAGCAGAGCTGGGGCTCCGCCTCGCATCTATCTACGTCGCCCAGCGCCGCGGCGTGGACCACCAGAGACGGCTTGTAGAGCCTCACGACTCCGCGGGGGTCCTCCGCCAGATCCCACCTAACCGCAGGCACGCCCTCCACGGGGTGTTGATTATATACGCCGAGCACCTCCCAGCCGGCGGAGGCCAGCCTAAGAGCTGTTTTCCAGCCAGGCGACGAGCTCACCCCCGTAACCAGCGCCAAACCCCTCATTTCCCCAACAGCCTCTTGTACCACTTGACGGTCCACCACCTCTCCTCCGGCTTCAGATGGCCGAGGAGGAGCTCGTGGTAGACCTGCCTCACCCCCTCCCCCAACCTGTAGAGGGGTTGCCACCCTAGCCGCCTTATCTTGGCGAAAGAGACGGCGTAGCTCCGCCTATCCACCTCACCCCTGAAAACTACATCGCCCCCCGCCACCTCCTGCACCGCCTTCGCCACGTCAATAATTCTGTGGTTCTGGTCATCCGACCCCACGTTGAAGACCTGACCCGACACGACGTCGGGCGGCTGCTCCAACATAAAGACGACGGCCCGGGCCACGTCTACCACGTGGACAAGCGGCCTCATCTGCATGCCGTCTCCCTCCACGTATATCCTCCCCTCCGTATAGGCGGTGAGAGTCATGGCGTTCACGACAAGGTCGAAACGCATCCTCCTGGATGGCCCATACACCGTGGCGAACCTCAAGGCCACTGGGGAGAAGCCGCGGGACGCCAGAGGCAGAACCTCCTGCTCAGCCAGGAGATTGGCTTTGGCATATGTGGTGAGGGGGTTGGGCTTCGCAGTCTCGTCCACCACGCCGTCCTGCCTGCCGTAGACACTACAGCTGGAGGCAAGGACGTAGCGGGGTACCCCCCTCTCCGCCGCAAGCCTGGCGTTTCTCGCCCTGGCTCTGTAGTTTATGGAGAGAGTAAGCTCGGGGTCCAGCTCACCCGCGGGATCGTTGGAGATCGCGGCCAGGTCCACCACGGCGTCTACGTCTGCGAAAACCGCGCCGTCCACCTCTCTGATGTCTTTCTTCACCAGCTCGAAGTTGGGGTGGCCCGCTACGTGGCTGAGGACGTCGTCGCCGAATACAAGCCAGTCTACGCAACGCACTCTGTACCCCCTCTGCAGGAGGAGCGGCGTAAGCGTAGTCCCGATGTAGCCGCCGCAACCAGTCACCAACACCCTCATAGCCGCCACAAAACCCCAGTTTAAAACTCTACCGCCGAGTAGTCCGAGACGTGGAGGCGGAGGGCCCTCCGGCCGCCCGCCGCCACTCTGGCGTATCTGCCGAGTATAGACTCCTCAAGCCTCTCCACGCCCTCCACCACCGACCCCTCCATCAAGACGCTGTACTCCACCGCACTGCCCCTCACCACGGCCCTAGGCCCCACGCTGGTGTAGGGGCCGACAAAGGAGTTCTCAACCACCGCGCCCGCGCCGATAACCGCCGGACCCCTCACCACGCTGTTCTTAACCACGGCGCCGGGCTCGACGATCACCCGGCCCTCCAGCCGGCTGTTCTCAACGACGCCCCTAACGTCCAGACGGGCATACTCGTCAAGGAGAAGGGCGTTTGCGGCGAGGACGTCATCCTTCTTGCCGATGTCCAACCACCAGCCCTCGTGCACCGCGTACTCCACCCGCCCGCCGTCCCTCAGCATGAGGGCCAAGGCGTCCGTTATCTCATACTCCCCACGCCAGGAGGGCTTAAGCCGCCTTATGTAGTCAAACACCACAGGCGTGAAGAAGTAGAGACCCACGAGGGCAAGGCGGGAGGGGGGCTCCTTCGGCTTCTCCACGAAACCCACCAGCCTCCCGCCCCCATCGAAGACCGCCACGCCGAACCGCGTCGGGTCTTCAACCTCTTTGAGAACCACGAGAGCGTCTGCCCGCGCCTCTGCGAAGCGCTTTAGATACGGCGCCACGCCACCCTTCAGCAGGTTGTCGCCGAGGTACACGAGGAAGGGCCCAGAGACGTACCGCTCTGCTAACGAAACGGCATGGGCGAGGCCCAGAGGCCTTTCCTGCAGGAGGTACTCGACCGACAGGTCGAACCTCGACCCGTCGCCCACATACTCGGCAATCTGCTCCCTATTGTGAGGACCCACGACGAGGAAGACCTCTTTAATTCCGGCCTCCGCGATCTGAGACAGGACCCAGCCCAACACGGGCTTGTTGGCGAGAGGCACAAGGTGTTTAGACATAGAAAGCGAAGTCGGGCGGAGGCGCGTGGCGTAGCCACCAGCGAGGACGACTGCTTGCATTACGTCCCTCTTACATTATTTTTTGAACTTTTCGGCGGCTTTATACCAACAAACGGGTTCTGCAACAAGAAATCCAAAAAGCCGAAGAATTCAGACCGCACAAACTCCGCCTCGGGATGCTCCAAAGCCGCGAACTTCACAGCCTCGACGAAACTCCTCACGTAGTCCTCCCCCGAAAATAAAGAACCTGTGATACCCGCCCCCAAGAATTTTAACAAAGCAAAAATCCTAACAGGAAGAGGCGCGTTTTTAAACACAGGGATGAGCTCAGCCATAGACACATACTTAAACCACCGGGCCGACTTAAAAAGCCGACGCGGCCCATAAGTAGCAGAACCCAGATGAAAGCCCGCGACAATAGCCTTATGGAAAATCCTGTAGCCACGCTTCCTCAGCCGCGCCCCAAGAAGCTTATCGTCAAAATATGCCTCGTAGACATCAGAAAACGGAGTCCCCAGTTTTCTAAGCACATCTACGCGGTAGATAGAAAACGCCCCACTCAAATACGACGGCTCGTAATCCCTAGAACAAGAAAACGGCCGCCCCCGACACACAGGATAAGAAAGACCAAACCTATCGACCATATGCCCAGCGTTATCCACAAGCCACGGCCTCAACAACTGCATAATAGTACCTTGCACCCCAGCAAAGCCACCACTCTCTAACACATCCACAAGCCGACTAATGATACCTCTTACCGGAACCAGATCGTTGTTAAGAAGCACTACATACTTGACATCCTTATCCAGCTTACGAAATGCGAAATTAACTGCACGAACAAAGCCAATGTTATAAGGTAAACGATAATAACGATAAGGCAAATCTAGTTCTTTTAAAAATTTTAGTAATATAGCATCGCTATTGTCTGTACTAGCGTTATCAACAAGATAAAAGATTATATTAGGTTCGTTTTTTAGACTAAAAATAATTAACTTTTCAAGAGGCAATATTTTCCAACTGTTATAATTTATAAAGAGTAAGGCTTTCATCACTTATTACGACTTGGAGAATATACAATATAATAAACTTGAAAGTTTTGTTTATCTATTATATATTTTGTGAAATTTATGTTTAGAATTGAATCAATTATCCAATCAGGTATATTAAATGGCTGTGGCATATAGCAGTTACCTTGTGCGTACATGTGAGGAGATTTATCTAAGAATACAAAGTAACAGTCGCTATGTTTCAGATAATATGCAGTCCTATTGGATATTACAATTAGATATATATAATCACTTGTATTATGTTTCAAAAGATACATAAAATTAGATATATTTGTAAGTATTACTCTTATAAACTTCATTTTAGAAAGTTGTTCGGGTGTATATTCGCTTGGTATCACAAATATTGGATCAAAATACGTACGACATCGTGTTATCGATGTTAGAAAAAATGAAGTGTAAGGATCAGATATAATATAACAATCACGGACAAAATCAATATAAGTTCCGTATGTTGTATAAGATTGTGCTTTATGTAACGGTAAAGATTCAACGATGGACAAAATATTTTGAGCTACATATATCTCAGCATGTGACAATTCACCAAGACCGCTATAATGCTTAAAATCGGAATAAATATCAATATTCATAATTGAATTAGCTGTCGAAACAAGAACAAAAATTGACATAATTGTCGCTATGATTAAAAGAATTTTGTTAATTTTATAGTTTAATCTAAAAACAATGATCACAGTAGCTGGAATAATAAAGAGTATAAAATGTAAATATCTATATGTATACTGATTGGGTAAAATTATAGGGAAAAGGAAAAAGAATAATAAGTTCGTAAAAATAAGCTCAGAAGTTCTTTTAATTAACATGAAAATAAAGACAAATACAAATACAAATATAAAAGGCAAGTATTTATTAATAAACAGAAAAATAGAAGGAGTATAGCTAAAAATAGCAAAATTGAAATTTATCAAAGAAGTATTACCATAATAGTTGTAAAAACATACTATTACAATAACCATAATCAAAACTATCCTTATTTTATATTGTAGTTTTGCAAATAGATATGAAAGTGCACTAATAAGTAACAAGGGAGCAGTTATAGTAGGATAACTAAATGAAGCAAAAATTAATGGCCAACTTTCTTTTAATCTATTGATTCTAAACGTCCTAACAAATAATATCAATAATAAAGCTCCTAAAGATATTGAATATAAATAATTTTTACTTACAAAATATATTATTGCCATTATTATTGATATTAATGTCATTATATGAAAAATTTTTTCATTGGTATCAAATTTATTATTAAGGATTAATTTTGCATAAAAATAACTCAATACTAGTAATGCTATATTGTAAGGTACAGTATACAAAAGAACCTTATCTTGTAAAAGTAATAATGTGCTTATTAGAAACCAATACCCGAAAAGTACCATCAGTTTTGTTTCTCTAATTTGCTTTGCAATTAACCAATACACAAAAACATAGATATATTTATATAGTATGTAGAATATTGATAAAAGTGTCAATGGATTAATATTAATTAATAAATTCATTACATATATAAATAAAGCTGGAAACGGAATATATGCTTGATTCCATTGAGCTTTTGGGACGTAATATAATGCCACTGAAATATAACTATAATCTGGAAACAATATTGAATTCAAATAAATTATTTGGATATCATTTAAAATGAATATTACTAAAGGTAATATAAAGAATAGGTAAATATGTTTTTTCATTTTCCCGTTATTTTTTTCCGTATTATATCGGTTAACGACCACCACGCAGAATATGATCTTAGGATTCTTTTTGTATACTCATACCTGGAACGGCTCATCCACCTTAAAGCGGCTCTTCGCTGATATACAGCATCTCTAAATGTAGATGAGTATAAAAATTTATATACATCAACGATACTTCTGACAATTTGTCGATCATTAGTAAATAAACTACGTAAAACTACAATTAATGAGAAACCGATCAGTGCTAATAAACCTTGGACTCTATCGATACCTTGAACTAATGTTAACACATAAAAGAAGTTTCCATATAAGTAGTATTTAATTTTATTAGCATCAAAGATTCCACGTCTTCCTAATGTAAAGCTTTCTCTATGATAAAGTACAGCAGCCGGTACAAATATCATCTTATAACCTGCTAAATTTAATAACAACCCTAAGTCGAACTCCTCAACGCCAGCAAAGTATAGTCTATGAAATCCTCCTAATTTGGTAAATATCCCCCTATCTATTAGCAGTGCAGCACCAGTACCAAAACCGGTATAATACCATATTTTTCGTTTATTTAACACATAATTCTTAATAAATTTTATATAATCTTTGATATCTATACAAATATTATAATATCTATAGTGTCCCCCAACTAATGATAAAATACCACCGGCAGAATTGATGCAGTTAACTTCTGGGTAATAGAAATGTAAACCTACTGCGCCTGCTATTCTATTATCTATTTTTCTTGCAGATTGTACTGTAGATAATAAGATTTCAAGATAATAAGGATGAAATATAATGTCATTATTAGTAGCTAAAATATACTGATATCTAGCTTTTTTTGCGCCTATATTTATTGCATTTCCATAACCTACGTTTTTTGGTAAACGAATACATTGTATGTTTACATTTGGATATTTTTGTTCAAATGATCGGCATATGTCTATACTGTTATCATTAGAATTGTTATCTATTACAATTATCTCATACTTTGTCTTTTCTAGAGATTGATTTACTAAACTTTGTAAACAAAGTCCCAAAACTTTTTCGCCATTCAGATTAGGAATGATTATACTAATTCCCTCTTTCATAAGTACGAATAAAATATTTACTATTGTTGAGGAGCCAGGTGATTAGGGGATTTCCGATGTAGCGGTGGTGCCAGGGCATTGCTCCTTTAAGTATCTTGCCTTTGAGTCCGGTGCAGAGGTTCATGACATAGAGCGTCTCCTCGGCCTTCTGGAGAATTCTGTTGTGGTCTTTTTCTCGTTGGGAAGAATACCACGGTGCTGGCCTTTGGTCCTTGGATATGTGTGAAGAGCACGCGGAGCGAAAACTCGGTCATAAATATACTTTACTGCATTCTGTTACAATCTTCATATTCAGTTCCTAATTTTCTCCATGCAAGATGTGGTTTATGGTTCATTTTCTAGTTGTGGTGCTTGTTATTGCTATTGCTATTAGTAATGCAGCGACTGTTTCTAGAAGTATTGCCAGCGTTGTGTAGGTTAGTCTGATGTATCTTGTTGCGTTGAATATGGTGAGGGTGTGTATGAACAGCGTGATGGATATAATTAGGGAGGTCGCGCCTAGTGTTAATGTTAACGCCGGTCTTTTTGTGAGGGTGGTCCATAGTATTGACCAGAGGAGGTTGAGTCCTTGGAGTAGGGGGTTTGCTTTGCTTGATGCTTCGTGGTACTTTACCGTGGTTGGTATTTCGGCGGTTTTGACTTTTCTGAGTTGGTAGTTTATTTCTGTCTCTACGCCGTATGAGGGGTCGAAGTCTTGGTCTAGGGTTTCGAGGGCTTTTCGGCTGAAGGCTCGGTAGCCGTTGAATGGGTCGCTGAGTTTTGCTATGAGGATTCTGTGGAGTAGGGCTAGGGCCTTGTAGCCAAAGCGTCGGATTGTCGGCATCTTCGTATGTGGAAAGCGGTTGCCTACGGCGTGGTCGGCTCCGCTTTTTAGCGCTTGGAGGAATTTGGGTATGTCGGCTGGGTCGTGTTGGCCATCGGCGTCTAGGAGGACTGCGTATTTGGCGTCTGCGGCTAGGGCGGCTTTTATGAGTGTGGCTACTGCGACTCCTTTGCCCATGTTTTGTGGGTGTCTGATGACCACGGCGCCAGCCTCCTCTGCCTCCTTTGCTGTGTTGTCGGCGGAGCCGTCGTCGGCCACGATTACGAGGTCTACGAATTTCCTTGCCTCTCGGACCACTGCGCCTACGCGTCCCTCTTCGTTGTATGCAGGTATGAGTGCTACCGTCTCAGCTTTGGGGAGGGGCGGCAGTGGGGGTGGGGCGTAGCTTCTACGTACGGCGACGTATGTGACTACGCCTGCCGTGAGCATGGTCTGGCCCAGCGCCATGACTATAAACGTCGTAGTCGCGTGAAGTATGTCTACCTTTCTTGTCTCATTGTATTTATCTACTAGTGTGAAGAGCAGAAGGCCTCCTGCCAGGAGGAGGATTACGCCCGCAGTGCCGAAATACGTCAACGCGTATTTAGCGACCCGTCTCATGCCACGTTGCATGGTTGCCATCGGCATCATCGTGAGATTTTAACGTAATTTATGATTATAGTATAGAGAGATTGACGGTCTAATATCATCGCTGCAGTTTCAGCCGTTATTTTTCTGAGCTTTTCCATCTCCAGCCTAGGGACTGCGGCGGCGCGTACCGCGGCTTTTATGAAGGCTTTTGCTGATGTGTCTTCTGCCGTGAACTGGGCAGAGGGCGTCTGACTTATTAGCTCCGCCTGTCCGCCGATTGGGAAGGCGACGACTGGGACTCCCATCAACAGCGCCTCGTATACGGCGTAGGGCATGGGCTCTTCCCAGCATGAGGGGAATAGGAGAGCCCATGCGCCCGCCACAAGCCGTAGCGCAACCGGCCTCGGCGCGCCTCTCGGCTCGACCAGCGGCATGCCTGCGGCGCGTGCGGCGGCTCGTGCGAGGT
>Ga0315272_10001627_pt1 | contig 11076 bp, 14 predicted proteins | sample C3_middle_MG_FD_203918 | JGI IMG/M metagenome (GOLD analysis project Ga0315272, IMG submission 203918) | Sediment microbial communities from Yellowstone Lake, YNP, Wyoming, USA - C3_middle | ecosystem: Environmental > Aquatic > Freshwater > Lake > Sediment | place: USA: Wyoming | collected...
GCAAGTGTTCATGGGAACGCCCCGTTCCTTATGCAGTGGCCTTTTCACCGGCGGCTGCCGCATCTGCAGCGGCCTTTTTCGCAGCTGCCTTGTAGGACTTGGTTGAACGGAGTTTGCGCTGGGCCCGCTTGACCTTCTTAAGAGCCTGGCGTGCCTCGGGTTCTGATTTTTTTCCTTCTGCTTTTTTCGCTTTTTCTCCTGCGGCCTGTTTCAATTTTTTGATCTGCTCCTGAAGTTCTTCAACGTTTACTTTGATCACTGCGTACGCCTCCTTGGAATTTGTTTTACAGAGCCACCATAATAGACAAAAAGCGCCGCGAAATCAAGCAATTTCGTTATTAAGACGGACGGATTCTGCGTGGCGGGGGCAAGACTACATGAGCGTGAGAACAACGGAATAGGCGGATGTTACACAAGAAGAAGAAAGGAGCGATGGCCGCCTGCTGCCAGGCGGCCATCATAAAACGATGTTATTAGCAACCCACTGGTGCTTTTTTTGCGGGAGCAGCTTTGAGGCTCATTACGGCGTCCTTCTCAACGGAGATCTCCACCTTTTCACCGGCCTTTACCGCGCCGAGATTAACGGACTTATCAGCTTTGAGCACGACATCGGCGGTGGTTCCTTCGGCACAGAACGTCATGGTGCCGGCCTTTGCATCAACAGCCTTTACCGTACCCTTCTTCATCTCTGCTGCAACGGCCAAGGAAAACAGAGACACAACCATAACTGCAACTGCGAGAACTGCGGCTACTTTCTTCATATTCTTTACTCCCCCTCGTTAGGATTTAAATGCTCCAATGACGTACAATACCACAAGTTTAAAAAGCTAGTCAATTGAAATTTTATATCATACCATTGTTTTAGTTTTACGCAACAATAAGCCCCGCCGCGCTGATGGAGGGAAGATGAAAACTCCTTTGGGAGACGTTCCTTCAAAACCGCGCTATCCTGTTCCCCGTGCTTTCAGGATCTTTTCCAGCGCCGCAATGCTCTCCGCGTGCTCCCGGCATTCCTGCTCATATTCTTGCTGCATGTTCTGGGCTTTTTCCGCGCCGATATGGACGGAGGTTTTGACAAAGGTAAAATTGTGCTGGTCCTCGATGTCGCAGAGATTTTCCCTGAGCCTCGACAGCTCTTTGTGCAGCTCTTCAACGGTCATGTCCTCGTATTTTTTACCCATAGCTCCGCACCCCTTTCCGGGAACATCATGAGATTATTTGCCTGAGGTGATCAAGCGCATCCTTCCGGTCCTGAAGCGTGCCCGCAGCCTGTTGCTCCCTTATGTCATCCAGGATCTCACGAAAGCGCGGACCGGGCGTAAATCCGCGCGCAATAAGGTCCCTGCCGGTCACCAGCGGCTTTGCCTCTGCTTTGAGGAACTTTTCGTAATAATAGGCGAGCACCGCTGCCATGGGTCGCTCCGTGTCCGTGAACTGCTCCTTGGGCATGATGTCGAACGTGGCGCGCGCGTCCGCCTGGGCAAGGATAAGGCTTTCCGGCAGGCCGTGCCGCATGTCGCGGCAATAGCGGTACAGGGCGTTCTTGCTCGGCCCGCCCGGCGCGGAAAGGTTAAAGAGCCGCATGTGCTGCCTGATGACGCCGGCTACCAGAACCTCGGTGTCGCGCGAAAGCCTGAAGCGTCTGCACGTTTCCTTGGCCTTTTCCGCGCCGATGCCGTCGTGATGATAAAAATGGATGCGTCCGTTCTCCTCGGTAAACGTCTCGGGTTTCGCAATATCGTGCAGGAGGCAGGCGAAGCGGAGCGCTGCTTTGCGAGAGACCAGCTGTTCCAGCGGTTCGTCAAGATGCTCCAGGACGCGGTGGGCATAGTCCGGAGCGATGTTCGGCAGGTCATCCAGCACGCTGTCCACGTGCTCCGTCGCTTTGATCGAGTGGGTCCGGACATCGTAGACATGATACCTGCCGGGCGCAAACCCCCTGAGCGTTTCGAGCTCCGGGAGGAGCTGCGGCAGGAGTCCCAGTGAATCCAGAAGAGACAGGTAGGAGCCTGCCCCGCGCTGCGACAGGATCTGGAAGAATTCATCCCGGATCCGCTCCGGCGCGGACTGGTTGATCAGGGCGGCCCGGGACCGGATCTGCTCCTGCGTCCCTGATTCTATGATAAATCCGAGCGTGGCAGCGAAACGGACCGCGCGCAGCAAGCGGAGCGGATCTTTGTCCAGCACTCCAGGCTTTGTTATCCGGATGAGCTTATTCTGTACGTCATCTCTGCCGTTGAACAGATCGACAACAGTGTCCAGCGATCCGGTCCGGACAAACTCGCGCAGATCGAGCGCCATGGCATTCATGGTAAAATCCCTGCGCCCGAGGTCGGCAGTGAGATCAGCACCTTCGAAGTTGGTGAAATCGAATTGCAGGGTCGCTTCGTCCGTTTGTTGTATGACACGCGTGATCCTGCGCTCTTCGTCGAGAAAGAAAAAGCTTCCATTGATCGCATCAGCGAACGAGCGCGCAACAGACTCGGATCCCGCCGGCATCATGAGATCGATGTCCTTGAACAGCTGGTTCGTAATCAGCAGGTCGCGGACGGAACCGCCGACGAGGTAGATACTGTCAGAGGTGAGCGAAAGAAGTTGTTGGAGAGATGTCAGGGCTGCGGTATTCATGGCTCAAGGATACTGATACCTGATTGAAGCCTTCTTCTGCCAGGTGAGATAGTGCGCACAGGATTTTGGATTTCGATTGCACAAGGCTGTTGCCCTGATGAGGACATACACGAGCTATGCGATGAATTTTATCACCGCATCGACGAACTCCCGGGCGGCTTTTACATGGCCGGAGGCCTCTTCCGTCGTGACCTCGGCCAGTTCCTTGTAGTCGATGGTTTGACGGGCTTCGAAGATTTTGTGCAGAATTTTTGAATAGCGGATATCCAGCTTGCCGGCGTGGATGAACTCCTTGTCGAATACCGAAAGCACACCCGCGTGCTTCGAAGTCCTTGCGTTGATGCCCGCCTTCAGAAAGAGCCCCAGGACGGCATAGAACATTGCATAGTATGCCCGATTGGTGGTTGAACGCGGACTGAGACCGTTCTGCAGCATCCGCTCTGCGTCCGCGAGGGTTTCTTCTGCCTCTTTCATCCGGAATGCGAGCAGAGACTCCCGGTCCGTCATACGGCCACTCCTTCTTCGGCTATGGACTCGACAATGGGTGAGGACCGCAACGGGGAATTCTCAAGTTCGTCGCGCGTGAATATGAGCGGAGAGATCACTGTATAATTATTGTATCCGACTTCCCACACGATATTGGAGATTTTCTCTTTCAGCGCGTTGTCGAGCGATTCAACCTCGAAAAATACATCCATGTCGGAGTATTCATCCGCATCCCCCCGCGCCCGTGAACCAAAAACCTTGAAGTCGAGAAGTTCAACGAGACTTGAAAGCCTGCTTTTTAATTCCCGCGCAATCCGAAAATCTTCGCTTCTCATAATCCCTTCCCTTCTACAATGAAGGTACTATAAAATCCCGGCAAAGTAAAGTTTATTGATCGGTTACCAACAGTCTCTTAACAGTATTGATATCCATTCACTATAAAAGCCTTCCTGGCCTAACTTTTTCCAAGGGCATTCGGAGGGATGGTGTTTTTTCGTAAGTAAAATATGACCGATTACCGTATGCGGCCTTTTTTGACATGGTGTTTGAACGCAGCGCACGAAAAGACGTGAACGTTTTGACCGTACCCCGCGCTCCGCTACCCCGCGATCAGTTCCCGAAGCTGCTGCTCTTCCCACTCTTTTGTGATGACCACTTCGCCGATCCTCTTCGGCAGCACGAACTTCACCTTGCCGCCCTCCGCTTTTTTGTCGATCTGCATGGTATCCATTAGTTCCTGCACCGTCGGTTTCCGGCTGAGCGCACGCAAGCTCGTCGGCAGGCCATAGGACGCGATGAGTTTCTCAACGCGTTCGGGTACAGAAGCATCACAGAGCCCGGCAAGATGTGCCAGCCGGGAGGCACAGACCATGCCGATGGCAACGGCCTCGCCATGGCGCATCCTGTAGTTCTCGGCCTTCTCGATGGCGTGGCCCACGGTATGGCCGAAGTTCAGGATCGCGCGGAGCCCCCCTTCGCGCTCATCCCTGCCCACCACCTCTGCTTTGATCTCGCAGGAGCGCCGAACAACATGGGTCAACGCATCTGCATCAAGCCCGAGTATCCGGTCGCGGTTGTTGTCAAGGTAATCGAAGAAAGCCCCATCCCAGATCACACCGTACTTGATCACCTCCGCCATGCCGGAGAGGAACTCCGCTTTCGGAAGCGTCCTGAGCACGTCAAGGTCCATCAGGACCTTTCGGGGCTGGTGGAAAGCGCCGATCATGTTCTTGCCCATGGGATGGTTCACGCCGGTCTTGCCACCGACGCTGCTGTCCACCATGGCAAGAAGCGTGGTCGGCACCTGGACAAAGGGGATGCCGCGCATATACGTGGCTGCGGCAAATCCGGCAAGGTCGCCAATGACGCCGCCGCCGAGCGCCACGATCGCGGACTTGCGGTCGAAGGCATTGGTAAGGAGCGCCGTGTAGATGGCATTGGCCCAATCCAGGTTCTTGTACTGCTCCCCGTCGGGAATGATGATGGACATGACCATGAAGCCCTGCGCCTTGAGGCTTTCCACCACCCGTTTGGCGTAGAGCTCCTTGACCGTGGGGTTGACGACAACGGCGAGCTTCTGCCCCAGGCCGAGGCCTTTGATCTGCGGGCCTGCCTGGTCCAGGCTCATGCCGATCTCAATGTCGTAGCTTCTCTCTCCCAAGGGTACGTTAACAGTATGCATGTCTGATTCTCTCTTTGATCTCGCTGATGATCTGGTCCACGGATTTTTCCGACGTGTCGATGGTGATGTCCGCCTGCGCGTAGAACCGGGCCCGGCTGCCGAGCATTTCTTTGATCTTCGACAAAGGGTCCGGGGTCTGGAGCAGGGGGCGGTGGGTCTCATGCTTGATACGGTCGAAGATCACCTCGGGCCGCGCGGAAAGACAGACGACGAATCCCGCTTGTTTGAAGGCCGTCCGATTCATGTCCCAGATCACGGCGCCGCCGCCGGTGGAGACCACCTGGTTCTCGCGCCCCGTGACCTCCCGAATGATCCTGGCTTCGATCTCGCGGAAATAGGGTTCGCCGTGTTTTGCAAAGATCGTCGTGATGGTCATGTGCTGGTCGGTCTCGATAAGTTTGTCCGTGTCGACGAAGGCATAGCCAAGGTCCTTTGCCAGCTGTGTTCCCACGCTGGTCTTGCCGACGCCCATAAAACCGGTGAGAATGATATTTTTGAACATTGCGAAGTTTACCCCAAATGGCCGGAAAAAACCGCCGTTCATCTTTCAACGGTCGCTTTTAAGTATGGTGCGCATGAGAGGAGTAGTTCTCCTGTCTCCTGTCTCCTGTCTCCTGTCTCCTGTCTCCTGTCTCCTGTCTCCTGTCTCCTGTCTCCTGTCTCCTGTCTCCTGACCCTCTACCACTTCCCCGGCATCTCTTCAACACCCATCCGGGTATGAATATGCTTCATATAGGAACAATAATTCCGCTTCATCTCGTCCATGCTGTCGCCGCCGAACTTCTCGATCATTGCTGAAGCGAGTTCGAAGGCAACAACAGCCTCAGCGACCACACCGGCAGCAGGAACTGCGCAGACATCGGAGCGCTCGATGCTGGCCTTAAAGGGATTTTTGGTCGCCATGTCCACGGAGCGGAGCGGTTTCATCAGCGTCGGGATCGGCTTCATGGCAACGCGGAGCACAATAGGCTCGCCATTGCTCATGCCGCCCTCAATGCCGCCGGCCCGGTTCGTCCTGCGGTTAAAGCCTGCTTTCTTGTTCCAGAAGATCTCGTCATGCACCTGCGAGCCCGGCTTGTTCGCCACACCGAACCCGGAGCCGACCTCAACGCCCTTCATGGCCTGGATGCTCATGAGCGCTCCTGCCAGCTTCGCATCAAGCTTCCGGTCCCAGTGCGTATGGCTGCCGAGCCCGATGGGCGCGCCGGTGACGATCAGCTCGATCACCCCGCCGAGAGAGTCGCCGGCATTCCGCGCATCGTCGATCCTGCGCATCATCCGCTTCTCCGCTTCAGGATCAGCGCAATGCAGTTCCGAGGCCTCGGCACGTTTGCGAAGCTCCTGAATTGATACCTGCGGCGCCTTGGCAAAGACGCCGCCCAGGCTCACTACGTAGCTCGTCACTTCGATGCAGAACTCTTCGAGCAGCCGCTTGGCAACGGCGCCCACGGCAACGCGCATGGCTGTTTCCCGCGCGCTCGAACGCTCAAGGATGTTGCGGACATCAGCGGTATTATATTTCAATGCGCCGGCCAGATCCGCATGGCCGGGCCGGGGCCGGGTCACGGCTTCGGCGGAGTTCAGGAACATCGGATCAGCGGACATCTTGGCGCGCCAGTTCTCCCAGTCCTTGTTGCGGACCATGAGCCCGATGGGGCTTCCCAGCGTTTTTCCCCAGCGCACACCGGTGTAGATCTTGACCGTGTCCTTCTCGATCTTCATGCGGCCGCCACGGCCATATCCGCCCTGCCGTCTGGCCAACTCATGGTCGATGTCCGTGATCCTGATCAAGAGACCTGACGGCATCCCTTCAAGGATGCCCATGAGCAGCTCGCCGTGGGACTCGCCGGCAGTCAAATATCGCAGCATTTGCCCTCCAAAAAACCCTTGAATTCCTTTAAAATCGCGGTCATCATAGCAAATCCCCGCAAGAAGTGCAACGAAAAGTATGGCGTTTTCGGGGTAATTTAAGGGTAATGGAGGGGTATTTTTTGACTTTTTGGACGTCGAGGCACAATTTCCGGCCAACAAAGAGCACAACCGGCCAAACAAAAACCGGCATCCTCTGCTGCAGACGCCGGTGAGAGACAGGACAGAACGGTTGCTCGCGCGTTTAGAAAGCAATGCCCACGGACAAACCGAGGAGACCATAGAAACCAATTTCGCTGTCATTTCCGCAATCGGCGCCAGACACACTCGTTGAGGTACAGGTGCTGTCAATATTGAAAAAATTGCCTATATGGAACGAAGGCATGAGAGAAACCGGCGATGAGCCGAGCGGGAACCTGCCGCCAATTTCAATATCTACTTTGAGGGCGGTCGTATCCCCTTTTCCGCTATAGTAGGGCGAAAAAGTAGAATAATCGGTATCGGTAAAGGTCCAGGAGGTCTTCCATATGCCGACGGTCCCGCCCAGATAGAAACCTTTCATCCCGTTGCTTCCCATATATTTTCTAATTCCTACATCAAAGCCCGGACCGTCTCCGTCCTCCTTGTACCAACCGTCATCAAAGGAATAATCAAGAACACCGACCCGTCCGAAAACCGACAGGCCGCTTCCCAGATGCCGCTCATATTCCACGAGAAAAGCGGATGCGGAAAGATCAGGGCCGACCAGACCGAGAGCGCCGATATTGATGGAATTGTCCTGCGCAGCCGACACCGGCCCGGGAAGCGCCGCCACCACAAGCGTGAAGAGAACACCACATACCAGTGTAATGATCCTTTTCATAAGCCCTCCTTGTACCTGTTCCGACATGGAGAAAAGAAAACAACCCGCTGCCTGTACAACTGCTGCTCCTGCCACCTCCTTTCATGAGTGAGAATGTTATTCCTGCTTAACAGCACTTTAGGACCGGCCGCAATGCATAGGCTTGAAAGGCCGTCTACGAGTAAAACTTTTGTTGCAGATATGTATGATTCACGTCTTTTTCCTGCAGGAAAGCAACCCTCTTTGCATTGATTCTCCTATAGCCGCTATCTCAGGCATGAGATCGCATCTGTGTATCAGTATACCAGTTTTTAGCATGGAATCGAGGGATTTACTGTGCTATAGTACTTTTTGTAAACGCACTGAAAAAGGTGGTCCTCGGAAACCCGGCAATCTTGCCGACGATTACCAAACAAGGAGATCTCATGGAATACACACAGGGATCGTTCGGGGGGTCTTTCTGCATAAATTCGATGACCAGGATGCTGGATCTGCCCTCGGCCCGGAGGCTCTGAGAAGCCTATGATCGCACTGCTCTGTTCCGTGCAGGCCGAAGCGGACCTGCTGCTGTCAACCATGACCGTGACCGGCGCCCTGCAGCTCGGCGCAAAATCGATCATTATGGGGAAGCTCGCGGGCCGCGAGATCAGCCTGTGTGTCGGCGGTATGGGCAAGGTGAACGCTGCCCATGCGGCAACACTGCTGCTTACTCATGCAAGCGCCGAGGCCCTTATCGTCTTCGGCATCGGCGGGGCCTACCCGTCTTCAGGCGCGAACGTCGGCGACCTGGCGCTTGCAAAAGAAGAGATCGTGGGTGATGAGGGCGTTCTGACACCTGACGGTTTTAAGGACACGGCGTACATCGGCATCCCGCTGCTCAAGACATCAACGTCAATGATCTACCATACCTTCCCTGCTTCCGAGGCACTGTTGGAACATACACTGCGGACCCTCTCCTCCCAACAGGTTGAAGCGGGCAGCCTCCTCCATGTTGGCACGTTCATCACACTCTCGACCTGCACCGGTACGGCAGCGCGGGCAGCTGAGCTCGAAGCGCGCTATCATGGCTTGTGCGAAAACATGGAAGGCGCGGCAGCGGCCCAGGTGGCCGCATCCCATACGATACCGTGGATGGAACTGCGCGGCATCTCGAATCTCGTCAAGGACCGCGACCTGAAAACCTGGGACATCCCCCGGGCTGCTTCTGTTGCACAGAACGCTGTCCTCCATATTCTCGAAGGCTGGAAGCAGTGACCGCGACCCTGACCATAGGCTACTCCCCCTGCCCGAACGACACGTTCATTTTTTATGCGCTCATCCACGGAAAGGTCAGGGTGCCGGGCATCACGTTCCGGGAACAGCTGGAAGATGTGGAGACCCTGAACCGCATGGCGCTCGAGAACAGGCTGGACCTCACCAAGATCTCCTACCATGCGCTGGGCCATCTGCGTGAAGCCTATGCCCTGCTCCGATCCGGCGGGGCGCTCGGCAGAGGCTGCGGTCCACTCATCGTCGCCCGGCCCGGAACAACGCTTGCGGACCTGAAGCACGGCACCATCGCCATACCGGGCAGGCTCACGACAGCATACCTGCTGCTTCGCCTCTTCGACCCCGACAGCGAAAACGTGACCGTCATGACCTTCGACCGCATCATGGATGCAGTTTCGAGCGGAGAGGTGACTGCAGGTCTCATCATCCATGAAAGCCGCTTCACCTATCCGCTTTACAATCTTGAAAAACTGCTCGACCTCGGCGCCTGGTGGGAACAGCACTCGGGTCTGCCGATCCCCCTGGGCGGGATCCTCGGCAGGCGCTCGCTCGGCCGTGACCTCCTGCTCAGGATCGAAGCAGGCATACGCGAGAGCGTGCAATACGCCTATGCACATCCGGAAGAAGTGATGGGCTATTGCGGGATGCACAGCCAGGAGATGGATCCCGTGGTGATGAAGAGCCACATCGACCTCTATGTGAACGACTTCTCGCTCGATCTCGGCAAAGAGGGGCTTGCTGCGGTGCGGCGGCTCTTTCTTGAGGCGGAAGAACGCGGCATATTTCCTCCGTCTGAGAAACCGCTCCTCGCTAACGACAGGTAAGAAAACCTTGGACACGGATCAAGGCGGATAAGAACCGGATAAAGGCGGATTTTTCTATAAGAGGTTCACCCATAGATGAATGCTTTGTTTTAGAAATTTATCCGCATCAGGCCTGTCCAAATGCCATTTTTAGTAACTAAGGAATCAAAAGCTTCTCAAAATGGATAGAATATTTTTGTCAGGATCATAAAGGCGCTGTCAATACAGGACGAAACTACTGTCTTTGCGAATCTGTTTTTGGTAAATTTGCTTTGAATAAAACGGGCAAGAATTTTCTCGCAAAGCTCGCAAAGAACGCAAAGGGAAACTTGAGTAAAAAGCTTTTCTGGTTTAAAATCAAAAAGCAATCCGTGGCTTAGGATTTTCTTGGCGTCCTTTGCGAGCTTTGCGAGAGATGCTTTTGGTTCCGGCTTGTCCGGGTTAGGTTTATCCGCATTTATCATAGCTTTGATCAGGCTTTTTCCGTGTCAAAGGTTTTCTTTTTTGGTGTAGGACTCGGGCCGCCTTATGATATACTACAGTCATATTTTTTGCCCGCATTGACTGGATCTACGACGGATTGTGAAGGAGGATCACTATGGTTGGATGGATCATCTTGGCGGTACTTGGTGCGTTCCTGGTCTGGATCATTTTTATCTACAACGGACTTATTGCGCACCGGAACGATGTCCAGGGTTCCTGGAAGCAGATCGATGTGCAGCTCAAACGGCGGCATGACCTCATTCCGAACCTGGTCGCAACCGTGAAAGGCGTCCTGGAATTCGAACAGGACACGCTCGAGAAGGTCATCTCGGCCAGAGCAAAAGCCGTGTCCGCAGGCACGCCGGGAACAAAGGCCGAGGCAGAGAACATGCTCACCCAGGCGCTGGGTAAACTGTTCGCGGTCATGGAAAACTATCCCACGCTCAAGGGCAACCAGAACGTGATGCAGCTCCAGGAAGAGCTCACCTCGACCGAGAACCGGATCGCCTTCGCGCGCCAGCTCTACAACGATCTCGTGGCAAATTACCGCACCCGGCTTCAGGTGTTCCCGAACAACCTCATTGCATCTACGTTTAACTTTGCGAGCGAAGAGTATTTCGGGGCGGAAGAAGCGGCACGGACCGCACCGGCAGTGAACCTGAGCCTGAGAGGAAAGCAGTAAAAAGTCAGGAGACAGTAAACAGTTGACAGGGGTCAGGGGTCAGTAAACAGCAGGCGGAGGGAAGTCCTTTCTTGCCTCATCGATATTCTCCTGCCTCCTGACTACTGTCTACTGACTACTGGCTCCTGCTTCTCCCCCATGCCCCTAACCTTCATTGACATAGAACGACAGAAAAACTGGCGCATCGGGCTGTTCTTTCTGTTCCTTCTGGCCCTCTATCTCGGCATCGCCGCGGCCGTTGCCGCACCGTTCCTGCCTGTTCTGACTGCATCATCCAGGCAGTTCTGGATCGTTTCCGGCGTGGCCGCACTGGCCCTGGCAGGGGCACATTTCT
>Ga0315272_10001628_pt1 | contig 11070 bp, 10 predicted proteins | sample C3_middle_MG_FD_203918 | JGI IMG/M metagenome (GOLD analysis project Ga0315272, IMG submission 203918) | Sediment microbial communities from Yellowstone Lake, YNP, Wyoming, USA - C3_middle | ecosystem: Environmental > Aquatic > Freshwater > Lake > Sediment | place: USA: Wyoming | collected...
AAGTGTGCCGCCTTTTCCCAACCGACTTGCGATGCTTCCAGATGGAATAGAACATCACGGCAAAAACCGCCACGAAAATGACCGCACAAATAATCAGCATGAACCAGTGCAGCCACGCCTGGCCTCGCGCAATTTCAGTCACCGGCGGGGCCAAGTTCAACTGGTTCACAGCCGGTCCGCCGCGCAAGTCGTTGACGGCATGCGCGGCGGTAACCATCACGGTTGCGGCCCAGCCAGCGGCGGCGAGGAGCGTGCCCGCCAATTTATTCAAGATGCTTCTTATCGTGCTCACTTATTCACTCCCCGGAATCAACAAAACCCAACCTGGCAAGCCTGAATGCATGCATGCGGTCCACCGCCCCATTTGGGGTTGTTCCAAGGATTGTAGCCGGCGCTACAAATTTCCACTTGGTTGTCAAGCCTTGTTGTCAATGCGCCTACAAATAGCTATTGAGATAAGTCAATGTTCCAGCAATTTGCGCCCCTGCGCAGGCCGCAATGCTGCACATCACACCGGCTATTGCTACCAGGGAGTTAGCGCCGACTGACGGGTGAACCGTGAAGGTTCAACCGAAATCCACCCGAAGGATGGCTCGATCCGTTACTTGAATTTTCTCTGCGGCACCGTCTTGAGTTCGCCCGGCAGTGCGCTGACATAAAGCGCCAGCTCTTTGAGTTCTGCGTTTGAGAACTGCTTGGCAACACCGCTCATGACAGGATGGCTGCGGCCCACCTTGGTGTTGTTCTCGGTCTTGTAGGCTTTGAGTGCCGCGAACAGGTAGTCGCCATGCTGCCCGGCGATTTTGGGGTAGCTCGGGTCTAGCGGTTTGCTGAAATTGTCGCCATGACAAGCCACGCAGGCACCTTTTTTCACCAGCTCCGCCGCCTTGGCTGTGCCGTCCGGTGCCTTGACCGGAACGGTTGCGCCGTCCACCTTGCCATGGACTTCGTAGTAGGCCGCCAGGTCGGCCTTGTCCTGCTCGCTCAGGTCGGCGGCAATGCCGCGCATGGTGGGGTGTTTGCGCTCCCCTTTTTGATAGGCGGTGAGCGCCGCAACAATGTACTTGGCACCCTGCCCAGAAATCATGGGAACCTTGTAAATTTCGGGGAAACTCGCCTGGTAACCCTTGATGCCGTGGCAACCGATGCACAGGACAATCTTTTTCTCACCGGCCGCGGGAGTGCCCTTGACTTCTTGCGCCAATGAAGAAAAACAGGGCAGCGAGGCCACCACAAGCGTCGTAAACGACATCAGCATTTTGTTCATTGCGATACCAATCAGTCAGCGGACGGGTTAAAACGGAACGGCCATTCTAGTGTTGGCCCTGCGCGCGGCTTTGGGGCCGGATGAATGTGCCCATGGATTGCAAGGTTGCCCCGACAACATCATGCTGAGGCGCAAAATGGCGCATGGATGGACTGAAATCAAAACTTCCGGCCGCGCTACCCGCCCAGGCAGAAAAGCCGGGCCAGCGTCGCCGACACTGGCTGCTAGCTGCCACGGCTGCGGCCGCAACGCTGGCGGGCATAGGCCTGGCCTGGCGAACGCAGCAAGCACAAAGCACAAGCTCAAGCGCTGAATCGGCACTGTGGCAGTCGAAGTTTGCCCGGCTGGATGGGCCCGAGCTGGCCATGGCTTCGCTGCGAGGCCGCGTCTTGCTGATCAATTTCTGGGCAACTTGGTGCGCCCCCTGTGTAGAGGAGCTTCCGCTGCTGAGCAGTTTCTACCAAGAATACTCGGCGAAAAACTGGCAGATGCTGGGGCTGGCGGTAGATCAACCGGAACCCGTGAAACGTTTTTTAAAACTGAACCCCGTGGCTTTCCCGGTGGTGTTGGCAGGCGGGTCTGGCATCGAGGTCAGCCGCTCACTCGGCAATGCGGCGGGGGCTTTGCCGTTCACGGTGGTGCTGGGCTCGGATGGCCGCTTGGCGCAGCGTAAAATTGGCCGCGTAACGCCCGACGAATTGCGCGCCTGGACCTTGCTGAGCTAGTACTCAGAAGGAAAGTGTGGTCGTTAAGTCGGCATCAGCGTCACTCTTCCCACTCGATTGACGGCCACTGCGGTCAACGCGTGGTTCGCACTGATGCTTCAGCCGGTATTGCGAAGTCCCGCCGCAATGCCGTTGATGGAGATGTGGATGCCGCGCTTGACGCGATCATCGGTCTGTCCAGCGCGGTAGCGGCGCACCATCTCCACTTGCAAATGGTGCAGTGGATCAATATATGGAAAACGGTGCCGGATAGAGCGTTGCAGCGCGGCGTTATGGGTCAGGCGCTGCTTGTCGCCGGTAATGCGTTCAAGTGCCTGCGCGGTACGGTGCCACTCCAGTTCAATGACACTGAATATTTTCTTACGCAAGCGTTTGTCTTCGACCAGTTCGGCGTAGCGCGAGGCCAGTGCCAGATCGCTCTTGGCCATGACCATGTCGATGTTGGAGAGCAGGGAGTTGAAAAACGGCCACTGCTTCAGCATCTTGCGCAACAGTGCGAGGCGTTGTTTTTTCGTCTTGGCTGAGGCTTGCGGTTCGTCGAGAAACGCTGCAACGGCGCTGCCAAAGCCGAACCAGCCGGGCAGGGTCAGGCGGCACTGGCCCCAACTGAAACCCCAGGGAATGGCACGCAAATCCTCGATCCTTTGCGTGGCCTTGCGCGAGGCCGGGCGCGAGCCAATGTTGAGTTCGGTAATTTCACGGATCGGTGTGCTGTCAAAGAAAAATTTGGTAAAGCCTGGAGTCTCATAAACGAGCTTGCGGTAAGCCGCCATGCTGCTCAGCGACAACTCGGCGGCAGTCTGCATAAACACTGGTTCAGCCGATTGAGTGGGGTGCAACAGGGTTGCCTCCAGCGTGGCGGCGACCAGGGTTTCCAGGTTGCGGCGGCCAATCTCCGGGTTGGCGTACTTCGATCCAATCACCTCGCCTTGCTCGGTCAGGCGAATCTGGCCGCGCACGGTGCCGGGCGGCTGCGCCAGAATGGCCTCAAAGCTGGGGCCACCGCCGCGCCCGACTGTGCCCCCGCGTCCATGAAACATACGCAACTGAATGGGGCTGCTTTGCGTCGGCAGACTCTGGTTGATGCTGTCGAACATGGCCACCAACGCGATTTCAGCCTGGTATAGCTCCCAGTTGCTGGTAAAAATGCCGCCGTCCTTGTTGCTGTCGGAGTAGCCCAGCATGACGTCTTGTTCACAGTATTGGTCCGAGGCACCCCGCTGCACCATTGCCAGGACACCGAGCAGGGCGTAAAACTCGCGCATGATGGTCGCTGCGTGGCGCAGGTCATCGATGGTCTCAAACAGTGGCACCACGATCAGGTCACAGCGGGCCTGCTGGTCCAGCGTGCCTTGGAGCAAGCCGACCTCTTTTTGCAGCAACAGGACTTCCAGCAGATCGCTCGCGGTTTCGGTGTGGCTGATGATGTAGTGACGAATCGCCTGCTTGCCAAACTGCGAGCGCATCTGTTTGGCCGTTTCGAAAACACCAATTTCACTGAGCGTGCAGGCGCTGTATTGGGCCCCCATCACGCGTAACGGTCGGGCATCGCACAGCAGGCGCAGCAGCAGTTCACGTTTGGCGGCTTCGTCTAACTTGGCGTAGTGCGGCGTGATGCGGGCATGGGCCAGCAGCTCGGCCACAACGGCTTCGTGCTGGTCAGAGCTTTGTCGCAGGTCCACGCTGGCCAGGTGAAAGCCAAAGACCTCAACGGAGCGGATTAGCGGTCGCAAGCGCTGGTTGATCAACGCCTGCGCGTGTTGTGCGAGCAGCGATGACTCGACCACACGCAGGTCAAGCAGCAATTCTTCGGGCGTGAGGTAGGGGTTTTGCGGCGCCACGGCGTGCCGCGCGGCATCGCCGCCACTGAGAGCTTTCAAGGTGGCCGCCAGGCGGGCATAGACGCCAATCAGGGCGCGCCGGTAGGGTTCGTCCTTGCGGTGTTCATTGCTGTCGGGGGAACGTGCGGCCAGGGCTTGCATCTCGGGCGGGAAGTCTATGAGCATGGCGGACAAGGACAGTTCGCCGCCGAGGTAATGGACTTCGCTCAGGTAGTGTCGCAATGCCACATCCGCTTGGCGACTCAGTGCGTGACTCAGCGTCTGCGCATTGACGTTGGGGTTGCCATCACGGTCGCCGCCAATCCATTGACCCATGCGCAGAAAGCTGTGTACCGGGTGGGGACCCAAAGCCTGTTCCAGGGTCGCATACAACTTGGGAATTTCACGAAGAAAAGTCGATTCGTAATAGCTCAGTGCGTTTTCAACTTCGTCGTCCACCGTCAGTCTGGAATAGCGCAGCAGACGGGTAAGCCACAGCTGCAAGACGCAGGCGCGCATGTGCGCTTCGTTGCTGGCCAGTTCACGCGGGATCAGGGCATCGTGGTCAACCTTGTTGGCAGCCGACTGGGCCAGAATGTCGTCACGCGCGGTCAGCAGTTGGGCGATGGCACGTTCCGCGTCCAGAATACTTTTGCGTTGCACTTCGGTCGGGTGTGCTGTAAGCACTGGCGAGACAAAACTGTGGGCCAGCATTTCGCTGATGGCATGCGCCGTGATGCCACCGGTGTGCAAGTGCTGCAAAGTCAGGTCGATGCTGCCGGGGTAAGTGTTGCCGGCGCGCTCATGAATGGCGCGACGACGGATATGGTGCCGATCTTCAGCCAGATTGGCCAGATGGCTGAAATAGGTGAACGCCCGCACCACGCTGACGGTCTGGTTGTTGCTGAGGGATTTCAGCAACTTGCCGAGGGCACGGCCCGCCGCCGGATCGGCGTGAAGACGAAATGCGACGGAGAGCTGGCGGATTTTCTCAATCAGTGAGTAGGCTTCTTCACCTTCCTGTTCACGAATGACATCGCCCAGGATCCGACCCAGCAGGCGAATGTCTTCCAACAGGGGACGCTCGGAGCTCGGTATGGCACTCTTATGTGATACGGGGGCAGGTCTGGTCATCACGCTTTGATGTGGACGGCGTCAATGATTGTGATGCGCTGACTGACAGGTCAAAACCACGCGACCATTGATCTGACCCCGGCGCATGCGCTCGAATACCTGATTGACTTGATCGAGTGGCTGAACCTCGGTGTGGCAACGAAGTTTCCCTTCTGCTGCCAATTGCAGGACGGCGTGCAAATCTTCTCGGGTGCCAACAGAAGATCCAACAATCTTGGTCTCTGATCCAACCAGGGTAAGCGCTGAGAAGGTGAGCGCCTCGGCTGGCAGACCGACGACACACAGTGTTCCAGACGGACGCAGATACTTGATGGCACTGTCGTAAGCCGCTTTGGCAGCCGAGGTAACGACCGCAGCATGTGCGCCGCCAAGCTTGCGTATGGTCCTGGCGGTTTCCGGATCGGACACGTTCAATGCCAGTGACGCGCCCAATTCACGCGCCAGTGCGAGCTTGCTTTCATCCAGATCCAGTGCGATGACCTCTGCGCCAAACGCCTTGGCCACCTGCACTGCAAGATGTCCCAGACCCCCTACGCCAACCACTGCCACACGTTGGCCAGGCCCTGCGTTGGCGTGTTTGAGGGCACGGTAAACCGTCACCCCGGCGCAGAACAGCGGAGCAGCCTCAACCGAGCTGAGCACCGCGGGAATGGGAATCGCATGACTGGCCCTGGCACACATGTACTGTGCGTAGCCACCATCGACCATCACGCCGGTGATAACGGCCTTGCGGCACAAATTCTCCAGACCTTCCAGGCATTGCTCGCACAGACCGCAACTGGCATGCAGCCAGGCCACACCAACCCGGTCACCGACTTTGAGGTGGTTGACAGCATTGCCTTTTTCCACAACGGTGCCAACCACTTCGTGTCCAGGTATCAACCGCGCTTTGGTCACTGCCTTGAGCTGAGGTTGATCACCATCCGCGACGTGCAGATCCGAATGACAAACGCCGCAGGCCTCCACTTGAATGAGGACTTCGTCAGGTTTTGGCGAAGGCATTGGAGCGTCTTCGATGCTTAGCGATTGGCCGAAGCCGGGAAGAATGGCAGCTTTCATGGGGTCTCCAGAAAATGATTGTTAGCCAACTGCAACATGCCGGCGCACAGTCGGCATCGCTCTTTATCGCCAGTGATCTTACCCGGCCAACAGTGTCGTTGTTGCATACCCGTCGCCATTTTGCCGAAATGGCATGATACGGATCAACCTTCAGGCTCAAGGCCAGTACCTGAGCGGTAGATGAACCCGTGGGACCAACTCTTGACGACTAGAATGAAGCTGCTTGCATCGGTGATCTTTGCGTCTGATCTCTATGCGGAAATGGAGCGCATCGCGGATGAAACAAAGGTTTCATTTTTTTGGAGTGTGCGTGATGCGGTCGAAAAATCGTTGATTCCAAAATGATTCTGAAAATTTGTTCTGCACAACCTCTGCACCGTCCATGCTGAAATACCTCACCATTCCCGTCACGCCCTTTCAACAAAACTGCTCGCTGGTGTGGTGTGACCAGACCCTGAAGGCGGCCGTGATTGATCCCGGCGGCGAGCTGGAACTGGTGCTGGCAGAGGTCGCACGGCTGGGCCTTGCGCTTGAGCAGATTTGGCTCACGCACGCGCACATCGACCACGTCGGCGCCGTAGCAGAACTGGCCATGCGCTTGAACTTGCCCATCATCGGGCCGCATCAAGCCGATCAGTTCTGGATCGACAGCCTGGCGCAACAGGGAAAGATGTTTGGCCTTGCGCAGGTCCAACCCTTCAAGCCCACACGCTGGCTGGACGATGGCGACAGCGTGAGCATAGGCAACAGCAGCCTCAATGTGCGGCACTGCCCCGGCCACACGCCGGGCCATGTCGTATTCCATTCGAGCCAGGCCCATCGTGCGTTTGTGGGGGATGTATTGTTCGCGGGTTCGATCGGCCGCACTGATTTGCCGCAAGGCGATCACGACACCCTGATCGCCAGCATCAAGCAACGCCTGTGGCCCATGGGCGATGACACCGTGTTCATTCCGGGGCACGGCCCCGAAAGCACGTTCGGGATTGAGCGGCGCAGCAACCCCTATGTGCAAGACGTGTAGATAAACCTCAGCCATGCCGACCAAGACGTTCACCAACGGCCGCATCAGGAAGGCCGACTACGACAGCGCATCGCAACAGCTGGACCTGCATTGGGACAACCAGACCGTGCTGGCCTACAAGCATGTTCCGCAAGAGGTGTATCGGCGGCTTTGCGGCGCACCCAACCCGGCGACCTACTGGGAGGACCGAATCGCCGAGGAGTATCCGAAGGGCCTGCCGATGAGGCCCAGTGCCGATTCAGAGGGCGCCAAGAAGCTGGGTGACCTGTTTGGCGGAAGCGACTGAGCTGTTCGAGGAAAGGAGCCGCACCTGAGCGCGAGCAGGAGCAGTTTTGCAGCGGGAGCCGGAAAGTGGGCAAAAATGGGGGACAGATTCCAAGGTGAACTTTCTAAATTTTGCGTAGAAATCGAATGACCTCTCGTCCCAACGGTGGTCGTCCGGTAGATGCACGAGGCGGGTGCTCGCGGCCGGCTGGCATCAGGCGCGTCAAGGTAATCTACAGCACCTTGCTCAAGAACCTGCGCGTACGATCTTCCTGGGGCCGATCAAAGAGGGCGGCCGGTGTTCCTTCCTCGACGACCAGACCTTCGTCCAGAAACAGGACCCGATCGGCGACCTGGCGGGCAAAGCCCATCTCGTGGGTAACGACAACCATGGTCATGCCTTCCTCAGCCAAGGCTTGCATGACGCCAAGGACTTCACCTACCATTTCGGGGTCAAGGGCAGAGGTGGGTTCGTCGAACAGCATGATGCGCGGCTGCATGGCCAAGGCCCGCGCAATCGCAACGCGCTGTTGCTGCCCGCCAGACAACTGGTTCGGGTAAGCATCAATCTTGTCGAGCAGTCCGACCTTCAGCAACAATTCATGGGCGCGGGTGCGGGCGTGCGCCGAGGTCAGCCCGCGCACGTGGGTGGGGGCCAGCGTGATATTTTCAAGCACGGTTTTGTGCGGAAAGAGATTGAAGCGCTGAAACACCATGCCGATTTCTGAGCGCAGTGCGTCCACATCCGTCTTCGCGTCATGCACCGAAACACCGCGCACCAGAACCCGACCACCGGAAGCATCTTCCAGTCCATTCAGGCACCTGAGAAAGGTACTCTTGCCCGATCCGGATGGTCCGATAACGCAAACCACCTCGGAGGTCTTGATGGTGCAGTCAATTCCGCGCAGCACAGCCAGTTTTCCAAACTGCTTGGTCAGGCCCTCAACGCGAATCACCTCGTCCATATCGAGCCTCCAATTTCTTCACGGCGTAGGCCAGGCCCAGAGTCAGCACCCAGTACATGAGCGAAATCGTCAGGTAAGGCTCCCAATAGCGTGAATAGGCACCCGCTACAGTGCGTGCGGCATAAGCCAGTTCGGCCAGACCAATTGCCGAAATCAGTGATGAATCTTTGAGCAGCGAGATTGCGTTGTTGCCCAGCGGCGGCAGCATGCGGCGAAATGCCTGCGGCAAGATAATGTGATACATCGTTCGTGGAAACGACATCCCCAGAGAGCGCGAAGCCTCGACTTGGCCACGGTCAATCGACTGGATACCCGCCCGAAAAATCTCCGAGATATAGGCGCCGGCATTGAGTGTGAGTGCAATCACTCCGGACAAAAAAGCGCCGTAGTTTTGCTTGAGGTTTCGCGCGGTCTCCCCCGAGATCAACAGACCATCGGTCGGATTTATGAACAGCGGCAGCACTGCAAAGTGAATCAGCAGAATCTGCACAAATAACGGTGTGCCGCGAAAAAAGCTGACATAGACTGTGGCGGGCCAGCGCAAAGCAAAACGGCAGAGCTGCATGGCGGGCGCGTGGCGCGCCTCGGCCAGCCGCGCCATGCCGATCGCTAAGCCGAGCGCCGTGCCCTGCACGATACAGATCAAGGTGACCAGAATGGTCATTTGCAAACCACGCCAGAACAGCGCAGCGTATTCCGCAATGATGTCGGCGCGGAACCAGCCGAACCAGAGCACTTGCTCCATCAGGAAAGCGTGGCCGGGTAATTACTGGGCTGGCAGGACAGGTGCCTCAGCCAAAAACCATTTCTTGTAAATCTGGGCGTAGCTGCCGTCGGCCTTAATGGCGACAAGACCGGCATTGAGCTTGTCGAGCAGCGCCTTGTTGCCCTGCTTGACGACAATGCCAAAGTACTCCTTGGGAAAGCTCGGGTCGTTCACGGTCTTCAATTGTTTATGTTCCTGAGCGCGAAAGGCGATCACACCATTGTCGCCAATGGCGGCATCCACACCACCATTGGCCAGTTCTGAAATCACCACGGGCGTACTCTCGAACCGCCGAATATCAGGATTGGTCTTGCCAAATTCGCGCGAAGCGGTGTCATCACCAGTGCTGCCCGTGACCACGCCGATCTTTTTGCCGGCCAAGTCTTTCAGGCTTTTGGCAGTGCTGTCCTTATTGACGGCAATCAGCTGACGCGCTTCAAAGTACGGTATGGTGAAGTCATACGATTGCTTGCGCTTGTCGTTGATCGTGACGCCCGAAATTACGAGATCGACATCACCATTGTTAAGAGCCGCGAAGATGCCAGTCCAAGGCGTGTTGACCACCTTGATTTGCAACCCCGCCTTCTGCGTCACGGCCTTGATGATGTCCACGTCGTAGCCGACGATCTCTTTACTGGGGTTTTCGTAAGCAAATGGGCGATACGTGGCGCTAGAACCAACGACCAACTCCTTGTTCTGAGCAAGCGCGCTTCCTAGTGTGAGTGTGAGAATGCCTGCCGAGGCCAGTATCTTGTGAAGCAGATTCATTTTTGCGTCCAGTGGGGGTTTGATAAGAAGACGTTTGAGGTTCCAAACAGAAGGCCGAAACTCAAAGCAAAAATTTTACACGACTTGAGGCGGCGAACTTTTGTCAATGACCATGCGTGGTACTGGCAGAATTTAGCGCCGTGCCGACCCAGTGCTCTGCTCTACCAAGCCAGCCACCGGAAATAGAAGAGCTCTGCAGGCGAACGACGGCTTCTGACTGGAGATGAACTGGACGACCGGATAGCGGACTGTCGTGTACGATTCTTATGTGTCCACAAGAGTCGGCCCGTTTGCTCCATTGCATTCGTTCAACCTTAAGCGACAACTCCGAGACACCACTTATGACCCAGACCCTGTTCCAATCCCGGATAATCGTCCCCATTCATCCACCCCGCGAGGCACCACCATGGTTCAGCACCTGAAGTTTTACATAGACGGCCAATGGGTCGATCCGGTCACCCCGAAAATGCGCCCGGTGATCAATCCGGCCAACGAAAAGGCCATGTACGAGATTGCGCTGGGCTCAGCCGCCGATGTGGACAAAGCCGTGGCGGCGGCGCGCAGCGCGTTCGAAACTTATTCGCTCACCTCGCGCGACGAGCGCGTGGCGCTGCTGACGCGCATTGCGGAAGTCTATAAGACACGTGCCAAGGAGCTGGGCGCTGCGATCTCCGACGAGATGGGCGCGCCGCTCGGGTTTGCCGAAAAATTCCAGGTCGGTGCCGGGCTCAACCACATCCTTTCCACCCTCGGCGTATTGCAAAATTATGCGTTCGAGGAACAGGTCGGCTCTGCCATGATCGTGCGCGAAGCGATTGGCGTGGTGGGCATGATCACGCCATGGAACTGGCCGATGAACCAGATCGCGTGCAAGGTGGCGCCTGCCCTGGCCGCCGGTTGCACCATGGTTTTGAAACCTTCCGAATACACGCCCAGCTCGGCGCTGATCTTTGCCGAGATCCTGCACGAGGCCGGCGTGCCCAAGGGGGTCTTCAATCTGGTCAACGGATTGGGGCCGGACGTGGGTGCGGCCATGAGCGCCCACCCGGGAATCGACATGATCTCGTTCACCGGGTCCACCCGTGCCGGCATCGACGTGGCGCAAAAAGCGGCCACCACGGTCAAACGGGTGACCCAGGAACTGGGCGGCAAGTCGCCCAACATCATTCTGCAAGACGCTGATTTCCAGAAAGCGGTTGCGGCCGGCGTGGCCAGCGTGTTCATGAATTCCGGCCAGTCCTGCAATGCGCCCACACGCATGCTGGTGCCGCAGTCGAAGAT
>Ga0315272_10001629_pt1 | contig 11065 bp, 8 predicted proteins | sample C3_middle_MG_FD_203918 | JGI IMG/M metagenome (GOLD analysis project Ga0315272, IMG submission 203918) | Sediment microbial communities from Yellowstone Lake, YNP, Wyoming, USA - C3_middle | ecosystem: Environmental > Aquatic > Freshwater > Lake > Sediment | place: USA: Wyoming | collected...
TTTCGACATCGCCCTGTATGCCAGCTGGTATGTTTTCTTGTTGTCTTTGCTGTCTTCCACGCCGGGACGGGGCCAGGAGGAATCCAGGCGATTGGCGGCAGCTGGCGCGGCACTTGTCCTGGCAAGCGTGCTCAGCCTGGGCTTGCTGGCAGTGCCTGCGTCACCACCGGCAATTGCCCGTGCCAGCCAGTTCGCCTTCCTCGGCATGGTGGTGTTCGCCCTGGTGCTGCTGGAGCAGCTGTTTCGCAACACCACCGCTGATTCGCGCTGGAACATCAAGCCCCTGGGCGTCGGCCTGGCGGCGGCCTTCATTTTCGACCTCTATTTCCATTCCAACACCCTGCTCTTCAAGCACGCTGACGAAACGGCGGCGGCCGTGCGCGGCTTTGCCTACGCACTCCTGGCACCGCTGATTGCTCTGACCATGTTCCGCGCCCGCGCGCGCAAGCTCAAGGTCGCGCTGTCGCAAACCGCGGTCTTTCACACCACGACACTGGTCGCCGTCGGCTTGTATCTGCTGGTGGCCTCGGCTGCAGGGTATTACGTGCGCTACCTCGGCGGCAGTTGGGGAGGCGCACTGCAACTCGCACTGCTGTTCGTCGCACTGGTGCTGCTCATGCTGCTGGCGTTCTCGGGCACGACGCGTGCCCGATTCCGCGTTCTGGTTGGCAAGAACTTTTTTCGCTACCGCTACGATTACCGCGAAGAATGGCTCAAGTTCACCAAGGCCTTGTCGAGCAAGGATGCCGCGCGCACCGTGGGAGAGCGCGTCGTTTGCGGCCTGGCCGACATGGTCGAAAGTCCCGCTGGAACGCTCTGGCTGCGCAATACCGCGACCAACAATTTCGTCCAGAGCGCACGCTGGAACCTGAAACCCATCGAGGACAGCGAGGATGGCCAAGGGCCGATTGCCAGCTTTCTGGAAAAAAGCGGCTGGGTCATCAATCTCGAGGAATTTCGCCATCGGCCCGGGCGTTATCAGGGCCTGACCCTGCCGCCATGGCTGGCGGAGCTGCCCAATGCCTGGCTGGTCGTGCCCCTCACCACAGCCTCGGACATGGTCGGCTTCGTGGTGCTGACGACCTCACGCACCGAACTTGACGTGAACTGGGAAGTGAATGACCTGCTGCGCACCGCCGGCAGCCAGGCCGCCAGTTATCTGGCACAGATGCAGGCAACCGAGGCCTTGCTGGAGGCCCGCAAGTTCGACTCATTCAATCGCATGTCGGCTTTCGTGGTCCATGACCTCAAAAACATCGTGACCCAGCTTTCGCTCATGGTGCGCAACGCTGAACGACATGCCGACAACGTCGAGTTTCAACAGGACATGCTGCTGACGGTACGCCATTCGGTCGAGCGCATGCGCCAGTTGATGCTGCAGTTACGCGAAGGTGCCACACCGGCTGACGGCAGCTGTGGCGTCAGCCTTGACGGCATTGTCCGGCGCGTGCAGGCAGCGAAAGCCCGGCAAGAAACGACACTCGATGTCACCGTAATGGAGGCCGTAACGACGCGGGGCCAGGAAGAACGAATTGAGCGGGTCATCGGCCATCTGGTGCAAAATGCGCTGGATGCAACGCCGCCGGACGGACGTGTCTGGATCACTGTCGGACGCGAAGCCGGCATGGCCATGGTCGAAGTGGGCGATACCGGTTGCGGAATGTCGGCCGAGTTCATGCGGGAAAAGCTGTTCAAGCCTTTCCAGACGACCAAGGACGCTGGCATGGGCATCGGCGCTTACGAGAGCTATCAGTACATTCAGGAACTAGGGGGAAACATTCGGGTGGAAAGTGAAGAAAACGCTGGAACACGTTTCCGCATCAGCCTGCCGCTGATCGAAACCGGAAGCGAATCGGGACTCAAGCAGATGGATTTGGCATGAGTTCAGCAAAATTGCGCCCCCTGCTGATCGTCGAAGATGATCCGGCACTGCAAAAGCAGCTGCGCTGGTCTTTTGACCAATATGAGGCCGTTGTCGCCAGCGATCGCGAAAGCGCGATGACCCAATTGCGGCGCCATACGCCCGCCGTGGTGACCATGGACCTGGGTTTGCCACCCGATGCCGATTCGGTATCGGAAGGTTTCAAACTGCTGGAACAAATCCTGGCGCAGGCACCGGAAACCAAGGTCATCGTCTTGACGGGCCAGAACGACCAGAACAACGCCTTGCGCGCGATAGCGCTGGGTGCCTACGACTTTTTCGCCAAACCGTTCGAGCCTGACATCCTGGCATTGACGATAGAACGGGCATTTCGCCTGCACGACCTGCAACAGGAAAATCGCCGCCTGCAGTCAATGGCCCAGCCCGACGTCCTGGCCGGTCTGATCACGCGCGATCCGGAAATGTTGCGCATCTGCCGTACCATCGAGAAAGTAGCCAACGCCAACGCCACCGTATTGTTTCTGGGCGAAAGCGGAACCGGCAAGGAAGTATTGGCGCGGGGGCTGCACAACGCATCACCACGCCGCAATGAACGTTTTGTTGCCATTAATTGCGCGGCAATTCCAGAGAACCTGCTGGAAAGCGAACTGTTCGGCTATGAGAAAGGCGCTTTCACCGGCGCCGTCAAGACAACGCCGGGGAAAATCGAATCGGCCAACCGCGGCACCCTCATGCTGGACGAGATTGGTGATCTGCCGCTGCCGCTGCAATCCAAGCTGTTGCGATTCCTGCAGGAGCGTGTGGTTGAGCGCATTGGCGGACGCCAGGAGATCCCCATCGACGTGCGCATCATCTGCGCCACGCACCAGGACCTGAAAACCCAAATCAAGGAAGGACGCTTTCGCGAGGACCTTTACTACCGCCTTGCCGACATCGTCATCAACATCCCGCCAGTGCGCAGTCGCGTAGGCGACTCAGCACTTTTGGCCCATGCCTTTCTGCGCCGTTTCGCCGAGGAGCAAAACCGTGGCGACATGACCCTGGGTGACGACGCCGTCCAGGCAATTGAACGTCATAGCTGGCCGGGCAACGTGCGCGAACTCGAGAGTTGCATCAAACGCGCCACGATCATGGCTGACGGCAAGCGCCTGACAGCCGAGGACATCGCGCTCGACCTTGCAGCCGACAGCCCGGCCGATACAACAACTCTCGACCTGCGCACGGTACGCGAAAATGCCGAGCGCACGGCAATTGTGGCCGCGCTCGGCCGCTGCAACGGCAATGTGGTTCGCGCTTCCGACCTGCTTGGTGTCAGCCGTCCGACTCTGTATGATCTGATGCACAAGCTGGGTCTGAAAGTTTGACATGTCATTGCACTATCCACCCCCATCCCGCCAATCCTGATTGCGTATCGATCTGGACAGCGCTGTTCGATTCCCACTTTTCCATTTACATCCCTCGCCGCCCATGAGCCCTAAAAATCGTACCCAATTCGTTCGGCTTGCCGCTTTGACCCTGCTCTTGCTGGCCGGCGCCTGTGGCCGCAATTCTCCCGACGAAATGCTGGCGTCCGCCAAGTCCTACCTGGAAAAAAAGGATACCGCCGCCGCCATCATCCAGCTCAAAAATGCCCTGGCGAAGTCGCCGGACTCGGCCGAGGTCCGCTTCCTCCTCGGTCGTGCCCTGCTTGACTCGGGCGACCCCGGCGCCGCCGAGCTGGAACTGCGCAAAGCCTACGACCTGAAGCAACCAGCCGATCAGTTATCGCCGGTTCTGGCAAGAGCCATGCTGGCGCAGGGTCAGGCAAAAAAAGTGGTGGACGAGTTCGGCAAAGTTGCACTGACCGACGCCGAGTCCCGGGCGGACCTCAAGACCACGCTGGGTCAGGCTTACGCCATCCAAGGCAACGCCGATGCAGCCAAAGCCGCCCTGGAAGAGGCCATTGCAAGCAAGGGAGACTTTGCTCCCGCCCTCCTCAGCCTCGCCCGCCTCAAGGCGAGCACGCAGGACCTGCCGGGCGCAAAAGCCGTCATCGACGGCATCATTGCCAAATCGCCGCAAAATGCCGAGGCGTGGAATTTCCGTGGCGACCTGCTGCGTGCCGAAGGCAAGCGTGACGAAGCGATTGCCGCCTACCAGAAGGCAATCGAAGCCAAGCCCCAGCTGACCTCGGCCCACTCGGCACTGATCATGATGCATATTCAGGCCAACAAGCCAGACCTTGCCGCCAAGCAGCTTGAGGCCATGCAAAAGGTTGCGCCAAAGTCGCCATTGACGGTCTACATGCAGGCGATGACTGCCTACACGAAGAAAGACCTTCCCGCCGCGAAGACTGCCGTTGAGGCCCTCTTGAAGGGCCAGCCCAACAATGTGCAGGCCTTGCAGCTGGCCGGCATCATTGCCTTTGACATGCGTTCTGACCTGCAAGCCCAGGAGTACCTGAGCAAGGTCGTGCAGCGTGCGCCGGATCTCGAACTGGGCCGCCGCACACTCGTACTGTCCTACCTCCGCAGCGCGCAGCCAACCAAGGCACTCGCCACGCTGCAACCCATATTGCAGGGCAAGGACACGGCCGCTTCGTGGCTTGCGCTGGCAGGCGAAACCTACATGCAGACTGGTGACGCCGCCACGGCCGCCGAATACTTTGCCAAAGCGACCAAGGCCGATCCCAAGAACCCGCGTACGCAAACTGCGCTCGCTTTGGCGCGCATGCGGCTCGGACAGTCGGATCAGGCCGTCGCTGATCTTGAGCACATCGCCGCCGGCGACAGTGGCACCTCCGCCGACATGGCCCTGATTGCAACGAGCATCCAGCAGAACCAGTTTGACAAGGCCCTCAAGGCCATCGCCAACCTGGAGAAGAAGCAGCCGGAGAGCCCCGTGGTTCACAACCTGCGGGGCAATGCGTTGCTCGGAAAACGGGACACCGAAGGTGCACGCAAGAGCTTCGAACGCGCCCTGGCCCTCGACGGTGCCTTCCTGCCCGCCGCAACCGCGCTTTCCCGGATTGATTTTGCTGCCAAGAAACCCGACGACGCGCGCAAGCGCTTCGAAGGTGTCCTTGCCAAGGACCCCAAGAACGTCCAGGCGATGTTGGCAATCGCCGAACTCCGCGCCATTGCCGGTGGCAGCACCGACGAAGTGGCCGGTCTGATCACCAAGGCGATCACGGCAGCGCCCCAGGAATCGACACCCCGGCTGGCACTGGTAAGCCACTACTTGCGCAACAAGGAAAATGCAAAAGCACTGACAACTATCCAGGAGGCCATGTCCGCCCTGCCTAACAAACCTGAAGTGCTCGACCTCGCCGGTCGGGTAATGCAGGTCAACGGCGACACCAATCAGGCACTGGCCATATACGGCAAGCTGGCCGCAATGCTACCCACCGCGGCACAGCCCTACCTGCGCATGGCTGAAATTCAGGTGGCGGCCAAGAACTTGGACGGTGCCCGCAGCAGTCTGGTCAAAGGTCTCACGCTGCAGCCGGATTCCGTACCCATCCAGCGCGGCCTCATCAGCCTCGACATGGAAGCCAAGCACTTTACTGAAGCTGTGGGACGCGCCCGCGAGATTCAGAAATCCCATCCCAAAGAGTCCATCGGCTTTAGCCTTGAAGGCGACATCAATGCCATGCAGAAGGCCTGGGGCCAGGCTGCGGCAGCTTATCGTGCCGGCCTCAAAGTGGCGGAAACCACCGAACTGGCGGGACGCCTGCATGCCACACTTATGTCCGACGGCAAACGTCGCGACGCTGACCAGTTTGCTGATGGCTGGCTGAAGGCCCACGCCAAGGACAATGGTTTCCGCGTGTTTCTGGCTGACTCGGCGAATCGGTCCGGAAACTATGCTGCCGCGGTGACCCACTACCGTGCCGCGTTGGCGCTGCAACCCGATAATGCGCTGCTGCTCAACAACCTCGCCTGGTCCCTGGGCCGGCTTGGCGACCCCAAGGCGCTTGAAACTGCAGAGAAGGCTGACAAACTGGCGCCCAACCAGGCACCCATCATGGACACGCTGGGGACGATTCTCGTCGAGCAGGGCAAGCTCGACCGCGGCGTGGAGATTCTTGGCAAAGCCGTCGAGCTGGCGCCACAGGCCGCGGAAATTCGCCTCAACCTGGCCAAGGGGCTGATCAAGGCAGGGAAAAAGCCGGCGGCAAAGAAAGAGCTGGAGACACTGGCCAAACTGGGCGACAAGTTTCCCGGACAGGCTGAAGTTGCAACGCTGATGAAGGGTCTGTAAGCGGCACCATGGCAGCGGCGGCGCGGCCCAGACTTCTGAAGATGTCCGGGTGGAGTTTTTTCTTCCTTGCGACGCTTGCGGCTGTGCCAATGGCGAGCTGCGCAGCCGAAGGCAAAAGCCCGATCGAGTTACGCCTGTTGCGCGAACAGGCCATGGCCTTCGAACATGGCGAGGGCGTAACCAAAGACTTGGCACAGGCGCAGCAGATTTACTGTGAAGCGGCCAAGGGCGGCGACGCCGAGGCTCAGTACAGCCTCGGCTGGATGTACGCCAATGGCCGTGGCGTACCGCGTGACGACGCGCTGGCCTCCTACTTTTTCAACCTGGCCGCGCAACAGGATCATGAGCCATCACGGCGGATGCTGCGTTTTGTCGGCCCTGCCGCATCCGAACCGCCGCCCTGCATGCGCTCGCCGGAACCCGTCTCCGTGACGGACGACATGCAGTTCGAATCGGAAAAACAGCGCCAGATGGCGGACCTTGTGCGTCGCCTGGCGCCCGCGTATGGCATTGAACCCGGCCTTGCCCTGGCCGTCGCGCTGACAGAGTCCAATCTGAATCCGACCGCAGTGTCCAGCAAAAGCGCGCAGGGATTGACGCAACTGATTCCCGAAACATCACTCCGCTTCAACGTGCGCAAGCCCCTCGACCCCGAACAAAACGTCCGCGGCGGACTCTCCTATTTGCGCTGGTTGCTGGCCTATTTCAGGGGCGACGTTGCCCTGGTCGCTGCCGCCTACAATGCCGGCGAAGGGGCAGTGAATCGCTATCGCGGCATTCCACCCTACCCCGAGACTCGCAACTACGTAAAGTTGATCCTCGGCCGCTATCGTAAATCGGCGCATCCCTTTGATGCCACCGTAACGGACGCATCGCCGGACCTTGGGCTGATTCTGCGCCACATGGCGCGCGGCGCATTCTGATGGTAGCGCGCTCTCCTGGCATCACTTGGCGGACCTTGGTGGGACTGCTGGCCCTGCTCGCCAGCACACCGGGACACGCCGAGTTGCCGGACACCGTCGCCAAAATCAAGCCATCCATTGTGGTGGTGGGTACATTCAATCGGCTGCGCAGCCCGCAGTTCGTCCTGCGCGGCACGGGTTTCGTCGTCGGCGACGGCAGCCTGATCGTCACCAACTCCCATGTCATTGCCGAGTCCGGCACGGGCGCCGGAACCGAAACATTGGCGGTATTGGCGCGCAGCCCTGATGAAACCCAGTCGCGTGAAGTGCGCCTGCTGGCGCGCGATGCAGACCACGACCTGGCGATACTGCGTCTGGTCGGCCCACCGCTGCCGGCGTTGAAGCTCCGTGCATCGGAGACAGTGCGCGAGGGACAATCCGTTGCATTTACCGGATTCCCGATTGGCGGTGCTCTCGGTTTCTCACCCGTCACCCATCGCGGCGTCATTTCCTCCATCACACCCATCGTATTGCCCAGCGGCAATGCCCACCAACTCAATGATGTCTCGATTCGTCGCCTGCGCAACGGCAGCTTCACCATTTTTCAATTGGATGCCACAGCCTACCCTGGCAACAGCGGCGGACCGCTCTATGAGATCGAGAGCGGTGAAGTGATTGGCATCATCAACATGGTGTTCATCAAGGAAAGCAAAGAAGCCGTGCTGGAAAAGCCATCCGGGATCAGCTACGCGATCCCGTCCCGTTTTCTCATCGACCTGCTGGGAAAAACCGGTCCCTAAACCGCAGTCCGGCTCGAACTCTTGTAGAGGTGCATCCAGCCTTTGCGTCCGAGGTGCGCCAATAGCAGCCCGGGCGGCATGCGCAGCATGTGGCCTCGCAGGTAGAGCAGCGACTTGGCGATTGCCGTCGCCGGTGATGCGCACAGCGGATGGTCCGGTCGGAAACCGGGAAGGTAGAGCATGTCGCGCAAACGATCCGCCATGGACCCCGCGCCCGCGTCGACAAGCGCCTCGGGGGGTACCGGAAAATCCAGAACCTGAACCAGATAGCGGAACGCCAGCCGCAGGGGCCACAGCAATCCCAACTCGCGTGCCCGTGTGGTAAGTGCCGGCCAGAATGCCGGATCCCGCATCGAAAATTCCGTCATCAAGTCGGCCAGGTCGAGCAAATCACGCAGCCCGTTGCCGAGTTCGCCTTCGTGAAACAAGTGTGTGGCGCTGTGGACCACCATGTCGCAAGGTGCGAGGACGGCGAACGGACTGTCGGGCAGCGCCACGGCAGCCTGTAACAGGCGTTCCGCCAGCGGTGCATTGCGCGCTGTCCGCGGCAGGATGTTGTGATGGACATCGACCACCGTGCCACGTTTGAGATGAACCATGGGCGGCAACTCATGCATCCAGCGCCGGTAATATCTGTCGTCATAGGGATCAATATGTCCGGCGGTCCAGCCATGCAACATCATGGCCGCTTCAACTTCCGGCAACTGCGGTTCCGGGACGAGAATGTCCACGTCCCCATACAAGCGTCCGCGTGCCGCTTTAAGTTTCGCCGCGGCGTAGGCAGCGCCTTTCAGCAGCACGACCCGAGTATTCAGCGGCGCCAGCGCAGCGGCGATGTGGCGTGCCTCCCATATGATTGCCTGGCTCTGATGTGCCGAGAGAGCCAGTGCTGCCGCCATGTGCGGCTGCACCTGCGCCGGCAGTCTTTCACGCACGCTGCAAGCTTCAAGGGATTCAGCCAGACGCCCCATCAGATTACTGCGACGGGCCAGGCGCAATACCCTGTCCCAGTCAGCCAGGGACAAGCCGACCTCGCGCTCCGGGGCATTGAGCAGCTGAATCAGCAAGTGGAAACAGGTCACTTTCATGTGCCGCCACCGCTACTGACTTGCCTGGGTTCCTGGTCACTTTCGGCAATCCAGTCAAATACCTCGATCGCATCCTCAAGCCTGCTGTAGATGAAGTCATAGCAGTCACACTGATCCAGCAGACGGGTGATGACCTCGAACCCCGTGCGACCGAGCGTGCCGTAATTGAAGGCATTCTCGGCAATCGGCATGAAGGTAGCGGTTTTCGATCTTGGTGTCAGCATCGGCTCGGCATCCGGCACGTAGCGCGGAAACACGATCCAGCGTGGCATTGCCTGTTCATGCATGCGCGCGACACTGCCTGCCGGCGGCCGCATGTGCGCTACCCACCCTTTGCTGGTGTCATAGGTTTCCGGGGACCACTCGGCGTCCGGACTGAAACTACGTAGCAATTCGATCGATGCGTTTTTAAGGTTGATCGGACGTGCCAGGGCGTTGGCCCGCAAGGTGTCGGGATCAAGCAGCGTCAGTTCATCGGACAAGAGTCGCCAGCCACGCCAGGCCAGAGCAGCACAGAGCGTGCTCTTGCCAGAACCCGGGGGTGCCGGAAATATGACCGCACGCCCATTGCGCTCCAGAGATGCAGCGTGAATGCTGAACCACTGATGACAGGACGCGGCGATGGTCCAGTTCATTCCCCACTCCAGCAAAGCCGGTGCCTGATCGCGCGGTAATGGCTCGAATGGCGGGTCGCCATCGATGAAAAACTCCGCCTGCGGCCTGAACCATCGCCGCAAATTGTGCGGCGACCGGACCGCGACGTGGAAATCGGCAAAGTCCGGCCGAATCAGCACCGGATGCGCAGCATAAAGTGAATGTATTGACGCGGCGACGTCGGGGAAATCACACTGAATCCGAAACGTCAGCGGGCCCGTGCGTATGGCCAGTTCGCCGCGCGCCAGCATGTCGCGGAGTTCGCTGACATCAAGGTCACCGATTTTTTCCCGACGCGGCGCCACGGCCAACGCTAGCCCAGCAGATCCATCTGCGCAAGGAGGGCGTGCGCGGAATCGGGCATGGCTGCTTCATCGGCACCACCTTCGTGGCGAGCACGAAAATGTTTCGCCATCGTCGCATCCAATGCGTGGGTGTCGCCGGTATCAAGGTCAAAAACCACGCAACCATCAATCCACTCGTGGATCAGATAGCGGGTTGGGGGTTGGACTTCAGCCAAACTGGCTACCACGGAAGGTTCGGTCAACCGACAATGCCGTTGGACTTCAGGTAGTTCACGATTTCCGCAGCGTACCAACGTACCCCGGCAACCGGCTCGAAGTAGCCCCGGGTTGCCCATTCCACCCACATGTTCAGGACGCGAGACTCGTCCATCGCCGAGGACGATACCAAGCCGGCTTTGACGTTGAGGTAGGCACCGATCAGATGAAACGCCACTTTGCCCGGATCTTCATTGCCCTTCAGGTTAAGAACCTGGAGCATGGTCAGGCTCTTGCCATCGGAACCGATGAAACGTGTCCCGACGCTGGAGCCGACCAAGAATGTCGGATGGAAGGCAGTTTCCGGAGAAATGGGCCAAGTGTAGGCAGGTGATCCGGAACTTGTCTGTTGGGCATAGTTACCCGGTGACTGCCCGCGGCACTCGCCATACTCGGCGGCCTGCGACACGCTGGTATTGCGGGAGAGGGACCGCGAAGGCGTGAAGCAGGTCGCCCCCAGCGCCGGCTGAGCCAGCAAGGTCAGCACCGCCGGAACGGCGGCCGAACCTGCACCCAAAAAACGCCGCCGGTTGCGCAAGCTGGCGCTATCTCGGGGAATTTCGGTAACAGGACTGTGATCAGTCGGCAGATTCATTGGCGGGTCTCAGAAAAACCGTTGGATTCGCAAACGTCGGCGCAAGTTTCACGCCAAGCACAACACCGGCAAGTTTACACCTAATAACAGCGCGTTAGGAATCGAATACCGCACACAGTGTAAGGAAATTCGACACTTACAGTCATTGCGCACCTTTGCCACTCACAACAACGCTGACGGTTTCAAACAGGACCACCAGATCGAGGAGCAGTGAGTGATGCTTGACGTAATAGAGGTCATATTGCAATTTTTGCGCTGCATCGTCGACCGACGCACCATAGGCATAGCGGACTTGTGCCCACCCGGTTACCCCGGGTTTCACACTGTGGCGCACCGCGTAAA
>Ga0315272_10001630_pt1 | contig 11055 bp, 11 predicted proteins | sample C3_middle_MG_FD_203918 | JGI IMG/M metagenome (GOLD analysis project Ga0315272, IMG submission 203918) | Sediment microbial communities from Yellowstone Lake, YNP, Wyoming, USA - C3_middle | ecosystem: Environmental > Aquatic > Freshwater > Lake > Sediment | place: USA: Wyoming | collected...
GCAAACACTTTGGTGATGTGGTCCACCACCGGTTGCAGCAGCAACACGCGCCAGTTCTCTTCGTCCAGCGGGTTGAACGTCGCGCCAAACAGTTGCGTCCAGATGTAGTCATCCAGCCAGCCTGTCAGCTCGGCCGTGTTCACCTGCAAGTAGGGTTTGACCAAATGCGTTGCCACTTTATTGCCTTTAGGCAGCGGCTCGCTCAATGCCTGGCTGATGCGCCGCGTTAGACGTGACAAATATTCGTTGTAGCCGCCCACGTTCATCACCGCACCATCGACCCGGTAGTCGCCAAACAGCGTGGCGCTTTGCAGGTCCTGCGAGATGAAGGTGTCGCCCTTGCCGAGCAGAGCGGTGAGCTGCGCCACCGTCATGCCGGTAAAAACAGGCAGTGCAGTGAGGTCCAGCGCATGGTGGTCGCGTACCTCGTCCGCTTCTTGCAGAATGAACGGGATGCCAAAGTCAAACGTCTCATAGCCATCGCGCAATTCGACCGCGATCACGTCGCCAGTGGCGCTGATGTTGTCCATGTCGTCGCCCGTGCTGCCCGCCAACCCTTCCTTGATCAGGTCGTCGTAAAACGACTGAAAAGCCGGATGCTCCACGATGGACAGCACATCGAGCAAACTGCCGGGCTCCTGGCCCCCATTGATGCGCTCGCGGTTTTCGCGTTTGAGGTCGGTGTATTCATCGTCGCGCCACATCAGCCGCAGGCCACGACCAATGGTCTGCTCCAGCAGAATCTGCGCTTGCGAACTGCGCAGCGGCACGATGACGCAGATGTTGTTCACATCAAAGCCTTCGCGCAGCATCAGCACGCTGACGATCACGCGCGGTGTGGCGTGGTGGTCCACGCTGAACAGGCGCTCGCGCACCGGTGCCCAGTCCTTCTCGCCCAGCTCGGCCTTCTTGCCCGAATCGATGGTCATCACGTCTTCATCATGCAAGCCTTACTGGTCTTGCAGGAAGGCTGTTACCAACGGTGATACCGTGGTGTCCTCGCATACCACCAGCATCTTCGGGTGGCGCGTTGGGTCAAGCCTGGCAAAGTCGGCTTCAAGCTTGCTGAGTTTCTTGAGCCCCGCTCGCAGCATTACGCGTTGGCCTTCGCTCAAAGTCGGGTTGCCCTGTTCGTCGCGCTCGGCTTTGAATTCCAGCGGCAACGCACCAATCTCTTTGCGCCGGTCCAGCACCAGCGACTTGACCAGTCCGGCGCGCATGGCACTTTTCAGGTCAAAGTCGGTGATGATGTGCGGGAAGTAAAGCTTGCGCTTGGTCTTGCCCGCGCCCACATCGTTGTACGGCGTGGCTGAAAAATCCACTTGCACAAAGCGCCGCCCCTTGGCCTCAGAAATCCGTGACAGGCTTTTTTGCCACTCGACTTCGGTGCTTTCGCCTTCGCGTTTGAACTCGTGAATATGGTGCGCCTCATCATTGAACACCATCAGCTCAGGTAATGCCGCTAAAAACTCCAGCACGTTGCCGCGTGCGTAGCGGCGGTCCAGCACATCGAGGCTGTTGCCGGTGGCGCGGCCGGGGGTGAGCGGCAGCACGGCGTTGATGACTTGCTGGGGTTCCAGCGGCGCGCCAGGAGCCTCTATTTCTTCCACTTCTTCCGCCGCATCCCCTTCCGTCAGCAGATGCCAGTTGGTGATGGCGATCATGCCGTTGCCAGTGGCTTTCAAACCGATCTCGTTCTTGCTGCACACATTGCCGCGCACGAACGCAAATACCGTGTCGCGGTGGGTATCCGGCGTGAACAGATCAGCAAACCGAGCCACGTCCGAACTGGCGAAGTCGCGGGAGCCGTTACCGTTTTCAACCAGCTTGCCACAGAACGCATCCAGCAGCCGCTCATAGACGATCAGCCCCGGTGCCACCACCATGAACTGTCGCGTAAAGCGCGCGTCGTCAATGCCCTCATTCAGCGCCGCCGTTTTGTTGAGCAGTTGCCAAATCAGCAGCGCCTGTAGCACCCAGGTTTTGCCGGTGCCGGTGGCCATCTTGAAGCAGTATTTGGGGTGCGCATGTTTGGCCTGCGCCACATCAAACATGCGCGTGCCAGTCAGCAAGGCATCCGGCGCGCAATGGCGGTACAGGTCCAGCAGTGACCAGTGTTCCTGGTCTTTGCCCAGCACCTCGTGCGCGACGATGGCGTTCAGGATCGCCTGCTTTTGCCCGACGTGAAAGTTCAGCGCGCCGCGTGCCAGCACCATGTCCTCGCCAAACCACCATGTCAGCAGCTCGGCCGTGGTCGGTGTCACCAATTCCAGAATGTCGGCAGCGCCGGACTCCAGGCCGAGGCAGAGTTGATTCGTTTTGGCGGTGAGGCCGATGGAGAGGGCGAGCTGGTCTGTTTGAGTTTGGGGCATGGTAATTTGTCTCAATGAGGCGGTGGTCGTGTGAAAATGCGGCCCATGTCAGAACTGATTCAACCGCCACGCACCCCGTGGGGCAACTTTCCCGATGTGCTGATTCACGCCAGTGAGTCGGCGGTGAAGCAACATCCGGCTTACAAGCTGGCCAAGGCGGGGCATGGCCCTTCGGCAACTTCTTTGATCAATGACACGATGAGTGAGCAGCAGAACCAGCGACTCGTCGATTTGTTGCACGGGCACTCGCCCACTTTGGTGAGCGCCCATGCCTATGAACGTGAAGGCATCAATGCCATTCCCGAAGTATTCGCCGTAGAGATCAGCAAGGCCGTGGGATGGCCGCATGACACGGGTGTGACGCAAACCAATGTGGTGTCGCACACCGGGGCCGACGGATTTTCTCGTCTGGCACGCCCGGCTGAGTTTGCCGGTCCGATTCAAAAGGGTTGCGAGTACGTGCTGGTCGATGATTTCGTGGGTATGGGCGGCACACTGGCGAACTTGAAGGGCTATATTGAATCCAAAGGTGGCAATGTGCTGGCAGCGGTATGCTTGACCGGTAAACCGCACTCTGCCAAACTGGCACCTTCGCCAGAACGCTTGCAAGAATTGAGGGGTAAACATGGAACAGAACTTGAAAACTGGTGGATTGGACAATTCGCTCACGCCTTCGACGCGCTTACTGAATCAGAAGCTCGGTACCTCGCCCGCACCGAGGCGATTAACACCATCCGAAATCGAATTGCTGCGGCGCAGTAAACAGGAGTTGGCTGCATTGGCTTTTGCCACGACGACACGGGCGTCAACGCACAAGGTCGCCGCAGCGGCTTGATGGGTCACGCTGCCCCCACCGTGGCGACCACTTCCGCCTCAAACCCAAAAACATCTACCACGCGCACGCACACTTTGCGCGGACCGGAGCTACCGTCGGAGCCTGTCGGCTTGATGGCGGTAGTGACCATCGCCTGGGTGACTACGCGTAGCGCATCTTCATCGTTGGCCGTGTTGCCCCGGTAGTCCTGCCAGACCGAGCGGAACACTTTGCCGTCATAGTCCGGGTCCACCGCCCAGTACTCGATCAATGCCAGCGGTTCCTGGTTGATGACGGCCTGCAACTTCACGCGGTTGGCATCGTCCAGATTGATGGCTTCGGGTGACAGCAGCACATAGTTCTTGAGCTTGACGGTGAGCGTTTCCTGCTCGCCATTCAATGACCCCTCTTCCCCCGTTCGCCCTGAGCTTGTCGAAGGGCCGCGCTCAATCGGGTGAATCGTCAAATATTGCAGCGATGAAAACCGCACCTGCCCGCGCAGTTTGTCGATGCCGCCTTTTTTCTTCAGCCGGTCCATCAGGTCCGGTGGAATTACCAGCACTTCGAGCCGACTATCGTTTAGCGCGGTGATGGTTTCGCCGATCGAGGGCTCAAAGTTCCAGCCCAACACCACCACGCGGTCCCAGCCGCCCATCAGGTTGTCGCGCTGCGCAATCGCCTTCTTGAGCGTGGCCATACCGGTGAGTTTGTTGGGCGAATCGGCCAGCACCAGTGTCTTGCTGCCCCGACCCGCACCTGTAGCAATGCCTGCAATCTGCCCCAGGTTGCGTTGCGGGTTAACGTCGGGCGGCAGCGGCAGCGCGCCATAAAGCGAGAGCACGATCTGCGATAAGTCGCCAATGCGAAAGTCCCGCCCCAGCGTGGCCTTGGCCGCCTCCACCTGGTAGTCTCCGATGGCCTGGTACAGAAAGGGTTTCGCATCCTGATCGATCAAGCGCTTGCGCATGATCATGCAGGCGGGTTTGCCGAGATCGGTGGTGATCCAGCGGCGGCCTAATTTTTCGGCGACGGCGGCAGCGGTGCCGGAGCCTCCACAGAAATCGGCGACGAGGCCATTCTCCGGCGCTGATGCGATGAGGATCCGACTTAGAAGCTCTTCGGTCTTTTGTGTTGAATAGCCAACCGACTCGTTTGAGGAATTGTTGAGCTTGTCCATGTGCCACACATCATCAACAACAACTCCTTCGCGCATGTACTCTTGCAAGACTCAATCTCTTTCCACAACTGGTTGCACAAACTGCCTCCAACAGTTTAGCTTTTCTTAAGCTACCACATTTGCACATCACAGGGCTCCACCCGCGAGTGACGGCTTTGGAGCACGGATTTTCTGGACATGTAGTTCCGCTTTGGGTCGATCTCATCCCCCCAACACAAACCGCGCCTCCAACGCGTTTGGCAATTCAAACGTGTCAATAAACAGCACACCGAAGTGCTGGCAAACGTTGGGGATTAGGAATTTACGGCGTGCAGCCAAGTTTGCCAGGCTGCACGCCCAGCAGGCGTCCTGCATCACGCAGTAGCAAACGACCACTCAGGGTTTCGGCCAATACAGCGCGGGCAAAACGCTTGCTGTTTTTGACGCTGGCATTGCGGTAAAAACTGCCTCCGCCGCCGGATTTGTCTCGGAAGGCGGCCAGTTCGGCCTGGTAGTGTTGCAGGTAGATGGCGTGGTTCACCAGGGCCAAATCAAGCGCGCGGCGCATGATGACGAGGCGGCTGACGTGAAAGCGCTGGGCCAGTTCGGCCAGACGCTCGGGCAGGCTGGCGGTGCTGGCGGTCCACAGGGGGATGAACACGTTTTGCGGGACCAAAAACTCACCGGCTACAGCGTTGCAAAAAACTTCTTCACGCCGGGTATTGCCGGGGCTCGCGTTGGATATGCCGCTGCTGCCCACCCACAGATGGGCCAGCTCGTGCATCAGGGTAAACAGGCGTGCGGCCGGGGCGTCGGCAGTGTTGATAAATACGAGTGGGGCCAGTGGGTTGCTGATGGCAAAACCTCTGAACTCGGCTACGTCCAGTGGGCGGTGCGTGTTGTTGCCAACGATGCCGCTGCGCATGACGAGAATGCCAGCGGCCTCAGCCGCCTCGATCAACTGGCGGAAATAGATTTCCCAGTTGCGCTGGCCTGTCTCTATGTCAATGCCCAACACGGCCCGCATGTCAGCGGCCACCTCGCGCACCGGTGCATCCGTTGCAAAGCGTGCCACAAAGGGCAGGGGGTCAGTGTCGTCGTCGTGCAGGTAATCCAGATACCAGGCCTGCCGTTGCAGCGACAGGCGGATGGTGTCGAGCAAATCTACGCTGGGGCGCGGCACCGGGGAGCCGCCCACGGTACGCAGGTCAGGCAACGGCAGATCTTCAGCGGGTGGTTCAGTCAGAAACAGGTAGCCAAACGGCGCGTGCAGGGCCTGAGCCAGTTTTTGCGCTTGAAGGAAAGTAGGGCGGCTCTCGCCAGTTTCCCAAAGTATCAATTGGTCTGGCGAAATGCCAACGACGCGGGCGGCATCGCCCACGTCCAGCCCGCCACGCTCACGCATCCATCGCAGGATTTTGGGATTGATATGGGCCTTGGTAGACATGGCGTAAGTCTAAACCAATGGGCATCGTGACGCGCGCCAGCCGCGACAAAATCGCTGCGCGCATCCGAGTTTTCCAGCCTGCGACAGTTTGAATTGAGGTGCTGAGGCAGTGTGTGCAGCAACTGGACTGCGGCGGCGAGCGAGCCTCCGGTGCCAGCCGAATCTGCCGGGTTCAGTGGTTTTCAGCGGTTGCTTGGGGCTTGCTTCATCAACTGATCGCGAATCAACTGCAACTCCTGCCGGTGCTTGGCATCGGTTTCGGGGAAGTGCAATTTAAGTGCTTTGAAAGTATCGAGAATAATTTCAGAAACAATCAGCCGGGCATTCTCCTTGTCGTCGGCGGGCACCACATACCAGGGTGCATTTTTGGTACTCGTTGCGCTCAGGCAGGCCTCATAGGCTTGCATGTACTGTTTCCAGAATTTCCTCTCCTCAATGTCGGCAAGACTGAATTTCCAGTTTTTCTCGGGCGCGTCGATGCGCGCCAGAAAGCGTTTTCGCTGTTCTTCCTCTGACAGGTGAAGGAAGAACTTGATGATCCGGGTGCCGTTGCGATGAAGATGGCGCTCCAGGTCCAGGATCGAGCGATAGCGCTCCTGCCAGACGGTTTTTTCGTTGTGGCGCGGATCTGGAAGCCCCTGCGCGCGCAGAATTTCCGGATGCACACGAACGATCAACACCTCTTCGTAGTAGGACCGGTTGAAGATGCCGATTTGACCGCGCGCGGGCAGCGACTGGGTGGTGCGCCACAAAAAATCATGCTCCAGTTCCGCAGCACTCGGATGTTTGAAACTGAACACCTGGCAACCTTGGGGATTGACACCGGACATCACGTGCTTGATGGCACCGTCCTTCCCGGCCGCGTCCATGGCCTGAAAAATCAGCAACACCGCATAGCGATTGGCTGCGTAGTGACGCTGCTGTAGCGCGCTGAGATCGCCCACCTGTTCAGCCAGGAGTTCTTGATACTGCTCCTTTGACGTGTAAACGGGCTGCACCAGCGTAGGCCACTTTTTGAGATGAACCTTTGCGCCTTGCGGTACCCGGAAGTCCCTGGAGTTGATCTTCATTGCCATCCTTTCGGTTCATGGAGCCAGATTGGCAGCAGACCCGGTCGATGATCTGGCGCCTGTTTTGCACACGCATACCGCTAACATAGCGCAAAATCAAGTTTTTAGGAGTACACCATGCCAGTGGTCGTAGTTGCCAATCCAAAAGGCGGTGTCGGCAAGTCCACCTTGTCCACCAATATTGCTGGTTATTTTGCGGCACAGGGGCACGCGGTGATGCTCGGCGATGCCGATCGCCAGCAGTCGTCGCGCCTGTGGCTGGGGCTGCGCCCAGCCGCTGCGCGCCCGATTGCCACCTGGGATGTGAGCGCCGACCTGATCGCCAAAGCACCCAAAGGCACCAGCCATGTGGTGCTCGATACGCCGGCCGGTCTGCACGGCTGGCGCTTCAATGACGTGATGAAAATGGCGGACAAGATCATTGTGCCGCTGCAACCCAGTGTTTTTGATATTTTTGCGACGCGTGCGTTTCTGGATCAGTTGCTACAGAACAAGCACCATGACAAGTTGCAGATTGGCCTGGTCGGCATGCGCGTCGATGCGCGCACCATTGCCGCCGACAAATTGCACGAATTCGTCGATACGCTGGGCCTGCCGGTGCTGGGTTACCTGCGCGACACGCAAAACTATATCCATCTGGCGGCGCGTGGCCTGACCCTGTTTGATGTGACGCCCAGCCGGGTTGAGAAAGACTTGGCGCAGTGGCAGAGCATCTGCCAGTGGCTGGATGCCTGATTGTTTTGTCGCTGAGCTGACTGGCACTGCAGGCGGCCCTGGTTATAGTGTTGCCATGAAAACATTTCAAACTATTGCAGAACTCGCGAGCATGGTCGGCCAGGAAGTCGCCGTGAGCGACTGGACCACCATCACGCAAGAGCAGGTCAACCAGTTTGCCCAGGCCACTGGCGACCACCAGTGGATTCACGTGGACATCGAGAAAGCCAAGGCCGGCCCCTATGGCGGCACGATTGCCCACGGTTTCTTGACGCTGTCGCTGATTCCGGGTTTTTTTCTGTCTTCCCTGGACCTGGTGGAGAAGCGCATGAGCATTAACTACGGGCTCAACAAGGTGCGTTTCATGGCTCCAGTGCCGGTTGGCAGCCGCCTGCGCGCGCGCTTGAAGCTGCTTGGCAGTGAGCCGCTCGACCAGGGTGGCGTGCAAATGACCTGGCAGGTGGCGATCGAGCGTGAGGGACAGGCCAAGCCGGTGTGCGTGGCCGAGTCGCTGGCGCGCTACTACCCGTAGAAACCGTTTTGCCGCCAGGCTTCAAACACCGTGACGGCGACGGCGTTGGATAAATTCAGGCTGCGCTGACCGGCCAGCATGGGCAGTTTCAGGCACTGCGCCGGGGTAAACGATTGGCGCACCCGTTCCGACAGCCCCCTTGTTTCAGCGCCAAACACCAGCCAGTCGCCGCTGGCAAATTGCGCCTCGAATACCGTGCGGCTGGCGCGCGTGGTCAGCGCGAACAGGCGCTGTGGCAGCGGTTGCTCATCCTCCAAGAAACGTTCCCAACTGGCATGGCGTTTGAGTGTGGCGTACTCGTGGTAGTCGAGCCCGGCGCGGCGCATGTGTTTGTCGTCCATTGAAAAACCGAGCGGTTCAACCAAATGCAGTGTGCAGCCGGTGTTGGCGCTGAGCCGGATGATGTTGCCGGTGTTGGGTGGGATTTCGGGCTCGACCAGGACAATATGAAACATAGCTGAATTGTCGCAGCGTGGGGGTCGTTACTCGGTGCGCGCGATCACCAGCGCGGTAATGTGGGCCGCACCCGCAGCGCGCAGCACCTGCGCGGCTGCATAAAGAGAGGCGCCGCTGGTCATGACATCGTCAACCAGCACCAGCCGGGCGCCCCTGATTTTTTCAATTAGCAAGGGTTCAACCGCAAATGCACCGTTCAGGCTGGCCAGCCGTTGTGTGCGTTTGAGCGAGCTTTGCGCCGGTGTGTCCTTGATGCGCAGCAGCAGGCGTTGGTCAGTTTTGTCCGGCGCCAGTTGGCGCGCCAGGGTCAGCGCCTGATTGAAGCCGCGCGTTTGCAGGCGCTCCCTGGACAGCGGCATGGGCAACACGCAATCGGCAGCATCGAGTGCCGGCTCCACCCACGGCGTGCTTCGCAGCAGCAGCGCAAAAGCGCTGGCCAGCCCCGGTTGATTGTGGAATTTGTAATCGACGATCAGGTCGGACCAGGGGAAGGCGTAGGTAACGGCGGCCAGGCAAGCGTCCAGCGGCGGCCGGTTTTTAATGCAGGCGCCGCATTGCGCGACGTGCATGGGCACCGGCAGCGCGCAGGTCTGGCAGCGCCACTGCGGCTGGGCGAAGCGGTTGATGCAGTCCTCACAAATCGACTGCGTCGGCCAGGCATGGCAGACCCGGCACTGGCTTGGCAGCGTGGGCAGCAAGCGGGAAAACCTTGGGTACAGGCCGGAAAACATCGAGCCAATATACTCTTGCCAACACCCGCACTGCCCACACCATGCCAAACCAGCGTCCTCCCAGCATTGACCCGCAAGCGGCGCAACGTTGGCAGCGTTTGGCGCCAGCGCCGTCGCCCTGGCTGCACGAGGAAGTGGCCAGGCGCATGGAAGAGCGGCTCGCCTGGATCAAGCTGCAGCCGTCGAATTGGGCGCACTGGGAGCCGGTTCGCGGCGGCCTGCAGGGGCATGCGCTGCTGGCGCGCCGCTACCCCCAGGCGGCCTGCTTCATGGTGGAAACCGATGCCAGGAAAACCCAATTCCTGAAAAAAACAATGACCAAGCCCTGGTGGCAAGCACGACGCTGGCGCGCCAAGCCAACACGCTTTGAGACGCCCAAAGAAGGCGGGGTGCAGATGCTGTGGGCCAACATGGCGCTGCATATGGCGGCCGACCCGCAAGCGTTGATGGCGCAGTGGCATCAGGCGTTGGCGGTGGACGGTTTCCTGATGTTTTCGTGCCTCGGGCCGGATACCTTGCAGGAGCTGCGCGGCCTCTACCAAGCGCTGGGCTGGCCGGCACCCACGCACGAGTTCACCGATATGCACGACTGGGGCGACATGCTGGCGGGTGTCGGCTTTACCGAACCGGTGATGGACATGGAGCGCATCACGCTGACGTTCGAGACGCCGCAGCGTCTGTTGCAGGAGTTGCGCGGCATCGGGCGCAATTTGCAGCCGCAGCGCTTCGCCGGTTTGCGTGGCCGCCACTGGCACCAGCAATTGCAGCAAGCGCTGGCCGGAGCACCCTTGCAATTGACCTTCGAGGTGATCTACGGCCACGCGCTCAAGGCAGCGCCCAAGCTGCACGTCAGCGCCCGCAGCGAGATATCGCTACAGGACATGCGCACCGCGCTGGCGCGCGGCAAAAACACGTCAAACGGAGCATCATGAACAAACGCAATGCGCTGCAATGGATGGCGGCTTGTGCCGCTGTCACGGCCACCGGCGGGCTTGTCTCTGCCTGCGGCGAGAAGACGCCGGGCTTCACCGCCATCGATATCACGGGTGCCGATTACGCGCTCGACTTTGCGCTGACCGACCACAACGGCCAGAGCCGCAGTCTCAAGGACTTTGCCGGCAAGGTGGTGCTGCTGTTTTTTGGCTATATCTATTGCCCGGATGTTTGCCCCACCACCATGACCGCGCTGGCCGAGGTCAAGAAGCTGCTGGGCAAAAATGGCGATCGTCTGCAAGTGTTGTTTGTGACGGTCGATCCAGAACGCGACAGCGCCGATCTGCTCAAGGCTTACATGGGCAACTTCGACCCCAGTTTTCTGGCGCTCTACACCAGCCCCGAGAAGCTCAAAGCCCTGGCCAAGGACTACAAGCTGTACTACAAAAAAGAGCCAGGCCCAACGCCCACCAGCTACAGCGTGGATCACTCCGCCGGCACCTACGTCTATGACAGCCTGGGCAAACTGCGCCTGTATGCCCCCTACGGCATCGCGGCCCAGGCATTGGCTTCGGATATTGAGTTGTTGTTGAAGAACACGTAAGGCGCGGCTCATGATCGTCATTGCGAGCGCAGCGTGGTAATCCATCTCTGGTAATGCGCTTGACCGCGTGGCTTGCCGGGTCTCGCCCCGGCGGGCGAGCGTTGTGTCGGGTTATGCGCCCGACAGCGCACTCACTTTTCTTGCTTCGCCAAGAAAAGTAAGCAAAAGAAGGCGAGCCGCAGTCAGGGCCGCTGCGCGGTACCTTGCGCTGCTCGGGCCGAGGGGG
>Ga0315272_10001631_pt1 | contig 11050 bp, 12 predicted proteins | sample C3_middle_MG_FD_203918 | JGI IMG/M metagenome (GOLD analysis project Ga0315272, IMG submission 203918) | Sediment microbial communities from Yellowstone Lake, YNP, Wyoming, USA - C3_middle | ecosystem: Environmental > Aquatic > Freshwater > Lake > Sediment | place: USA: Wyoming | collected...
GGCGAGGTGCTTCTCGAGGAAGAGTCTGTTTTTAAGCTCGGCGAGCTCCTCGGCGCGTTCCGGCAGTAGGCGGGCCGCGATCTCCCGTGCGGGGAGGCCCATCAACGGCCTCACCTCCTCGTACCGCGCCTCCACACCCAGTCGTCTCAACGCCTCAAGCCACGCCGAGACGTGCGCCTCCACGGACTCCACCAAAGTCCCGTCTAGGTCAAAGACGTACACAGAGGCGCAGGCCGAGGGGGATAAAAACTTGATGGTGGGGCCGCCGGGATTTTTAGGCGGGATCTCCCCCGAACCCGGGATCACGTGGGAGCTTGCCGCGTGCGGTCCCAAGCCACGCCTCAGGGGGCTGGGCCCTATCCTACCAGGCTAGACTACGGCCCCGGCTGTATAAATAACTGTTCTTATAAGTTTTCTGACTGGAGACGTTGTTTAGAAGCTTGTGGTTTCTATGATATATGGTTGCGGGGACTAGGGGTATGGTGTCTCTAGAGATTGCCATATTGATGTCTGTAGTGTTGGTGATTGCGACGGCCGTGGGGTGGTATCTCTACATCACCTTCGTGGCGTCTACCGTCGGCCAGCCGAGGCTTGGGGTGGTCTCGGCTGAGTTATCCACAAGCAACGGCGAGCCGAGACTCGTGTTGATTAACCCAGGCCCTGTGGATGTGAAGTTGTCTATGGTGGAAGTCGCCGGAAGAGCCGCCACGACGTTGTGCACAATCCAAAGCGGCCCCCCGGCGGCTCAAGGCGTCATTCCGGTAGGCGCCCAAGCCGTCTGCACCGCTTCGGTGGGCTCGGCGGGGGTTCCGGGCACCATGGTGACGGGCAGGGTGATATTAAGCGGCGGCCAGAGCTTCCCGTTCACTGCGTCGGTCAAGCCGTAGCCGGGAGGCTTGAGTCGGCTGGACTGAGGCCTAACATTGTGAAATTTGGCCCAAACTACGTGGTGTATATTAGCCACGGCCGACCTCTTGAGACTGGCAGATAGGGATGGCAAAATCAGAAAAGCCATAGCGCTGTACCTCGCCGACAAGGCGAAGAACGACACGTCGAGGCAGAGAGAGATCGCCAAAGAGCTTCTGAAAAGACACCCCCTTTTCAACCAACACCTTTCTGAATCCTTGGAGCCGGCGGCGTTAGCGCTTGGCGCAACATGAGACTGATTCCGTGGGCCGGCTGGAGGCCGACGTCTTCGGCTGGCGGCCGTGGAACAGACACATGAACGGAGACGGCGGGAGCGGTATTGAATCGGACGCGTCGAGATTAACCGACGTAGACACATCTCACAGCCAACACAAGAACCACATCTCCAGCCACGCCAGAAGAATCCGTGGATGGGCCCGCCGGGATTCGAACCCGGGACCACCCGCGCTCTAAGGCTGTCGCGGGTGCGCCTTGTAAGGCTTGTGCGGCCCCTAGGCCTGGGCATCATACCGCTAGACTACGGGCCGTTTTACATATTTCTGCTGGTTTTTAAGCTTGTCTGTCGACGCGTTGAGGAGAGTGGACATCTCGATTGATAGGGTCTTCTGCTGTCTCTTGTAGGTCCCAACGGGGCGGTGAAGTTGTCGTAACTCCGCATCACATAGATGTAGGAAACGGGGCTGGGCGGATCGACATCTCCGTTCTTTTCGATGCGGCGATGGCTTATCAACGAGACCTTAAACGTAGCATACACCAAGCGGACTTTGCGAGACGGCTTTCATCCACATGTCTCTATCCAGGGCTTACATATTCAAGGCGGCTGAGAGTTATAATTTAAGACGTGAATCCATGAGGTCGTTTCATGACTCTGCATATGGACACCCCGCCGCCTAAGGCGCTAGCCCCCGCCTAACAACTGCGCCGAGAAAGAAAGCTACCTCAGCGCTCTCTAAATGTTTAAGGATTCTAGAAGATACGGCGTCCTAAGTGGCGTTGTTGGTATCTCTCGTAAAATTAAGTGGGCGATATCCTACTCGCCGCGTCCGCCTGCCCACACCACGGTGTCTGTTTCGGGGTCCCAGACGACGGTGTAGCCGTCTATCCTGATTCTCAGTCTGCCCCGCCTCACCGCTATGAGATATCCTCTGACTCTTCCAGTCTCTACGTCGATCAACAGGCGGTTGCCTGCCACGTCTACTCTGAGGGCTTCGGCGAGTTTCGACTTGCGGAACTGCTCGGCTACCTGGGCTAGGTCCGTGGCCATTAAATGGCGGGTATGCGCTTAACCATTGGACTCCTGACCTTCATTATGATTTTGAAGTTGCAGTAGGGGCACCTGATGCCGGGCAATATCTCCATTTCGGACTTGGAGAACACCCTGCCGCATCGCATGCAGACATAAAGCTTTCTCTCCTCAACCACTACGCTGTAAACGTCACCCTTTATAAAGTTTGCCGTTGTGACCAGATGGTTTATTCTGCGATCTAATGAGACGGCGGTTACATTACGTCTAACGCCAGCTTGTTGCCGCGTCTTGGCCGTCAGGAGGGCCGTAGCGTTGTATCACGCCGAAAAGGCGAAGAACGGTACGCCGAGACAGAGGGAGATCGCCGAAAAAATCCTAAAGAGAAACCCTCTTTTTCAGACCCAGCCGCTGGAGGTCGGCATCTTAAATTGGCCATGAATAAAACGTCAAGACATAAGGCAGGTATATCGAATTGACGCGTTGAACTCGTTATATTAGACGCCAACCAGGTCAAGCTTAGTAAAAGAAAAACTAGACTGGCGGGCCCGGTGGGATTCGAACCCACGACCTACGGGTTAAAAGCCTCGACGGACCGGAGGGCCGGGTCCTCCGCCGCTCTAACCGGGCTGAGCTACGGGCCCCTTCGACAAGTGCATACTTCACGTTATTTAAAGTTTTCCGCCTTGTGGAGAGGTAGCGGGGAGGCTCAGGCGCTGTTGACTACGTGTGTGGTTACTGGTTGATCATCTGTTTGAATCGCATGGCGTCTTCTCGCATATGTATGTTGTTGAACATGACGTATATGAGGTCTGCCTTGAGGTTTTTTGTAATTTGAGCTAGTCTGTGTAGGTCGTCGTCTGTGTATTTGTAGCGGTAGTTCACCTCGCCCTTTCCCAGTCCGTGTAGTCTGAAGTACTGTAGCGTAGAGGGTGGGGGCTCTCTTCTGAGGGGGTCTACTGCAATGACTACGCCGAGTTCTGCCACCTTCTGTATTAGGCGTGGGTCTTTGTACGTCTCGCCGCGGGGTTCCCAGGCTAGTCTCCACCTGCCGGTGATGGTTGTGAAGAAATCGTAGATGTGCGGCTCGGGTTTTAGGCTGGGTGGCGTCTGGAACACCAACACCTCGGGCTGCAGGGGGGCCACAGCCTCTGTGAATTGTTGCCAGAGTTCGAGGTTTTCTCTGGTGGGTTTTAGGGAGCCGTGGTTTTGGGTTGGTTTGAAGCCCCGCGTCCTTCTGTACGTGGGGCTGTCTGGCGGGTGTGTGAGGCCTTGGAAGACTTTGGCTGTGAAGTGGAAGTTAGGCGCCTCGCGGCGTAGCTGAGCCATTCTCTCCGGGTTGGGCATGTTGTAGAAGGTCTCCTGTAGCTCGACGGCGTCTAGCGTGGCGTATATGGTTTTGCGGGAGGTGGGAAATCCACATGTCCCCACCAATACTTGCATATTGCGTAGATGTGTGGAGCTTAATAAAGGCGGTTGGGTTGCCCCCGCCGGCTGAGGCGGTCTTCATGTGCCTCGACGGCACATGCGCGGGGGCGCGTCGGCGTGGTTCTTCTGAGGTTTGTGTTTGCTGATTAGCATGCCTGTCGGCTTGTTTGTGCGTCTTTCTCGACATCGTGGTGGCTACGGGTTTGCGGGGGTGTGGTCGGCGGCTGGTGTGCGGTGAGCGCGTCTATTGGGTTTTTATGTATGTATATATGAGGTATCGTGGAGGGTAGGTCTATCTATTCGGGTGTGCATAGCTGCTACGCGGCGTTAGAGGGGATGTACGTAGAGGGCGGTAGGATGGATTTGGCTAAGGCGGCGGCGCATTTGTATCTCCACATGCGTGACTTGGAGCGTGGCTTTACCTACGACCACAGCTGTAGGCGTATTGAGATGACGCCTGAGTTGTTTGAGGCTAGGTCTAAGTTTCTTGTGAAGTTGTGTAGAGAGCAGGGGGGCTCCGACTGCGACGAGGTTGAGAGACTTGTGGACTACGTCTTGCGGAGGTTTGAGCTTCCTCAGTGGGCTTTGGCGTTGGCTAGGCGTAAGATCGTTAAGATATCCCGGCTCCTTTAGCCCACCGGCGTGGGCTGGGATATGCCGCCAGCATGAGGCCGCCGACTGTGGAAGGCCGTCTTCTTACGGCGCCGTGGGGCTGGGCTGTCCGCGGCGTTCCCGCGTGCCGCCGCCTGGGGGCCGCCCGCTCCGGGGCGGCGCCAGGTCTCCGGGTAGGCGGCGAGGAGGTGGAAGGAGATGTTTCTAAAACATTTATATACCCATTCCGGAGTAGGGGTAATGGACGAGAAGAATAGGCAGAACATCGAGGAGAGTCTTCAAAAGCTTCCTGTGGATTATACAGAGGAGGAGGGGGAGATCGTCGTGAGGGTGGGCAAGGGGAGGAGGCTTCCCGAGTCTCAGTTTAGGGCCACTATCAACGAGCTTAAGAAAATGGGGTTTAAGTTTGACCCAGATACGAAGACTTGGAGGAAGAGGAGTTAAAGGTCTACGTAAATCTCTCCTTGTTTTCCCCACCCCCTAGCCATCGCCTTGGTGTTGTAGGCGTAGGCGGGGTTTCCCTTGGCGTCCAGCGCAATTATGCCTACTGTGTCAGGGCCGAAGGCCTCTGTGGCTTGTTGCACGACGTTTTTGACCGCTTGCGCCACGTCGCCGGTTTTCACCAGCTCGTTTCTCGCCCTGTAGGAAAGGAGCATCAGCAGTATCACCTCGCCGACGCCGGTTGCGCTGAAGGCTCCCACGCCGTTTTCTGCGTAGTACCCGGCGCCGGGTATGGGGCTGTCGCCTACTCTGCCGGGCCACTTCAGCCAGACTCCGCCGGTGGAGGTCGCCGCCGCTAGGTTGCCGTCTCTGTCGAGGGCCACGGCGCCCACGGTGTCGCCCACCAGTTCGAGAACTTTTTTATAGTGCCACCTCCCGCGACGCGCCTCTTCTAAAACCTCCTGGAATCTCTTGTTTTTCTCTTCGTTGTAGAACTTGTAGTGTGGCTCCAACAGCCCCGCCTTAGCGGCGAGTAGCCTAGCGCCCTCGCAGGCTATAATTACGTGGTCTGTCTGCTCCATTACAAACCGCGCCAGCCGCACTGCGCTTCTCACCCCCTCTACCGCCGCCACGGCCCCCGCCCTGCCGGTCTTGCCGTCCATCACGCCAGCGTCTAGATAAACTCTCCCGTCTATGGCGTATACCGAGCCATAGCCTGCGTTGAAGAGTCCGCTTCTCTCCATGTACTCCACTGCAGTCGTCACTGCATCCACCGCAGACCCCCTCTCCGCAGCAGTCAGCCCCTCCTCCACAGCCTCTCTCAGCGTCTTCAACACAGCTCTTTTCCGCTCCTCGTCTATAATCCAGCGGCCTGCTCCTCCGTGTACGGCGACTGTGGGCTTCACTGATTCACTGAATTAGGGAGATTTTGTCTTCAAGCTCGCGGGGCACGAGGAAGCCGGGAGACGTCACTCTCCTCCCGGCGACGGCGACGTGGCCGTGTACTATCAGCTGCCTGGCGTGGTGGATGGACTTGGCGAGGCCTAACCTGTAGACTATGGTTTGGAGTCTTCTCTCTAGGACTGCTCTGACGTCTAGCGACAGTATTCTGTCTAGGGGAACATTGGGGTCTTCTATGAGACCTATTTTGTAGAGTCTCTCCTTGAAGGGCATCTCGAGAGGAGCTCGCTCCTCTGCGGTCATGGAGAGTAGCGAGCGGGCGCGTCTGACCACCCATTTCAAATAAGCCCTGGCTCGCCAGAGCTCCTTCTTGTTTCTAAGGCCGTACTCGCCAACTAGTTGAAGTTCTTCTAGGAGTAGTTGCCGATTCCAGAGCCTCTTGGGTTTGCCTGCGAGGTATTTCTTTCTTGGCTTTTTTAAACCGCCCATACGACGCGGCCTATGGGCCGATTTTTAAATTTTTACTTGCCTCCCGGCGCGGCCTTTTTCTTAGTGACGCCAGCAGTTACGCCGAATCTGCCGGTGGTGACTGTCCTCTGACCTCTGACCTTGAGGCCGAGGGAGTGTCTAACGCCTTTCCAGCTCTTGAGCTTCTTCATCAGGTCTACGTCTCTCTTGGCGGCTAAGACGAGGTCAGATCCTATTAGGTGGAGGTCTCTGCCTGTTTCGGGGTCTTTCCGCCGGTTTAGGAACCAGGCAGGCGCTAGTTCGTTGAGGTTTTTAACAGCCCAGTCTAACTTGGCTATCTGATCCTCCGGCAATGCTCCGAGTATGGCGTGTGGATCTATGCCGAGTTTCCAACAGATGGCGTAGGCTGAGGCGATGCCTATGCCTCTTATCTTCGCCAATGCGTAGGCCACGTGTTTGTTCCCGTCTAGGTCTGTGTCACCTATACGGACTATGGCGCGTATCTCCTGGGACACAAAGGCCGGGAAGAGGCTGTTTTTAAATTTACTGCCTCCGGAGCCTGGGGTTTACCAACGGCTCTAGGGCGAAGAAGACCAAGACGAAGCCGACCGCGGTGACCACTATCAATAAGCCGGGCGGCAGTATCCACCACCAGGCGAAGTTCTGCAAAGCGCCGTTGTCGAAGGCTTGTTGTAAAATTTGGCCCCAGGTGGGTATGGAGGGGTCTCCCAGCCCTAGGAAGCTTAGGCTTGCCTCAGACAGTATCGCGCTCGGTATGCTGAGTATTATCAAGGCGAAGGAGTAGGGGAGGACGGGCGGCAGTATGTGCCGCCGCATTATCCACCAGCTGCTGGCGCCGGCGAGTTTCGCCGCCTCGACGAATTGACTACTTCTTATGCTCAACACCATTGACCTCACGATGATTGTGGTGCCGGCCCAGCCGAATACGACGAGGACAAGTATTATGTTGATGAGTTTTTGACCTAGGACGAAGACGAGGAGGATGAGGAGGGGTAGCGTCGGCAGGTTGTTCATGACGTCGGCGAATCGTTGTATCGCCTCGTCTATCCTGCCCCCTATGTAGCCGCTGATTATGCCCAACGCCATGCCTATGAAGGTGGACAGCAACGCCACCACGCCCCCTATGAAGAGGGCAACTGGGAAACCGAATAGGAGACCTTGGGCGAGGTCGCGTCCGAGGTAGTCCGTCCCCATGGCGCCGTACACCGCCCCCTGCACAACGAGCCTCACCATCCCCAGCTGGTCTCTGGGGTCGCCTATCATATCCACCTCAAAGACGTACTTCCCCTTGAGCGGTTTAAAGGACTCTGCGGCGCAGGTCTTGGAGGTCGGTTCGCCGAATACTATGTAGGGGACTAACCCAGCTTGTTGCACATCTGTGATGGTACAAGAGACGCCGAGCTCGTTGGCGAATGCGGTAGCTTTTCTAATTGCCTGGGGATCTGCCGCTAGTATTATGGTACGTGAGTTTTCGACAAACCGTACATAGGGCGGAGTTTCCCCGGGCCGAGGCGGCGGTACGCCCCCGTCGAAGTCTATGAGCGTCACCTCTCTGCCGTCTGGTCTCTTTACCTTAAGAGAAATTACGGGAACATCTCCGTAAAATGTAAGATTCATATACCTAAGTATTATACCTGTTGGGAATTTATCAGAGTCTAGATTATATATAAATATGTATTTCTTTACATTCTCTATCTCATCTGTAGGTTTTGTTAAGTCGTAGACGTAATGTTGCGGCAGTCTATACGGCACGAAGTAGTTAAGCCAAACGGGGGGCACGAGCTTGGGGTAGTCTTCCCAGTATTTTGGGTTTGACCAGTACTTAGTGCCGTAGTTCAGCGGGAAGGTGACCACTACGTATAGAGATATTAATGAGAAAAGCACAAGGATGATTATGCCCGTCAGGCCGGCGGGGCTTTTGAGGAGGTCTTTGAGTATCATGCCAGCCTAATTCTGGGGTCTACTACTATGTAGAGTATCTCAAGTACGAACCTAGCCACTATGTAAACTAGTGTAAATACGTAAGTGAGGGCGAAGATTACGGGCTCGTCTAGGGCTCTTATTGCGTCGTAGTACAACGAACCCATGCCGGGCCAGTTGAAGACTCTCTCAGTGATTATGTAGCCCGAGATCGAGAAGGCGAGGCTTAAGATTAGGTTTGTGAGTATCGGCGGAAGGGAGGGGCGGAGGATGTAGCGTCTTCTGACCACGCCCTCCGGCAGACCTTTGGCGCGGGCGAAGTTGACGAAATCCTCTTGCGAGACGTTGAAGACTATGTTTCTAGTGGAGTAGGCCCAGCCGCCGAAGAATACTATGAAAGAGGCTATCAACGGCAGCGCCAGGTGCCACAACACGTCGAGGAAGTAAGCCACTGGGTCCTTCGGCGGCGGTATGGACACCATGCCGCCTGGGGGAAATATCTGGATCCCCCACAGTATCTTGGGGGCGTACGCCAGGAGGAGTATTAAGACGAGACTTACGAACCACAGCGGAAGGGCGTAGGAAATGGCCGATAGTATGGAGACCACTCTGTCGGCTCTGCCCCCTATGTTGGAGCCTATGTATAGCCCTATCCAGATGCCTACGAGCGCCGTGAGAGATATCCCCGTCGTCGTTAGGATGATGGTATTAGGCAACCTGTCCAGAATCAAGTCTGAGATCTTGTTTGAACCCCACGATGACTGAAGCGTACGGGAGTTCCCAAGGTCTAGGGCAAGGAGTCGGTAGATCAACTGCGGGAGTCTCACATACCACGGCTTGTCTATCCCCAACGCCTCTGCCCTAGTTTTGTTATACTCCTCAACGGCTTTCTGTATTGACTCGGGGTCTTTGCCCTGTCGGATAAGCATTTGTTTGTATTCCTGTACCTCCGCTGTTAGCATCGACTTCAGCATCTTGTCCGAGAGCCCGGTCGCGCCCATGATCACAGCCAACAGAACCAATACCCCGATTAAAACAACCACGAGAGAAACCGCCTTGATTATGAGCGTCTTTGCTAGAGAAGCCATATGAGTGAAAAATAGGAAGTTAAAAAAACTTTCGGCGAGTTTATATAGATCTATTTAGCCTTAGTCTCTTGACCTCCTCCGCCTCTTCTCCTCAGGGCGAAAGCCAAAGCGCCTAATACCGCCAGTATACCAACGACGCCGGCGGCCAACGCCTCAGTGGTGCCGGTGGCCGGCGCTACGGTCGTAGTGGTTATCACAGTAGGCGACTGCACAGTAGTCGGGGTGGTGGCAGTCGGCGTTGGAGTGGGCGCGGCGGCTTTCGGCACGAAGACTTGCGTGGCCTCGGTCACTATCGGTACGTTTTCTGCATATGCGTAGACCCAGAACTTATACGGCCTGTTGGTGGTTAGCTTAGAGGTCACATCGGCCGGCACCGTGATGGTGATGGGGACCGTCGTAGTCGACGCCTCGGCCGATGTGTAGATGAATCTGCCGGTGGTGGCGTCTATGATGCCCCACTTGTAGTATATCCTGCCGGCGCCCTGCGGCACTTCTAGAGACACAGACACCGAGGCGGGCTGGCCTAGGGTCACCGTGGGCACGTTAACTGCCTTTATGCTGAGCGGCGTCGCCACGCCGAAATAGAAGGCGCCGGGCTTATAGGGATATGAGGGGTCTCTATACGCCCTCAGCTCTATGTACTGCTTAGCGGTGTCTATGGCATAGAGGTAGAAGGGACCCTGCGAAATTATCATGTGGTTGTACTTGTTGTACCACTCAATCGCTGCCTTATACCTGCCGAGAGCCTCGTCCTTGGTTAACAACACTTTGTCGCCTATTTTGAACCAGCTCTCCGGGTAGTAGCCCTTGTTCAACGCGTCTTGTAGAATGTCGGAAGCCGCCTTTGCGTGGTCCTTAAGAATTAGGGAGAGCCACGGCACGTGGTACTTACCAGCGGCGGAGCTAGACGCCGCATATGTCTGTCTTGCATACACCAGTTGATCAACTGCGTAGTACACCTCCCACGGCATGTCGGGCGTGATTACCGCCTGAGAAGCTATGTAGTTGGGGTCGAAGTGCCAGTAGTCCACATACACCTCTATCGCCGTGTCGTTGAGCACGCGGATGCCCTTAATCAGCGACATAGTTGCATTGACGTAAGACGCGACGCCAGGCTCCCTCGCCACCTTCTGCGGGTCGTTGGCGATGTCCCATAGGAAGGCGTAGATGTAGAGGACGTCGGCTAGCTTAATGGGCTGGCCGTGGTGCCACTTGGCGCCTATGTACTTGGCGTAGTTAATCACGACCTTAGACTTAGCCTTGGCGCCGCTTGCGCTCACCCAAGCCTTCTGTTTGGCGTCCCACCTATAGGCGTCGGCTGGTACGTCAAACTGACCCTCTGGGCCCTTGGTCTCCACTATGTAAGTGGCTCTAAACGGCATGGGCTCGCCGGTGAACGGATGGTTCCACATGGCTGGGTCGTATATCATTCTGTACCAATCGACTGAATACACGTCGGTGAAGCCGCCTTGCGGTACCGGGTTCCAGGCGCTGGAGGCCGTCCATATCCATAGGTGGCCTACGTTGACTACGTCTCTGCCCGGCACGTACCAGTTCCGGGCGTTGAAGACGGAGGCTCTAAGGCCGGCGCCTAGGTCAACAGTGACGCCTTGTAGCTTAGGCGAGGCGACGTAGGCGTTTAGGTTGGTGTTAACGAACACCCTGATAGATTCTTGGATGCACATTAACGTGGCATTTCTATATAGGTTTATGTATTCCTGGAGGGATTTGAAGTTGCCTTTATACAGCCTGTCGGTTAACTGGTCTATCGTGGCGTTGGCGTAGTTGTACCAGCCTGTGGTGCCCCATCCGGGCATGTAGCCGAACCAAGAGGCGCAGTACTGCGAAATTGAGCTGGTGTCCCATCTGTCGAGGGCGCTCTTGCCCCAGCCTTCTGTGTAGAAGTGCCACTGGAACTGGGCGGGGTCTGTGCCGTATATCGTCTGTATCGCCACGTCGAAGGTTACGTATCTCCTATCTACGGTGAAGCCCAGCTGTTCTA
>Ga0315272_10001632_pt1 | contig 11048 bp, 15 predicted proteins | sample C3_middle_MG_FD_203918 | JGI IMG/M metagenome (GOLD analysis project Ga0315272, IMG submission 203918) | Sediment microbial communities from Yellowstone Lake, YNP, Wyoming, USA - C3_middle | ecosystem: Environmental > Aquatic > Freshwater > Lake > Sediment | place: USA: Wyoming | collected...
CGTCAATGCCGACGATCAAATGCTTTTCCGAACCACGGATCTCTTTCTTCATTTGCAAGAACTGTTCAAGTCTGATATCATCTACGCCGTACATAGAAGCCTCCTGACCCCTGAATTTAGTTCCCTTGCAAACTAATTCTTAGCAGGAAGTTTCTATTTTGGGTAGTCTTGAAGAAAAATTACCCTATGCTTAAATGGGTAGGTCTAACTTCATGCTCTACCCATATATAACGTTGTTGCTATTTGATACATCAACCCTATGCCGCTGCCTTATGCGCTTCCACACGGAGCTGTACACGTTCGTGCGTCTGCAGGACTTTAATGATCACGATGATATTGTCGGCACGGGGATTGCCGCACGGCCCGCGCACAAACTTTGGGACGTTGTTGCTATTTGATACATCAACCCTATGCCGCTGCCTTATGCGCTTCCACACGGAGCTGCACACGTTCGTGCGTCTGCAGGACTTTAATGATCTCGATGATATTGTCGGCGCGGGGATTGCCGCGTGGCCCGAGCATGCGATGCACGCTTTTGTCCGACTTCTTGAGCTTCTTGGCCAGTTGTTGGAACGTGATCGTCGCGTTAATGTAATCGCGTAGCATGGCCTTGCCCGCGTCAAGGTCACCGGCAAGCAACTCGTTCACCGCCTCGATCAGCATTTGCCGTCGGAATGCCGGGTCGTTCACAGCACGGTCAATAATTGTTGTTTTGAATTTGCGCGTAACAGGCAACCGGGTGGAAATCGTTCGGGTCGTCGGCTTGAGATTGGGGAATGCCGCTCGCTTAGCATTCGCATAGTCAATATGTTCGGCTGAATCATGCGAAGACCAAAATTCGGTTTCTGCTTTTTCATTCTTAAATTTCGGTATTTGCTTCAGCGTGTTCTTTTTCATGGTACACCGTCCGCTATAGGAATCGTTGGGCAAGATGAATCGTTTTGCCCACTCTACCGACTACGTTATCCCTGCACGGATCTTGTCCAGATCGTCTCGGGTGCTATATCAATATTCCCCGGCCAAACCACAGTCCCATATTGAACAGATGCCTTGAAGAAAAGTGGAGAATTAAGGAGTTTTATAAAGGGTTTTTTGTCGAAAAAGGGCTTCATGTCGAATATACGCTTTTCCCCATTCTCAAAAACGAGCTCTAAGGTGTGGTCATCTCGCGTTTTTACGCTGATGACATCAAGTAAAGCTTCCATAATAATCCTCCTATTGAAGCGGTGCGATACGAAAGAGAGTGCAAAGGGGACGTTGATGCTTTTAGTGCTTTCCGCTTTTGCTCGTCCCGGCAATTCAGCCTGCATTCCTAAAAGACGAAACTGGACCATTTCTTTTCTCATGACGTCCCAGGATTTCACCGTTGCCATACGTGCTCTCTGAAAAGGAAAGCCGGCCAAAAATGAATTACTTCACCCCGTTAGAAAATTCCTCGTTCTGAGTTGGTGAATATGTCTTCGTCAGCAGATTGTTATGTAAGGCAGTAATATATGATGGAGTGATGTGTTACTCTAACGGGGTGAACTTCCGACCGGCTTCGCGTTATTGTTTAGTATGAATAGGCGTCACGGAGAATCCAATTCCGCCTGCCAGCGACCTAGCTAAACAATCCGCATGCCCTTGGCCACGATCTCCTTGATAAAAGGGTCCGGTTGCTTGAAATCCGTGCGCGCGAACGCATGCGGCTCTATGCGGAGATCGACTTTTCTTCTGAGACGCATAAGCTGCAAATCTTCACGGAAGCCGTCGATATCGCCTTTGTTCAAAAAGACGGCGAGATCGATGTCGCTGTGCGCTGCCGCTGCGCCCGAGGCATAGGAGCCGAAAAGGTACAGCCGCCACACCTTCACGCCATTTTCCCGCAGAACCGCGACGTACTCTTTTATCTTTTCGAGGACTATTCTTTTATTTTCTTTATGAGCCATTTCCTGAAATCCTTTATTTGCCCAAGGTAGTTTTCCGTGAAGCGTTTTGTGGCCTTTCGGTAAAACCTGCCTTTGTAATCGGGATATCTTGTTTTTATATTGAACGCTGTCACTGCGTCCAGGAGATCTTTTTGTTCTTCAGAGAGCTGCAAACCGGATTTCTCCGCTATTTTTGTGAGATCATGTATGAACGGTATTTCTGCGTCTACGCGCTTGACGTAGACGGCTTTAAGGAGCTTTTCCAATACCAGATGACCGAGAAACAAGGCCCAGGCATAATGCCCATTTTTAAAGAGACTTCCCATCGCCTTGAAGTCTTTGTTGGATGAGGATACCCAGTATGCTATGATTTCGTCTTTCGTCATTGATCATCCGGTCGTATGGTTATCTGCATTTCAGAATATTACAAATAACCTGAAAAGGCAAGGCAAAAGCCTGTTTTGTCAAGACTGCTTTGCCGCAATAATCATCGTCGGATGAGAGCGAATTGTTCTGCACGGGCTTTCCTCATATGGGAATCTTCCTGACGTTGTTTCTAACTATGCTTTCCGACCTACGCTATTTTCAGTTCTTTCCGGATATTCTCGGCAACCCATTGCCGCACCAGGGTCTGATAGGGGATCCCCTTTTTCGTGGCGACCTTCTTGATCGACAAGAGGTAGAGCGGGTCAAGCTTGATCGTAATATTGCGCAATTTTCGTTTTCGATTTCCCGAGAGAATGTCCTGCCGGAGCGCGTCATCAAGGCTCAGCGCGACTTCGCTTTCCTCAATTTCACGGAGAACTCCGCGCTTATCGTAATACTCTTCGTCTGTCACTTTTACTTTTTTTGATTTAGCTTTCATAATTCTTTACCTCCGTCGGCGCCTTAACTTCGATGTTTCCGCCAATAGCTGATCTCCGCCTTATCCATATCCCATCCCGTAATGACTCTCGCAACGCCGTTCTTTTTCAATGCAAATACGACGGTAAGGTACCGTCCATCCTGTGTCGGCCCCATCGCGACGTAGTGGCCCTTCTTCGTTTTTAGATACAACGGCTTGCTCGCGAAGACTTCTTCCGCCTCCTCAGGTTTCACGCCGTGGCCAAGTTCAATATGCACGACATTGAGATAACGTCCTTTGCCTGTTCGTGAAACAACCTATGTAAAACAAGCCTACGACCCTATCTTCAAACTTTCCTTATACACTTCCTTCTTCGGCAACCCAAGCTCTTCCGCAGTAGCAGCGATCGCTTCCTTCTTGCTCAGCCCCCGGTGCAGCATAAGGTTTTTAAGATATTCTCCCGTATCGATATCCTGCTTCAGCGGTTCTGCTGATGCGCCATGGACGATGACGGTGAATTCTCCCTTGATGGAGCCCTCGTTCAGGCGCTTGAGGATCGCAGAAAGGGTCCCCCGGATGGCTTCTTCGTGGATCTTGGTCAATTCCCGGGTGATGACGGCATGGCGATCGCCGAGAACTGCGAGCATGTCCTCGACTGCCCTGATGATCTTATGCGGTGCTTCGTAGAAGATGATGGTGCGTTCTTCCTTTACCAGGTCCTGCAATCGCTTCTGACGCGCCATCTGTTTAGCAGGGAGAAAGCCCTCGAAGATGAACCGGTCCGTCGGCATGCCGGAGACAGAGAGGGCCGCAATGGCCGCGGTTGCGCCGGGGATGGGGACCACTGGTATCTTCTGGTCAATGGCGAGGTTGATAAGGAAGTAGCCGGGGTCTGATATACCGGGCGTGCCTGCGTCCGACACGAGGGCCACGCTCTTGCCTTCGAGCATACGCGCAACGAGGACCGGCGCTTTTTCTTCCTTGTTGTGGTCGTGGTAGCTGGTGAGCTGCGTGTCGATCTGGTAGCGGTCGAGCAGATGCCTGGTATGGCGCGTGTCCTCGGCAGCGATGAGGTCAACTTCCTTCAGCACACGGATAGCCCTGAGGGTCATGTCCTCAAGGTTTCCGATGGGGGTGGCGACTATGTAGAGCGTTCCTGACGACATAAATGCTAAAACCTCTCACCGCGAAGGCGCGAAGGACGCGAGGAAAGCGGTAAATCATTCGCTAAAGATAAAAGCTTGCAAGGATAATTGAGATCATTCGCTTATAGCTTCTCTAAAAAGTTCAGCTTTTGCCGTCCTCGCGCTCTTCGCGCCTTCGCGGTGAAAGCCTTGCCTTTTTAATAACTTTTATAGCGGTTCGTGATTGGGAATCTTCTATCCTTGCCCAGGCCCCTCGGCGTGATCTTGACCCCGGGCGGCGACTGTCTCCGCTTGTACTCGCTGGAATCCACGAGCCGGATAACGCGCTCCACGGTCTTTTTGTCAAAGCCCATCTTGAGCATATCACTAAATGACCGATCATCCTCGACGTAGGCCTTCAGTATCGGGTCGAGCACGTCGTACTCAGGCAGAGAATCGCTGTCCTTCTGGTTCGGCCTCAGCTCGGCGGTCGGGGCTTTGACCAGCACGCGTTTCGGGATGATGGTCTTTTTGGCAAGACGATTAATGCACTTGCAGACGTCGTAGACCATGGTCTTGGGCACGTCCTTGATAACGGCAAAGCCGCCGGCCATGTCTCCGTACAGGGTGGCATAGCCCGTGGACATTTCGCTCTTGTTGCCGGTCGTGAGCACCAGCCAGCCGAACTTGTTCGAGAGCGCCATGAGCGTGTTGCCCCTGATGCGCGCCTGCAGATTCTCTTCGGTCACGTCGGTCTTTGTTTTCGAGAAGGTATGGCGGAGCGTATTAAGATAGGCGTCGAAGGTCTGCTTGATGGGTATATCCAGTATCCTGATGCCGAGGCGCTCCGCCAGATCGCAGGCGTCTTCCCGGCTTTCGTTCGAACTATACTGGGACGGCATGAACACGCCGACAACGTTCTCTTTGCCGATCGCCGCAACAGCAACAGCCGCAACCAGCGATGAGTCAATGCCGCCCGAAAGCCCGATGACCGCTGACTTGAAGCCGTTCTTGCTCATGTAATCCCGTGTGCCGAGCACCAGCGCCTGATACACCTCTTCGCAGATCGGGAGCGGCTTGTTCTTTCGGAGGGGCGGGAGAGTTTTCTTTTTCCCGGCTGGTTTTTCGGAGATAACGACGTAATCGATATGGTCCTGATACTGGATCAGGTCCTCGGGAAGCGACGGTTTTGCGCCGGGTACGCGGATGTCCACGGTCATCAGTTCTTCTTCGAACTGCTTAGCGACTGCGAGCAGCTTGCCGTTCCGGTCAATGACCATGCTCTGTCCGTCGAACACCAGTTCGTCCTGTCCTCCGACCGTGTTGGTGTAGGTAATGACGACCCCGCTTTCCTGCGCCCGTTCCGAGATCACGGCCTGCCGTTCTTTGCCCTTTCCCTTATGGAAAGGCGAGGCGTTGATGTTCACGATCACTTCAGCGCCTGCAAGCGCCTGGATAAAGGTCGGCCCTTCGGAGTACCAGATGTCCTCGCAGATGTTCACGCCGACAGCAACGCCCTTGATCGTGATGACGTGGCAGCGGTTGCCGGGTTTGAAGTAGCGGTATTCGTCGAACACGCCGTAGTTCGGCAGAAGTATCTTCCGGTAGGTGTAGATCTGTTTCCCGTTGTCCAGGACAGCTGCGGCGTTGTACAGGTCCTTGTCCTTGCCGTCGATGAAGCCGATGATTGCCGTGATCCCTTTGGTTGCCTGCGCGATCTCTTTGAGCGTACGCAGATTGTCTTTGACGAACTGCGGCTTCAGCACCAGGTCTTCGGGCGGATAGCCGGTCACCGCCAGTTCGGGAAAGGCGACGATATCGGCGCCGAGCTTTTTCGCGCGGCCGATGTAGTCGATGATCTTGTCCCGGTTCCCCTTGAGGTCGCCGACAACCGGATTGATCTGTGCCATGGAAATGCGGATAGTTCTCATTTGGGTTCTCTCTTGATCGATAAAATCAACATCAAAGGCGGTTCTCGCAATGGCCGATTAAGCGGGCCACGCTGAGGCGCAAAGCTCGCAAAGGAAGGCGTAAGCCTGAGTTTAGGTCAAAGGCCATTGGCGATACGGGTAATGCCGTCCTTCATGAGACTAACGTTAAGATTGACAAGTAGGCCAAGCTTCATGTGCGATAGCTTTAAATAGGTTAAAAGCTGTTTTTTGAAAACGGATTGCATGTTCTGGACAGATTTGATCTCGATAATAACTTTGTCGTCAACGATCAGATCTGCTCTGAAACCTACGTCTAATTTAACCTCTTCATATATCGCAGGTATGTCTACCTGACTCTTGCAGAGAATTCCAAGCTTCTTAAGCTCATATATAAGGGCTGCTTCGTAAACTGCTTCTAAAAGACCGGGGCCAAGAGTTCTGTGGATCTTTATGCATAGATCGACGACGATTTTCGCAATTTCATTTTCCGTCATGATTTCCGCTTTCCTTTGCGAGCTTTCTCCGTCCCGCATCAAATGCTAATAGATACGGAGCGGGGGCGGCTTTGCGAGACAATAAGCCGTTGCTTTGCCTTTGCTTTACAAGCCCATTACACTTCTTTGCGAGAGAAAGCCGTTCTCGCTTCTTCCATGACTGCCCTTAGCGGCACCTGCTTCTCTTCTGCTATCTTCCGACAGTCCTCATGCTCCGGCGTGACCGTAAGTATTTCACCATCCCGCTTGCTCACTTTGACCCTGATCTTTCCGTAGGCCGTATCAACAAGCTGTATCTCCCGGGTCAGCTTCTTTCTTCCCACTTCCTGTATCCGGACGCCGATGCTCGTGGTCTCACGGAAGATCGTGTCAAGGATTGCGCTTTCCTTCACCTTATCTGTCAGAACCGAAAGCAGGATCGCCGGCCGTCCCTTTTTCATGATGATCGGCGTGAGGTATACATCCTGTGCACCCTGCTTCATCAGCTTTTCGATTAGGTAGTCATAGACCTGCGGGTTCATGTCGTCGATGTTCGTCTCGATAACAATCGAAGTGTCTTCATCGTATGATGAGGCCGGTTCGCCGATCATCAACCTGAGCACGTTCGGTTGCCCCACTATATCCTTGCCTCCTGCGCCATATGCAGTATTAGACACCTTCATCTGTGGCATGGGGCCGAAGGATGAGCAGAGGATGCTAATGATGACCGCTCCGGTCGGGGTGGTGAGCTCAAAAGGCACCGATGACCCGTAGGAGGGGATGCCCTTGAGCAGTTCCACCGTGGCAGGCGCGGGGACCGGCAGAATGCCATGCGCTGTTTTGATAGATCCGGACCCGAGGTTGATGGGCGACGCGGCAATGGTTGTGATGCCGAGCAGCTCAAGCCCGATGACCGAGCCGACGATATCTACGATGGCGTCAACAGCTCCGACCTCGTGAAAGTGGACCTGGTCAGGCGTGGTTCCATGCACCTTTGCTTCTGCAGCGGCCAGGCGTTCGAAGATCATGGTGCTTTTCTGCTTGATCGAAGAAGAAAGTGTCGAGGCTTCAATGATCGTGCGGATGTCCGACAAATGACGGGCAGGTTGTTCTTTTTCCTCGAGACAGACATGGACCTTCGTTGCAGAGACGCCGGACCGCATCACCTTCAATGCGGTGAGCTCGTAGCCAGGGAGGTTCAGTTTTTCAAGCTCCGAGCGCAGGACGTCGATGCCCACGCCCGCGTCCACAAGTGCGCCCAGGGTCATGTCGCCGGATATGCCGGAAAAGCAGTCGAAGTAGGCCAGGGTCATAATTTTATTTGGAGAGCATTCATAATTAACTTGCCGTATAGGTTCCTCCCCCTTGATGGGGGAGGTTAGGTGGGGGTGATGAGAACGTATGCCGGACATCTCACCCTCCCCCAACCCCTCCCGTCAAGGGAGGGGTGACAATAAGGGAGGTTTCTTCACGATGTGCCCTGCCGGGTGACGATCATGTCGAACAGCTTTTCGAAAGCATCGAACCACGTGTCATGCGAGATCGCGTGGATGGATGCGCCGATGATAAAGGTGCCCTTGTTCTCGTAGCAATACATCACATCGATCCCGAACGAGATCTCCCGGGGAGTGGCCGTGTTGACTTTCAGGGAACACTCGGCGCGGTCGCCCGCAGTAAACTGCCGGGAGCATTCAAACAGGATGCCGTCCCGGCTGAAATTGCCGATGACCGCTGGTATGAGTTCCTGTTCCCGCGTTACCGTGAACGAGAGGTACTTTCGGCACGGATCCGGAATTTCATGTCGTTGCTCTTTCCGATTGTCGATCTTCATATGGCCGTCAAATCGGGGTACGCCGATGTGTCTGATGCGTCCCTTCCTTTCAGTCGGGTAGAGCGCAGCGAAACCCGACATCCTCGGTCCCTTGCATTACTGGAAGTATTCCGCAAATAGGCGTCGGGTTTCACAAAAGACGTTCTACCCGACCTACCCGGCTTTATTTTCTTATTCATCGACTTTTGAAAAAGAGCCATATCATAGCACCGATGACAACCGCCCACGCAATTAAACCAATTACTCTTATCAAAGAAATTACAGGCTTCGACATCACTGGTTCATCAAAATCACAAAGCGTTTGGTTTGATCCATCCACTGCCTTTACGATTGTCAAAATATTATTTCTATTATGTCCATAAGCAGTTACTGATGGGTACTTCGCCGGATCACAAATGCTATTTACATAAAGGTCATTTCCCAAGAATCGGACAGTGACTAATTCACCCCATGACTTCGGAAAACCGGGCACAGTAGCTTGAATTAATTGCGAATGATAACGCTGTTTAACAGTCCAACCCTTTTTTTCGAACAATTGAATAAGACGATTATAATTCTCTTCAGAATTATGATTTGTGTGAAACAGTCGGAATCGCAGAACTCTCTTTTGCCACCAGTAGGCGATAATTGCCAAAATACCTGGAATGAGTGGAAAGATAATTAAAGGCAATACGTCCGAGCGGTGAGATGGTTTTACAACTGGGGTAATTATTCCGACTAACGAAATGCTCAGAAGAAAAAGAACCGGCGCATAGTGGGTCAACTTTTCTAATCCCTGAAGTTCAAGCGCTTTGTGGTTCATTGTACACCCCACCTAACCTCCCCTTGGTAAGGGGCGGAATTGTCGTTATTTGGATTTTTCCCCCAGCAAATTGATCCTGTGCGCCATCACGCCTGCGCCGAAACCGTTATCGATGTTCATGACCGCCACGCCTGCGGCGCAGGAGTTCAGCATGGTGAGCAGCGGGGCCAGGCCCTGAAAGCCCGCGCCATAGCCCACGCTCGTCGGCACGGCGATGACGGGCTTGTCCACCAGACCGCCCACGACCGAGGGGAGGGCGCCGTCCATGCCCGCGACCACGACGATAACCCGCGCGGAATCGAGAAGTTCCTTTTTGCTCAGGATGCGGTGGATGCCTGCGACGCCCACGTCATAGACGGTCTGAACGCTGCTGCCGAGCATCCCGGCGGTGACGGCTGCCTCTTCGGCAACGGGAATGTCCGAGGTGCCTGCGGTCAGAACGAGAATGACGCCCGTGGTCAGCTTTTTCTTTGCATCCTGGACCACGATGGCGCGGGACGCTTTGTGATAGAGCGCTCGTTTGTCCAGTTTTTTGATAGCCTTGAACACCGCTTCCGATGCGCGTGTTGCCAGAATATCGCTTCCGGCTTTGAGCATGCGTTTCGTGATCCCCACGGTTTGCTCCAGCGTTTTGCCTTCGCAGTAGATCACCTCGGGCATGCCGTGGCGCAGCTGGCGGTGGTGGTCGATGTGGGCATAGGCAACGTCCTCGAAGGGCAGGTGCTTGAGCCGTTTGAGCGCGGTTTTCACATCGGTCTTGCCGGTGCGTACGTTTTCGAGGAGTTTTGTGAGATCATTGGTATTCATGGTATGGGGAGGCTCTCGTTCTTCAAGGTTCTTTCGTAAATAAGCTGAAAACAGGCTGGAGTAAGAACTGTCTTAATAAGAGACAAATAATTTTGACACAGATCAAGGCTGATAAAAATATGATTTTCACGGATACGTCAAAATCTTTTCAGGATTTATCATAAAAAATCCGCCACAATCAGTGTCAAAAGCCTTGGACACGGTTTTAGCAGAGGCTTAGGTCTTGAGATTACTCGCCCTTGAGTTCCCGGCTCATCAGGTCCTTGACCGTGGCTTTCGGGTCCTTGCCTTCGTACAGGAGCTTGTACACTTCTTCGACGACCGGCATCTCAACGTTGTATTTCTTCGCAAGGTTTCGCGCGGCCTTTGCGGTCTTGACGCCCTCTGCCACGGTTTTGGCTTTGCTCATGATCTCGTCGAGTTTTTCGCCTTTGCCGAGCCGCGTGCCCAGGGTGCGGTTGCGCGATAGGCCGCCGGTGCAGGTGAGCACGAGGTCTCCCATGCCGGCAAGGCCGGAGAAGGTCGGGAGGCTGCCGCCCATGGCAGTGCCGAGGCGCGCCATCTCGGCCAGGCCGCGGGTGAGCAGCGCAGCCATGGTGTTGTAGCCGTAGCCCAGGCCTTCGAGCACGCCGGCGGCGATGGCGACCACGTTCTTGAGCGATCCGGCCATTTCCACGCCGATCACGTCGGAGTTGGTATACACGCGGAAATAGGGGCTGCTGAAGATCTCCTGGACTCTCTTTGCGACCGAGGGATCGTAGGCCGCGAGCGCCACGGCGGTCGGCATCTTTTGCGCCACTTCTTTGGCAAAGCTCGGTCCGGAAAGGAAACAGAGGTTGTTATGGAACTTTGCAGGCAGGGTGTCCTTGAACACCTCGGAAAGCGGCATCAGCGTTTCGATCTCGATGCCCTTGGATGCGCTGACAATGATCGCGTCTGCGGAAAGAAAGGGTGCAAATTGCTTTGCTACGGCGCGGACTGTGTGGGACGGCACCACGGAAAGGACCACGGATCTGCCGCGGACGGCGGTCTCAATATCGGAGGTAACGGCAATGGACGCGGGAACAGTGAAGCCCGGGAGATAGACCCGGTTCTCGCGGGTGCGCGCCATTTCCAGCGCCAGGTCCTGCTCATACATCCAGAGTGAAACGTCGTGCCCTTTATCAGCCAACAGCATGGCCAGGGCAGTGCCCCACGCGCCAGCGCCGATCACAGCGATTTTATTGTTCATAGACGTGAATTATAAAGGGAATGCGGGGAAGAGTCAAAAGAATTGTAGGGGGGAGGTTTACTGGTTCGGTTCAACAATGACCTTCATACAGCCGTCGG
>Ga0315272_10001634_pt1 | contig 11040 bp, 6 predicted proteins | sample C3_middle_MG_FD_203918 | JGI IMG/M metagenome (GOLD analysis project Ga0315272, IMG submission 203918) | Sediment microbial communities from Yellowstone Lake, YNP, Wyoming, USA - C3_middle | ecosystem: Environmental > Aquatic > Freshwater > Lake > Sediment | place: USA: Wyoming | collected...
GTCGTTGGTTGAATTCACCCTGCGAAGTAAACGATTCATCACCGGGCGCCGCCAGCGCGCCGCCGGCAAAGGTCAGCAGATCAGCTCCGGCTCCATCACCTGTTCCACGACGCGGGCGTCCTCGACGCGCACGTGGTACACCTTCGCACCCGGCTTCGACGCAACCACCCGCCGTACTTCGGTCCCCTCGAAGTAGATGCCGGCCTCGTTGTCGCAGGCGTAGCCGGGCTTGAGCTGCCCGGTGGAAATCAGCTCCTGATACAGCGGGCGCCGCCCGGGTTCGGCGTCGTAGTGCGGCGAGTGGCTGCCCGGCAGGAAGCCGAGGCAGCGGACGACGGAGAGCCGCTTGGGGCGCGAGTCGGTGGTGCCCTCCTCGAACCAGCACAGCGAGCCGGCGCTCGCGCCGCCGAGCACGATGCCGCGCTCCCACGCCTCGCGCAGCACGACGTCGATCCCCTGGGCCCGCCAGATGGCCTGCTGGTTGAGCGTGTTGCCGCCCGAGGCCACGATGGCGTCCGCCGACAGGAGGACCTCGTCCCATCCCCGCGTCTGGGTCAGGCTCTCGATGAACACGTCCTGCACGAACGGCTCGACGTTCAGCGGGGCGCACCAGGCGTAGAAGTTGACCTTGGCGTCCATCCGGTCGCCGACTGCCGTCGGGAGGTAACAGATGCGCGGCCGCGGCTTGCCGGTGAGTTCGGCCATGTACCGGAGGAACGGCGTCACGAAGCCGCCGCCGGCAATGAGGATCTTGCGGACGGGGCGGGGGGCGGGTGGGGTGGTATTCATCGGCGTTGGGTTCGTGCCGCGTCAGCGCGCGGAGGCTGGCTCTATATTAACGGTTTGCCGCCGTTCGGCGTTCCTCATGCAGGCCGCGTGCCGCGTCGTCCCATGGACCCCACTCCGGGCAGGACCTAGTCATGCACAAACTTCTTGTCGCGATCGCGCTGGTGTCGGTGGCCAGCTCCTCCCCTGCGCAGGCGCCGGCCGACATGGCGCGCTGGAACGCGCAGACGGCGCGCGTCACCATCACGCGCGACGACTGGGGCATTCCGCACGTGAGGGGGAAGACCGATGCGGACGCGGTGTTCGGCATGATCTACGCCCAGGCCGAGGACGACTTCAACCGCGTCGAGACCAACTTCATCACGTCGCAGGGCCGCACGGCGGAGGCCGAGGGCGAACGCGCGATCTATAGCGACCTGCGCATGAAGCTGTTCATCGATCCGGACTCGATGAAGGCCATCTACGCCAAGAGTCCGGCGTGGCTGCAGACGCTGATGGTGGCCTGGGCCGACGGCCTCAACTTCTACCTGGCCACGCACCCCGCGGTGAAGCCGCGGGTCATCACGCACTTCGAGCCGTGGATGGCCCTCACGTTCAGCGAGGGGAGCATCGGCAACGACATCGACGGCGTGAACGTGACGCAGCTGCAGGCCTTCTACGGCAACGGACCGGTGAAGCTGGCGCGCATGGGCCCGGGCTCGGCCTTCGAGCGCGCCGCTCGCACGGCCGACGCGGCGCGGGCCGTCGAGGATGCGGTGGAGAAGGAACCGTCCGGGTCCAACGGCATGGCCGTCGCGCCGAAGAACACGAAGAACGGGCGCGCCCTGCTGCTGATCAATCCGCACACGTCGTTCTTCTTCCGCGAAGAGCTGCAGATGACGAGCGACGAGGGGCTGAACGCCTACGGCGCCTCGACGTGGGGGCAGTTCTTCATCTACCAGGGGTTCAACGATACCGCGGGCTGGATGCACACCACGAGCGCGGCGGACCGCAGCGACGAGTTCCTCGAGACCGTGACGGAGAAGGACGGCAAATTCTTCTACAAGTTCGGCAGCGAGGAACGGGCACTGACGCCCAAAATGATCACGGTGCCGTACAAGACCGCGACCGGAATGGCCGAGAAGACGTTCACCGTCTACTACACGCACTTCGGGCCGATCGTCCGCTCGACGGGCGGCAAGTGGGTGGCCATTCGCATCATGCAGGAGCCGCTGAAGGCGCTGACGCAGAGCTACACGCGCACCAAGGCGCGGAACCTCGCCGAGTTCGAGAAGACGATGGACCTCCACACGAACTCGTCGAACAACACGCTGTTCGCCGACGCCCAGGGGAACATCGCGTACCTGCACGCGAATTTCATTCCGCGGCGCGACCCGAAGTTCGACTGGAAGCAGCCGGTGGACGGCAGCGATCCCGCCACGGAGTGGAAGGGCCTGCTCTCGTTCAACGAGGAGCCGAACGTGCTCAACCCGGCGAGCGGCTGGGTGTACAACTCCAACGACTGGCCGTGGGCCGCCGCCGGGCCGAGCAGCCCGAAGCAGTCGGCGTTCCCGAAGTACGTGGACAACGGCGTCGAGTCGCATCGCGGGCGCCACGCGGTGCTGGTGCTGCAGCACCGGAAGGACTTCACGATCCAGGGACTGCGCGACGCGGCCTACGACACCTACCTGCCGGGCTTCGAGAAGTCGGTGCCCGCACTCGTGAAGGCGTGGGATGACGCGCCGGCCTCCAGCCCGCTCAAGGCGAAGCTCGCCGAGCAGGTGGACGTGCTGCGGAAGTGGGACCTCCGCTGGAGCGCCGAGTCCGTGCCGACGTCGCTGGCGATCTTCTACGGCACCGAGTTGAATCGCCTGGCCGGGGCCGGACGCGGGCGGCGCGCGGGCGCTGCCGCCGAACCCACCAGCGAGCAGCTGCTGCAGGCGCTCGACGCGGCGAGCACGCGGCTCGCCGCCGACTTCGGGGCGTGGAAGACCCCCTGGGGCGAGATCAATCGCTTCCAGCGGCTGAATGCCAAGATCGAGTCGGAATTCGACGACGCGGCGCCGAGCATTCCGGTGGGATTCCCGTCGGCGGTGTGGGGGTCGCTCGCCTCGTTCGGCGCCCGCCCGTACCCGAACACGAAGAAGTGGTACGGCACGAGCGGCAACAGCTTTGTGGCCGTGGTCGAGTTCGGCAAGGACAGCGTGCGGGCGCGCGCGGTGACGGCGGGCGGACTGAACAGCGTGGTCGGGTCGAAGCACTTCAACGACCAGGCGGCGCGCTATGCCACGGGCGAGCTGCGCGAAGTGTACTTCTACCCGAACCAGCTGAAGGCGCACACCGAGCGGACGTACCGGCCGGGCAGCGACCGGTAGCCACGGACCGTGCGCGTGCGGTCGGCCGGCGTCGCCAGCTTCCTCAGGGCGACGCCGGCCTGCTTGCGAGCCACTCCGTGAGGGCGCCTTCCGTCATCGGGTGAGCAAAGTAGAAGCCCTGGATGACGTCGCAGTTCAACTCGGCGAGGAGATCGACGTCGGCCCTGTCCTGCACGCCCTCGGCCACCGAGACCATGTGCAGCGTCCGCGCCAGCCCGATGCTCGCCTCGACGACCGAGCGCTTGAGGGTGGAGGTGGCGCAGCCGGCGGCGAATTCGCGGTCGATCTTGAGCTCGGCGAACGGCACCTTCTGCAGCTGGGCGAGTCCGGACTGTCCCATGCCGAAATCATCCACCGACAGCCGGAACCCCTTGAGGTGCAGTCGCATGGCCACGTCTACCAGGCGCACGAGACTGCGCGACACCTCCGTCTCGGTGACCTCCAGGGTCACGGCGTGCGTCGGCACGCCCGCCGACGCGGCCAGGTGCTCGAGCCGCTCCGGCAGGTCCAGCGTGTCGAACGCCCGCGCCGACAGGTTGATGGAGACGCCGAGCGGCGTTCCGCGCCGTGCCAGGCGCCCGGCGCAGGCGATCCCCTCCATCAGCGAGTACTCGGTGAGCAGTGCCATGAAGTCGTCGGAGCGCTCGAGCGCGGGCATGAAGGCCGAGGGTTGGAACAGGCCGAGCGTCGGATGCCGCCAGCGCACGAGCGCTTCGACCCCGACCACCCGTCCCATGCGCGCCTCGACCTGCGGCTGGTAGAAGAGCTGGAGCTCACGCCGCACGAAGGCGCTCTCCAGGTCCTCCTCCGGTGCCGTCGCGAGCAGGTGCGGGCCCGGCAGCGTGTCGAACACGCGATCGAGCAGGGGGGCGAGATTCTCCGCGGTGACCGGCTTGCGGATGGTGCCGAGCATTCGCAGGCCCTGCAGACTGGCCAGGGTGCCGGCGATCTCGATGATGCGATCCTCCTCGACGCTCATGATCGCCACGGCACAGTCGATGCCGAGCGCGGCGAAGGCGCGGATGGCCTCGATGCCGTCACGCTCGGGCATTCGCAGGTCGCAGAGGATGAAGTCGAATTGCGCCCCGGGCGCGGTGAGCAGCGCGACGGCGCTTCGCCCGCCCCTGGCTTCGCTGATCTCGCGCACGCCCAGCTCGCGCAGCACCGAGCAGACCGACGTGCGCACCACGGGCTGGTCGTCAATGACGAGGACGCGCATGCTGCCGGGCGTGACCTGATGCACCCATGCTCCCGCTTCGGGGGTACAGTCGAGAGATACCGTGTCGCGGCCGGGCAACGCAAGCGCCTGCCGGGTCGGCCTTTGGCGCGGGTGGCGTCCCAATTGCATCTTGTACCGGTTGTCCCCCGGTCCTTCCCGCCGTCCTCTTTGTGCATCGCCCCCGAGGTGGATCACGTGCGCACCATCCTGAGCCGCTCGTCGCTTGTCGTGCTCTCGCTTGCATGCCTCGCCCATGACATTTCCGCGCAGGCGTCGTCCCCGTCGTCCGCGTTGACCTGGCGGCAGATCGGCCCGAATCGGGCCGGGCGCGGCCGCGCGGCGGTGGGCGTGCCGACCCAGCCGAACGTGGCCTATGTCGGCTTTGACAATGGCGGCGTCTGGCGCTCCACGGACTACGGCAACAATTGGGAGCCGATCTTCGACCGGGAGAGCACCGGGTCCATCGGCGCCATCGCGGTGGCACCGTCCGATCCGAACGTCATCTACGTCGGCACGGGGGCGGGGATCATCCGCCCCGACCTGGCCACCGGCGACGGCGTCTACAAGTCCACCGACGCGGGCAAGACCTGGACGCACCTCGGGCTGTTCGACACGCAGATGATCGCGCAGATCGACGTGGACCCGAAGGACCCGAACCGCGTCTTCGTGGCGGCGCTCGGCCATCCCTACGCCCCGAACGCGGAGCGTGGCGTCTTCCGCTCGACGGACGGCGGCAAGACGTTCCAGAAGGTGCTGTATCGCGACGAATACAGCAGCGCCAACGACGTGCGCATCGATCCGAGTGACCCGAACGTCGTGTATGCCACGCTCTGGCAGCAGCAGCAGGCCTTCTGGGAAGGCGGCGGCTTTGGCGGCGGCGGCAACGGCATCTTCAAGTCAACCGACGGCGGCACGACGTGGAAGCCGCTCACCAATGGATTGCCCGCCGAGGTGTTGCAGGCCAATCTCGCGATTGCGCCGAGCAATCCGAAGCTGCTCTACGCGATGGTTGCGCCGGCCGCGGCCAACGGCGCCTCGGGTCCGGTTGGTTTCTACAAGTCAACGGACGGCGGGGAGCACTGGACGCTCGCCGTGAACGGCCCCGACGGAAAGCTGCGGCGCACGCCCGACCAGCGCCCGCTCGGCCGCATCGGCGGCGGCGACCTGCCGACGATCGTCGTGGACGGCAAGAACGAAAACGTGGTCTACAGTGCCTCCACCGTGATGTGGCGCACCGAGGATGGCGGCCTCAATTGGTCGGCCGTGCGCGGCGCGCCGGGCGGTGACGACTACCAGCGGGTCTGGGTGAACCCGATCCATCCCGACATCCTCATCGCGATCTCCGACCAGGGCGGCGTGATCTCGGCCAACCGCGGCCAGTCGTGGAGCAACTGGTACACGCAGGCCACCGCCGCGATGTTCCACGTCACGACGGACAACTCGTTTCCGTACCGCGTGTGCGCCGGCCAGCAGGACAGCGGCTCGGCGTGCGTGCTCAGCCGGTCGCTCGACGGCCTGATCACGCTGCGCGACTGGACGCCGGTGAACATCCAGGAGTACGGCATGGCGGCGCCCGATCCGCGCAATCCGGACCTGGTGTTCGGCAGCGCGCGCGGCGGCGTGTCGCTGTGGAACCGCGCGACGCACCAGACGACGCAGGTGGGACCCGACATGTCGGCCAAGGGGCCGAATGGCGAGGCGTACAACCGCAACGTGCGCACCATGCCGCTCAACTGGTCGCCGGTGAACCACGACCTGCTGTTCTATGCGTCGAACGCCGTGTGGAAGACGCTCGACCGCGGCCGGACATGGACGCGCATCAGCCCCGACCTTGCGCGGCAGACGTGGGAAGTGCCGGCGAGCGCCGGCAAGTATGCCGGCACGGTCAAGCCGTCGGCCATCGGCACCATCACGGCGCTGGGACCGTCGGCGAAGGACGTCAACGTGCTGTGGGCCGGCACGGACGACGGCAACATCCAGGTGACGTTCGACGGGGGCGCGAAGTGGACGAACGTGACGCCGCCGGCGATGAAGCCGTTCACGCGCATCTTCAACATCGAAGCGGGGCGCCACGACCGGCTGACGGCGTACGCGGCCGCCAACACGATGCGCATCGACGACATGCGCCCGCACTTCTGGCGCACGCACGACGGCGGCAAGACGTGGACGGAGATCAGCACCGGGCTGCTGCCGGACTATCCGGCGAACACGATCCGTGAGGATCCGCGCGTGAAGGGGCTGCTCTACGCGGGAACCGACGGCCAGGTCTGGGTGTCGTACGACGACGGCGACCATTGGCAATCACTGCGCAACAACATGCCGGCCATCTCCATCCGCGACCTCGAAGTGAAGGACGACAGCATCTGCCAGTGCAGCGACCTCGTGGTCGGCACGCACGGGCGCGGCTTCTGGATTCTCGACAACGTGACGCCGCTGCGGCAGCAGGCGGCCATTGCCACCGCGGCCGCGTCGCACGCGGCGTACCTGGTGAAGCCGGCCCCCGCGCTGCGCGTGCGCTTCGGCACCAACGAACCGACGCCGTTCCCGCCCGAGGTCGCCGGGGGCGAGAACCCGATGCCCGGCGCCATCATCGACTACTTCCTCGGCGCCGACGCGCGCGAGGTGAAGATCGAGATCCTTGACGCGAAGGGCGTGGTGGTGCGCACCTACTCGAGCGCCGACCCGCAGCTCGAGGTCCACCCGGCCCTCGACCGCGCGGCGTACGACAAGATCTGCCAGGCGAACACGGGCGCGACATTCTGCGGCCTGCCACTCTACTGGCCGGGTGCGCCGGTGGTGTTCGGCGCCGGCGCGGGAATGCACCGCGTGGCGTGGGACCTGCGCCTGCAGCCCGTGCAGGCCGAGGACGTGCACGCGGCCGGCGACGTCAACGCGACCGGTGCGGTGCCCGGGCATGCGACACTCGGCGAATCGTCGCCATGGGCGCCGCCGGGCACGTACACCGTGCGCCTGACGGCCGACGGCAAGACCTACACCCAGCCGCTGGTGGTGCGGCTCGACCCGCGCGTGAAGATCGCCCCGGCGGCGCTGGCGCAGCTCAATGCGCTGTCGCGCTCGATGTGGGATGGCGCGACGTCGGCGCGGGCGGCGTTCGCCGAGGCGCGCGCGCTGGTGGCGAAGCTCGCCAGTGCGTCGGGTGCGGAGGCGGAAGCGTTCAAGGCCGCGCTCGATTCCCTTGCGCCGGCACCCGCCCGTGGCGGCCGTGGCGGCCGCGGGTTCGGCGGCCGCTTTGGCGCGCCCGCCGGCCCGGCGACGCTCGCCAGCGTGAGCGGGTCGTTGATGGGAGCGGCCATGGCCATGCAGGGCGCCGAGGCGGCGCCTACCGCCACGCAGGTGGCGGCGTGCGATCGCGCGTCCAGGCAGCTGGCGGAGGTCATGAAGCGGTGGACCGCGTTGAAGACCACGCGTCTCGCGGCGCTCAACGCCAGCCGGAAGGCCGCGGGGCAGACCCCGCTGACCCTGCCGTGACCCGGGCCGTGGCGAGGTACCGGCCGCGCGTTCGGACGCTGGCGTGCGCACTGGCGGTGGCCGGTGTGATGGCCGCGCCGTGGGCCGGCGCCGGGGCGCAGGCGGCGGCTCCGGCCGCCGCCGACGTCTCGTTCATGCAGGGCATGATTGCGCACCATGCGCAGGCCATCGAGATGGTGGCGCTCATCGGCGCGCGCAGCACGTCCGCGGCGATGGCGTCGCTGGGCGAGCGCATCGAGGTCTCGCAGAAGGACGAGATTGCGATGATGCAGCAATGGCTGCGCGAGCATGGGCAGGCGGCACCCGACCCACTGGCCCACATGGCCATGGCCATGGACATGGGCGACCACGACATGCCCATGATGCCGGGCATGCTCACCAAGGCGCAGATGGCGCAGCTGGCGGCCGCCAAGGGCGCCGCGTTCGACCGCCTGTTCCTTGCGGGCATGATCCAGCACCATGAGGGCGCCCTGGCGATGGTGAAGGAACTCTTCGCCACTTCCGGTGCCGCCCAGAACACCGCCATCTTCCGCTTCGCGTCGGATGTCGACGCCGACCAACGGGCCGAGATTGCCCGGATGCGCGCCATGCTCACGAGGATGACGTCCCGGTAACAGCCGTTCCGACACCCCCCAACCGAGGTACCGATGCCCCCCATCGTTTCACCCCGCCGCGCTGCGCGCGCGGCCGCGCTGGCGCTCAGCGCACTCGTGCTTGCCACCACCGTCGCCGCGCAGGGCGCCAGCACCACCGACCCCCGGGCCTCGCTGAAGCCCGGCTGGAAGAACGCCGGCGAAGCGCCGTGGAACGTGCGCGTGGTGTCGACCACGTGGAAGCCCGAGGGGATGTACGACCCGACGAACCTCGGCAACTTCTCGTTCATGAACTCGGACCTGGCCTTCGCGGGCCACTACGTGTTCCAGGGGAACTTCAACGGGTTCCAGATCTGGGACGCGTCGGACCTCGAGCACCTCAAGCTCACGACGCTCTACACCTGCCCGGGCGGCCAGGGCGACATGTCGGTGTGGGGCAAGCTGCTGTTCATGTCGGTGGAGGAGACGCGCGGGCGCGTGGACTGCGGCGGTGGCGGCGTACGCGACACGGTCAGCGCCGAGCGATTCCGCGGCGTGCGCATCTTCGACATCACCGACGTGGCGCACCCGAAGCTGATCACGCAGGTGCAGACCTGCCGCGGCTCCCACACGCACACGCTGGTGGAAGACCCCAAGGACAAGGGAGTCATCTACGTGTACGTGCAGGGAACGAGCGTCGTGCGCTCGCCGAACGAGCTGGCGGGCTGCTCGGGGGCCGCGCCGGACAAGGACGCCAACACGTCGCTCTTCCGCATCGAGGTCATCCGCGTGCCGCTGGCGAACCCGGCGGAGGCGCGAATCGTGAATGCGCCGCGCATCTTCGCCGACTCGACCGGCGCCATCGCCGGGCTGTGGAAGGGCGGTGCGCACGGTGAGGGGACGCAGGTGACGTCGGTGACCAACCAGTGCCACGACATCACGGTCTACCCGGCCATCGGGCTGGCGGCCGGCGCCTGCTCGGGCAATGGCATCATCCTGGACATCAGCGATCCGGCGAATCCGAAGCGCATCGCCGAGGTGATGGACCCGAACTTCGCCTACTGGCACTCGGCGAACTTCAGCAACGACGGCAGCAAGGTGCTGTTCACGGACGAGTGGGGCGGCGGCGTGGCGCCGCGCTGCCGCGTGACCGACAAGATGACCTGGGGTGCCGACGCCATCTTCACGCTGAAGGACCGCAAGCTGGCGCTGGCCGGCTACTACAAGCTGCCGGTGGCGCAGACGAACACCGAGAACTGCGTGGCGCACAACGGGAGCATCATCCCGGTGCCGGGGCGCGACATCATGGCGCAGGGTTGGTACCAGGGCGGCGTGTCGGTGTTCGACTTCACCGACCCGGCGCACGTGCAGGAGATCGCCTACTTCGATCGCGGCCCGGTGAATGCCGACACGCTGCAGATCGGCGGCTCGTGGTCGGCGTACTGGCACAACGGCTACCTCTACAGCACCGAGATCGCGCGCGGGCTCGACATCCTCGACCTCACGCCGAGCGCGTACCTGTCGGCCAATGAGATTGCGGCCGCCAAGCTGGTGCAGCATGACGTGAACAACCCGCAGAACCAGATGCGGAATACGTGGCCGGCGCAGCCGGTGGTGGCGCGGGCCTACCTCGACCAGCTGGTGCGGTACGGCGGCCTGGTGCCGGCGCGGACCTCGGCGATCGGCGCGGCCATCGATGCCGCCGAGGCGGCGACGGGCTCGGCGCGCAAGTCGGCATATGCCAAGCTTGCCTCATCGCTGAAGACCGATGTGAAGACGGCCAGCGATCCGGCGCGGGTGAGTGCACTGATGGCGGTCGTGAAGGAGCTGGCGCGTTAGCGGTCGATAGTCTCGTGTTCTCTCAACACGGAGTCACGGAGGACCACGGAGGTCGCGGAGACTACAACGACCACTACCTGGGGTAAACGACCCCGCGCCACGCACGTTCTGCGTGGCGCGGGTTGTTCCCCCAGGTCGTGGTCGTCTCCGTGAACTCCGTGGTTCTCCGTGACTCCGTGTTGAAAGAACCACGCCCCCTTCGTCACAACGCCGGTGTCAGCGATTCTCGCTAGGCGGCCAGCTCCCGCAGCGCGCTGACGAACGCGTCGAGCTCCGTCGTGCTGGTGTACACCTGGGGTGTGACGCGCACGCCATGCACGCCGGCGCCATCGATGGCCACCGTCCAGATGCGGTACTTCTCGAACAGGACTTTCATCAGCTCGCCGGGCGCTATCCCGTCGATGCCGACGTTGGCGATGCCGCAGGAACGCGCGGCGTCGGCCGGCGTGTTCATCACGATCCGCCGCTGGCCGCGCACCTTGTCGCTCCAGTACCGCTGCAGGAAGCGCAGGCGCGCCTCCTTGCGCGCACCACCGATCGCCTGGTGGAATGCAATGGCGCCCTCGATCCCGAGGTCGGTGTGCACGGGGTGCGTGCCGGTGTGGTTGAGCTTGCGGATGTCGTTCGCTGCCGCGCCCTCGTCGCCGTAGATGGGCCACAGCCCGGCAATCCGGTCCTGCCGCACGTACAGGATGCCGGCGCCGAGCGGGACGGAGAGCCATTTGTGCAGCGACGCGCCATAGTAGTCGCAGTGCAGGTCGGGAATAGCGAAGTCGAGGTG
>Ga0315272_10001637_pt1 | contig 11027 bp, 9 predicted proteins | sample C3_middle_MG_FD_203918 | JGI IMG/M metagenome (GOLD analysis project Ga0315272, IMG submission 203918) | Sediment microbial communities from Yellowstone Lake, YNP, Wyoming, USA - C3_middle | ecosystem: Environmental > Aquatic > Freshwater > Lake > Sediment | place: USA: Wyoming | collected...
GAAAACAAGAAATTCATGATGGTGGTATGACGCACAATCCCCTGCTCCTTCTGCTTCTTGATTCTTCCGGTCGTTCTTCCGAGCTTGTCAAATCTCTTCGGAAAAAAGATCTGGCCTTAACAGTTGTTCGTTCCGAGGCGGAAGCACGACTCTGGCTCGAGGAAAACCAGTGTCAGGCCATCCTTCTGGCGGTGTCTTCGCTTCAGTCCTATGGTTCTTTTCTCAGTGATCTCCAAGATGCTGCCTCCCCAGTGCCTATTATCGTGGCTGCAAGCGAACCGTCGGTTAGTGATGCAGTTGTCGCTTTGCAGGCTGGGGTTGTTGATTACCTTGAGGTGCCGGTGAGTGAGGGTCGTCTTGATGCGGCTTTGGACAAGGCCGGGGTGAGTCGGCTGAATCTTTCAACAGATCACGCTTCGACAAAAACCGGGAAAGGGTGCGCTGCCATCATTGGCAACAGCAGTGCCATGCGGCAGGTCTTTACTCTGATCAAAAAAGTCTGCGATGCGGAAACCACAGTGCTGGTCCGGGGAGAATCCGGCACCGGCAAAGAGCTTATCGCCCAAGCCCTGCATTATGAAGGGGTGCGCGGCGCCGGTCCTTTTGTGCCGGTGAATTGCGGGGCTATCCCTGGAGAGTTGCTGGAAAGCGAGTTGTTCGGCCATGAAAAAGGGGCGTTTACCCACGCGATCCGGACCCGACTTGGTCGTTTTGAGCTGGCCAATGGGGGTACGGTCTTTCTTGATGAGATTTCCGAGATGAGTCCCATGCTTCAGGTGAAACTGTTGCGGGTTCTTCAGGAGAAAGAGTTTGAACGGATCGGCGGCACCAAAACTATCAGCTCGGATTTTCGAGTGGTTGCCGCGACCAACAGGGATCTTGAGCAGGAGGTCCAGGCCGGGCGTTTTCGGGAAGATCTTTATTATCGCCTTAATGTTATCCCCATCGAGGCACCGCCCCTCAGGGAGCGGCTCCAAGACATTCCTCTGCTGGCCGAGCATTTCGTGGCCAGATTCAACCGGCTCAGGAAGAAAAAAATCAAGGGAGTGGCGGATGAAGTCATGCTCCGATTTGCGCGCTATGCCTGGCCCGGCAATGTTCGTGAGCTTGAAAACATGCTGGAGCGCATGGTGATTCTCGCGGGCGGCGATGTGCTGTCCGTGCCTGATCTGCCCGAACGGTTGCTGGAGGTGGGAGCCGCTCCGGTCGAGCGGTTTGAGGAACTTCCCGTCCAGGGTTTTTTTCTTAACGACGTATTGGCTGATTTTGAAAAACGTTTGATTCTGCAAGCCCTTGAGCAGACGAACTGGGTCAAGAACAGGGCTGCCAAACTTCTGAATGTGAATAGAACCACCCTCATTGAGAAGATGAAACGATTTAAGTTAGTTTCCTCTTCTGCCGAGGCGTAGACAGAGGGTGCGCCATTTTTCTCTGGTGGCGTGTTCTGATAGGCGGCAACAACGCTTGGCCTCGATTCCCGTGAAAGAAATCATGAAAAATATCCAGTTACCCCATTCTCTCCGCGTCCTGTCGCTCCTCATTTTTTTCTGTTTTGTCATTCTCGCGGGAGGGCTTCAGTCGCAACAGGTCTGGGCTAAGGAGGCACCGCCACCTTCACGGCAAGCGGGACAGGTGGCGGTGCCTGTGGAGACTCCGGCGGAGGTCTGGCAGGAGGCAGTGGAGGCGGCAAAGGGTGGGGATCTGGCAAAGGCCGCTTCGGCGTATCAGCGGTACTACGATAAATTTCGCCAGACGGACCAGGCGGAAGAGGCGCTCTGGCAGGCCGCTCAAATCCTGAAACAGATAGCCATGAAGAGCGCAACGCCGGAGTGGGACAATGTTCGCGATATCTTCCGCAGGTATGACGCTGATTTTCCAAAGGCAAAACGAGCGGCTGAGGCGTATTATGAGGTAGGCTACGCCCATTACCGCATGCGCTTCTACCGAGAGGCGCTTATCTATTTCAAGCTTTTCCTCGCGCGTTATCCCGATTCCCCCCTGCGGGATCGAGCGCGACTCGCGCAGGCGGACACCCTTTTTGCCGTAGGTAGGGTGGGTGAAGCGCTGGACATCTATAAGAAGGTTTCCGAGTCCGGCGATGACGATATCAAGGCCCAGGCTCTAATGGGGCTGGGTGAGATCATGGCCGCCAGCAAGGATCCTGTCGGCGCCTTGCAAGCATTTGCCACGCTTTTTGAAAAATATCCGGACTATCACTATCGGCGCCCGGAGCTTTTGCGTAAGCTCGGCTTTGTCTATCTGCGTTTGGGCAAGGAAGAGGATGCCAGGAAATCCCTGTTTAACTATCTGAACCTGGCGGATAATCCTCCTGATCGGGGAGAGATTCTTTTCGAGTTGGGCGAGAGTTATCTGCGGGGAGGGGATGGGCGTACGGCCCTGAAGCTCTATGAAAAAGTTCTCGAAGATGGCACCCGCGAAGACCGGGTCGCTATTCTGGCACGGTTCCGGCGGGCTGAATTTAGGGATAATCCGGAATGGAGAGCGGCCAAGGGGCAACCGGCCCCGGATCTGACCGACCCGGAGGGAGACAAGCCTTTTCTGGCGGTGATTGAGGCGTATTCTGGCGAACCCATTGCTCAGGACGCCCGGCGCGCACTGTTTCTCCGGTATCAGGCCCGTAATAACGCTGAGTCCGCCGCTGATATTGGCGGGAGCTATTTGCACCATGACAAGCCGGGGCTCGCTTCCGGGAAAAAGGAAAATTTTTCCGGCAAGATTCTGCTCTATCTCGGGGAAGGATTTCTTGCCCGGAAAGAATACGAGAAACTCTATCAGTTGTATGTCGCCGAATACCGCCATGTCAGCACCTTGGACAATGGGCGCTTTCTCTATTTGGTTGGGCAGGCGCTTGAAGCGTTGTCCTTGCTTGATCAAGCCTCGGTGGTTTATTTTCGAGCTCAAGGGTTGCCTCTGTCCGATGAAGACAAGGCTGACCTCTATAGCCGGAGGGCAGAGGTCTACCTTCTCCAGAAAAATTTGGCCGCCGCTGACAGGTTGCTCCGTTATGCATTGGGTATCTATAAAGATAGCGAATATCTTGGGGAATTCTATTATTTAACCGGCAAGCTCAACGAGGTTCAAGGGAAAAAGAATGAGGCTCTTGTCTGGTATGCCAAGGCCACGACAGCTTTGCCTGTGCCGGCAAAAATAAAAGTTTACGTGGAAGCGCGTCTGCGAATGCTGGCCGCCCTTGGTCTGTATCCCGAGGGGATTGAGGTTCTCGCGCGTTCCCGGCAGAATAAATGGTTGGGGCCTGAAGCCTTGCAGGGCTGGTACAGAGAGTTCGGCGATGGCTTGGCCGGGCAGGGCGCCCAATCGGCCATTGACGCCTATCTGGCCGGAGTCGACGGGGATATGCCCAAGGACAGCAAGGCTGCTCAGCAGATTCATTTGCAACTGGGCGATTTGTATCGCAAGGGTGGGGAGATGGAGAAGAGCCGCGGGCATCTCCAGAAAGCGCAGGCCGGTCCAGACGAGCTTCTCAAGAAAAAAGCGAAAACCACCCTGAACCAGATTGAGATTGATCTGGGAAGAAAATCGAGGAAGGGTGCTCGTTGAAAGCTATGACGCATGCATGCCGTTTGAGCCGGGACGTCTGATGGCACAGGCGACATTCGATACCCCGGAGCATTTGCGGGAATTCTTTTTTGCCATGATCGAAAGCCTGCCGGGCGGGATTCTGCTTGCCGACCGGCAGGGAAATCTGCTGGCGGTAAACCAGAAGGGTGCCCAACTTCTCGGTCTTGCCGGGTGTTCCCCCCAGAACAAAACTTGCTGGGGGCTGCTTTCCCAAAAATTCGGCCTGACACATGAACTTGCGGCCCTGCATCATTCCGGCGGTCGGCTGCTTTGCGAGATGCAGGTTTCGACCGGAGGGGACGAAAAACGTTGCATCCTCATCAGCCGCAACGATTTGCAAAGCCCGTTCCTGCATGTGGCCGGATTTTTTCTCTCCCTGGAGGACGTGACTTTTCCGGCCATGATGGAGATGCATCTTGATCGGAGTAAGCGTTTTGCCGCTATGCAGGAGATGGCCGAGGCCATGAGCCAGGAATTGAAGAATCCCCTGGGCAGCCTTGAACTGTATGCCTCGATTCTCAAGCGGGAGATGGCGGGTGACCCCGACAACGAGCGGGTTGCGGCCAGGATGCTGGGGGCGGTGCGCACCATGCATCATCTGCTGGATAATTTCGTAACCTTTTCCGGATTCCCGCTTCCGCAGATGCAGATGTTGGATATGGTCGCGGAACTCAGGAAAAGCATGGAAACTCTCCGTGAAATGGCAGGAGAGCATGGTATACTTCTTGAAAGTCGGATCGAGGCCAAACAGGCATATCTGCTCGGAGATCAAGCCCTGCTGGGGCAGCTCCTGCTCAACCTCGGTCTGAATGCCATTGAAAGCATGCCGACGGGCGGGACGTTTTCCTTGGGGCTGCGCGTGTTGCCGTCGGACAGGGAGCACGGCGCCTTGGTGGAAATCAGGGTGCAGGATCGGGGGGCGGGGATTGCCCCGGAAAACCTACAGAAAATTTTCGATCCGTTTTTCTCGACCAAGGGCAGGAATCGCGGGCTGGGTTTGGCCATCAGCCATGCCATTGCCGAGGCGCATCACGGATTGATCGAAGTAGAGAGCGAGTTTGGCAAAGGCACCACATTCAGGGTGCTGTTGCCAGCGAACTCCGGGGTTACAACAGAAATCAGTTGGGGAAAAGATGTCTGAACAGACCCATAAAATACTGATCGTGGATGACGAGCAGAACATGCGCGTCGCCCTTTTTGAAGCGTTGAGTCGCAATGGGCACGAAGTCGCGGTCGCGGAAAATGGTGGGATGGCCCTGGAGATGATTGCCAGGCAGCCGCCGGACCTGGTTGTTACAGACATAAAAATGCCGGGTATGGACGGCCTTGAGCTTTTACGGCAGGTAAAGGCGCTGCGGCCCGAGTTGCCGGTGGTGATCATGACGGGTTTCGCCACGGTGGACACGGCGGTGGAGGCCATGAAGCAGGGGGCCTTTGATTATCTCTTAAAGCCTTTTCCTGTGGAGGTTATTGAAGAGACGGTGGCCAGGGTTTTTGCCCTGGCGTGCAGATTGCCGCAGCCGGTCGATCGCCCGGGGCCGCAGAAAGCAGCGGAAATACCAACGCTTGAAAAACCGATCATCGGTCAGGACGGCAAGCTGTTGCAACTCATGGCTCGGGCCAGAAGCGTGGCCTCCAGTAAGGCTACCGTGCTCATTCTCGGTGAATCCGGAACGGGCAAGGAGGTCTTTGCCCGCTTTATCCATCAGGAAAGCGGCCGAAGAAACGGGCCGTTTGTGGCCCTGAATTGCGCCGCCCTGCCGGAAGGGCTTCTGGAAAGTGAGCTGTTCGGCCATGAGAAGGGGGCGTTCACCGGGGCCATTGTCACCAAGAAAGGCAAATTCGAGCTGGCTGACGGCGGCACCCTGCTACTCGACGAGATCGGGGAGCTTCCCTTGCACCTCCAGGCCAAACTCCTGCGGGTGCTCCAGGAGGAAGAGGTGGACCGGTTGGGGGGGAGAGCCCCTTTTAAGATTGATGTGCATGTGCTGGCCACCACCAATCGCGATCTGGAGCAGGCGGTGCAGGAAGGCACTTTCCGGCAGGATCTATACTACCGCTTGAACGTCATTCCCCTGAAGCTGCCGCCCTTGCGCGAACGGAGGGAGGATGTCGGTTTGCTGGTGGATTTTTTCATTTTGAAGTATGCGGCCCAATACGGCAAGCCGGTGAAAAAGCCTTCCTCCGCTGTCTGGGCCAGATTTGCCGACTATGGCTGGCCAGGCAATGTGCGGGAGATGGAGAACCTGATCGAACGGGCCATGCTCCTTTCCCAGGGGCATGAGCTTGAGCTGTGGGATTTTTGGGATGATGTCGAGCCGCCGTTACGGATCGAATCTCCGGCGGCGGTTGTTCCCCAAGCTTCCGGTCATTCCGCGGTGGCGGCGGCCAACACTTCGGCGGCCATGGACATCGGGATGCAGACCTTGCGAGAGGTGGAGCGTCAAATGATCTTACAGGCCTTGCAGGCAAACGACAATAATCGGACACATGCGGCCGAGATTCTCGGGATCAGTGTCCGCACCTTGCGCAATAAACTGCATGAATACCGCTCCCAAGGCATAATCGATTAAAGCCTCTGGTTTGGCCGGTGGTGGTATTTTTTAAATGCTGTTCTGTTTTTTCTTGTTTTATTTCAGTGTGTTGCGTGTTTCTCTTTTACGTTGCGTCCTCAGCAGTTTCCTTTGTTCTCCTCCCATTCGGTCGATCTTTTGTTTCTAGTGGCACTCTTCTTGGAAAAATATTGATCGGTGGCATTTTTTTTGCATGACAATCCGGCAGGTTGTTTGGCCCCTAAAAAGGAGAATGGTATGCCCATAAATAAGTTGTTCGACGGTAATATCGAAACCATGCGCCAGGCCCTCAGCCTGCGTCAGGAGCGGCAGGGGCTGATTCAGTCCAATGTCGCAAACTATGAAACTCCGGGCTATACGGAGCAGGATTTCAATTTTGCCAAGGTCATGCAGAGTGCGATGAGCGGCCAGGGGGAGTTGGCCAGAACCGACAAAGGGCACATGCAGCTTGACGTTATGGAAGCCAGTAAAACCAGGGAGTTCGCCAGGGAGAAGAGACCGGTGGACCTGGATCAGGAGATGGTGAAGATGGCGGAAAACCAGTTGATGTTTCAGGTGCTCGCCAAGAGCATCGGAAAAAAATTCGATGCATTACGCTATGCCATTGACGAGGGAGGCAAATAACAAATGGATACTTTAACAGCCATGCAGATCAGCGGTTCCGCGCTCAAGGCGGAGCGGGCCCGGCTCAACATCGCGGACATGAACCTGGCCAACGCCAACACCACCCGCACCATCGAAGGCGGGCCGTACAAGGCAAAATCCGTGGTTTTTGCGGCCAAACCCTTGGATGGCGTGAATTTTCAGGATGCGCTCAACTCCACCACCGAACGACTCCGTAAGGTTGAGGTGGTGCAGGTAAGCGAAGACAAGGCCCCGTTCAAGGAGGTCTACGATCCTTCCCATCCGGACGCCGATGCCAACGGGGTGGTACGTTTTCCCAATGTCAACGTGGCCGAACAGATGGTGGACATGATGAGCGCCCGGCGTTCGTATGAAGCCAATGTCACTGCCTTGGATGCTGTCAAAAATATGGCGCTTAAGGCCTTGGAGATCGGCAGATAGTTGTTGGCTGAAAGTGGTGTGGGCTTATTTGTCAAGTAAACCGTGTGCAACTGGAGGTATATAGATGAAAGAGATAACCATGCAGCCGGTCAGTCTGCCCGGAGCATCACCGCTCAAGGCCTCTGGAACACCAGGCGCTGTGGCCACGGGGTTTTCCGAGATTCTCAGCCGCTCGATTGCCGAGGTGAACGGCCAGGAACAGGAGGCGAACCAGCTTGTGAAAGGGCTTGCCGCAGGGGAACACGCCAATATCCATGAAACCATGATCGCCATGGAAAAAGCGGGCCTCTCCTTTCGGATGATGACCAGGGTGCAGCAGAAGGTCATCGACGCGTACCGTGAAATCATGAGAATGCAGATTTAGCAGGTGCTGGCAAACTCTTAGGGAAAGGAACAGGACATGGCTACCCCAAAAGAAATTCTTGAGCAGATCGCTTCCATTGCCAAGGGATTGAGTATGACCCAGAAAATACTCGGACTCGTGGTGATCGCCGTGGTGGTTGGCGGCCTGTTGAGCCTGACTACCGCCAGCAAGGAAACCTCCTACAAGGTTCTCTTTTCCGGGCTGAATCAGGAAGATGCTGGCGAGGTTTTGACGAAACTCAAAGACCAGCGCATCCCATATAAATTGTCCGATGATGGCGGGGCTATCCTGGTTCCTGCCTCGCAGGTGTATGAGGTCCGGTTGACTCTGGCAGGCGAGGGCTTGCCCAGGGGCGGCGGCGTTGGTTTTGAAATCTTCAACCAGACGAGCTTCGGACAGACCGATTTTGTCCAGCGCTTGAACTATCAGCGGGCCTTGCAGGGAGAGTTGGCAAGAACCATCAGGAATTTCCAGCAGGTCATTGAGGCCCGGGTCCATATCGCCACACCCAAGGAGTCGGTGTTCATCGAGGATGCAAAGCCTCCCACCGCTTCGATCAGCGTCAAACTGCGGGGCCGGGAAAAACTCAGCCAGCACGAGATTCAAAGCATTGTCAACTTAGTGGCCAGCGCGGTTCCGGGTCTTACCACGGAAAATATCACCCTGGTCGATACCAGTGGTCGTCTGCTCTATCGGAAACAGGGCGACGGTGAGGGGGTGCTCACCGGAAATCAGTTGGAATACCAAATAAAAATCGAAGATACCCTGCGGCAGAAGGTGGAAACCATGCTGGAGGAGGTGGTTGGCGTCAATCGGGCCAGGGCGCGGGTCACTGCGGAAATAGATTTCAACAAGGTTGATCGGACCGAGGAAAGTTTCGACCCAGAAGCCCAGGTGGTGCGCAGCGAGCAGATGCTCACGGAAAACGATCAGCGTGGCGGCGCGACGGCCGAAGGCATTCCCGGGGTCAAGGGCGAGCTTGCCACCTTTGCCGAGGAGGGCGGAGGGGGCTCGTCTGTAGCCGGATACAATCGCAACAATGTTACCCGCAATTACGAGATCAGCAAACAGACCAAGCATATTCAGGACAAGGGCGGGTCTGTTAAAAAATTGTCCATTGCCGTTATGGTCGATGGTTCCTACGAGAAGAGCGTTGACAAGGATGGAAAGACAAGTCTAAAATATCAGGCGCGAAGCCCTGAAGAAATGCGGGATTTGGAGAAGTTGGTCAAAAATGCCATTGGCTATAGTGAGGAGCGGGGCGATCAGGTGGAAGTGGCGAGTCTGCCCTTTGCCCTTTCCTCTGTTCCCGAGCCGGAGGTGGATGCCATGGAAAAATATCGAGCGATGATGGAATGGCTGGCCATGCCCTTGATCTATCTGTTGGTCGCGGTCCTGGTGCTTCTCTTCGTTATCAAGCCGTTTTTGAAAATTCTTGCCACTAAACAGCTGGAGACCCGCACTGGCGTCAGTTCTCGGCCTGGTGGGCATGGCCCCGCAATCGGCGGAATTGCTGTCGAGGAAGAAGATCTTACCCTTGCCCCTCGAGGACTCAGCGATCAGGAGCGGATTTACCGCTTGGCCCAGAGCGATCCTGACCGGGCCGCGGATCTGGTGCGCCGCTGGTTACGTGAAGAGGCCTAGTCCATGAGTAAAGTCGATAAAAAGAGCGGGGAAGCCCTCACCGGCCCGGAGAAAGCGGCGGTCTTTCTGCTCACCGTGGGCGAGGAGTTTGCCTCCCAGGTTTTCCAGAGGCTCGATGCCGAGGATATCAAGCAGGTTGGTCGACAGATGGCCAGGATCGACAAGGTCGATAAAGAGGACCTGACCGCCCTGGTCAATGAGTTCAAGGCCGACACCGGTGACACCGATATCTTTCTTTCCGGCAACGAGATGCTGGAAGGTGCGTTGAAGCGTGCGCTGACCAGCGACAAGGCCAGCGAGATATTGGAGGAAATCCGCTCCGATTGGAAACTGACCCTTTTCCAGAAGGCGCGCAAACTTGAACCCAAGGTGCTTGTCAACTTCCTGCGTAACGAACATCCCCAGACCGTGGCTTTGGTCCTCTCGGTTTTGGAGCCTGTCCAGTCGGCCCAGATCCTCATGGAGTTCAGCGAGGAGGTTCAGGTGGAAGTCATGATGCGCATGGCGGAACTTGACAAGGTAAGCCCCGAGATTCTCGTGGATGTGGACCGCGTGTTGCAGGACGAACTCCTTTCCGTGGAAGGCATGGAGGGTCAGCGTCTCGGCGGGGTTGAGGCTGTGGCCGAAATCCTGAACAATGCCGATCGAGGGCTCGAGGCATCAATTCTGGAGGGGATTGAAGAACAGCGCGAAACCCTGGCTGATGAAATCCGTCGGCTCATGTTTGTCTTTGAAGATCTCATTGGCGTGGATGATCGTGGAGTTCAGTCCATTCTTAAGGAGGTCAGCACCGACGACCTGAAATTGGCCCTCAAGCTCGCTTCCGAGGAGCTCAAGGAAAAGATATTTGGGGCCATGTCTTCACGGGCCGTGGAAATGCTCAAGGAGGACATGGAGATCATGGGGCCGACCAGGGTAAAGGATGTCGAGGCTGCCCAGCAGTCCATAATCAAGATCGCCAAGCGTTTGGAGCAGGAAGGCAAGATCCAGCTCATGAGCGGCGGCGGCGGCGAGGACGAATTTGTCTAAGATTATCAAACTGCAGCAGGATCGTGTGGTGCAGACCGCGCCAAGCCTGGAAACGGACGATTTCTTGTCCTTTGAGGATTTCTGGCAGGTCAAACCTGGCAGCGCCGAAGCCAGACGGCTTGCAAAGCATAGGTCTCCGCGGGAAATTGCCATGGAGGAGGCGGTGGAGATTGTTCGCCAGGCCGGGGATCAGGCGGAAAAAATCAAGCAGGAGGCCTATGCCGAGGGAAAGGCTGCGGGCGAGGCCGAGGGCAAGGCGGCTGGGTTGGCCCAATATGAGCAGCGGCTCCAAGAGCTTGATGCGTTGCTTACTGCCATGAATGGCGAGCGGGAAGCGCTTTTGCGGCAGCATCAGGAGAGCATGCTCGCCTTGATCACCACCATGGTGGACCGGCTTGTGTACCATGAGGTCTCCGTGAACCCCCTGGTGATCCAGGCCTGCCTCAAAAAGGCCATGGAATTTGTGGTGGAAAATTCCACGGTGCAGATCCATTTGCATGGCGATGATTTTGGCCGCCTGAAAAAGGCGAGCCTTGAGGATTCCCGTTTGATCGAGGGCAAGAATCGAATCCAGCTTGTCGAGGACCCCAACATTGCCGAAGGCGGTTGTTTTTTGAAAACAGATTTCGGCGAGATCGACGCCACCCTGGAAACCTGCAAGGCAAGGCTGTATGACGCGGTTGAGCAGGCTTTTCTCGCGGCCATGGTCGCGGATACATAACTAGTCAGCAGCACCGCATCTGCGTTGTCAG
>Ga0315272_10001638_pt1 | contig 11027 bp, 8 predicted proteins | sample C3_middle_MG_FD_203918 | JGI IMG/M metagenome (GOLD analysis project Ga0315272, IMG submission 203918) | Sediment microbial communities from Yellowstone Lake, YNP, Wyoming, USA - C3_middle | ecosystem: Environmental > Aquatic > Freshwater > Lake > Sediment | place: USA: Wyoming | collected...
TACCGCACGGCTGGCCGCCGAACAGGGGCGGGATGTGTTCGCCATTCCCGGTTCGATACACTCCCCTCTGGCAAAAGGCTGCCACTACCTGATAAAGCAGGGAGCCAAACTTGTGGAGAGCGCCCAGGACGTACTCGACGAATTCGGGTACCCTGCTGCGACCGCCACGATTTCCACATGCGAACCCGACGCCGCCAGCACTGACGAGAAACGGCTGATGCGCTGTCTCGGCTTCGACCCGGTCGGCATCGATGCCCTGGTGGCCTGCAGCGGCTTGACGAGCGATAACGTTTGCGCCATCCTGTTATCAATGGAATTAGCAGGTCAAATAAGCAGCCTGCCGGGTGGCTTGTTCCAACGCTGCAATAAAACCTAGAAAGACCAGAATTTAAAAGGCCAGCCCAAAATGATGTTCGACATTCTCGTCTACCTGTTCGAAAATTATTTCGAAGCAGACCTTCACCCTGACCAGAACACGCTGGAGCAGGAGTTGTCTGCCGCAGGCTTCGACAGCACGGAAATCAATCTTGCCTTCGACTGGCTCAATGGACTGGAGTCCTTGTCCAGTTCGCCCTACCCGGCCAGCCTGGTCGACAGTAAATCAGCCCGCATCTATGCCGAGGCCGAGCTGGAAAAAATCGACGCGGAAAGCCGCGGATTTCTTGTTTTTCTCGAGGTTTCCAACATACTCAATCCGGTGCAGCGGGAGTGGGTAATCGACCGTATTCTGGCGCTGAATGACCGCGATGTCGGCCTCGAACAAGTAAAATGGATTGTTCTCATCGTGTTGTGGAGCCAAGGTGCTGCAGAGGACTACCTGTTCATCGAAGACCTGCTGTTCGGCGACAACACGCCCCAAATGCATTAATCCACAACCTTTAACCCGATTTGCTGCGCCCCTTGGCGCCATTGCCCCTTATGTCATCTACTCTCCTGATCGTCGAATCACCCTCCAAGGGCAAAACCTTGAAGAAATATCTGGGCAAGGATTTCGAGGTGCTCGCCTCCTATGGCCACGTGCGCGACCTCGTCCCGAAGCAGGGGGCGGTGGACACCGCTCACGATTACAGCATGAAATATGAACTCATCGCGCGCAACGTCAAGCACGTGGATGCCATTGTCAAGGCCGTGAAAGAAGCTGACGCCATCTACCTCGCGACCGACCCGGACCGCGAAGGGGAAGCCATTGCCTGGCATTTGGCCGAGATTCTAAGAAGCAAGAAACTGCTCAAGAACAAGAAACTGAAACGGGTGGTGTTCCACGAGATCACTCAGTCAGCCGTCCTGGCTGCCGTGGCGGAACCGCGCGACATCGACATGGACATGGTTAATGCCCAGCAGGCGCGGCGCGCACTGGATTATCTGGTAGGTTTCAATCTTTCCCCCGTGCTTTGGCGCAAGATTCGCCGTGGCCTGTCCGCCGGCCGGGTACAGAGCCCCGCGCTGCGCCTGATCGTCGAGCGCGAACTGGAGATTGAGAAATTCCAGTCCCAGGAGTATTGGAGCATACATCTGGACAGCCACAAAGGGCGTCAGAAATTCAGCGCCAAGCTGTTCCAGTACAAAGGTGAAAAACTAACCCAGTTCAGCGTGACCAGCAACGAGCAGCAAGCAGCCATCGTCGCGCACCTCATCGCGGGAAATGACCTTGCCACCGTCACCCAGGTGGAAAAAAAACGCAAGCAACGCCAGGCGGCTGCGCCGTTCACGACATCGACCCTGCAACAGGAAGCGGTGCGCAAGCTGGGTTTTTCCACCGACCGTGCAATGAAAGTGGCACAACAACTGTATGAAGGTATCGACATAGGCGGCGCCACTGTGGGCTTGATTACCTATATGCGTACCGATTCTGTCAACCTCGCCAACGAAGCGCTGGATGAAATTCGCGCTTATATCAGCAGCAATTTCAGCGCCGATTATCTGCCTAAAGCGCCGGTCAGCTACAAAAACAAGTCCAAGAATGCTCAGGAAGCGCATGAAGCTGTGCGCCCCACTTCGATCCAGCGCAGCCCGCAGGAAATGAAGCCTTTCCTGACGGCCGACCAGGCCAAGCTCTATGAGATGATCTGGAAACGCACGTTGTCGTGCCAGATGAGTCCGGCCAAGTTCGACACTGTCAGCCTGGATCTGGCGGTTGGCGGCGAAGAAAACCTGTTCCGCGCCACTGGCCAGACCATGGTATTCCCCGGCTACATTGCCGTTTATCAGGAGGGCGAGGATGACAGCGAAGAAGAAGGGGAAAGCAAGCTGCCGCCCCTGGAGAAAGGGGAACAAGTCCCTATCGACCAGATAAGCGGCGAGCAGCATTTCACCCAGCCGCCTCCGCGCTATTCTGAAGCAAGCCTGGTCAAGACCCTGGAAGAGTTCGGTATCGGCCGGCCCTCGACCTATGCCAGCATTATCAGTACTCTGATTGCGCGCGAATATGTGCTGCTCGACAAAAAACGCTTCGTTCCGACCGATGTGGGCAGGGTGGTGAACAAGTTTCTCACCGAACACTTTACCCGCTATGTGGATTACGATTTTACCGCCAAGCTGGAAGATGAGCTGGACCAGATATCTACCGGAAAACGCGCGTGGATTCCCGTTCTGGATGACTTCTGGAAAGGCTTCAGCCAACAGATCGCGGATAAAAAAGACGTTGATCGACCTGGCGTGGAGATCCTGGATGAAGCCTGTCCGAAATGCGGCAAGCCTCTCTCGATCCGTCTCGGAAAGCGCGGCAAGTTCATTGGCTGCTCCGGCTACCCGGAATGCGATTACACACGCAATGTCGATGGTGACCCAGGCGAAGCCACTCAACCTGTCATCATTGAAGACCGCGTCTGCCCCCAATGTGGCAGCCCCTTAGTCATCAAGGTCGGCCCATATGGCAAGTTTATTGGCTGCAGCGCCTATCCGAAATGCAAATTCATCGAACCGCTGGAAAAACCCAAGGATACAGGCGTAACCTGTCCAGAATGCAAGGAAGGAACGCTGATCGAGCGCAAGAGCCGCTATGGCAAGCTTTTCTACTCATGCAGCACTTACCCGAAGTGCAAATACGCCACCTGGAACCCGCCCATCAATGAACCTTGCCCCAAGTGTGGCTGGCCCATTCTTACCCTCAAGACAACCAAGCGACGCGGAACGGAAAAGGTTTGTCCACAAAAAGAATGCGGCTTTGTGGAACAGGTTGCCGCACCGGAATAACTGCTGGAGTGCATCGGAACGCCATTTTAATCCAACAGCATTTATGTTTATTTATATATCAATATTTCGCGCAACAAGTGCGTTCGTTTCAATAAATGCACGGCGAGGCTCCACCTGGTCGCCCATCAAAGTGGTAAATATCTCGTCCGCACCTATGGCATCGTCTATCTGCACCTTGAGCAAACGGCGCACGCTGGGATCCATCGTGGTTTCCCATAATTGCTCCGGGTTCATCTCGCCCAAACCCTTGTAGCGCTGGACAGAGACGCCATTTTTTACCTGATCCAGAAGCCAGTCCAAAGCTTGCTTGAACTCTGTGACAGGTTGCTGCTGCTCGCCTCGTCTGACATGGGCGCCTGAACCAAGCAGGCCTTGCAACACCTGGCCGGTTTTGCGCAACTGGGCGTAATTACCCCCCTCTATGAAATCCTGATCGATCAGGCTCACTTGTATATTGCCGTGAACCTGTTTGCGGATCACCAGTCGATAGGTTTCTGTGCGCTCATCGAATTCGCTACTCACCGCGTACTGGGGAACGGGTAAAAGCCGGGCCAGATCCTGTGCGCTTTTTTCTGCCATAGGTGCAGAAGTAAGATCGAGCAAGACATTCTTGAGCAAGACTTGCAATATTTCGCGGTCGATTAGCCGCGCAAGGCGATCGATTACCGCTTCCGACAGCAGATATTCCTTGGCGATTTCTTCAAAGGCTTCCTTGCTCAAGGGTTCTCTACCAGATTGCGTAACCAGCTTCGCGTCGGCCATCGCCTGTTGCAAAAGATAATGTTTCAGGTCATGCTCGTCCTTGAGATAACGCTCCTGCTTGCCTTGCTTGATCTTGTACAAAGGTGGTTGGGCGATATAGATATGACCACGTTCCACCAATTCAGGCATCTGGCGGTAGAAGAAAGTCAGCAGCAAGGTACGAATATGCGAACCGTCGACGTCCGCATCGGTCATGATGATGATACGGTGATAGCGCAGTTTTTCCGGGTTGTATTCGTCCTTGCCGATGCTGGTTCCCAGGGCGGTAATCAAGGTGGCTATTTCCTGGGAGGAAATAAGGCGGTCGAAACGGGCACGCTCCACGTTCAGAATCTTGCCCTTGAGAGGCAAAATGGCCTGAAATTTTCGATCTCGTCCCTGCTTTGCCGAGCCGCCTGCAGAATCACCTTCTACCAGGTATAACTCTGACAGGGCCGGGTCTTTTTCCTGGCAATCCGCCAGTTTCCCTGGCAGTCCCATCCCATCGAGCACCCCTTTGCGCCTGGTCATGTCGCGCGCCTTGCGCGCCGCTTCGCGCGCCCGTGCCGCTTCCACGATCTTGCCGGTAATGATCTTGGCGTCGGAAGGGTTTTCCAGCAGAAATTCCGCCAGCTTGCTCGCTACAATTTCCTGGACGACAGGCTGCACTTCGCCGGATACCAGCTTATCCTTGGTTTGGGAAGAAAATTTCGGTTCATACACCTTGACCGATAATATACAGGTCAATCCTTCGCGCATGTCGTCGCCGCTGGTTTCCACCTTGGCCTTCTTGGCGATGTCATGTTGTTCGATATAATTGTTGAGCGTTCGCGTCAGGGCGCTGCGCAAACCGGTCAGATGAGTGCCCCCATCACGTTGCGGGATGTTGTTGGTGAAACATTGCACGGTTTCCGCATAGGAGTCGTTCCACTGCATGGCGACTTCCACCGTGATGCCATCCTTCTCACCAATAGCATGAAACACTTTGGGATGGAGTACCGTTTTTGTGCGATTTACATATTCCACGAAGCCTTTTACGCCCCCGGAAAATGCGAAATTTTCGCTCCTGCCATCACGCTGGTCGACGAGCTCGATTTTTACCCCATTATTAAGAAAGGATAGTTCGCGCAAACGCTTTGCCAGAATATCGTAATGATATTCAATGTTGCCAAAAATTTCCGCGCTGGGCATGAAATGAACTTCGGTTCCCTTGCGTTCGCTTTCGCCAACCGCTTTTAATGGTTCAACTGCAACGCCGTGACGGAATTCCATCTGGTATGCCTTGCCATTGCGCCAAATCTTCAGCTTGAGCCATTCTGACAATGCATTTACGACAGAAACGCCAACACCATGCAGGCCACCGGATACCTTATAGGAATTGGCATCAAATTTCCCCCCGGCATGCAATTCGGTCATCACTATTTCTGCAGCGGAGCGCTTTAATTCATCGTCATCCTTGATGTCGGTCGGAATGCCGCGGCCATTATCCGTAACACTGACGGAACTGTCGGCATGGATAACGATATGGATATCGTCACAATAGCCCGCCAATGCTTCGTCGATGGCATTATCCACAACCTCGAATACCATATGATGCAGTCCGGTGCCATCGCTGGTATCGCCAATGTACATGCCCGGACGCTTGCGCACTGCATCCAGCCCTTTCAATATCTTGATGCTGTCAGAATTGTAATCGTTCATTTTTTTTCCATGGTTTCACGTGAAACCGAAAATTACACGGTGATATTTTTTTAATGCCAGATCAAATTCGCATCGGCATGACGACATATTTGAAACGATCATCGCCGGGAACGGTTATCAAACAACTGCTGTTTGGATCGCCAAATGAACATTCCACTTCGCTTGCAGCTACGTTATTCAATACATCCAGCAAATACGTCACGTTGAATCCGATATCAAGGGGCTCGTTGGTGTAACTGATTTCAATCTCTTCCTCGGCCTCTTCCTGTTCGGAATTGCTGCAGATGACCCGCAAACTGTTTTGCGTAAGAACCAGGCGAACGCCACGAAATTTTTCGTTTGATAAAATGGCTGCCCGCTGCATGGCGCGAAGTAGCGTGACCCGGTCCAACAACACGTGATTATGATAATTTATGGGTATCACCTTGTTGTAATCCGGGAATTTTCCTTCAATGACTTTTGAGACAAGACTGATATCGCCAAAACTGAAAGTCACCAGGTTTTTGCCCAGACATACTTTGACTTCATCATCCACGTCAGCCAGCAATTTGATTAATTCAGTGATAGTTTTCCGCGGCAATATCGCTTCTGCTTCTTGTTGAATCGTTGGAACCGCCGTGCTGGCCAAGCTTAGACGATGGCCGTCTGTAGCAACGACTTTGATCAAGCCCGGTTCAAGTACCATCAACAGTCCATTCAAATAATAGCGTATATCCTGTTGTGCCATGGCATATTGAACCTGATTGAACAAATGCCTCAGGGTGGACTGGGGGAGGGATATTTCCGACACCTCTTCGTTGGAAATCGCCAGTTTTGGAAAATCATCGGCGGGCAATGTCTGCAGGTTGAATTGGCTTTTCCCGGCCTTCAGTTGCAAGCGGCTGTCCTTGCTCGTGAATGTTATTTCAGTATTGTCAGGCAATGCACGCACGATATCCTGCAATTTTTTTGCTGAAACCGTTATCGCGCTGTTTTCATTATTTCCATCATGCCTGGTCGTTGCAGTGATCTGTATTTCCATGTCTGTAGCAAGAAAGGAAAGTCCCGTGGCGCTACTTTGTATCAATACATTCGACAGGATGGGCAAGGTATGCCGTCGTTCCACGATGCCCGCAACTGCCTGCAGCGGCCTGATAAACTCTTCCTTGTTTATTTTAATTAATAACATATATATATTCCTGATACTAATAGATAACCACCGATCACTTTTTGTATAACCCTATAATATTGATGATTATCAAAGTGTTATGTAATATGTAAAAGGCTGTATAAGACTTTGCATGCTTGTGTGTGATTTGGGGATAATTTTTTTCCTTGAATGAAAGCCTTTGCTTCCACACAATTTGCGCACAGTTTGTTCAACTTCTTAATACTTGCAATAATACGTTGATATCACGGGTTATTCCTGATTCGCTAATTTTTAATTCCTCGATTTTTCGACACGCATACATAACCGTTGTATGGTCGCGGCCGCCAAAGGCATCGCCAATTTCAGGAAAGCTCAAATGCGTCAGCTCCTTGGCTAGTGCCATGGCTACCTGGCGAGGTCGGGCAACGTTCCTAGAGCGTTTTTTAGAGTACATTTCGGCAACTTTGATCTTGTAATAATCAGCGACCGTTTTCTGGATATTTTCAATTGAAATCTGATGGTTTTGCACCGCCAACAAGTCCTTCAAGGCCTCCTTGGCGAGATCAAGGCCGATCGCATGTCCGGTAAAGCGGGAATAAGCGATGACTTTTTTGAGCGCACCTTCCAGTTCACGCACATTGGAGCGAATCTGTTTGGCAATGAAAAATGCGACATCATCGTCCAGATCGAATCCGTCCATTTCCGCCTTCTTGAGCAGGATGGCCACGCGCATTTCCAGCTCCGGGGGTTCGATTGCCACTGTCAGGCCCCATCCAAAGCGTGAAATCAGTCGATCTTCCATCCCGGTGATTTGCTTGGGGTAGGTATCACAGGTAATGATTACCTGCTTCTTGCTCTCGATAAGCGCATTGAACGCGTAGAAAAATTCTTCCTGCGTGCGCGCTTTGCCACTGAAAAACTGGATATCGTCGATCAGCAACAAATCAAGAGAGTGGTAGTAGCGTTTGAAATCATCAAAAGCCTTATGTTGGTAAGCCCTGACTACGTCTGATACATAGCGCTCTGCATGGAGGTAACTGATTTTTGCATTATTGCTCTGTTCCTGAACGTAATTCCCGATGGCCTGAATGAGGTGGGTTTTTCCCAAACCGACACCACCATAAACAAATAAGGGGTTGTATGCAGTACCAGGATTTTCAGCTACTTGCAACGCCGCAGCCCGGGCAAGTTGGTTGGCCTTGCCGGTGACGAAGTTAGAAAAAGTAAATGAGGCATTGAGCCCCGACTTTTCGTTTCTGCCCGTGTGAGCAACGGGAGTAGGCACGGGTTTTACAGGCACATGCCGGTTTTCCTTTGCATCCTTGTTTTCTGCGATTACCAGCGATAATTGCACTGGCCTGGCAAAATGGGCTTCGCCCATTTCCTCGAGGCGACCGAGAAACTTGTCCTTTACCCATTGTCCGATAAATCGGTTAGGGGCTTCGATTCGCATGAAATCGGGACCGGAAATGAAGCGAAGGGGTTTGATCCAGTTATTGAATTGTTGCGGGGTAAGCTCTTGCTCCAAACGGCTCAGACAAGCTTGCCAGAAAGTTTCCATTGAATGCCTAGACGCTGAAATACAGTGGTTGAAGTCGGTGCTCGAGATGAAGACTTGACCGGTTGATGCCTTGTCATTGTAGTCCGAATGGCAGGACTTATCCACAGCCAGGATGATTAATTATAGTTGACAGGTGATTGTCTAAAGTAGTCTAATTACTGGTTCACAGTCTCGGTAAAAGCAAGAGGAATAATTATGAAACGCACTTTTCAGCCATCCGTTGTCAAACGCAAACGTACCCATGGCTTTCGCGCCAGGATGAAAACGCCAGCGGGCCGGGCCATCATCAATGCGCGCCGCGCCAGTGGCAGGACGCGTCTGGCAGCCTGACCAGGGCCTTGCTGCAGTGAGCGGCCTTGGATTTTCCAAGCCCAAGCATTTAGTAAAAACGGATGAAATTTCATCCGTTTTTAGTTTCAATTGTCGCTTTTCCAGCGAACATTTTCAGGTTCTTGTCAAACCTGGTGAGCAGAATTTCGCGCGCCTGGCAGTCATTGTCAGCAAGAAAACGGCGCGCCTGGCGGTGTCGCGGAATTACATCAAGCGCGTGTCGCGGGAAATCTTTCGTCTGCAGCAACACGAGTTGAGCGGTCTTGACATTGTAGTGAGAGCACGAAAAAGTTTCTCACATGCTGATTATCCTGATATAACACAGGAGTTGCGGTTGCAGTTTTCACATCTGCGCCTGAAATTTCCCGCCCTCTTTTCTAAGTGCAAACAATGAAAAGAATCCTGCTGGCGTTGATCAAGGCATATCAGTATTTAATCAGCCCCATGCTTGGGCCTTCTTGCCGTTTTACGCCGACCTGCTCAGAATATGCGCTCCAGGCAGTCAAAAAATATGGCGCGACCAAGGGTTTGTGGCTGAGCATCAAACGCGTGGGCCGTTGCCACCCTTGGCATGATGGCGGCTATGATCCCTTACCTTAGGTAAACCATGGATACCCAAAGACTTATATTGTTTGTTGTCTTTTCTTTCTCGATCTTGATGTTGTGGGATTCGTGGCAAAAAGAGCAGCATCCGGCCGCCGTTCAAACAGCGCCAAACCAGCTTGCATCCTCGACACCGACCCCAACCCCAACAAGCACCGCCCTGGGAGCCGCTTCTCCTGTCGCAGCGCCAGATTTGCTGCCGCACATGGACAAGGGGGAAAGACTGCACGTAAGCACAGACACTCTGAACGTGGTAATCGATACGGCGGGCGGCGATATCCGCCAACTGGAGCTGCTGAAACACCACGATGCCGAGGACAAAAACAAAAATTTTGTTCTGCTGACCGACCAGAAACCGCACATTTATGTAGCCCAGTCAGGCTTGTTGGGCAACGGCCTGCCAAGTCATAAAACCCAGTATGTGGCACAAGCGACCGATTACAGGCTGGCAGAGGGGGCCAGGGAGTTGCGCGTTACTTTGACCGCCCCCGAGACTGCGGGCGTCAAGGTGGAAAAGATCTTCACTTTTCATCGGGACAGTTACGTCATCGATGTTGAATACAAGATCCACAACGGCGGCACGGTGGCCATCACGCCGAACGCTTATTACCAGTTGGTGCGGGACGAATCAACGCCGGCTGGGGATCCCAGATTCGTCAAGACCTATACCGGACCGGCCATTTATACCGACAAGGGAAAATTCCAGAAAGTCAGTTTTTCCGACATAGAGAAAGACAAGGCGAGTTTCGAAAAACAGAGCAAGGATGGTTGGGTTGCCATGCTTCAGCATTATTTCTTCAGCGCCTGGCTGCCAAAGGAAGGAAGTCCGCGTGAGTTTTATACCCGAAAATTGGGTGACAAGCTTTATGCCGCGGGCGTGATATTGCCCGTTGGTTCCATTGCTCCAGGCGCAACGGGTGATATTTCCGTCCCATTGTATGCTGGTCCGCAAGAACAGGAGAAACTCAGCAAGCTCGCTCCCGGTCTCGACTTGACGGTGGACTATGGCTGGTTGACCGTGATCGCCACGCCACTTTTTTGGGTCCTTTCCATGATCCATAAAGGCGTTGGGAACTGGGGCGTGGCCATCATTCTGCTTACCGTATTGATCAAGCTGATTTTCTATCCGCTGTCAGCAAAAAGCTACCGTTCCATGGCGCACATGCGTGTGCTGGGGCCGAAACTGCAGAAACTGAAAGAACAGTATGGTGATGATCGCCAGCGCCTGCATCAAGCCATGATGGACCTTTACAAAACAGAGAAGGTCAATCCCCTGGGAGGATGTTTGCCCGTCGTGGTGCAAATTCCCGTGTTCATTTCGCTGTACTGGGTGCTATTGGCGAGCGTGGAAATGCGCCATGCACCCTTCGTGCTGTGGATTCAGGATCTTTCGGCTGCCGATCCCTATTACGTTTTGCCCATTATCATGGGCATTACCATGCTAATTCAGACCAGGCTAAACCCCACGCCGCCGGATCCCATCCAGGCCAAGGTCATGATGGTGATGCCGTTTGCCTTCAGTATTTTCTTCTTTTTCTTCCCCGCCGGACTGGTGCTTTACTGGGTTGTCAACAACACCCTTTCCATTGCCCAGCAGTGGCAGATCACGCGCGGCGCGGAGCGGGAACAGGCAGCCAGGGGGCATGGCAAACGCTGACACCATCGCCGCGGTCGCAACCGCCCCGGGGCGGGGCGGTATTGGCGTGGTGCGGGTGTCGGGAAAAAACCTGGATGTTTTTGCCCTAGCGATTTTGGGTAAGAAACCGCGTG
>Ga0315272_10001639_pt1 | contig 11023 bp, 6 predicted proteins | sample C3_middle_MG_FD_203918 | JGI IMG/M metagenome (GOLD analysis project Ga0315272, IMG submission 203918) | Sediment microbial communities from Yellowstone Lake, YNP, Wyoming, USA - C3_middle | ecosystem: Environmental > Aquatic > Freshwater > Lake > Sediment | place: USA: Wyoming | collected...
CCGGCAAAAAAAAGACGGTTCGTCGGTGGATTTATCAATGTCCACATCTCCAGTCCGTGATTTTTCCGGAGCTATTATCGGCGTGCTAGGTGTAATGACTGATATTACCGAGCATCTTAAGCAGGAAAAGGTTGTTTTAGAAAGCGAGGAGCGTTACCGGACGATAGTCCAGAATCTCCAGGGAATCGCCTACCGGTTGAACCCGGATTACTCTCCGATTTATTACCATGGCGATTGCATGATGGTATGCGGACGAACCGAGCATGAACTGATGGCCGGTTATCCCACCTGGCTGGAGATGGTAATGGAGGCGGAACGCCCGGTTTTCACTGCTTTCATGGAGGAGGCGCGGGCGAATCCGGGAAAGCAGGTTCATCTCCGTTATTGGGTGCATTGCCCGGACGGGACTGACCGGTTTATTTACCAGTTGATGCGGTATATCCGCGAAAAAAAAGGCCAGGCCGGATGCTTTGACGGTTTTATATATAACACTACGGCAGATAAGCTCAAGGAACTGCAGTTAACCGAGGTGGCACAGGAGTTGAATGCCACGTTCCATGCCCTTTTTGACGGGATTTTGATAACCGATTTGGATGGGAAAATTATCCGTTGCAATAATTCTTCCGCCCGATTACTGGGTTTTTCCGAGGAGGAGATGGTGGGGGAGGATATAGCCAGGTTTCTGTATGACCGGGGAGCAGAGAATGTTGAGGATCCGCTATTCCGTGTTAAAAAGACCCTGAAAAGGGAGACTGTGGTGCTTTCCTGGGATGACAAGTATTTTGGCGTGCGGGTTGACCCATTCCGCAACTCTTCCGGGGGATTGACGGGTGCCGTCCATGTAGTGTCCGAGATAACCGGGAGGATCCGGGCGGAAGAGGCCATGAATGAAGCCAACATGACATTAAGCGCAATAATTGAAGGATCTCCATTGGCCATAATAACTTTTGATCTGGAAGGCCATGTAAAAAGTTGGAATAAGGCGGCAGAATCGATCTTTGGATGGGAAGAAAGTGAAGCGGTGGGGAAGGTTCTCCCCGGAGTCCCCGATTCAGACAGGGAAGTATCCGCGATGCGGTGGAATGAATCCATTCTCGGCAGCCCGTTGAAGCAGTTCAAGTCGGTCCGAATCCGCAAAGATGGGGAATTAGTCCGCCTTATTTCTTCTCACGCGGTTATGCGCGACAGCCTGGGAAAGGTTAACGGAATTCTATCCATCGCCCTGGATGTCACGGAACAGGACCACATGGAAGGCATGATGCATCAGCGGGATGAGGAAGTCCGGCAACTCCAGAAAATGGAGGCGATCGGCCGGTTGGCCGGCGGAATGGCGCATGATTTCAACAACATTCTTACTGCCATCCTCGGATATGGTGACCTCCTGTTGGGCAAGATTCCTGAGGGTAGCCCGCTTAGAAAGAACGCTGAGGAGATAGTGAAGGCGGCCAACCGGGCAGCCGAGCTATCCAGTAATTTGCTGACATTCAGCAGGAAAAAGGTTTATCGGAGCGAAAATGTGGATCTAGCGCTCCTGGTGGACGAGGTTATTCCCATGGTCAAGCAGATTGCCGGTGAAAATATCATTATCCGGACAGCTCGGGGAGAGGGTTCCAGTGTGGTAGATGGCAGCAGTGGGCTGATCCAGCAGGTTCTTATGAATCTGGCAATTAATTCATGCGAGGTTATGCCGGCAGGCGGCCTGCTGGTTATTGAGACTTCCATCGTAGAGATGGACGAGGAATATGCCTCCCGTCATCCCGGATCCCTGCCGGGCACATATGTAGTCCTGTCGGTCAGCGATACCGGGGTAGGAATGGATGAAAAGCAAAAAGCCCATCTTTTCGAGCCTTTTTTTACCACCAAGGAAAGCGGGACCGGGCTGGGATTGTCTACGGCATATGGGATTGTTTCCCAGATGAACGGGCATTTTTCTGTATATAGCGAGCTGGGGAAAGGAACCACATTCAAGATATATTTCCCGGCATCCAAAGGGAGCCTCGCGAGGCATAGTTCCGCCGGCAAGCATGTAAAACATGAGGAGACCCCAAAAAATATTGGAATTGAGACCATATTGGTGGTGGAAGACCAGGAGGATGTTAAGCGGATGGCCTGTCGGGCGCTGGAGGACTGCGGATACCGGGTGCTCGGCGCATCAAACGGAGAAGCCGCATTGAAATTGTCCCTGGAGTCGGAAGGGGCTATCGACCTTTTGCTGACTGACATGATAATGCCCGGTATGGATGGCCAGGAGGTTGCGGCTAAAGTGACATTCCAAAGGCCGGGTATCAAGGTTTTATTGATGTCCGGATACACTGATACGATTTTGAGCGCCCGCAGTATGATTGATCAGGGGGCGGCTTTCCTGCAGAAGCCGTTTACCGCGAGCCGGTTGGCGGAAAAAGTCCGTGAGGTGCTGGACGGAAAGAGCCGGGACTAGGGATCGGAGCGGGTGGGTCGGCGCTAGTTTCGAGCCAGTCGGGATACCCTCTTAAATTCCCTCATCCCGTCTTTAATTGCAGTTATTGCCGCGCTAATCATGGGTATTTAAGCGGGGAAAATATACCCACCGGCGGGGAAAATTCGGCAAATCCTCCCGTTTGTAGGCAATATTGGCGCTGTTTAATCGGAATATTGTTGGCACGGGTATTGCAATATACGACTCAGGAGGACAATAAATGTCAAAAATTCTACTGGTGGACGATGATCCGTCGATAGTCGATTTGATAACTGAAACGCTGGAAGGACATGAAATACAAAGCACCAACAACGGTTCGGATGCGATTGAGGTGGCCCGGAAGTTCATGCCAAACCTGATAGTCATGGATGTATCCATGCCCCGGTTGTCCGGGACAGTTGCATGCAGCCGAATAAAGGCGGATGCCGCCCTGATGCACATTCCGGTCATTCTGCTGACCGGATGGGGCAAGATATCGGATATTGAGGAGGGTTTCAGCGCCAAGGCCAATGATTACATGGTCAAGCCGTTTTCTCCGCGCCTGCTCAAGAACCGCATCGAGCAGTTACTCAATTCACCGGTTGTAAGCGGTTTTCTTCCCGTTTAAAGGGAGGATATTTGGGTTATGGGCGGGTAAGGCTCCACCAGGCCTGCCCGCCCTCCTGATTCTGGTGGGATAACTAGCCGTTTTCCGGTTCCCTGAACTGCATACTGTGAAGATGGTGATATAGGCCGTTCAATGCCAGGAGTTCCTCATGCGTCCCCTGCTCCTTTACCGCGCCGTCGCCCAGTACGATAATCCGGTCCGCCCGCTGTATGGTCGAAAGACGGTGGGCAATAACAATGGTGGTCCGCCCCTTCATGAACCGGTCCATGGCATCCTGGATAAGCTTTTCGGATTCTGAATCCAGCGCGGAGGTGGCTTCATCGAATATCAGGATGCGCGGGTCGGTAAGAACGGCCCGGGCGATGGCGATGCGCTGGCGCTGTCCGCCGGAAAGTTTCACCCCCCGTTCTCCCACCGCCGTGAAGTATTTTGACGGCAGAGTGTCGATGAAATCATGGATATTCGCGGCCCGGGCCGCATCCTCTACCATTGCCACCGATGCCCCGGGGTTGCCGTAGCGGATGTTTTCGAGCAGGCTGCCGCTGAACAGGATGTTCTCCTGCATTACTATGCCGATCTGGCGGCGGAGGGATTTAATCCTGACATTCCTGATATCCACGCCATCTATCAGGATTGCCCCGGTATCGATGTCGTAAAACCGGCAGAGCAGGTTGATCAGGGTGGTTTTCCCGGCTCCGCTGGGTCCGACCAGCGCGACCATCTGTCCGGGTTCAATATGCAGGTTGATGTCGCTTAATATGGCCCGTCCCCGGTCATACGAGAATTGTACATTCTGGAATTCCACCCGCCCTTTAACCGGAGGCATATCGGGGGCATCCGGAAGTTCCTTCACGAATGAGGGTGTGTCAAACACCTCGTAAATCTTTTCAAGCGCGGTAATGGCCCTTTCCACCATCGCATTGGCGTCGGATATCCGGACTATTGGCCCGTATAGATAGCCGATGTAAAAGGTGAATGCCATCATGTTTCCTACGGTCATTTTCCCGGCCAAGATATACCAGCTGCCGATTATCATGACCATCCAGCCGCCAAACGAGGAAATAATATCTGCCCGCACCCACAGCCGCGCATTGGCCAGGGTCAGCCGGTTGAAGTTGCGGTAATCGGCCTCGATTCCCCGGTTGAACCGTTCGATTTCACGCTCCTCCATGCTGAATGACTTGACCAGTCTTGCGGATGAAACCCGTTCATGGAGAAATCCCACCACGCGGTCCCAGTTCCTCCGGTGCTTTCGGGAGAACATGCGCAGTCGCCGTTTGGATATCCGGTAATTGACCAGAAACAAAGGTAGTAGGGCAACGGTAGGTATGGCCATGCGCCAGTCCAGCCAGAACAGCAGGAACAAGACGGCAACCAGGGTAACGGCATCGGAAATCAGGGAAACCACCACGCTGGAAATGAGGAAGAATAGTGAGCCCGTATCCTCGGATACCCGGGCGACAATCTGGCCGGTTTGTTTTCCTTCGTAGTATTTTATTGACAGCGACTGCAGATGGGCGAAGACATCCTTGCGCAGGTCGCAGGTGACCCGCATGCTCATTTCCTGCAGGAGATAGCGGTTAAGGTAGGAAAGGATGTTCCGGGCAATGACGGTGAAGGCGAATAGGCCCATCAGGAAGAGCACATAATTCCAGCCGATAAAGGTGTGCCCGAAAATGACCGGTGAGGTTTTTCCCGGGAGGGCCTCATCGATCAGTTTCTTAACGATAAGCGGGTAGGGGAGGGTCATTCCGGTAATAGTCAGAACGAGGACTACCGACAGGGCGATGCGCCCCTTGTATTCCTTAAGGTAGCGGAGGAAGCGAAGCAGTTCTTTCATAAGAGAATACGGTATTCCTTTTTCTCTTTGGGTGCAAAGGGGCTACTTTTCCGTGAAATTAAGGTCTTTCCCGAAGGTTTCTTTTAATGCCGATATGGCAGCCAGTCCGGCCAGAAAGCAGATACCCGCCAGCAGCAGCGCCGCCCGGTGTGCCCCCAGGGATACGGCCAATCCGGCAAAAACCAGGGCCAGCGGGCCGTTCAGTCCCCTCACTATATTGGGAACGCTGGTGGTGACGGTGGCCCGCAGGTTGGTTCCAAATTGTTCCGAGGCGGATGTAATGAGGATTATCCAATAGCCGCTGGCAATCCCCAGTGCCCCACACCAGAGGTAAACATGCATGGGGGAGGGCGAATGGATTGTGGTGAAAATAGCCGTGATACCCGCGAGAGCAAGGATGAACAGGGCGGCTGAGGCGCGGCGGCTCTGGAGTTTCTGGGATAGGGCAGCGCAGGTGATGTCACCGATAGACATGCCGATGTAGGCGAACATTATGGCCGTACCAGCTGATACCGGGCCGGTCGCCCCGGCAGTCCGGGCCAGTTCCGGGGAAAAATAGACCAGGATGCCGATGGAGGCACAGATAGGGAGGCCGGCGGCGACACAGAGGATATAGCGGAGTGCCCGTCCCGGCGAAGAGAAAAGGAGCAGGAGGTCGCCCCGGCGTACGCCTTTATTTTTTGAGATGGCTTGGAATACCCCGGATTCCCGCACCGAAAATCTTCCGAGCAGAAGCAGGAGGCCCAGACATCCTCCCAAAAAGTAGCATGTTCGCCAGGCCAGATGGGTGCTGATGAGTGCGGCAGCAACCGCGCCCAATAACCCGGTTGCTCCCACCAGCGCCGTACCCCAGCCCCGGGATTTTGCCGGGAGCGATTCACCAACAAGGGTGATGGCGGCACCCAGTTCGGCAGCCAAGCCCAGTCCGGCGGCAAACCGGCAGGCGCCGTATGCCGGTATTGATGTAGCCAATCCACTGGCGATGGTGGCCAGTGAATATAGAAGGATGGAGCCGAACAGCACTTCCACCCGTCCTTTCCGGTCACCCAGCATGCCCCAGCCGATTCCGCCAATTAACAGGCCGGCCTGCTGCAGGTTTAGGATGTGCGCGCCCACAGCAAGTGAGTCATCCGGCGACACTCCCAGCGACGCCAGGCTGGGGATTCGGACGATGGAGAAAAGGGTGAGGTCGAAAATGTCCACGAAATAGCCCAGCGCGGCCACCACCAGGGTCATTGCATGCCCCTTTCAATATGAATTACTCTGGTTGCCATGAAGCAGAAGAAGGAAGCCATGACAACGATTGAAACAGGGGTGGGCCGGAAGGTCAATGGCCGGGTCCTGACGGGAGCTTGGGTCCTGCTGGCCGTTGCCGTCCTGTCCCGTGGTGTCCTTTTGGGTATTCCGGCTCTTTGTGACAATACCGAGAGCCGATATGGGGTTATCGGCTATGAAATGGCCCGTTCGGGGGACTGGCTCACTCCCCGCCTCTGGTACAACGGGGTCTTTCAGCCATTCTGGGGCAAGCCACCGATGCATTTCTGGGCGACTGCCGCATCTTTTCGCCTGTTCGGCCAAAACGAGGTGGCTTCCCGCCTGCCGGGATTTCTTGGTGGACTCGCGATACTGCTTTCCGCTTTTCTGTTTGCCCGCCGGTTTTGGGGAGTAACCACCGGCGCTGTTACCGGGGCGGTTCTGGCTTCCACGCTCCTGTTTTTAGGCCTGGCCGGTTCCTGCACTACTGATATAACCCTGGCGTCATTTCTTGCTGTGGCCATGTCCGCATTCGCTTTTTATGCCTCAGCGGAGCCGGGATGGAAACGGCGGTTATGGGGCCTGTTATTTTTCGTGGCGATGGCTGGCGCAGTTATGGCCAAGGGTCCGGTGGCGCTGGTGCTCGCCGGGCTTTCCCTGGCCGGTTGGTCGGCAATTACCGGCCGGTGGCGGGATGTCCTCCGCCTGCCCTGGTGGCTGGGTGTCCCCGCTTTCCTGCTTTTGACTGTTCCCTGGTTTTTCCTTGCCGAAAAAGCTACGCCCGGTTTCCTTCATTATTATTTTGTCAGTGAGCATTTTTTGCGCTACATAAAACATGATTACGGCGACCTATATGGTGGGGGGCATGCGCGGCCTTGGGGGACGATTTGGGGATTGATGGCGGTTTCATTCCTGCCGTGGATCTTTTACTGGATTAAGCCAATCAGGGGATTTCTGGTGAATGCTTCTGACAGAAGAATAATCCTGCGCGATGAATGGCTGGTCTATGCCCTGGCCTGGGGCCTGGCTCCGGCGGTCTTTTTCACTTTTGCGCGCCAAGTATTGCCCACCTATCTCGCCCCGGGAATGGCCGGTTTGGCGGTTGCCACGGCAGTCGGACTGGTGAGGCGGGATTCTTACCGGCGGTTGGCGGGCGGCTGGATGGCGGTGGCGGTTTTTTGCGGGGCATTAATAGTGGGCGGTCCGTATATTTCTGAAAAATATTCAACCCGGGATATGGTCAAGGTCGTGGCGGCTAGTCCCCGTTTGGCCAGGCTTCCGCTGTCATTCCCCATGGGTGAACCCTATTCAGGGGATTTCTACTCCTGGAAATACCTTGGGCACGCGATGATTCATGACTCGGCGGTGCCCGGGGTCGGGCGGGTCCAGTCAGAAATAGCCCGCCGGTCCCGTTCAATTCTCCTGATTCCCCGGCGAAAGATTGCCCTGCTTCCTGGGACGGTATTCTCCCGCCTTGAAGAGGTAGCGGGTACCAGATCGTGGGCGGGATTTACGGTTAAAGGGGTGCAGTGAGCGGGGCCCGAAGTGACTCGGTGGCGGTGGTGCCCTTTGTTTCCTACGCCCAATCGGTTGCAGAGGCATTAAATAAGATCGGTTCAGGAGAGGTTTTAAACAGGCAGAAGGCGGTTTTAATCAAGCCCAATCTGGTGGATTCCCTGCCTCCACCCATTACCACCCCGGTGGAATGTATCGAGGCGTTGATAGGTTATGTGCGTTCCGTTTCTGCCGCCGAGGTCATTGTGGCGGAGGGGTGCGGTTCCGCCAGCCATGATACCGGGAGATGCTTCCGCGATTTGGGCTACGAAAGCATGGCCAAGCGGCTGGGAGTGAGGCTGGTGGACCTTAATAAGGAGGCAACCATCCTTCTGCGAAATCCACGGTGCCGGGTCTTTCCGGAGTTCCATATGCCGGAAATCGCCATGACGCACTTCATTATCTCGGTTCCGGTACTTAAGGCGCACAGTCTTGCGATAATAACCGGAGCAATGAAGAACATGATGGGGTTCGCCCCGCCGGCGCATTATCAGCAGGGAGGGCATTGGAAGAAATCCGCTTTTCATGCCCGGATGCATGAATCGATAGTGGACCTCATCCGGCACCGTTGCCCTGACCTGTCTCTCATGGATGCCCGGGTGGGGATGCCGGAATACCATTTGGGAGGAAAGGAGTGCCGTCCACCGGTGGGAAAACTGGTCGCCGGGTTTAATCCGGTCGAAGTTGACCGCATATCTGCCGGGCTGTTGGGGCTGGATTGGAAGGTTATTCCCCATCTGGAGAATGACCTGGAAGCAATGGGGGCAGAAAAATCATGAGCGTTCTAGACCGGCTTATTCCCGCCCCGAAACAGGCGCAGTTGCTTGGCGGCACGGTAGAACTGGGCCGGAATCCGCAAATCCATATCCCGGCTGGGGCGGGTGCAGGAGTGGAGCGCATCGCCGGATTATTGGGGGAAGAAATTCTTGAACGCTTTGGCCTTTCGGCCCGGATAGATGTAATGCCTGCAGATGCGGAGTGCGGAATCTCAATCAGCATCGACGGGGCGCTGGCAGGCATACCAGTTGATTCACCTGTTCCTGAAGAGGCCTATCGGATGGAGTGCCGGAATGGCCTGGTTTCGATATCCGGAGCTTCAGAGTCCGGATTGCGTAATGGTATCTGGAGCCTGCTGGCGTTGAGCAGTAAAACCGGTTCAGTCATGCAGGTCCCCAGAGTGTCCCTGCATGACTGGCCCTCCCTTAAATACCGTTGGTTCATGGAGGACTTGTCCCGCGGGAAAGTTCCCACCCTCGCCTCACTCAAGCAGATGGCCCGCCTTCTGGCCGGTTGGAAGTTCAACGGGTTCCAGCTCTATATTGAACACACCTTCCGGTTTAATAAACACCCCCGCATTGGGGGTGGATGGTCGCCTGTGTCGCCTGATGAAGTGAAGGAGCTGGACGCATACTGCCGGCGCCTGGGGCTGGAACTGGTTCCGAGTCTGGCTTCTTTTGGCCACATGGAAAGGATATTCGAGGTAAAGAAATACCGTCGGTTGAGCGTGGGGGAGCCCTGGCGTCTGCTCATGCCCCTGGAAGAGAAATCCTACCGGTTCCTCGATGAGTTGTATTCAGAGTATCTTCCGTGTTTTTCTTCCCGTTTCTTTAATGTGAATTGCGATGAGACTTATGATTTGGGCAGGGGGAGGAGTACCGGCTTGGTGCGCCAGTTCGGAAAGGGCGGGGTTTATCTGCGCCATATCCTCCGTTTATATTCGCTTGTGACGAAAAAGTATGGCAAGCGCCTGATGATGTGGGGCGACATAATCGGCCATCATCCCCGGATAATCCCCAAGCTTCCCAAGGATGTTGTGGTTCAGCCCTGGGGATATTTCAATACCTGGAGCCCGAAGGATATGAAGCCCTATGTACGCTCCGGGCTGGAATTCCTTGTCTGCCCCGGTTCGAGTGCCTGGCATTCGCTTTCACCGTGGACCCATGTTTCCTCGCGGAACATCAAGTCGGCAGCCCGGTCATCCAGCCGGGCGGGCGGATTGGGCGTTATGACCACCGATTGGGGTGATGGTGGGCATCAACAGCCATTTGGGCTTTCCTGGTATGCCATTGGGCAAGCCGCCGAGCAGGGCTGGTCGGGAGGCTGCACCACAAGCCGGAACATCGACAGGCGCTTCTCCGCGTCAGTGTTTGGCGATTCCGGTGGCCAGGCGGCTGAACTCTGGCACCTGCTAGGCGAGGCAAATAATTCACTGCGAATTAGCCCGGTGTATGTGTTTTGGTGGTACACAGTAAATTTTGGCCTTCTATTCTATGAGCATGACCTGCAGGGAAAACTGTTTAAAAGGGTTAAGCCAGCCGGGGTGGCGCGGTTGAAGAAGACGGCGATTCGGGCTTCCAAAATATTGGCCTCCCTGAACCGCATGAAAGCCGGACCGGAATTGTTACGGCAGGAACTGGGATATTCCGTCCATCTGCTCAGCCATTTGGCGGCCCGCCTGGACTGGATGCTCGCTGTCAAAAGTGGGAGCCGCGGGCCCGCTGTCCGGCGGCAGGGCTTGGTGTTGCAGGGGCAATTAGCCCGGCTTCGGGCGGAATTTCTCCGCATGTGGAATGCCCGCAACCGCCCGCATAAACGGGAAATGACGCTTAAGTATTTTGACAAGACGGCGTCTTTCTACCGGTCGCTGATGGGGAAAATATGAGCGGCATCCCGTTACACGCCGTGATACATGGAGCCCGGGGAACGATATCAATACTCGATCCCAAAGGGCGTCCAGTACTGCCGCAGTTCTGGATGGAATTCGAGACAACGGACGGAACCTCCTATATAACCTGTCAGAGTGGGTTTGTCCGTAATGGCTCTGCCTGGTCATGCGCTTTGGCCGGAGGAAAAATCAGGCTGGATTTGGAGGTCGCCAGTCCCCGGAAGGAGATGGGTGTGCTGGTTTCGGCATCCATTCATAACCTGGGTGAGGAACCGCTCGCGTTAAAGAGCACCCGCGCCATGCGTGCCCGGATTACGGCCGGGAATGCAGTCTGGGGAAATCCGGACGAATGGAAGGTGTTAAAAATGGGTTACACCTTCGGGGGCGCGCACCGGGAGGAAGAGGATTCCCGCAACAGTGCATTAATATCCCTCCCGGGCCGGCGTGATTCAGTCCGCAGTTGGGGTATGACTGCGGTGAAGTTAAACGGGGGTCCCGGGGGCCTGGTGCTGGGTTTTACTACGGCCAAGCGGCAGATGTCCTGGATTGACCTAGCCCGGGATGGCAATGAAGCCGACATTTCCGCCGTAGGGGAGGCTGAAGGAATAGTGGTCCCTCCCGGAAAATCCATGAATCTCGAAACGCTTT
>Ga0315272_10001640_pt1 | contig 11021 bp, 8 predicted proteins | sample C3_middle_MG_FD_203918 | JGI IMG/M metagenome (GOLD analysis project Ga0315272, IMG submission 203918) | Sediment microbial communities from Yellowstone Lake, YNP, Wyoming, USA - C3_middle | ecosystem: Environmental > Aquatic > Freshwater > Lake > Sediment | place: USA: Wyoming | collected...
CCGTGATCTCACTTTGACGCATCACGCGCTGGCCGTCTTCTTCGCGGTAAGCCGGGTGGCGACCGCCTTGAACCACCACATGAACATCGTCAAGGTACATGTCAATGCCAGTTTGGTCCAGGTCACCGATGCCGGCATAGCCCACCGCCGCCAGGATGCGCCCCAGGTTAGGGTCACTGGCAAAGAAAGCGGTCTTGACCAGCGGCGAGTGGGCGATGGCATAAGCCACCTGGCGGCACTCGTGCGGCGTTTTACCGCCTTCGACCCTGATGGTTATAAATTTGGTCGCGCCCTCGCCATCCCTGACGATGGCTTGCGCGAGCTTTTGCGCCACCTCCAGCATGGCCGTCTTGAGCGCCCTGCCCGCCACGCTGTCGAGCGAGTCAATCCGCGCGTGCGCCGCCTTATGGGTCGCAATCACCATGAAAGAATCGTTGGTCGAGGTATCGCCATCGACCGTGATCCGGTTGAAAGAACCTTCGGCGAGCTCGCTTGCCAACTGCTGCAGCAACGCCGGATCGATACAGGCATCCGTGGCCATAAAACCCAGCATGGTCGCCATATTGGGGCGTATCATGCCGGCCCCCTTGGCAATGCCGGTGATGCTGACCAGGGCACCGTCAACCAGCACCTGCGCGCCAAAGGCCTTGGGCAGCGTGTCGGTGGTCATAATGGCCTGTGCGCCGCGCAGCCAATGGTCGGCATGCGCATCGGCCAGCGCCGCGTCCAACCCCGCCACAATGCGCTCGGCAGGCAATGGCTCCATGATGACGCCGGTGGAAAACGGCAGCACTTGCTGCACCGTAAGGTCAAGCTTGTGCGCCAGCGCCAGGCAAGTGCTCAAGGCACGCGCATGTCCGTCCGGGCCGGTGCCCGCGTTGGCGTTGCCCGTGTTGATGAGCAGCACCCGCGGCTCGCTAGCGCTGGCAAGGTGTTCCCGGCACAACTGCACCGGTGCCGCACAAAAACGGTTCTGCGTGAAGACGCCCGCAATGGAGGCGCCTTGGTCGATCAATACAACGGTCAGGTCTTTGCGCGCTTCTTTGCGGATGCCGGCTTCGGTTACGCCCAGACGCACTCCGGCTATGGGGTACAGCTCGGCCGGGTTGGGTGCGGATAAATTAACAGCCATATTTAATCGTCAGTGCGATTGAGGCGCTGGCCGTCATTGCGAGGTATTAGCTTTTAGCCACGAGGCCGCAACGGCCGTGGCGGGCAGCGACGTGGCCATCGCCATGCCGACATTCTTTCCTGATTTGAAGCGTTTCTCCGGATGCATGATGGTCAGGCCAATTTCCCGTGACAGTGCTTGAATTTTTTGCCACTGCCGCACGGGCAGGGCTCGTTGCGACCGACACGGGCCACCGCCGCACCGGGAATGGTCGATTTCTTGGCAAAGGTTTTGTCATCCACAATCGTTTCGACTTCACCGGTTTCAGTGGGTGCAATATAAGTCACATTGGCAATGTTTTCAGCCTGGCTCTCCATGACCTGGGCGGCTTGCTCAAGTTGTTCGCCGGATTGGATTTTGACCGTCATCAACACTTTGGTGACGTCATTTTTAACCGCATCAAGCAATTGCCCAAACAGCTCAAAAGCCTCGCGCTTGTATTCCTGTTTGGGTTGCTTCTGGGCGTAGCCGCGCAAATGAATGCCCTGGCGCAAATAGTCCAGCGCACTCAGGTGCTCGCGCCAATGCGTGTCAATGCTTTGCAGCAAAACCATACGCTCAAACTGGATGAAGTTTTCAGCGCCAACTTGCGCTACCTTGGCATCAAATACTTGGCTTGCCTCGCCGCAAACACGCGCCAACAGATCGTGATCGGTAATGGCACTGGCCGAGCTGACCTGGGTTTGCAAGGCCAGGGTTAACTGCCATTCATCGGACAACACCTTCTCGAGCGCCGCCAGATCCCATTGCTCTTCAACCGATTCAACCGGCACGTATTGGCGCACCAGGTCGGTGAAACAGCCTTCCCGCAAGGAGGCGACCTGTGCCGACAAATCGACGGCATCGATGATTTCGTTGCGCTGCTGGTAAATCACCTTGCGCTGGTCGTTGGATACATCATCGTATTCAAGCAGTTGCTTGCGCATGTCGAAGTTGCGCGCTTCCACCTTGCGCTGGGCGCTCTCGATGCTGCGCGTCACTATGCCCGCTTCGATCGCTTCGCCCTCCGGCATCTTGAGCCGGTCCATGATCGCCTTGACCCGGTCACCGGCAAAAATGCGCATCAGCGAATCGTCCAGACTCAAGTAAAAACGCGACGAGCCCGGATCGCCCTGGCGACCGGAACGTCCGCGCAACTGGTTGTCGATGCGACGCGACTCATGGCGCTCGGTGGCAATGATGCGCAAGCCCCCCAAGGCAGTGACCTGCTCGTGATCCTTTTGCCACTGCGTTCGGATCGCGTCAAGCTTGGCTTGTTTCTGCGCGGCGTCCATCGCTTCATCGGCTTCCACCGCTTCGATCAGCTGGCTCACGTTGCCGCCCAGGACAATATCGGTGCCACGACCCGCCATATTGGTGGCGATGGTAATAATCTTCAACCGCCCGGCCTGGGCAATGATGTCGGCCTCGCGCGCATGCTGCTTGGCGTTGAGCACCTGGTGTGGCAGTTTTTCTTTTTCCAGCAGTTGCGCGATGACTTCCGAGTTCTCAATCGACGTGGTGCCCACCAGCACCGGCTGACCGCGCTCAAAGCAGTCGCGGATGTCCTTGATCGCCGCCTCGTATTTCTCGCGGGTGGTCTTGTAAACACGGTCCAGTTGGTCCTCGCGCCGGCTCGGCTGGTTGGGTGGTATCACCACCGTCTCGAGTCCGTAAATTTCCTGGAACTCATAAGCCTCGGTATCGGCGGTACCGGTCATGCCGGCCAGTTTGCCGTAAAGACGGAAGTAGTTCTGGAACGTAATCGACGCCATGGTCTGGTTCTCAGGCTGGATGGCGACGCCTTCTTTGGCTTCCACCGCCTGGTGCAGGCCCTCGCTCCAGCGCCGGCCCGTCATCAAACGACCGGTGAATTCATCGACGATCACGATCTCGCCGTTTTGGACGACATAGTGCTGGTCGCGGTGGTAAAGATGGTTGGCGCGCAAGGCTGCGTACAAATGATGCATCAGCGTGATGTTGGCCGGGTCGTAAAGCGTGGCGCCTTCGGGGATCAACCCCAGGTTGGAGAGAATGCGTTCAGCGCTTTCATGGCCCTGTTCGGTCAAAAAGACCTGGTGACTTTTTTCATCCAGCGTGAAGTCGCCCGGCTTGGTAACGCCTTCGCCGGTGCGCGGGTCTTCTTCGCCTTCTTGCCGGGTCAGCGCCGGCACCACTTTGTTGATGGCAATGTAAAGGTTGGTCTGGTCTTCGGCCTGACCGCTGATGATGAGCGGCGTGCGCGCTTCGTCGATCAGAATGGAGTCCACCTCATCGACAATGGCGTAATTAAGACTGCGCTGCACCCGGTCGTCGGCTTCATAGACCATGTTGTCGCGCAGGTAATCAAAACCGAACTCGTTGTTGGTGCCGTAGGTGATGTCGGAGCGGTAAGCCGCCTGTTTTTCCTCGCGCGTCAGGTTCGGTAAATTGATGCCGACCGTCAGCCCCAAAAAGTTATACAGTTTGCCCATCCACAGCGCATCCCGATTGGCCAGGTAGTCGTTGACCGTGACCACATGCACGCCCTTGCCCGACAAGGCATTGAGATAGACCGGCATGGTGGCCGTCAGCGTCTTACCCTCGCCGGTGCCCATTTCGGAAATCTTGCCGTTGTGCAGCGACATGCCGCCCAGCAACTGCACGTCGAAATGACGCATTTTCATGACCCGCTTGGCGCCTTCGCGCACCACCGCAAAGGCTTCGGGCAACAAGGCGTCGAGCGACTCGCCCTTGGCGATGCGCTCCTTGAACTGTTCGGTCTTGCCGCGCAACGCGTCGTCCGACAGTTTTTCAAGCCCGGTCTCCAGCGCATTGATGCGTACCACGTTGCTGCGGTACTGTTTGAGCAGGCGGTCATTGCGACTGCCGAAAATTTTGGTAAGAATATTGGTGGCCATGAATGCAAGACCGACCCGCCAGCCCACCGGGGCCAACAGAGCGGCGCAATCCTTTTTTCTAATCTGGATGAAATGCGGTCACTATCGCGCAACACAACCACTGCGTGGCATGCGCAGCGCGGAGAAACCTGATCGGGTGATTTTACCTTTGACTGGCCAAGTGCTTTTGAAAGCGGCCGGCGGCCAGGAATTTCTGTGGGTCTTGCGCCACCCCATTGACCAGCACTTCAAAATGCAGATGCGGCCCGGTGGAGCGCCCACTGCTTCCGACCTCGGCAATTTTCTGTCCGCGTTTGATCAGGTCGCCTTTTTTGACCAGTGTCTTGGAGGCATGCGCATAACGGGTGATCAGGTTGTTGCCGTGATCAATTTCAATCATATTGCCATACTCAGGATGAAATTCCTGGGCGACCACCACGCCGCCAGCCGCCGCAACGATGGCACTTGCATACTCCGCCTGAAAATCCAAACCGGGATGAAATGCCGAGTACCCGGTGATCGGATCGATGCGTCGGCCAAACAAAGAGCCCAGAATGCCCGCCGCCACCGGCATCTGGGTGGGCATCATCAGATTGCGCATTTTTTGATCAAACAGACGCGACTCCATCACGGTCATCAAGTCGGTGCGCTGATCGGCCAGACGATCAAGGTCAACCAGCGTAACTTGCAACTCTTGCAGCGAAAGGGGCCGGCTCGCCAAGAGTGCACCACCCTGCCCGGGCTTGGCCCGGATGTCGTTCGGATTGATGCCGGCCAACCCCGAAACACGCTCACCCAAGGATTCAAGCTGCGTCATTTTGGCCTGCATCTCACCGAGCTTGCGCGCCAACAGGTCGAGGTTTTCACGCATGAAGCGATCACGCTGTGCAAATTCATCCTTGACCACCAGCCGCATCAGCGTGCCGACAACCGGCCAGCCCTCTCTGACTCCCTTCAGAAACACCCAATGGTAGAGTCCCGCTGCCGCCAGCATCAAAGCCAGCGACGCCAGCAATGCAACGCCCAGCAGCTTGGTGCCGCTGAGGTGAATGGCGCGACTCTTGGCGAGCCAGGCATCCGTGATAATCAATTGCATCAATCGTTCCTCAACAAACCGTCCATGAACCACCGCCATCATCCGCGCACCTTGATGCAAGCCAGCCAGGACTCGCCAACGCTGGCAAGATTAATCGATCTGAACCGTGATTCGGTGGCCCGACTCAAGGCAATTGAACCCCTGATTCCCCCACCACTGCGGCCAGCCGTCAAAGCCGGCCCGATTGAAGGAACGGTGTGGTGCCTGATTCTGGACAACAACGCGGCAGCGGCAAAAATCCGCCAGCTTTTGCCCGCGCTCGAATCGCATTTGCGCATCAAGGGTTGGGAGCTTAGCTCAATTCGGCTGAAAGTCCAAGTCTCACGCGATCATTGAACCAGCCCTGAATTCGCGGTCTCCAATATTGCCACGGGTGGCAATTGGGTCCATGACGCGACCGCCTTGCTTGAGGTTTTTTAAATGGTGCCGATTAACGGATTCGAACTGTTGACCTACCGCTTACAAGGCGGTTGCTCTACCAACTGAGCTAAATCGGCACTGCTTGCATTTTACCGGACTGACCGCGTGTTTCAGCGGCAAGCGCCCTATTATTTAACCCGTTTCAGTGTGGGTCTGGGGCCCTTCGTCGAAGGTCGCGGCGCGTCTGATGGATCGTTTGTTATGTCACTTCGCGGCTCGGATTCAACACACGCCAACTGCGCCGGTTTGACCCCGGAATCTGCGCTGCGAACAGCCGCTCCAGCACTGTCGGGCGCCGCCGCCAAGGTCTTGGTGACCAAGGGAAACACCATGCCTTGACCACTTTCTTTGGCATAAATGGCACTGACCTGACCGACCGGCACCATGATCTGGCGCGCGGCGCCGGCAAAGCGGGCCTTGAATTCGATGTAGTCATTGCCCAGTTGGAGCGAGCTGGTGGCGTCGAAGCTGAGATTGAGAACAATCTGCCCGTCTTTGACATACTCACGCGGCACCTGCACGTTGTCGTTCACGGTCACAAGAATATGCGGCGTGAAGCCATTGTCGATACACCATTCGTGCAAGGCCCGAATCAGGTACGGGCGCATGACATTGGCGTCGGGTGCGTTGATCATGGCCTGCTCCAAAACGCTTATTTGCGCATCACTTTTTCTGACGGCGTGAGCGCTTCGATGTAGGCCGGACGCGAGAAAATGCGCTCGGCATATTTGAGCAGAGGACCGGCATTCTTGCTGAGGTCAATGCCGTAGTAGTCGAGCCGCCAGAGCAGCGGCGCAATGGCCACGTCAAGCATCGAAAAGCCGTCGCCCAGCATGTATTTGTTCTTCAGGAAAACCGGCGCCAGTTGCGTCAAGCGGTCGCGAATATGGGCGCGCGCCTTTTCCAGCAGCTTCTCGTTGTTCTTGGCGGCGCGCGACTCAAGCGTGCTGACATGCACAAAAAGTTCTTTTTCGAAATTGAGCAGGAACAAGCGCACCCGCGCCCGATCCACCGGGTCGCCCGGCATCAACTGAGGGTGTGGGAAACGTTCATCAATGTATTCGTTAATGATGTTCGATTCGTACAAGATCAAATCGCGCTCAACCAGAATCGGCACCTGGCCGTAGGGGTTCATCACGTTGATATCTTCTGGCTTGTTGTACAAATCAACGTCGCGTATTTCAAAGTCCATGCCTTTTTCAAACAGAACGAAGCGACAGCGGTGGGAAAACGGGCAGGTAGTACCTGAATACAAGACCATCATGATCGGAACTCCTAAAAATCAAAAACGAAGTTTCAGTGAAGACTAACTTGCACTTGAATTAGATCGACACCAAAAGAGCGGGCTGCTGCAAGCCATCCCGCTCCGAGAAACTCAAGCCAGCACTGTAAAGCGAGGCTCAAGCGGATTATCCGTGCTACTTGATATCTTTCCAGTAGGCGGCGTTGAGTCGCCATGCAGACAAGGTAAATACACCGAGGAACAGCAGCACCCAAACACCGACCCGAATGCGCGTGTTCTGAACGGGCTCACCCATCCATTGTAAATAGCTCACCAAGTCGCCCATCGCCTGGTCATATTGCTGCGCGGTCATGCTGCCAGGTTGGAGTTGCTGCCAGCCCTTGAACACCTGCACCACCTCGCCGTGCTCCGTGCGCTCTTCGTAGATGGGGCGGCGTTCGCCCTGAAGCTGCCACAAGACATGGGGCATCGCCACATTGGGGAAGACCCGATTGTTCCAGCCGCTGGGCCGGGCTTCGTCTTTGTAGAAGGAGCGCATGTAAGTGTACAAATAGTCGGCGCCGGTGCCGCCAGCACCCGAGCGCGAGCGAACAATCACGGTGAGATCGGGCGGATTGACGCCAAACCAGCCCTTGGCCTGCTGCGGATCAATCGTGGCCTTCATGGTGTCACCGATCTTGCTGTCGGCGAGCAACAAGTTGGCCTTGATTTGTTCCTGGGTCACACCGATGTCTTGCAGACGGTTGTAGCGCATGAAAGCGGCCGAGTGACAATTCAGACAATAGTTGACAAAGAGCTTGACGCCATTTTGCAAGGCCACCAGATCATTGGTTCGGTTGGGGGCCTTGTCCCACGCGGCGCCACCGACATTGGCTTGCGCGCCTATGCTCACACCCGCTGCCAGCAACAAGCCGAGCGTAATTTTTTGTGCAAATCTGATGGTTTTTATCATTTGCTGCCTCAATGCGCCTTGAAGGTGACACGGTCAGGCACCGGTTTGGGCTCTCCCATGCGACTCCACCAAGGCATCAAGAGAAAGAACCCGAAATAAAACAGGGTTCCTGCCTGCGCCACACGGCCACCAAGGGCCGACGGCGGCTCCGTGCCGAGGTAACCCAACACCAGAAAATTGAGCACAAACACGGCATACAGGTACTTGTGCCAATCGGGTCTATATCGAATGGACTTGACCGGGCTGTTGTCGAGCCAAGGCAGGAAAAACAAAATCACGACACCGCCACCCATGGCCACCACACCCCAGAACTTTGCGTCTATGGTGAGCATCATGGCGATCACCAGCAGCGCTGCGCCCATGATCAGGCCTTTGAAAAAACCCGGCATCCTGAGCTTGACCACCGCCAGCACCGTGCCCGCCAGCACGCAAGCAATCAGCGCATACATCATCTCGCTGGTGACAGCACGCAGCAAGGAGTAAAAAGGCGTGAAATACCAGACCGGTGCGATGTGCAAAGGTGTCTGAAATGGATTGGCTGGAATGAAGTTGTTGTATTCAAGAAAGTAGCCCCCCATCTCGGGCGCGAAAAACACGACAGCCGAGAACAGCATCAAAAACACGCCCACTGCAAAAACGTCATGCACCGAGTAGTACGGGTGGAAAGGGATGCCGTCAAGCGGACGGCCCTTGGCATCTTTGGTCGCCTTGATTTCGATGCCATCGGGGTTGTTGGAGCCGACGTGATGCAGCGCGATGATGTGCACCACCACCAGACCGACCAACACCAGCGGCACGGCAATCACGTGAAAGCTGAAGAAGCGGTTGAGCGTGGCGTCCCCGACCACAAAGTCGCCGCGAATCAGCAGCGCCAGATCCGGGCCGATGAAGGGAATGGCAGAAAAGAGGTTGACGATCACCTGCGCACCCCAATAACTCATCTGGCCCCAGGGCAACAAGTAGCCCATGAAAGCTTCCGCCATCAATCCCAGAAAAATAGCGCAGCCAAACAGCCAGGTCAACTCGCGCGGTTTACGGTAGCTGCCATAAATCAAGCCACGGTACATGTGCAGATAAACCACTGCAAAAAAAGCCGAGGCACCGGTGGAGTGCATGTAGCGAATCAGCCAGCCCCAAGGCACGTCGCGCATGATGTACTCGACCGAGCCAAAGGCCAGCGCGGCGTCCGGCTTGTAATGCATCACCAGAAAAATACCAGTGACAAGTTGAATCACCAGCACCAACAGCGAGAGCACCCCGAAAACATACCAGATATTGAAGTTCTTCGGCGCGTAGTACTCGCTCATATGCTCTTTAAAGAGCTGGGACAAAGGAAACCGGTTGTCCACCCAATTGAGAAGTTTTTCACCGGCCGCAGCGTTCGGGGAAATTTCGTCGAACTCAGCCATGATGGTCATCCTTGGGCTTGTCTGTCTTCACCAATGAGCAACTTGGTATCAGAGAGGTACATGTGGGGCGGAACTTCAAGGTTGTCGGGTGCCGGCTTGTTCTTGAACACCCGACCCGCCAAATCAAAAGTGGAGCCGTGGCAGGGACAAAAAAAACCGCCTTGCCAGTCGTCGGGCAAGGACGGCTGCGCGCCGGCCTGGAACCGGTCAGAGGGCGAGCAGCCCAAGTGGGTGCAAATGCCCACCACCACCAAATATTCCGGTTTGATGGAGCGGGTCGGGTTGCGCGCATAGTCGGGGGCCTGCTCGGCCGGTTTGCGCTGTGAGTTGGGGTCGGCCAATTGCGCCGCCAGCGTCGGCAAGGCGGCCAGTTGTTCCGCTGTGCGACGCAGAATCCAGACTGGTTTGCCGCGCCACTCAACCGTCATTTTCTCACCGGGCTTGAGCGTAGAGATATCGGCCTCGACCGCCGCACCCGCCGCCTTGGCTTTTTCAGAGGGTTGAAAACTGCTGACAAAGGGAACTGCGGCTGCGATGCCGCCGACCGCACCGATGCAACTGGTGGCAATCAGCCAGGTTCGCTTGCCAGGGTCTGGCTGGTCGCTCGCGACCAAGGTGTCATTCATCGGATTTTTCAAAGAAAACAACGCTGTACAGAGGTTAGGGGGAGCGTGTCATTGTAACTGAGCCATCAAAATTACGCAGAGCAACCCGTTCCGCAGGAGGCAAAATGCAGTCTGTAGAGAAGGCGCCTGATTTGCTTCATTTTGAGGCCCCTTGTGCTGTTCCCGATTTACCTGGAGTTACGAATCATGGCCATGATGCAGGAGTTCAAGGAGTTTGCCGTCAAAGGCAATGTGATGGATCTCGCCGTCGGCGTGATCATTGGGGGCGCGTTCGGCAAGATCGTCGAATCTGTCGTGGGTGACCTGGTGATGCCCATCGTTGGGGCTTTTATCGGCAGACTGGATTTCTCCAGTCTTTTTCTGGTGCTCGGGCAGCCACCCGCGGGAACGGCAACGACCCTGGACGCGCTAAAAAAAGCCGGTGTTCCCGTGTTTGCCTATGGCAACTTCATCACGGTGGCCGTCAATTTCGCCATCCTGGCATTTATCATTTTTGTCATGGTCAAGCAGATCAACCGGCTCAAGAAGAGCGCGCCGCCAGCGCCAGCCGCCCCGCTGGCGACGGCGGAGGATGTGCTGTTGTTGCGCGAAATACGGGACAGTCTGAAAAAGTAAATTCACGGCCGGTCTTGCAAGCGGCACAGGCTTCGGGCCATGTTAATTGCGCCGAGCAGACTGGCAGCGTCGGCTTGACCGGTGCCGGCAATATCAAATGCGGTGCCGTGATCCGGGCTGGTGCGCACCAGCGGCAGACCCAGCGTGACATTGACGCCTTTTTCCACGCCCAGGTATTTCACCGGGATCAGGCCCTGGTCATGGTACATCGCCACCACCACGTCAAATTCACCGCCTTTGCTGTCTGCATCGCGCGCGCGCATGAAAACCGTGTCGGGCGCAAACGGGCCGCTCACCTGCAGCCCTTGCCGACGTGCCGCCGCAACGGCCGGCCCAATGATGTCAATTTCTTCGCGGCCAAACAAACCGCCTTCGCCGGCATGGGGATTGAGACCGGCCACGCCGATGCGCGGCGCCCGGCCCAGAACGGCGTGCAACGAATCATGCGTGATGTGCAAGGTTTGCAGCACGTTGTCAAAAGTCACCGCCTGGATGGCCTGCAGCAGGGACACATGGATACTCACCAACACCACGCGCAGCTCGTCGTTCGCCAGCATCATGCGCACCGGCATGGCCGTCAGCGGCTGGCTGCAGTGTGCGGCCGCCAGCGCCTGCAGCATTTCCGTGTGTC
>Ga0315272_10001641_pt1 | contig 11019 bp, 12 predicted proteins | sample C3_middle_MG_FD_203918 | JGI IMG/M metagenome (GOLD analysis project Ga0315272, IMG submission 203918) | Sediment microbial communities from Yellowstone Lake, YNP, Wyoming, USA - C3_middle | ecosystem: Environmental > Aquatic > Freshwater > Lake > Sediment | place: USA: Wyoming | collected...
CAATTACCGACGAGATGATCAAGGAGTACATCGAGGAGCAGGAAGGCGAGCAGATCGCAGACGACAGTCGATTTCCAATCGACGGCATCTGAACCCCTCGCCTTGTAGGCGAGGGTTGTTCAGTGGCGTCTTTCCAGCGGATCTTCGGCGCAACGATCTTTTTCGGCACAGACGTTCAACGGGAGCGAGCCGCCGTCGTACACCGGTCCCGGTTTAACTTCATGACCGAGGCGCGGATCTGGTATTCGAAGGATTTCGCTCAGCGGCTGTTGCCTGGAGACTGCCAGAATATGATCGTTTTGAGCGACGAGTTCTACCGCGAAACCCTCAGTCACCCGATCCCGACTGATCTCGAAGCAGCGAAGGTTCTTTCTTCCTCGCCAGCGGCCCTGGACCTCTTCATGTGGCTTTCGTACCGCTGCTTCACCGCCCGGGGGAGAGAGCGTGTGCCGCTCTTCGGTGACTTCGGCCTGGTGAGCCAACTCGGAAGTGCCGATTATGTGCGTCCGCGGAAGTTCCGCGAAAAGCTGGACGGTTGGTTGGGCTTGGTGCGGGCAATGTGGCCCGAATGTCCCGCGTTGATCGATCCTGACGGAACCGCGCTAATCGTTGGCCGGGCCCACGCAGTTCTTTCAGAGCAGATTGCGGCGACGAGCGGGGTCTGAGCGCGAACGGGGCCGCACCAAACGAAATTGATCGGTCTACCCAGGCGCAGTCTCGTGTTTCCTCTGAGGAATGACACCTCGTTGATCGTTGACACTTGGGACTCCCGGACAGCTGCGGACTCTTCAGCGGCGAGTGCGGGAATGGCAAACTGCGCTTGCGCCCACACTGGCCTTGGCGCCGGAGATAGGAACAAGCGGCGAGGAGCGTCGACCTAACCTGCGCTGGCTCGTAACTCGCAGAGGCCGTGTACGCGTCCACTGTTCAAGCACCGGCAGTCATAAATGGAATTCAGCCAAAGGCGGTCGCTCGACTAGGCGCCCTCGCATGGAGGGCCCGAACGGCTTGCTAAGCTCGAACAGGATGAAGAAACGCGTGATCAGGCAATCGCAACGAACCCGTTGCGACTCGTGCGGTCGTTCGGTGCCCAGCTACGACATTGTGAACGTCACTTCTCAAGAACATGGCGGTCGTACATTATGCAATGAGTGCTGCAATAAAGAGGTCGCCGCGTTGGGTGGCCTCAGCACGTTCGAGCATGTACGGTTTGAACCTGTCAAGCTCGCGGACTGTACGGGAGCAACTCACGAGTTTCACTTTCGAACCCGGTTGTTTGGGCCGGGAGTCGCGATAGATGCGTTTGAGCTCATCAACAATCACCCGGCCGGCTACCAGTTTGAGATCATAGGCGATCCGGAGGGCGATCTGCTCGAGCTGCTCAGCCGACTGATTGAGAAGATCCGGCGCGGGCTGAGCACTAAACACCTGATAGACCACGATCTGGGTCAACAGATCGCAGATCACCAAATCGTGCGGGGCGACATCGGATGGGACGAAGCTGAAGGCGGGTCGGTTCCCCTTCTCACGATTGACGGTCAAGGGATCACCTGGCGTGAGTTCGGGCGCATGCTAATGAGCTTCGAGGGCTGGCAATTCAAGTTGGAAATCAAAGATAAGAGCGAGGAGCTGTAATCAGGGTTCCTCGCGGAAGTCGCGGCGCCCGAGGCGGGCACGATTTCCACATTCCCACAGCTTCGAACTCTCTTGACGGCGGCAGACGAACGGCAACACGCCAAGCGGCAACCTGAACGAAACTTCCGAATTCCGCGACATTTCCGGCTGAGGCAAAACGGAGGAGAATAGCAGCATCCGGGTGAGCCGAATGAGATGCGCGAACTGAGTCGCGCCGGATGCTCGGACGCAACAGCTTTTCCACTCAGGAGTTCAGTTCAGCCTCAAGCGTAGCCAGCATCTCCAGGAGAAGATCGAAGTTCGGCGGCTCCCCAAAGATCATGTCTGCCATATCCCTGTAGTCCCGCCTCAGCGCTGGGATTCGACTCTCTGCGGGTGACACTCGGAGACTCCCACGGCGTGCCAAGTCATAGCGGGCCCACCCAGCAGGATAAAACGCCTCTTTGTGACTTACGACTTGGGAGAGAAGGTCAATGTCAGCAAGGGCCTCGGTTTTGACCTGACCCGCCGCCATCATCGCGACGTCATAGTAGTGACGGGAATATCGTCCGGGAAGCCGCTTCTCTTGCGGTCGGTGGAATTCTGCGTGCAGAATGGTCACCTTTTCCCAGAATGTTCGCTTGGCGAGGATAGCCTGGACCCGAGCTTCGGCATCAGGCATCAGCGAGGGAAACTCTTCTGCAACGAATGGACGAATGGTGAACTGTCCACGCGGCACGAATTCCGCGTGAGTCCCGAGTTCAAGAACAACCTGTGGTCGGATGTAGGTCAGGCGTTCCGCGGCAGCCGTGGGGTAGCGGAAGAGGACGACGTTCGGGTCTGTCGGGTCCACTTCCAAGCCCCAGTCGTTTTGCGACGGAAGAACCTCGCTACATCTCGCCCGAAGCGCATTCAAGAATTCGCCCTTGATGTAGTTCTGGCACGCCGTCATCATTTCGGCCAGGATCTTTATGCGCCGAGTCTTCGAGATCCCACCCTGCCGAGGGTCGCGGGTTCCAGTAAACCCAAGTGCCGTGTAGTCCACTGCTATATCGATGTCCTCGGAGAACCGGTTTATGGCATGGAAGATCTTCGATAAAGATGTGCCCCCTTTGAACAGCAGCCGGTCCGACACGAGGTCTATCAAAAAGAGCTGTTTCAAGATCCAGCAGACCCAAAAGTCCTTCTCGACCACAGCCTCAGGCAGATCCTTGCGTTCCGCCGTGGCCTGAAATACCTCTGCTCGCTGGTTCGCGGGCATTCGCGCGACGGTGTTCACGCGGTCGTCTCCTTAACTCGTCTGGCGACGTCATAGATCCAATCGACACCGAAACGGGCATCACTAAGGAAGCGGCGCTTCTCTGCAGGGGACAGTAAGACACGTAGCTTCGATATCTCCTGCGGTCCGATGCCTTCTTTGCCGAGATGACGAAGCGCCTGGACCACGAGCGCGGACTTGCCCTCAAGGCCGGTCATGGTCTTCGGGCCAGTGTGCTTGAGATGGATTGTGCGGCGTCCTATCGGCACCGTCTTGCTTGGACCATCCGTCAGGTAGACAATTTTGGCCGGAACTTGCGTCGACAAGCCCAGCAGGTTTGCGGCCCACGCGCCTTCAGGAATGATCTTCCAACGCTGTCTGCGGGCGATGGCCTGCGCAGCCCTGTCAATGTCTGGACTCAGCTCTCCGCCAAGATCCGGGTTGACCCTCGGAACATCATAAAGGCCCCGGCGCACACGACGAATCGCACCACTCCGAGTCAAACTCGCAAGCGCCATATCAATCGTGCCCCGGCTGGCGATGTCGAGAAAGTCCTTTGCTGAGAAGGCATCCCCCTTGGGAAGCCGCTCGATCCTCGTAACGATCTGATCTCGCATGGTTTGCATCAAAACTCTCAGCTTTCCTATTTAGAAAAAGTATACTAGTTCTTCTAAATCCTGACGAGCCTAATCTTGCCGCGTGAGCGACCAGATTGGCCCGAGGAGAGTCGTCCGAACATTCTCAACCCACCCGAGCCACGCGGCAACTGAACCCATGATCCCGACCATACCCCGAGACCCACCGTGGCGTCGTTGAGTGCTATGGTTCCGAGAATGGATCGGCTAAGCCAAACTTACAGCGGCCTACTGGCGGGCACGTACGATTGTCTGGACCGGATTGTCCTCAACGCCTACTTTCGATTGGGGCACGATGCCGGTGGGTTCCGCGTTTGGTGGCGTCGACTGACAGGATCTGAGGACACGCTGGACAACACGCATCTGATGCGCATGGCTGGCCGTTTCAGTCGGCGGCTAAGAGCCTGGGCGAAGGCCAACAATATCCCGCTCAAGGACTGCCGCGCGGGTGATCATAAGCACGAGATCGGAGAGGAGTACCTCAAGACCACCACCGTTCAGGAAGGCTTGTTCCTGATCCTGGTGAGCCGCGCGCCGGCACCGGTGTGGGACATCCACCCGAATCGCCGGATCACCCGAAAAACGCCGGCGACCTACGTGAATCACTACTCGTTCCACATCCTGGACGCTGAGTGGGGCCACGTTACGTTCAAGCTGAGCGGGCATCCACCTTTTCCCGCGCAGATCATTCTGAACGGCCACGAATATGTTGATCGGCAAGCTCGAAAGGCAGGAATTCTGTTTGCAAAGGAAGGGAACTGTTTCACTGATATTTCAGACCCAGCAGCGTTCGCCAGAATCGCAGATACCTTGGCCGACGAGTCGGCGATAGGGCGATTGGCGGCCGTTTGCAGGCGCTGGATTTACTCCACTTGCGTGGATTGTGCCCTGGATGCGAAGGAACGGGAAAGCAGCGGGTTCCGTTACCAATACTCGGTCTACCAGTTTGAATACAGCCGGAATCTGATCTTCCAACAGGGTCCGGCGATGGTGCGGGTGATGGAAGCGCTGGTCGATCGAAATCGCGTCCGGATGAACGTGGACACGCTGAAGACGATTATCGGAAGGAAGTCCCGGCCATACGCGACGAAGCGAAGGAAACTCAAACACTGGCAGGTCACGGTCGAGAGACCCAGCTATGATCTGACAATCTTCAAGGTGCACTGCGACAAGCTTGCACTGAAGATCTATAGCAAGGGCGAACGTGTTCTGCGGGTGGAGTCGATGACCCGGAACTCAGAAGTTTTGAAGTGCGGGAGATCGCTGGAGAAGTTCACGGAGATGATGCAGAAGTTGAAAGCAATCCTGGAACGTTTTATCGAGTCTTTGTCTTGCATGGATCAGTGCTTCATGGCGGGCATGGATGTAGAAAGCCTGCCGAGCCATTCGGTGGTCGGATCGACTCGCGTAGGCGGCATTGATTTCAACCGACCACGGATCTGGAGAGTGGCGCGAGCACTATTGGCCTTGTCTGCCCAGCCGCGAGGATTCACCGCATCACAACTGGCTCGTCACGTTCGCTCGCAAGGCAACAAAGATTTCGACTATGGGCCGCGCCAGGCAGCTTATGACCTGAAGAAGTTCCGGGGCAAGGCGATGGTCCAGCGCATCGGCAAGAGCCGCAGGTACGAGCCGACGCCGCACGGCTTGGCGACGATCAGCGCGTTGTGGCTGCTGCGCGAGAATGTGATTGGGCCTCTCATCGGCGCAGTTACCACGTGTGGAGAAACTGCAGTGCCGACGGCCAATCCGGTCGCGCTCGATCAGCATTACGAGATTCTCCGAACGGAAATGCGAGCGGTGTTGCAGGAACTGGGCTTTGCGGCTTAGGCATCAACATCGACAATTGTTTGTCGACGCCGCTGCGCTAACTGTGTAACGGAACTGGTCAAGCTCCCCAGCCCTCTTTAGAAGTCCCTCGCACGACATGCGCCGGGTAACGGTCGGCGCGGTGCGAGGTGGTCATTGTACGGTACACATTCGCTCGGTGTATTCCAGGGAAACCAGCCGATGGAAGACGCAGGCTCAGTCCTGCGCCGGACTCACGGCGACCTGATTGTATCCAAGCAGAAGCTCGAAAAAGTCAGGGGCATCGAAGTGGTTCGGATGAACCGCGAGCAGGGGAGCCAAACTCTCTGCTTCAGTTCCCGGCCGTTCGTGCTCTGTGGCCTGCCAGTCCGGCGCCTGCCGGCGAACCAACTTCTCTACGAACGGCGGAACGGGCACTTCGTTCTGCAACTGACCGGACATCCCGAATACGGTGTCCCGTTCGGTCAGGACCGGATTGTGCCGATCTTCCTGGCCACCTTGGCGGTTCAGCAGAAGAGCCAAGTGATCCGGTTCCGGAGCGCCTCGGAAATGCTGGAGACGTTCGGGATGCACAAGGGCGGCAAGGAGTACCGGCGACTGATCGAAGCATTCGAGCGGATCTTCGGGGCGACAATGTTCTTCGGCACCGACACGCTCAAAGCCGGGGCCAAGGTCATTCACCGGTCACGGTTTAACTTCCTGCGCGAAGCCACGATCTGGTACAACCGCGATCCGAATCAGCAGCCCTTATCTGAAGCCTTCGAGAACGTCATCGTGCTCAGCGACGAGTTCTATCAGGAGATCACCGCCCACCCGATTCCGACCGACCTTAACGCCGTGCGTGTGCTGTCATCATCACCTGCAACCTTGGACCTGTTCATGTGGCTGTCCTACCGTTGTTTCTCAGCGAAAGGAGAAGAGGCGGTACCCATCTTCGGCGTGCGCGGCTTGGCCGCGCAACTCGGGAATACCGAATATGCGCGGCCCCGGAAGTTTCGCGAAAAGCTCGAAGAGTGGCTCACTGCCGTCCGCGCCATGTGGCCGGACTGCCCGGCGCGCATGTCGTCCAGCGGTACGGCCCTGATCGTCAGCCGTGGCTCGGCCGTCGCACGCGCATCCTGATCGCTGAGTGAAGCGCTACCAGTCTGACCGATTCTGACCACCGTTGCTCCTGCCGGGCACCGCACAGGAAGGGTGCGCCCGCACGGGACTTTAGGGGCGCCCTCCCGTAAGCTGTTGATTTGTCAGTCCCACTCCGTCCGACGACTCGTTCCTCCCACGACCATCACCCTCACCCTGTAACCTCGACGAGGTTGAGAGCCGGCGCTTCGAGCCCCTACCGTCGCACCTTGAGCAAATCGACTGGTACGCGGCACCGAATGGCGGCCTCAACAGCCCAGCGGCGCGTGTCAACGACTTTGAGACAGCCGGCATGGGAGTTTAGTGACCCTCTTCCTTTGACTTTTGGCCGGGTGGAAGCGGCTTGTTGATCCAGACCTCCGAAGGCAATGGCATTGGTTTGGGTGGCCGTCGAACGAAGCGGTCGGGGTGCGCTTGATAAGCCGCATCGAGAACTTTCTGCCGGTTTGCGAGGACGGTGTGGGTCTCGCCGAAATGAACCATGGCCGGGGTCAGCATGGCGATGCCCGAGTGACGATGCTCCTCGTTGTACCACTGGAAGAATTGCTGACAGAAGGCCCGGCTGTCCTGGATGCAGCCGAAGCGATCCGGGAATTCGGGGCGGTACTTCAGCGTGCGGAAATGGCTTTCCGAATACGGGTTGTCGTCGGATACATACGGCCGGCTGTGGGTCTTGGTGACGCCCAGATCGGCCATCAGAAAGGCGACCGGCTTGGAGGTCATGACCTTGCCGCGGTCGGCGTGGACGGTGAGTTGGCCGGCGGGCACCTGGTGTTTGGCGAGGGTCTGCTCAATGAACTGTTTGGCCAGTTCAGCGCATTCGCGGTGTGCGATCATCCAGCCAACCACGTAGCGGCTGAACACGTCGAGGATCACATAGAGATAGAAGTAGGTCCACTTGGCCGGGCCCAGCAGTTTGGTGATGTCCCAGCTCCAAAGCTGGTTGGCCGCGGTGGCCAGCAACTCGGGTCTTTGGTAAGCCGGATGAACGAGCTGATCGCGGCGCTCGCGGGACTCGCCCTGCCGCTTGAGGATGCGGTACATGGTGCGGGTCGAGCAGAGGTATTGGCCTTCATCCAACAAGGTGGCCTGAACGGCGGCGGGGGAGCGGTCCTGAAAGCGCTCTCCATGTAAGACGGCCAGCACACTGGCGCGTTCAATGGGACTGAGGGCCCGGGCAGGAGTGGATCGCGCCGCGGGCAAAGCCGGCTCGGATGCCGGCGATGCTGGCGGGCCCGGAACAGGACGCTGCCGATAGAAGGACGCGCGGGCCACGGAGAGAAAATCGCAGGCGGACACGACGCCGACCGTCGGGGCGAGTTGGGTGACGGCGTCCATCAGGGTTGCTCCTCGGGGTCCACCTTCGGCAGGGGCCAGCCCAACAGCGCGCCCACTTTTTTTTGAACATCAATGACAATCGCGGCTTTGCGCAGTTCCTCGGTCAGGCGCTGGTTTTCGCGGCGCAGCTTCTGCATCTGCTCTGCCTGCGGATTGCGTTTGGACTTGGGGCCGCGCTTGTGCGGGGTCAAGCCCTGGAGCATACCGGCTTGGCGCTCGCGACGCCAGGTGACCAGGTGCGAGGAGTACAGACCTTCGCGGCGGAGCAGGGCTCCGATGGCGCCGGGTTCGGTGGCGGCATCGATCTCCGCCAGGAGACGCAGCTTGTATTCGGCGGTGAAGCTGCGGCGCTTGGCGTAGGCGACAACCTCCGGGTCTATGCGCGGAGGAGCAGGCGGCGAAGGCGCGACGGCTTTGCCCGCCGCTGCGCTCTGGTCGTCCTCGCTCCGCTCGGCCTCCCTACGCTCCGCGGCGGGCAAAGCCGTGGGAGGAACTGGAGAGATCCCATTGTTCTTCACATTGATTCCGATTCTCGCCCTGCTCAGTAATTACAACCGGAAGGATTGTCTCATCAATGTTGGCACGGAGGGCAGACAGTCGAGACGAAGAGGGAGCCCAGATGCGCTGCGGAACCGTCTGAGGGCAGGAGAGCCTGGGGACGTGCCACGAAGCGTTGACAGAGCCTTTTAAGGGCTCGCGGCGGTGCTGGAAACCGAAGCGACTCTAACACCCTGACGGCCGCCAGGGTCTTTCCCCCGCTGAGCGGCGGCGGTTTGATTCCGGTTCCGGCAGCTTCCACATTTCCACCGATCCGCGCCGCCTACTACTGGTCTTTCCGTCAGGTAGTACAGGTATATATAGAAGAGCGCCCCTAAAGTCCCGTGCCAGCGCCCCCAAAGTCCCGTGCCACCCCGGCCAGAAGCGCCCCTAAAGTCCCGTGAAAAACTCTTTTATCCACAGGCGGTTGAGGAAAAGCGCCCCTAAAGTCCCGTGCCGGGACGGCAGCCGACGGGGTGTACAATTTGAATGCCTCTACGACGATCATGCCGAGAACACTTACCAACGACGCCGACCGCGTATTTCTCCCAATCTGCCCAGAGCAGAAGGCCATCCTGCTTCGTGCGGCGGCTCTGGTGCATACGGATCTGGCGGAGTTCGTCCTCCAGCATGCCCTCAGCGCTGCGGAGGAGGTCATAGAAGACGCCGGCCGGGTCCGTCTCTCGGAGAGGGACAGCGTTCAGGTTCTGGAACTGCTGGCGAATCCGCGCCCGTCGAATACCAAGCTGCTCGACGCTGGCTCATGCGTTACCCGAGCACTCGCAATCGTGACTTGCTGCCGGCACGCGTAGTCGGTCCTCAAGCACTCCGGCCTTTACCATGGCCGCGATAATTATCACGGCCGGGATAACTGCTATTTGGCGCGCTCCTGGGACCGTGTTATGAACACGCGTCGGGCATAGCTGTCAGTCTTCGGCTCCGTCGGGGAGAATCACCCTCCCATAGGTGCCTGCCTCAACTTCTGAGCGCGCGATGTTGTTGATGGCCTCATGACGTGCCGCCTCACGCAACACAGCGGTCTTGTGGTTCATGCGAGCCGCGATTTCGTCGAAGTGCCAGAGCCGGAAGTCGTGTGTATCGACGCCGACATCCACCTGAACTGTCCGGGATTTCCGGATAGTTGCGCCGGTGTCCGGCCCCGTTCCACTTGGCCCGGCTTACTCGGGCGCAGGCGAGATTCTCCAGTCATGTCTGGAGAATCCGACAGACAAACCCTGCTCCGGAAGCGCGCTGCGAGTTTTAGCTTTTTGTGCGTACGCTTTTTAGCTCATAGTGTCGAGGGTGCAGTGAGGCTCACAGCGCCTTCAAATGCAAAGAACTGGGTGTGATACGAATTGGCCAGCCATGTCTGACCAATTCGTCCACCCGCGCGGCGCCCTTTGGGCACCCTTTGGGCCTTGACAAACTGGCGCTGTATAGCTACGCTGTATAGCATGGAGGTGGGCCGAATGCTGAACAAAGCTCGCGTCTTTATGAGCGGAAGAAGCCAGCATGTGACCATTCCGGCCGCATATCGCTTTCGGTCCTCGGTCGTCTCGATTCGCCGCGATGCCCAGACCGGCGACGTGATCCTCTCCGAGGTTCCTCCGTTGGCGGAGGTGTTCGCCGCGCTGGATGCCGCCCAACTTCCTGCCGACTTCCTCAGCGAAGCCGACCGCGACCAGATACCGGCCCAAGACCGTCCTGCACTCGATCAGCTTCTTGCTGAGGAGAGCCCGGAAGGCAGGACGGAGAAATGAGCGAGTCCACCTACCTGCTCGACACGAACATGTTCAGCTACATCGCCAAGGGCAATTCTGCCGCTGCCCGACGCGAGTGGCTCCGGTGGTCTCGGGACCGTGAAACCGACGTCTGCATTTCCGTCATTACGGAAGCGGAGGTGCGCTACGGGATGGCCAAGCACGCGCTTTCGCGCGAACGCGCGGATGCCATCGAAGCACTCCTGGCCAACCTACAGATTCTCCCCTGGGGCTCAGAAGAGGCCGCCGCCTACGCGTCCACCAGGGCTCAGCTCGAAGCGAAGGGCGTGACCCTCTCCGCGATGGACATGCTCATTGCCGCGCAAGCCATCGCGGCCGGCGCGGTTCTCGTCACCCGCGACAAGATCTTCGCACAGGTCCCGGATCTTCCCGCGACCGCCAACTGGGCTACCGACCTGTAGCTACCTCAGCGCGGTACGTGCTGATCGTCCACGCCCGCCATCGGCATGAGCATCGCCAATCGGCTTTCGATCACTTCCATTCTTCGGGCACCAGGGCGTGAGTCCCAACTCCGCTCCAGGGTTCTTCAATCAACGCCGCCTGATAGCGTTCGTCCGGGAGATTGGCGTGTTCGAGAACAATTATCTGGAAGTTTGGAACCAATTCAGCGCAGACCGAAAACAGCAGGTCGAACATCCGCCCCACGTCATCGAGGTCCGCGTCAGACTCCAGCGTTTCTTTGGTCGTTCCGGAGAGTGCCTTGTATTGCTGCGTCGATGGGAAGTAGACCTGGGTTGGCTGGTCTAGCACCAGGAACCCAGGCACGGGACAATTGCCCTGCACAAAATGTTCGTGAAGCGCGAGGAGGGCCAGTAGATGACACCCGAGCGCGTTCTTGCCACCGCCCATCCGCTGCATCGTAATCGGGCGCCCAGGCCGATCAGTGACCACCGTCAGGTTGTTGATG
>Ga0315272_10001642_pt1 | contig 11015 bp, 14 predicted proteins | sample C3_middle_MG_FD_203918 | JGI IMG/M metagenome (GOLD analysis project Ga0315272, IMG submission 203918) | Sediment microbial communities from Yellowstone Lake, YNP, Wyoming, USA - C3_middle | ecosystem: Environmental > Aquatic > Freshwater > Lake > Sediment | place: USA: Wyoming | collected...
TACTCTGGGCCAGCTTGTGAGCGGCTTTAGTGCGGGCGGTGCATACACCTTGCATTTCTCTATCGCTTCACAGTGGGCTCAAGGCCCCGGAGCAGCGGTTCAGGTTTCCTTCCTGTCCGGATCCTCGACACCGACTTCGGCGCTTTTCATCGCTCCCCAAGTGGCGAGTTTTGGCCTATGGAAGGATGTAAGCTATGACTTTGTGGCCACTGCCGCAGATGTGTACGTTCAATTCCAGCAAATCACCAACGGCTTCGACGATGTCGGCATGGACAACATCTACATCACCTCGTCGGAAGCAGTTCCGGAACCGGCTTCATTCGCACTGCTTGGCCTCGGTCTTCTTGGCCTCGGCTTGAGCCGTCGCAAAAAGTCGTAGTAGTTCGCTACTACTGCGAACCCCGCCTGGTGCGGGGTTTTTTTTCGCCGAAATTTGCGTCCGGCAATCGCGTCTCAGCACCTGTGCCCATCCGGCGTTCGCGTAAAGCCGAAGCCGCCGCCCGAATTCAAGGGAAAGATGCAAATGATCATGGCCAGCGAACGCGCCGATTTTTGAAGTTCGGGCGGAAAGGCGGGGAAAGGCACCGCCCGTTCGACTACCGACTTGATGAAGGCGATTTCAATTTGCTGGTCGGCTTCATTGAGCACTTTGAAACTCTGCAGCGAGCCGTTGGGATTGAGTCGAACCAGTACGGCGGCAGTCTTGAAACCCCGGCTGCGCGGATCATTCTTGACGAATGCTGCGCTGCGGTTGAGTTTGCTCACCAGCCCGTCCAGATACATTTCCAGACCCAGTGGATCGATGGGGGGGCTGTTGGGCAGGCGTTCCAGCAACTCGGTTTCTTCATCATCCCGCCGCGCCTGCTGCTGGCCGATGGCGCGCGCCATGGCGAGTGACCTTTGCGCCAGGCTGGGCTCGGCTTTTTTTTGCGCGTCGAGTTCGCGCAGGAAGTTGTTCATCTCGTCCCGTTCCGCGGTCGACCACGTCGGAGACGGAGTCTCCGTCGGCGTTTGGCCCGGTTTATCGAGAGCCAGCAATTTTCTGTCGTGTTTGGGCTTGGCCGGCAGGGGCCGGGCAGGCGCAGTGGCGGGCGGAATCAGCGCCAATGGCGCTGGCGCGCTGGCACGGGGCAGCAAACGGGCTTGCAGGCGGCTTGCCGGGCGATCCTCCTTTTTGGGTTTCAGCCTGGGCGTGAACAGAACCACGCCATGGAAGACCAGCGAGATCACCAGGGCCCAGTGGAGGGAGTGCTTGGCGCCCTGGGGCATGGAATCCTGTAGGGGCATTGGCCCGGGAGTGGTGCGATTTTCGTGGAGCGGGTGAAGGGAGTCGAACCCTCTTCATCAGCTTGGGAAGCTGAGGTAATGCCGTTATACGACACCCGCGCAAGAGTGCATTGTAGGGACGGCGACGGTTGCAGGCAATTCCCCAGAGGTAAAATTCCCCCATGATCGAAATCATCCTCAATGGGGCACCTCTGCCGCTCGAATCTCCGCCGACCGTTGCCGCATTGCTGGAGCAGCAGGGCATGGCCGGCAAGCGTGTGGCGGTGGAACGAAATGGCGAAATCGTGCCGAAGAGCCGGCATGCAGAAACCACGCTGGCGCCGAATGACCGTCTGGAAATAGTTGTCGCCGTTGGCGGTGGCTGAACTGAAAGCAAAATCAATGGAAGATCTTCTGGTTATTGCAGGTACGAGCTACCGTTCGCGTCTGCTCGTTGGCACCGGCAAATACAAGGATTTCGACGAGACACGACGCGCGGTGGAGGCCTCGGGCGCCGAGATTGTCACGGTGGCAATCCGCCGCACCAACATCGGCCAGGAGCCGGGCCAGCCTTCGCTGCTGGATGCGCTGCCGCCGTCGAAATTTACTTATCTCCCCAACACCGCCGGCTGCTACACCGCGGACGATGCAATCCGCACGCTGCGACTCGCCCGCGAACTGCTGGACGGCCACGCGCTGGTGAAACTCGAAGTGCTGGGCGATCCGCAGACGCTGTTCCCCAACATGCCCGAGACGCTCAAGGCGGCCGACGTGCTGGTGAAGGACGGCTTCAAGGTGATGGTGTATTGCTCCGACGACCCGATCCAGGCGAAACAACTGGAAGAAATGGGTTGCGTTGCGGTGATGCCGCTGGCATCGCTGATCGGCTCGGGCATGGGCATCCTCAATCCGTGGAACCTCTCGCTCATCATCGAGAAGGCAAGGGTACCGGTGCTGGTCGACGCTGGCGTGGGCACGGCATCGGATGCGGCCATAGCCATGGAGCTCGGTTGTGACGGCGTGTTGATGAATACCGCGATTGCCGGCGCGAAAAACCCCGTGCTGATGGCCGGTGCAATGAAGAAGGCAGTAGAAGCTGGCAGGGAAGCATTTCTGGCCGGACGCATGCCGAAGAAGCTTTACAGCGCAAGCCCGAGTTCACCGACCACGGGCATGATCGGTAGCGGCAACACAAAGTGATCCGCCGCTGGCTGGCGCCTGCACCTTGGCTCATCGGCATGCTGTTGTGCGGCGCTTTGCCGGCACTCGCAGTCGCACAGTCGGAGGATGCGCAGCAACCCGCCAAACCGCTGGTAGTCGAGGCTGGCCGGGAGGGCTATGCATTCGACCGTCCACGCATCCTGGCGCAGCAGCGCCTGCTTGGCGTTGCTCATGGCGTATCCCTGCTCGCCCTTACTTGCCTGGATCTCCCTGCGCACCTTGACGCCACGCTTACCGCTTACGTGCCTTGGCGGGAAGGGCAGGAGAGCACCATAGCGCTGGCTCAGCGTGATCTGGCGCGACACTACTTCGGAATGCGGGCACACGAAGCGCGCTGGACGGATCTGGTAAATGCCTTGAACCTCAAAAATCAGCTTGAACTCGGGGCAGGATCGAAAGAACTTGCCGCCGCCTGCGAGACCCTGCCCACAGTACTGCGCCGTCCGCGCTATGCCCTTGCTGCCCAGTTTCGCCTGCAAGGTCTGCTGGCCGAGGCGACTACCGGCATCGAGGCAGAACTGCGCGGCAGTTGGTGTCGCGGCCACCTTGATGGTCTGGCACGCGAGGTTTTTGATGCGCGCTTTGACGCCTGGTATGAAATCAACGCGCCACGCCAGGCCGCCGCCGCCGAAGTGCTCAAAACCGAATGGCCGGTCGAAGCCCCGGCGGAGTCTTTCGAGGCATGGGAAAAAGAGTTGCGGCGTGACGCAACCGTTAGCGGCAGAGCAGCGGACTGTCTGGAATTTTCCGAAAAGCTGAAACGGCCCCAGGCAGCCTTGCGCAATTTGTTTGCACCCCCTGAGGAAACGACGCCGTGAGTGAAGGGGTGGAAAAGAAAGTGGCGGCGCCGCACATTCGCAGCTTTGTGCTGCGCCAGGGTCGCGTATCCCCGGCGCAGCTGCGCTTTCATGCTGAGGGCATGCCGCGTTGGGGAATTGCATACGGCCATGCGCCCCTCGACATGGCAGAGGCATTTGGCCGCGCTGCGCCACGCATCCTCGAAATCGGCTGCGGCATGGGCGAAACCACAGCGCTCATCGCTGCCACGCATCCGGAGAACGACTACATCGGCATCGAAGTACATACACCCGGTGTCGGCAGCCTGCTCAAGGAGATAGCGACGCGTGAACTCACCAATCTGCGCGTGATCCAGCACGATGCCTTCGAGGTGGTGCGCGACATGCTTGCGCCGCATGCGCTTGATGGCATCCACATCTATTTTCCTGACCCGTGGCCGAAGAAGCGGCAACAGAAGCGGCGTCTGATCCAGCCGCCGTTCGTGGCGCTGCTGGCCTCGCGCCTAGCACCAGGCGGCTATATCCACTGCGCCACGGACTGGGAGGAATATGCGCAGCAGATGCTCGATGTGCTGTCTGGCGAGCCGCTACTCGAAAACACAGCGGCGGGATTCGCCGAGCGTCCTGACTATCGCCCGCAGACCAAATTCGAAACGCGTGGCTTGCGGCTTGGTCACGGCGTATGGGACGTGATCTTCAGGCGCAAGGGCTGATTGCGGTAAATCTCCCCGCGCTGCACAGCGACTACCTACATGCTGCCGGCTGTGAGCCGCATCAAGTCGACCAAATGCTGCTTCTGTTCTGCGTCCAGCTTGTCGATGGCTTTCTTCCAGCCATATTTCGTGTAATTGGCCTTGACGTAATTCCATCCAAACTCGCCGTAGGCATCGACGTCAGCCTTCAATTTGGGGATGCCCTCAATTACCGATTTGAAACTGGGCCACGGCAGGTGTTGCAGGTCTTGCTCGATTTGCTTGCTGTCCGGCAAAGCGGCCGCGGGCGCTGCCTGTGTCGAGGTTTCAGAATTTGTGTCCAAATCAGCGGCCAGTGCCGGGGTCAGCCAAAGGCATGCCAGTAGCGCGAGGGATGCTCTAAACATCATCTATTCCTGTGGAGATGGGGCGACCAACTGAATGGTCAGCCACCCCGAAGGTTGAATTTACTTCTTCTCTTCCGCTTTCGCCTTGTGCGCAGCCTTCTTGTCGGCGTGCAGTGCTTTGCGGTCAGTATGCAGTTGCTTCTTGTCAGCCTTGAGGGTCGCCCGGTCGGTGCGAGCCTTCTCGCGGTCGGCCTTCAGCGCATCCTTGTTGCCACTGGCCTTGTCGGCCCTGACCTTTTCCATGTCGGCCTTGACCACGGCACGATCCGCCTTAACTTTTTCGACATCCTGCTTGACCTGGGCCCGGTCGGCCGCAACCTGCGGGTTGGGCGTGTGCGCCGGGGGTGTGGTGCCGCTTTGGGCAAAGGCGCTGGCGGAAAGACCGGCAAAGAGCAGGGCGGTGAGTAGCTTGTTCATTTTGTTTCTCCGTGAAGAGCGCACATGCGCATGATCTCAACAACGCACCAGCCCCAAGTGGTGATCACATGGAACTGTAACTGAACGTTTCCGGAGCGCCGTCGTCCAGAAACAGGCCAACCAGGCGGTTGAGATAGCGGCGGCCGCGCTCGCTCGGCCGAATAGGTTCGTCCGACATTTCCAGAAGGCCTTCGCGGCGTGCCACCAGTACCGACTTTTCCACGGTGATGAAAGGCAGGCCGGTGCGTTGCTCGAACAGCGCCGGCGTGAAGCCTTCATGCAGGCGCAGCAGGTTCATCATGAACTCGCCCGGCAGGTCGGCACGGGTGACGTCCTGCCAGCGCCGCGTTTGCGGTTCCGCCAGATAATTTGCCGGGCCGCGCGGCCGTGCGTCGCGCGCGATGCGCTCACCAATGGTCAGCTTCGAGTGGGCGCCTGCGCCGATGCCGAGGTAGTCGCCGAAGCGCCAGTAGTTGAGGTTGTGGCGGCACCGATAGCCTGAATGAGTGCCGTGCCGCGCGAAGGCCGAGGTTTCGTAGTGTTCGTAGCCGGCGGCGGCCAGCCGCTCCTCAACCATGTCCTGCATGTCAGCGGCGGCGTCGTCGTCCGGCAGCGGCGGCGGTGTGTGATGGAAGGGCGTGTTGGGCTCGAGCGTCAGGTGGTAAGCGCTGATGTGGGCGGGGCTTAGCGCAATGGCGGCTTCGATGTCATGTCGTGCTTGGTCCAGCGTCTGCTTGGGCAGGGCGTACATCAGGTCGAGGTTGACGTTGTCGAAGTGCTTGAGCGCAAGTGCCGCGGCTTGTCTCGCTTCGTCGGCCGAGTGGATGCGGCCGAGGGACTTGAGCTTCGCGTCGTCGAAACTCTGAATGCCCAGCGACAGGCGGTTCACGCCGGCGGCGCGAAAGCCCGCGAATTTCCGTGCCTCGACGGTACCGGGGTTAGCCTCAAGGGTAATTTCTGCAGCGTCCGCCAATAATCGGCGCTGGTGACACGCCGATAGCACGGCTGCAACGGTCTCCACCGCCATCAGACTCGGCGTGCCGCCGCCGAAAAATACGGTCTCGAATGTACGGCCCGCGATCAGCGGCAGCGCTGCGTCGAGATCCTTGAGCAATGCGGCAAGGTAGTCGGCCTCGGGGATTGGGCCGCGGCTCTCGTGCGAATTGAAGTCACAGTAGGGGCACTTCCTGACGCACCACGGGTAATGGACATAGAGTGCGACGGGAGGGTTCATCGCCCTCTATTGCGCAGTTTTTCCACCAGCTCGCGCAAGGCCTTGCCACGATGCGAACGCTCATGTTTTTCCGCAGAGGAAATCTCGGCTGCAGTCTGGCCAAGATCGGGCACAAGAAAGTAGGGGTCGTAGCCGAAGCCGCCGCCGCCCTTCGGCGTGTCGATGATCTCACCATGCCATTCGCCCTCGACGATCAGCGGTTGCGGGTCGTCGGCATGGCGCACGAATACCAGCACGCAGGTGTAGTGGGCGCGACGGTCGGCTTTGCCGACCAGATCGGCAATCATTTTCTCGTTGTTCTTGGCGTCCGAACGTGGCTCGCCGGCGTAGTGCGCCGAGTACACGCCAGGTGCGCCACTGAGGGCGTCGACGCAGATGCCGGAGTCGTCGGCCAGCGCCGGCAGCCCCGTGAGTTTGGCGGCATGGCGTGCCTTGGCCAGGGCGTTCTCGACAAAGGTGTGGTGGGGCTCTTCGGCCTCGGGCACGTTGAACTGCGACTGCGGCAGAACTTCAAAATCGACGGTGGCGAGCATCTCGGCGAATTCGCGCAGTTTGCCGGGGTTGCCGGAGGCGAGAACCAGTTTTTTCATTTCAATGCAGCCTTTTGCATGGCGATGACGTCAGCGATACCCTGTTGCGCCAATGCTAGCAACGCATCGAGTTCGCTGCGCGAAAACGGCGCACCCTCGGCCGTGCCCTGCACCTCGACAATGCCGCCGCTGCCGGTCATCACTACGTTCATGTCGGTATCGCAGGTGGAATCTTCCGCATAGTCGAGGTCGAGCACCGGCACGCCCTCGACGATGCCCACCGATATCGCCGCGATGAAATCCTTCAGCGGGTTCTGCGCCAGTTTGCCGGAGGCGACGAGTTTGTTGATGGCGTCATGCAGTGCCACGCAGGCGCCGGTGATTGAGGCGCAGCGGGTGCCACCGTCGGCCTGCAGCACGTCGCAGTCCATGGTGATCTGGCGTTCGCCCAGTGCCTTGAGGTCGGTGATGGCGCGCAGGGAGCGGCCTATCAGGCGTTGGATTTCCTGGGTGCGACCGGACTGCTTGCCTTTGGCCGCTTCGCGCGCGGTGCGGGTGTGGGTCGAGCGTGGCAGCATGCCGTATTCGGCGGTGACCCAACCCTGCCCTTTGCCCCGCAGGAAGCCCGGCACGGTCTCTTCAACGCTGGCGGTGCACAGCACCTTGGTGTTGCCGAATTCAACCAGTACGCTGCCTTCGGCGTGCATGGTGAAGTCGCGGCTGATGCGTACGGCGCGCAGGTCTTGGGGCGATCGCCCGCTGGGTCGAGTCATTGTTGCTCCTGTCAGTCAGTTTGAATTCTTGCGAATGGCAGCGCGAATCTCGTCGATGGCGCTCTCGATATCTTCATCGGTGAGTTCGGGAAGTGGTGCGCGGCGCTGGCCGAATTCCGGCATTTGCGTGCTGTGCGAGTCGAAGGCCATGGTCTCCGTCTCGACTGTCGATGGCCCCCCCAGGTCCGTGTCGCCGTAGTTTTCGCCCCAGCGCATGGCGACGACGGAGAGGTTGTCGCAGTTGGGTCCGGCGAGACGCTCGGCCTCTTCGAGCAGGGGCGGCACGGCGTGCATGACGTCGACCTCCTGCAGGGATTTGGCCAGCAGCAGGTCATCGAGCGGTGCCCACACGCCATCGCTGCACAGGATCACGGCGTCACCTTCCTGCAGGGTGGTCTTGCGCGAGTAGTCGATGTGGGGTGCTTGCTGGCCGCCGAGGCAGGAGTAGACACGGTTGCGCAGCGGGTGGTTAACGGCCTGATCCGGCGTCAGCTTGCCTTCGTCGATCATTGCCTGGACCGTGGAGTGGTCGCGGGTCTTTGCCTGCACCCGGCCGCCGCGCAGCACGTAGAGCCGCGAGTCGCCGGCGTGCGCCCAGTAGGCCACGCTGTCCTGCACCACGCAGGCGACGCAGGTGGTTCGCGGCGACTCGGCCTCGGGCAAGCGGCGACCGATGGAGTAGTCCTGCACCGCTTGATGGGCCTTTGCCAGCCCCTGCGCCAGGAACATGAAGGGATCGGCCAGACGCGGCTTGGCTTCGCGCTGGAATACCTCGGTCATGTACTGCACAGCGATTTGCGCTGCCACCTCGCCGTGGAGGTGGCCGCCCATACCGTCGGCGACGACCATCAGCAAGGCATCGCGCGAGTAGCAATGGGCGAGGCGGTCCTGATTGTTGCGCCGCTTGCCGACCCGACTTTCCTGATAGATGGTGAATTTCATTTTTTCACAAGTCCTCTCAGACGCTGGCTGAGGCTGTCGATCCAGGTGTCTTCATTGACGACGTGGTGTTGTTCAGAAAGGACTTTCTGAAGTTGGAATACGCTAAGGGGGCGTTCAACGTAGTCGAGGTCGAGGCACCAGTCGATGGTGTCCAGCAATTGCTTCGAATACTTTCCGGCCCATTGTTTGGCGGCCGGAACGAACCGATCATTCTCCAGGCGATCGATGGCCGGTTGCGGTACCGTGCCGCCGAGGCAGGCGTACATGCTGGCGCCGACCGCGTAGATATCGGTCCATGGACCGAGTTGATCGGGCGCCTTGTACTGCTCCGGCGCGGCGTAGCCCGGCGTGTACATGGGTTTGAGGTTTTGCACTTCGTTTTCCAGTGCCTGGCGCGCCGCGCCGAAATCCAGCAGCACCGGGTTGCCATCGATGCGCAGGTAGATGTTGGCAGGCTTGATGTCCAGGTGCAGCAACTTGTGGGTGTGAACTTCACGCAGTCCATTGAGCAACCGCGCAAACACCTTGCGGATGAAGGCCTCCTTGATTTCGCCTTTGTGTTTGTGGATGTGTTCTTGCAGGGTGCGACCACGCTCGTATTGCATGACCATGTAGACCGTCTCGTTGGCACGGAAGAAGTTGAGCACGCGCACGACATTGATGTGGCTGAGATGGGCCAACGCCCGGCCTTCTTCGAAAAAGCACTTCATGCCGTGACGGAAGGTGGAGCGATGTTCTTCGGGGATGGTCGGCAGGATGTTGCCTTCGGTGCGCAGCGCCAGGGAGTTGGGCAGGTACTCCTTGATCGCCACCGGTGTGTCCGCCTCGTCGTAAGCCAGGTAAACGATGGAGAAACCACCGGCGGAGAGCTGGCGCTCGATGCGGTAGTTCTCCAGTTGATAGCCGGGCGGGAGTGGCTGGTTGGCCTGCGATGGTGGCATGGCGTCGGGATGGTTATACTCCCCTGATTTTCCCGTTTCAGTGACCGACTGTAAAGGAATAGTGCATCCCATGATCCACAGCATGACCGGGTATGCCTCGGCGCATCGCAATATCGCCGGCGCGGTAATCCATCTGGAAGTCAAAAGCGTCAACTCGCGCTACCTCGACATCAGTTTTCGCAGCGGCGAAGACGTGCGCTTTCTTGAAATGCCACTGCGCGAGCGGATTGCCGCTGCGGTGTCGCGGGGCAAGGTCGAGTGCCGCGTTAACCTGCTGGCACAGACTACCGCTACGCACGCACGCGAGCCGAATCGGGCGATGATTGCCGAGCTTGCCGGCATGGAGCGGGTCGTGCGTGAACTGCTGCCGAGCGTGGCGCCATTGGGCGTGGCAGAAGTGTTGCGCTGGCCGGGCGTGCTGGCTGACGAGACCATTGACCAGGCGACGCTGCAAACCGAGTGTCTGGCGCTGGCCGACATCGCGCTGGTGGAGTTTGTTGCCAGTCGCGAACGCGAGGGTGGCAAGCTGGCCGAGGTTCTGCTCGAGCGGGCGCAACGCATGCGCGCGCATATTGCCGATCTGGCACCCTTGTTGCCCCGTGTGCTGGACGACTACGCGACGCGACTGGCAACAAAATTGCGCGAGGCGCTGGCCGGCGGCGACGAGGAACGCATACGCCAGGAAGTTGGTTTGTTCGCCACGCGCATAGATGTTGCCGAGGAAATCGCCCGGCTGGCGACCCATTTGACCGAGACCGAGCGCGTCATCAAGAAAGGCGGCGCGGTCGGCAAACGTCTGGACTTCCTGATGCAGGAACTCAATCGCGAGGCCAATACCCTGGCATCGAAGTCGGTGTCGGCAGAAACGACTGCGATTGCGCTCGAACTCAAACTGCTGATCGAGCAGATGCGCGAGCAAGTACAAAATTTAGAATAGTTAAGTACAACCTCCAATAGTCAGGGCAACAAAAAAGCGGGCCGCAGCCCGCTTTCTTGGAGTGCCGGAAAAATCAGAAGCGGAAGGTGGCACCAATGAGCCAGGTGTCGACGCTGCTGCGGCCGGTTTTTGCCGTGGTGGTGCTGAACTGCTCACCGAACTTGCCCAATGCCTGGTACTCGGCACGGATACCCCAATTCTTCGCTGGCTTGAACTCGACGCCGACCCCGCCCATACCATAACCACGGTTGTTGCTGGCCGACGAGGAAACGGCAAGGAGGTCTTTGGTGAACTGTCCGGTTGGCGAGCGAGTCAAACTGGTGCGATTGTAGGTTCCGCCGACAAGGGCGAAGATATCAAACTGTGCGCTCACCGGCAGTGTGCCTTTAACCGCTAGCGAAAACGAACTGTTGGTAGCCTTGAAGGTTTCTGTCGCGGCCGCGTAAGGTGCGACGGTACCCGTGAGCTTGAATGTGGAATCGCCGAGACTGGTATAAGCACCTTCAAGGGCCCAGTTGGCGTCGAAGTTATAGCCGTAGAAAATCCGCCATGCAGTGCCGCTCTTGTCCGTTGACTCGGATATTTTCCCCGCGCTGCCGGCGAAGAACCGATTGTATGCACCCACGCTGAAATCCTGTGTGGTGAACGACGTGGAGGAACGCCCGCCGCTGATACCGGCGTAGGGACCTACCGCAGCGCCGGCAGCGCCCTTGTTCTGCTGTGCGAAACTGGCGGAACTGATGCAGGCAAGCGCAACAGCAATGGCGATTCGGCTATTCATTTGAGCATTCTCCCGAAAGATATTGATAACATTCCAAAAAGCAGTCTAACCATCCACGGGGCAGCCGTCAATGTATA